>WBZT01000935.1_pt1 | contig 22503 bp, 20 predicted proteins | sample 5204241 | NCBI WGS metagenome assembly WBZT01 (sample SAMN12344358, study PRJNA552823) | activated sludge metagenome | biome: Activated sludge suspended growth; feature: Nitrification reactor; material: Wastewater; isolation source: activated sludge from nitrification reactor of wastewater...
AAGAAAAAGCCGAACGCAAACCACGCGCCCCTCGCCGCCGTAAAGCACCGGAGCCCATTGTGGCTGACCTCGCCAGTGCAGGCCTGGAACTGGTGGAAACCAAGGCTGACGCAATCTCCGCTACCCCAGTTGTAGATGAGCCGCCAAAACGCAAGTCTGGCAAGACTGCTGCTTGGCAGAAAAAAACAGCCAGTGACGCTGCACCTGATGAACCATTAGTATTGGTAGAAACAAAGTAATTACAAGGCCCCGGAAACGGGGCTTTTTCTTGACCGTCAACCCAAGTAGGAATCCTGCCGTTATGAGGTCTATTCCAACCCTGGAGCTTTTCATGAAAACGCTTTTCTTACCCGCCATTACTCTACTGGCCGCCATCTCCAGCCCTCTGGTGGCAGCAGAAGAAGTGCGCAGCAGCCTGCAAGACCAGCAATCGGTCGCAGTAACGATCTACAACGAAAATCTGGCTCTGGTAAAAGACCAGCGCAAGGTACAGCTTGGTTCAGGCTTGAATGCATTGGCGTTCCGCGATGTCAGCGCTTTGATACGGCCGGAAACGGCCCTGCTACGGAGTATTAGTACCCCAGGCAAACTGTCAGTACTGGAACAGAACTTTGACTTTGACTTGCTGACCCCCGAAAAACTACTGGAGAAATTCGTGGGGAAAAATGTAGGCGTCCTCCGCACCAATCCTGCTACTGGGGTGGAAACCACGGAACAGGCACAGGTGCTTTCTGCCAACAGCGGTGTAGTGCTCAAATTTCCGGATCGCATTGAAACCGGTGTGCCGGGCCGCATCATTTATCCAGATGTCCCGGCCAATCTGCGCGACCGCCCTACTCTGGTCATGTCAATCAACAACACCGGCGCCAGCCAGCAGGATGTTGAGCTGAGTTATCTCACCGGTGGCCTGGGCTGGCGCGCGGATTATGTGGCGGAGCTTAACGCTGCTGAGGACAAGATGGATTTGTCGGGCTGGGTCACCCTGACCAATACCAGCGGGGCATCTTACCGCAACGCCAAGCTGCAACTCGTGGCCGGCGATGTGAACCAGGTCAGGGAGCAGATGCGTCCGATGCGCGCCATGGCCAAAGCGGCTGTCATGGAAATGGATGCAGCAGCCCCCATGCGCGAGGAGTCTTTGTTGGAATACCACCTGTATTCCCTGGATCGCCCCACCACCATTGCCGAGAACCAGACCAAGCAGGTGGCCTTGTTGACTGCATCCCAGGTGCCAGTACGCAAAGAGTTATTACTGCGTGGCGATGAATATTATTACCAGAGCAGCGTGGGTGATCTGGGGCAGAAAATCAAGGTTGGGGTATTTGTCGAGTTTGACAACAAGGAGGCCTCCCGTCTGGGCTTACCGTTGCCCAAGGGGATCATGCGCGTTTACAAGAAGGATAGCGCAGGGAATGCCCAATTCGTGGGGGAAGACAGCATAGACCACACCCCAAAGAATGAAAAAGTCAGGCTAAAACTCGGGCATGCTTTTGATGTAACAGCAGACAAGAAGCAGACCGATTTCAAGAAACTGCCAAACCCGGCTAAAGGCAATGCCTTGTTTGAAAGTGCTTATGAAATTATGCTCAAAAATGCAAAAAAAGAACCGGTAACAGTGGTTATTCAAGAACCAGTGCCCGGCGACTGGAAAATACTGAAGTCCAGCCATGAGCACAGCAAAGCGGCCAGCAATACCGCCCTGTGGCAGATCACCGTGCCAGCAGAGGGCAAAACCACGCTAACGTACCGTGTTCAGGTCAAATATTAAGGAATTTCTTCACCGGCGCGTAGCTGCGCCGGTGTATTGGGGAAATACCGTACTGCGCCAAAGCGGCTAGGTGCTCCGGCACCGGGTATCCCTTGTGGCGATCAAAGCCATATTGCGGATATTGCAGGTGTAATTCCAGCATCTCGGCATCGCGTGCGGTTTTGGCGAGGATGGAGGCAGCCGAGATTTCCACCACCTTGCTGTCGCCTTTCACCACTGCTTCACAAGCAACGTCCAGCCTGGGGCAGTGCAGTCCATCCACCATTACCTTGCTTGGCCGGATGGAAAGCCCTTCCACTGCCCGTTTCATGGCCAAAAGGCTGGCTTGCAGGATATTGATGCTGTCAATTTCCTCAGCGCTGGCATATGCAACACACCAAGCCAGCGCATAGCCCTTGATTTCCAGCGCAAGGCTGTCGCGTTTCTTTTCAGAAAGCTTTTTGGAGTCCTTGAGACCGGAAATGGGCCGATCAGGGTTCAGGATGACAGCAGCGGCATACACCGCACCGGCCAGCGGGCCGCGCCCAGCTTCATCCACCCCACAAATCATGGTGCCGCCATCCTGGCAAGCACTGCGTCTGCAGCTTTTTGTGCAGTGTTCTGCTGTAGTGTCTGGTGAATGCGTTCGTATTCGCGCTTCAGTTCGGCCACACGGTCACGATTAAACACCATTTGCAGCAGCTCATCGGTGAGCGCATCTGGTGTGGCTGCATCCTGTAACAGTTCTGGCGCAAGGGTCTTGCCTGCCAGAATGTTGGGCAAGCCCACCCATGGCAAATACCCCATACGCTTCATGAGTGGCCAGCTCAAACGGGACATCTTGTAGGTAATAACCATGGGACACCGGAGCAGCGCAGCTTCCAGCGTTGCAGTCCCGGAGGCCACAATGGCGCCATCAGCCGCGGCCAAGGCCTTAAATGCATGCCCGAACAGGAGCTTGAACGGAACCTCGTAAGCTTGCTGTCTGGCGATGGCCTGCTCGAATCTTGTTCGCGTTTCACGACTGATCAAAGGTACCAGGAATTGGACATCCGGCACCTCCTTGTAAATACGCATGGCAGTTTTTACAAAGAGATCCGCCATGTAGTGCAATTCACTCTGTCGGCTACCAGGCAATAATGCAATAACCAGCCCGGCATCAGTTAATTGCAGCTCGGCACGCGCCAGAGTTTTGTTCTGCTCTATGGGGAGCAGGTCAGCTGTAGGGTGACCAACGTAAGTAGCCGCAATCCCCTCTTTGTCATACAAAGGCTTTTCAAACGGGAACAAGCAGAGAACCTCATCGGCAGCACTGGCAATGTTCTTCATGCGCCCCTTGCGCCATGCCCAGATGGATGGGCTCACATAATGGATGGTTTTGATACCCTTGCGCCGTAAGGCACGCTCTAGACCCAAATTGAAATCGGGAGCATCTATGCCGATGAAGAGGTCAGGCTTGTTTTCAAGAAAGTAATGCTTGAGTTCGCGCCTTATTTTAAGCAGCCCCCAGTAATGCCGAAGCACTTCAAAAAATCCGCGTACCGCCAGTTTTTCCATGAGGTAAAGTGATACCGCCCCTTGGGCTTGCATTTTGGGGCCGGCAATACCCACAAATTCCAGATCAGGGCGACGTTCCTTCAGTGCCGCAATCAAGTGGCTCCCAAGCAAGTCTCCGGAAGCTTCCCCGGCAACAATTCCAATCTTAGGCATATGGTACCGGGAACTAGCGAATGATGCCGCGGGTGGACACCTTGAGAAAATCAAGCAGTAGCTGAATATCAGGATTATCTTCCTGTTCCTGCAAAGCGGCTTTCGCCTCTTCCAGGGTCAGCCCGTTACGGTATAGCGTCTTGTACGCGCGCTTGATCGTGGTGATACGATCGGCATCAAAGCCGCGCCGTTTCAACCCCTCCGCATTGATACCATGGGGTTGTGCATCATAGCCGGAAGCCGTCACATAAGGCGGAACATCCTTGAATACCACAGACCCTACGGCGGTAATGACGTGGGAACCAATTTTGCAGAACTGGTGTATCAGGGTAAAACCGCCCAGTATGGCATGATCAAATACGTGTACATGGCCAGCCAATGAGGAGTTATTGGCAAAAATGGTGTTGTTGCCAACCTGGCAATCATGTGCGATATGAACATAAGCCATGATCCAGTTGTTATTGCCGACTTTGGTCACACCAGCATCCTGCACTGTGCCCCGATTCAGGGTGCAAAATTCTCGGATGGTGTTGCCATCGCCAATTTCTAGACGTGTCGGTTCGCCTGCATATTTCTTGTCTTGTGGAGCCGCCCCCAGTGACGAGAATTGGTAAATATGATTGTTTTCGCCAATGGTTGTGGGGCCTTCGATTGTCACATGCGCCCCGATACGAGTACCTGCACCAATCACAACATCCGGCCCAATGAAAGCATAGGGGCCAACGTGGACATCCGGCGCCAATTGTGCGCCAAGATCAACAATAGCTGTTGGGTGAATCACTTGATCATCTTCAAGGTGCACAGAAGCTCGGCTTCGGCCACCACAGCATCATCCACAAGGGCTTGACCGGAATATTTCCAGATACCGCGCATAATGCGGTCAATTTTCACCTTCAGAACCAATTGGTCGCCTGGTGAAACTGGTTTTTTAAAACGTGCCTTGTCAATCCCGGCAAAATAGTACACAGAGTCATCAGAGGGTTTACTGCCCATGGTTTTAAAAGACAGGATGGCTGCAGCCTGCGCCATCGCTTCCACGACCAATACACCAGGCATGACTGGAAAATAGGTAAAGTGCCCAGGAAAGAAAGGTTCGTTAATCGTGACATTCTTGATAGCGGTGATTTCTTTACCTTCCTCCAGGGAAATGACTTTGTCCACCAACAGGAATGGGTAGCGATGGGGCAGATAATTGAGAATTTCGTGGATATCCATGCTGCTGCTCATTGTGTACTTCCCTTCAATTTTTTGAGTTCCTTCTCAAGCTGTCCTACCCGCTCAGCCAAAGATTCCAACCTTCTCACCTGTGCTGCAGTCCGGAGCCAAGCATCGTGCTCCTGAAATGGCATGAGCGCAGTATAAGTCCCAGCTTGATGAATGGAGCGGGTAATCATGCTGCCAGCCGATATCGTAACATTATCAGCAATCTGCAAGTGCCCCAGCACCATCGCCGCCCCCCCGATCTTGCAATGCTTGCCGATCACAGCACTCCCTGCGATTCCCACACAGCCAGCAATTGCGGTGTGCGCGCCAATCCGGCAGTTATGGCCAATTTGCACGAGGTTATCAATAATCACTCCATCGCCTATGATGGTGTCATCCAGCGCACCACGGTCTATTGTTGTGTTGGCGCCGATTTCCACATTGTCACCAATAACTACTTTCCCAATCTGGGGAATTTTGACCCAAGCCCCATCTTCCTCGGCATAACCGAACCCGTCAGCCCCGATCACAGTTCCCGCATGGATTGTGCAATTCATTCCTATTTGGCAGCCGGGATAAATAACCACATTCGCCGCCAGGTGAGTTCCCTCACCGATATTGACATCTTCACCGATGACGCAGCCGGCACCAATCACTGTAGCACTTGAGATATTCGCACGGCTGGAAATCACCGCTTGGCTGCCCACGCTGGCACGCTGGTCAATATGCGCATCAGATGCGATTATGGCAGTTTCAGCGATACCTGCAGCATGGCTATTTGCTCGATTAAAGTGCGCAGAAACTTTTGCAAAAGCCAAATATGGATTGCTGACGAGTATTTTGGGGATACCGGTTAAATCCGCATGATTTGGGGATAGCAATACTGCACCGGCCTTTGTTTCAGACAGTGTGGACAGATAACGTGCATCTTTTAAAAAGGCAATCTGGTTGGAAGTGGCCTTTTGTAATGACGCAATTTGTTCAAGGCGAACGCCATTATCATCCCTAACCTCGCCCCCAACCCAGCTTGCCACTTCGGAAAGTGTATACGAGGCCATGCCTACGATACTTTCAGCAGACCAGAATTATTTCTTGCCCAAGGATTTCAGTACCTTATCGGTAATATCAGCCTTTTTGCTGGCATACGCCACACCACCATAAATCACCAGATCATAACCTTCATCTTCAGCCACCTTGGTCACAGCCTTGTTGATACGCTCTTGAATGGCACCCAACTCTTCATTCTTCCTAAGATTGGCATCCTCACGTAACTCTCTTTGTTTGCGCTGGAACTCAATTTTAAAATTGGAAATATCACGCTCTTTGTTTCTTCGATCTGTTTCAGACATGGTCAGGCTATCCTTATCCAAGGCTGACTCTTGATCCTTGATTTGCTTGGCCATTTTTTCAAGTTCCTGCTGGCGAGAACTGAATTCCCTTTCCAGCTTTTTGCCGCTTTCCGCCGTTTGTGGGGCTTCCTTGAGGATTTGCTCAACATTGACATACCCCATTTTGACATCCCCTGGCGCCGCAAGGCTGCTGGTAGCAGCAAGAGCCAACCCGGTTGTCAGCAGTGCAATCAAAAGCTTGTTCAATTTTGTTCTCCTAAATATCAAAAATATCAGAATCCTGTACCCATGTTGAACTGAATGGTTTGGGTCTTATCATCTTTTTCATCATTAAGGGGGGTGGCAATGACCACTTTGATAGGACCAAATGGAGATACCCAGCTAACTGCGGCGCCAGCCGAGTATCTGAGATGATCGCTAGCATTGCCATTGCCTACTCCCCACACAGTGCCCGCATCCATGAATGCGGATAACCTCAATTGTTTGTTATCCTTCATGAATGGTACAGGGAATAACAACTCTGCATTCCCAACCAGGCGTCGTGTGCCACCTACCGCATAGTCTCTTGTTCTGCCATTGATGGTTTCAAAGTCTCTGGGGCCAATGGAACTGGTTTCATACCCTCTCACTGACGAGACGCCACCCGCATAAAAATTCTTGAAGAAAGGATAGTCTTGGTTACCGTAAGTGCCTGCATAACCGGCTTCCCCGTTCAGCATCAAGGTGAAAGTCTTGTTCAGCTCTTTATACCAAGTATGCTGATACGATAATTTGTAATATTCCTGATCCAGCCCTGGCAGGCCCACCTCTCCCGACAACCGCTGTAGCACACCATTTTTCGTATAAATCAGGCTATCTCGAGTATCGTGCGACCAACCCAAGTCGGCACGTAGCAGCCAATTGTCACATCCCTCACCTCTGCCAGCCGCAATATCTGCAGCAGAGTTTCCGCAATACCGAAGATATCGTGTAGAGCTTATGGAACTCAGATCCAGTTTGGTATAGTCCAAAGCCAAACCGAAATTCAGGGCATCTCTTTCATCCAGCGGGATTCCAAATCTGATACCGCCACCATAAGAGTAGGATTTGTATGTCGCAACATCCAAAGAACTCGAATCCACATCTTTCCGGTAAATATCGAAGCCCCTGCTAATTCCATCTGGTGTGTAATAGGGATCTGTAAATGATAAGGAATAGGTCGTATTCACCTTGCCGGTATTGATATTGGTGCTGACCCGGTTACCAGTGCCCAGGAAATTGGCTTGGTTGACCTGGATACCAAAGACCACACCTTCCGCACTAGATAAGCCAGCGCCAAACTGGACACTCCCTGTGGACTTCTCCGTTACATTGACGTTCATATCAACTTGGTCGGCAGTACCCGGCACCGCTGGCGTTTCCACATTGACGTCGGAGAAGTATCCTAAGTGATCCAGTCGTTGCTTTGAACGCTGAATTTTATCCGCCGCATACCAGGAAGATTCCAGTTGACGCATTTCACGTCGCAGCACTTCATCACGCGTTTTGGTGTTGCCAGTCAGGTTAATACGCCTCACATAAACCCTGCGTCCCGGATCCACAAAAAAAGTAAAGGCGACAGTACGTTTTTCTTTATCTACTTCCGGCACAGCATTCACATTGGCAAAGGCATATCCATCATTGCCCAGCCGATCCCCTATCGCTTTGGATGAATCGGTCACGTTTTGCCGGTTGAAGAATTCGCCAGATTTTACTGTAATCAGTGGGGTCAGCTCATCTTCAGGCACCAGCATTTCCCCTGCCATCTTGATGTCGGAAACCGTATATTTCTCACCCTCGGTAATACTGATGGTAATAAATATGTCGCGTTTGTCAGGTGTTATGGAAACCTGAGTTGAGTCAATACTGAAGTCCATGTAGCCCTGGTTCATATAAAAAGAACGCAGCGCCTCGAGATCGGCTGACAGTTTTTGTTTGGAATACTGGTCGTCCTTGGTCCACCAGGACATCAGATTGGGGGTGGTCAGGGCAAATTGTTCACGCAATTCATCTTCATCAAATGTCTGGTTGCCTATGATATTGATGGCCTTGATCTTGGCCACAAGGCCCTCTTCAATATCAAATCGCAAAGCAACGCGATTGCGCTCCATGGGGCTGACAACGGCCTTGACCTTGGCGCCGTACTTGCCTTGTGCAAGATATTGCCGCTTGATTTCCTGCTCCGCTTTATCCAACATCGAGCGGTCAAAAATCAGTCCCTCGGCAAGGCCTATCTGTTTCAACCCCTCTTTCACCTTGTCACTGGGAAAGGATTTGTTGCCGGTAAAATCTATCTGCGCAATAGCCGGACGCTCTTGCAAAATGACTACAAGAACATCGCCTTCCTGCTCCAAACGAACATCCTTGAAGAACCCGGTCGAGAACAGACCTTTGATTGCCTGCGCAGCCTTGGTGTCATCCATGACTTCACCAACCTTAACGGGCAGGTAATTGAAAACCGTGCCAGCTTCAGTACGCTGAATTCCTTCAACACGAATATCCTTGACTGTGAACGGCTCCATGGCATGCGCCGATACAGCAAACAATGTGGGAACCAGTATGGAAAGCAGGCGTGACTTCATTATTTTATCTGTATTAACTTGTTATGGCCCAATCAAAAGCCTGTTGACATCATTCATGATCGCAAGAGTCATCAGCATAGCTAACAACACTAAACCCACACGCTGCCCCATCTCCATGGCGCGCTCAGATATCGGCGACCCCTTGAAAAACTCTATTGTATGATACATCAAATGCCCACCGTCCAACACCGGCACCGGCAGCAGATTCAACACGCCCAAACTTACGCTGATTAAAGCCAGAAAGGAGAGGAAAGCCTTCCACCCTAGCCCAGCACTCTGCCCGGCAAGACTGGCAATCGTCACCGGGCCGCTAACCCCTTTCCAGGAAATAGCACCGGAAATCATACTGCCTATCATTTTCAGGCTCATGACAGAAGTACTCCAGGTTTTGCCCACAGCATGCTTAAAGGCCTGTAATGGAGGATACTTGATCTCGGTGAAGTACTGTTCCATTTCTCCTGGGCTGGGACGGTAAGCCGCACCAACACGCCCCACTGTTTTCCCACCCTCCAGCGTGGCTGTCGGAGTCAGCACAAGCATTACCTTTTGTCCATCGCGTTCCAATTCCAGTGAAAGTCTTTTATTGGCACTTTCGCGGACACGTTGCGCAAAATTCTCCCAGCCGGTGACTGGCACATCATTGATGGCAAGTATCAAGTCACCTACTTTCAGCCCATCTCGCTGCGCAGCGCTATCGGGCAATATCTCCGCCACTTTGGCGGGGATCAGCGGTCTGGCTGGCGTCAGTCCGATTTTTTGTAATACGTCCTCATCAAAGTCATCACTTTTAAGTGCCCGCATATCCAATCGATGCAAATGCACTTCCTGGTCTCCGGCACGTGCCTCAATTTCCACCATATCGCCTTTGATGGCATGGTTGAGTATCGCCCAGTGCAATTCCTGCCAGCTTGTAATTCTCTTGCCATTGATTTTGCTGACGGTCTCGCCGGGTTTAAGGCTAGCCTGAGCAGCCGGGCTACCTGGTGTTATCTCACCCAGCACGGGTTTCATATCAGTGACCCCGCTGATAAACAACACCCAATAGAGCGAGATGGCCAACAACAGGTTAGCAACAGGCCCGGCAGCCACAATGGCGCTTCGTTTCCACAACGGCTGCCGGTTGTAGGCCAGAGCCTGCTCACTTTCTGGTACGGGCGCTTCGCTTTCATCCAGCATGCGGACATACCCACCTAGAGGAAATGCCGCAATCACGAACTCTGTACCAACCGAGTTTGTACGCATGTAAAGCGGACGTCCGAAACCGATTGAAAAGCGCAGCACCTTGACACCACACCAGCGCGCCACTTGGTAATGGCCGTATTCATGCACCACAATGAGCACTGCCAAGGTGACAATAAATGCAATCAGGGTCAACATGGTGCCCCTTTGCGTTTTATCCACTCCTGGGCGGCACTTCTGGCTAAATCATCCGCATCAACAACATCTTCTATCCTCTCTGCAGGTTGGATGCAGCTATTTCCCAAGACATCCTCAATCAGCTGAGGGATATCCATAAACGCAATTTCCTTCTGCAAGAACGCGTTAACCGCGATTTCATTCGCCGCATTAAGGATGGCTGGCGCGGTACCTTCAAGCTTTAGCGCTTCAAATGCTAGGCGCAAGCAAGGAAATCGCTGTGTGTCCGGCCGCTGGAAGTCCAGCCTGGCGGTGGCAAACAAATCCAGTGGAGCAACCCCACTAAGTATGCGTTCAGGCCAAGCCAAAGCATGGGCAATCGGGGTACGCATATCGGGATTACCCAGCTCCGCCAACACTGAACCATCGTTGTACTGCACCATGGAGTGCACCACACTTTGAGGATGAATAACCACCTCGATCTGATTGGCTTCAGCGCCAAACAGCCAATGGGCCTCAATCACTTCCAGCCCCTTGTTCATTAAAGTGGCCGAGTCTATGGTAATTTTCGGCCCCATAACCCAATTAGGATGATTGAGCGCCTGCTCCGGCGTTACATGGGATAGCTGTTCCTGCGTGAAATTGCGAAACGGCCCGCCGGAAGCGGTAAGCAGTATCTTGGTCACACCCACGGACGCCAGGCCTTGCGGAAAGCTCGCGGGCATACACTGGAATATGGCGTTGTGTTCGCTATCTATTGGCAACAGGGTGGCGCCATGTTTGTGCACCGCCTCCATAAACAAATGTCCGGCCATCACCAGTGTTTCTTTATTGGCAAGCAGCACCCGCTTGCCTGCCCGCGCCGCCGCCAGCGCCGAACGCATGCCCGCCGCGCCCACAATAGCCGCCATGACCGCATCCACCTCCGGCAAGCTGGCGACCTTCTCAAGCGCTGGCGCGCCTGTCAGCACCTCGGTAGGCAAACCCGCAGTTTTGATTTTCTCGGACAAGGATACGGCGCCTTGTTCATCCAGCACCACCGCATAACGCGGCTTGAACTGCACACACTGCTCATACAGCACTTCGTGCCTGGAGTTGGCGGTCAAGGCATAGGCCTGATAGCGATCAGGGTGGCGAGCGATTACGTCTAGCGTACTCACGCCTATGCTGCCGGTCGAACCCAGCACGGTGACTTTATGTGGCTCAGCCATATATCAGGGAAGTATCAAATACGCTTAACAGAATGACAGCAAATGGCAGGACAGGAATTAATCCATCCACCCGGTCCAGAATTCCACCATGCCCGGGCAACAAATCCCCGCTATCCTTTAGACCCACACGCCGCTTGAGCAGAGATTCAAACAAGTCCCCAAAAATACTGAGCACCAACATGCACCAGAAAATGATCAGTAGCCAGGCATTAACTCCCTGATAAATATGCAACGCAGCCCAGAACAAGGTAACTCCCAGCCATGCTCCGGCAACGCCTTCCCATGTTTTGCCCGGGCTAACCAGTGGCGCCAACTTATGCCGGCCAATTTTCTTTCCGACAAAATACGCCGAACTGTCAGCAATCGCGACCGTGGCAATCACCGCTAGCAGCCAAGCTGGTCCAGTGTCACGCAGGACTCCTAGCGCCCACCAGAAGGCCAGCAGGACAATAACACCCAACGGGGCAATCACGAATTTAGGCACACGGGTCAAACCACCTATTAACCCCGGCGCGAATACAATCCAGAAAACCACGGCCAGCACCATGCACCCTAGAGCCGCCTGCAATGACAGGTTGTTAAACCACAATCCTGGTAGAAATAAAGCGCCAATAATCAGCGTGCTCGCAGCAAGGAGAGCACGGCCACGCTTGCCAATACCCCCCAGGCCGCCCCATTCCCAAGCGGCCATGGCAGTAATGACCAGAGTCAATGTCCACCAAAGCGCACGTGAAGCCAAAAACAGTGCTGTCAACAGCATGACAATCAGGAGCATGGCCGTGACTACTCGTTGCTTAAGCATTGCCTCCCCCCAATTGCTCGCTGGTGCGGCCGAAACGCCTCTCTCGGTGGCGGTAAGACTCAAGCGCCTTGTGGAAAGCTCCCCGGTTGAAATCCGGCCATAATGTGTCCGTGAAATAAAGTTCGGTATAAGCCAGTTGCCACAACAGGAAGTTACTGATGCGCTTCTCGCCGCCAGTACGGACAAACAGGTCTGGCTCAGGTGCATAACTCATGGACAAATAAGGCGCCATATCGCCTTCGCTGAATCCGGAGGCCAGTTCAGGCTTGGTTTGCAGCATGCGCACTACCGCCTGATTGATGTCCCAGCGGCCGCCATAATTGGCAGCAATAGTCAGGGTTAGTTTGGTATTGCTTGCGGTCAGGGCCTCAGCGCGCCGGATGGCTTCTACCAATTTGGGATCGAATCGGGAACGATCACCTATCAGGATGAGCCGTATGCCGTTTTCATGCAGCTTGGCAACTTCCCGCTCCAACGCCTCCATGAACAAGCGCATCAGGAAATTAACCTCTTCCGGTGGGCGTCGCCAGTTTTCACTGCTGAAAGCGAACAGGGTTAAATACTCGACGCCGTCCTCAATGCAGTATTTCACTACATTACGCACAATCTCCACCCCACGCTTATGTCCCATGATGCGCGGCATAAAGCGCTTCTTAGCCCAGCGCCCATTGCCATCCATAATGATGGCAATATGGCGCGGAATATCGGTCGCTTGGGGGATTTGCTGTGTGGAACTGGCGAAAATAGCCACAGGGGGAGGCCGGTCAGATCGCCATCAGGTCAGCTTCTTTTGCTTGAAGCGCCTTGTCTACCTCGGCGATGAACTTGTCCGTCAATTTTTGCACGTCATCCTGTGCGCGGCGCTCTTCATCTTCACCAATTTCCTTGTCTTTCAAGAGCTTTTTCAAGGCATCGTTGGCATCACGGCGGACGTTACGCACGGAAACCTTGGCAGCCTCGGCTTCACCGCGCACGACCTTGATCAGATCCTTGCGACGTTCTTCTGTCAGCATAGGCATAGGTACACGAATCACATCGCCATTGGTGGACGGATTCAAACCCAGGTCAGCGTCACGGATCGCTTTTTCCACCTTGGGAATCATCGGCTTTTCCCATGGTTGCACGGTAATGGTACGAGAATCAGCCAGGGAAATACCTGCCACTTGGTTAATCGGCATCATGCTGCCGTAATAATCCACTTGCACATGGTCAAGCAGCCCGGCATGAGCACGTCCGGTGCGCACCTTGCCCAAGTCGGCCTTGAGCACTTCGATGGACTTCTGCATTTTCTGCTCGGCGGATTTCTTGATGTCATTAATCATGATTAGTTTCCTAATAAATCAAGGCAATACAAGGGTTCCTTCATCCTCTCCAGAAACAACTCTCTTGAGGGCGCCCTGCTTGAAAATACTGAATACGTTTAATGGCATGGACTGGTCACGACACAACGCAAATGCAGTCGCATCCATCACGCCCAGGTTACGGGAAATGGCTTCATCAAACTTTAGTGTCTTGTAGCGCATGGCATCCGGGTGCGTCTTGGGGTCATCGGTGTAAACCCCATCCACCTTGGTAGCCTTCAGCACGATGTCAACGCCCATTTCCATCCCGCGCAATGCCGCGGCAGTATCCGTGGTAAAAAATGGGTTGCCAGTACCCCCACCGAAAATCACCACCTTGCCGTCTTCCAGGTATTGCATCGCCTTGTTGCGGATATAGGGTTCAACCACCTGCTCAATATTCAGCGCAGATTGTACCCGGCTCACCAGGCCAACATGCCGCATGGCATCCTGTAGCGCCAGTGCATTCATCACCGTTGCCAGCATACCCATGTAATCGGCGGTGGCACGATCCATCCCGGCAGCGGCAGGCGCAACACCACGAAAGATATTGCCCCCGCCAATCACCACCGCCACCTGCACACCCATATCCACCACTTCCTTGATCTCAGCAACAATACGCTGGATCGTGGCGCGGTTGATACCGTAGCTGTCCTCGCCCATCAGGGCTTCCCCCGAGAGCTTGAGCAGGATACGCTTATAGGTGGGCTTGGCCATAGCCTTAAACTTTGGCAGCAGCCGCCACTTCAGCGGCGAAGTCGGTCACCACCTTCTCAATGCCCTCACCCACCACATACATGGTGAAAGAAGCCACGCTGGCCCCCTTGGACTTGAGCAGTTGCTCAATGGTCTGCTTGTCATCCTTGACGAATGGCTGGGAAAGTAAAGTGACTTCCTTGAGGAATTTCTGCACGGTGCCTTCAGCAATCTTGTCCAGCATGGCTTCTGGCTTGCCGGCTTCCTTGGCCTTTTCAATAGCCACACGGCGCTCGGTATCAATCAGCGCGGCATCCACGCCGCTGGCGTCCAGCGCCTTGGGCTTGGCAGCAGCGATATGCATGGCGATATCCTTACCCAGCGCATCATCACCACCCACCAGATCCAGCAGTACACCAATCTTGCTGCCGTGCACATAACTCGCCAGCTTGCCCTTGGCTGTCACACGCACAAAACGGCGTGGGGTAATGTTTTCACCAATTTTACCCACCAGCTGGGTGCGAGCATCTTCAACCGTAGCAGCGCCCATCTTGAGGCCTGCCACTGCAGCGATATCAGCCGGATTGTTGGCTGCCACCACTTGGGCCAGATCCCGCACAAAAGCCTGGAAGTCATCGTTCTTGGCGCAGAAGTCAGTTTCCGAATTAACTTCGATCATCGCGCCACTCTTGCCATCAGCACTGATGCTGATACCCACGGAACCATCAGCTGCAACACGGCCGGCTGCCTTGCTGGCCTTGTTGCCGAAACGAACACGCAGAATCTCTTCAGCACGAGCCATATCACCTTCGGCCTCGGTCAGCGCTTTTTTGCAATCCATCATGGGGGCATCGGTACGTTCACGCAGGTCCTTGACCATGCTTGCGGTAATTTCCGCCATATTCAACTCCTAACTATTCTTGAAATTCAAAATAAAGCATAAAAAAAGGGGCCATTGGCCCCTTTTGGCCGGCTTACGCAGCCGTGGCATCCTCGACAAACTCCTCTTCCGAGGCCGCTTTGACGATGTCATTTACCGCGTTGGCACGCCCTTCCAGGATGGCGTCGGCAATTCCGCGCGCATACAGACGAATGGCACGACTGGAATCGTCGTTGCCCGGGATCACGTAGGAAACGCCTTCCGGGGAGTTGTTGGTATCCACCACCCCGATCACTGGAATACCCAGCTTGGCGGCCTCGGTCACAGCACCGGATTCATGGCCAACGTCAATAATGAAAATGGCATCAGGCAGGCTGTTCATTTCCTTGATACCACCAATGGAGCGCTCCAGTTTTTCCAGCTCACGCTTGTAGCCCAGCACTTCTTTCTTACCCAGATGCTCAACGCTACCGTCTTGCAGCATGGTTTCATAGTCACGCAAGCGCTTGATGGATTGCTTGACGGTCTTGAAGTTGGTCAGCATGCCGCCCAGCCAGCGGTGGTTGACGTAAACGCAACCTGCGCGGTCGGCTTCTTCCTTGATAATGTCGCGCGCTTGGCGCTTGGTGCCAACAAACAGGATACGTCCCTTGTTCGCAGCGAGCTGGCGCACAAACTTGGTGGCCTCCTCGAACATCGGCAGGGTTTTTTCCAGGTTGACGATATGGATTTTGTTGCGATCACCGAAGATGAACGGGGCCATCTTGGGGTTCCAGTAACGGGTTTGGTGGCCGAAATGCACACCAGCTTCCAGCATTTGACGCATGGTCACAGACATTTGAATCTCCTGTAAGGGTTAGTTTCCTCCACACGCCGCAGCAACCTTTTTAGCAAGGCACCCTGTACGTGGCGTGTGTGCGAATTACCTTCTCAATTGAAAAGGCCGCGTATGGTAACATAAGCCCCCATCATCATTCAATCTCAAATTTCAAGGGAACCCGCTTTACAGCAGGATTCCAGCACACCTAAATCATGGCCATTTCCATCAAGACCCAAGAAGAAATTGAAAAAATGCGCATCGCAGGCCGCCTGGCTGGTGAAGTTCTCGATTACATTGCCCCCTTCGTCAAGCCTGGTGTAACAACCGACGAGCTGGACAAGCTATGCCACGATTACATGGTCAATGTGCAGGGGTGTATCCCTGCCCCCCTCAATTACGCCCCGCATGGTCACCAGCCCTACCCGAAATCCATCTGCACCTCCATCAACCATCAGGTCTGCCATGGGGTTCCAGGGGATAAAAAGCTCAAGAACGGCGATATTGTGAACATAGACATCACCACCATCAAGGATGGTTGGCATGGGGACACCAGCCGGATGTTCTGCGTGGGCGAAACTTCTATCCAGGCCAAGCGTTTGTGCGACATCACCTATGATTGCATGTGGCTGGGAATTGCCCAGGTTAAGCCTGGTGCAACGCTTGGTGACATTGGTCACGCCATTCAGTCATATGCTGAAAAAAACGGTTATTCCGTTGTTCGTGAATTTTGTGGCCACGGTATTGGCAAAAAATTCCACGAGGACCCGCAGGTTCTTCATTACGGCAAGCCCGGCACCGGCCAAAAACTTCAGGCAGGGATGGTATTTACCATAGAGCCCATGATCAACGCGGGCAAGCGCGACATACGCCAACTGGGTGACGGCTGGACCATTGTCACCAAAGACCACAGCCTTTCCGCACAATGGGAACATACCGTAGTTGTTACCAAATCGGGTTTTGAGGTGATGACTCTTTCAGCAGGTGGCCCTGCCCTGCCCACATTCATCAATGCAGCATCCTGAAATCAAGCTCTGGCGGCAACGCCTGCAAACCGGCAGGCAGCAATTACGCGAGGCGTTCGAGCAAGATAACCAGTCGGAAAAGTTACTGCGTGGGCATTGCCGGCTGGTTGATGCGCTACTGCGCGACATCTGGGCACAATCCGGCTTGCCACCAGGATTTGCGCTGATTGCCGTTGGCGGTTATGGCCGCGGCGAACTGTTCCCACAGTCTGATGTGGATATCCTGATCCTGTCGCCCGAAGACACCAGCCCGGCGCAACATACGCTGGAATCGCTGGTTGGCGTATTTTGGGATATTGGCCTTGCGATTGGTCACAGTGTACGCACCCTGCCCGAATGCCTGGACGAGGCAGCAAGAGACATCACCGTACAAACCAACCTGCTGGAAGCTCGCTGGCTGGCCGGTAATCGCAAGCTCTACAAGAGCCTCCAAACCTCCATTCACCAAAATCTCGACCCGGAAGCATTCTTCAAATCGAAAATGCAGGAGCAACTCCAGAGGCACCGTCGTTTCAACGATACTTCTTATAATCTGGAGCCTAACATCAAGGAAAGCCCTGGTGGCTTGCGCGATCTGCACATGATCCGTTGGATCGCACTTGCCATGGGCTACCCATCCTCCTGGCAACAGCTATTCAGGAAAGGCGTTTTGACGGAGAGTGAAACCAGACACATCCGCCACCACGAAAAACAGCTTAGCAACTTCAGAATCAGGCTGCACTATCTCGCCAATCGGCGCGAAGATCGCCTGCTGTTTGACCATCAGGATGCACTCGCCAAGCAGATAATTCCAGCACAAAAACTGGCCAAGGCACAGCGCAAGCGCCCTAGTGAGCAGATCATGCAGCGCTTCTATCAGAGCGCGAGAGTCATCAGTCTGATGAACGAAATCCTGCTTGGTGCTTTAAAGGAAGAGTGGGATTCCGGGCAGGATAAGGTGGAAGTTCAGCCATTCAACACGCACTTCCAGATCAGGAATGGTTTGTTGGATATTTGCCAGCCAGACATATTTGAGTCACACCCCGAGCTTATTCTGGCGAGTTTCCAGATACTGCAACAGAACAAAACCATAACAGGCTTGTCCCCTTCTACCATGCGAGCACTCTGGTTATCCAGAAGACAGGTAAACAGGGCATTTCGAAATAACCCAACGCATCATCAGATATTTCTGGAACTGCTCAGGTCCACCTCCGGTGTTGCTACCGCCATGCGCCGCCTACACCGCTACGGCATCCTGGGAAACTACATCCCAGCATTCGGGCGAATTACCCATCAGATGCAACATGATTTGTTTCATGTTTACACCGTAGATGAACACACCCTGAATGTGTTGGGCAATATGGCCAACTTTGCTGATCGGGAACGAAAACACGAATTTCCGCTGTGCAGCAAGCTCTTTGATGATTTCGATAAGCCGGAACTGCTTTACCTGGCAACCATTTTTCACGATATTGCCAAAGGCCGCGGTGGCGACCATTCAACTCTGGGTGAGACCGATGCCAGGCGATTCTGCAAAATTCATGGCTTGCAAGAACAGGACGCCGCACTGGTTGCCTGGCTGGTACGTCACCACTTGGTTTTATCTGCAACAGCCCAGCAACAGGATACGAGTGATCCCGAGGTTATCGCGGCGTTTGCCAAGACTATAGGCGACGAACGCCATTTAACTGCCCTGTACCTGCTTACCGTGGCTGATGTCCGCGGCACCAGCCCCGCTATCTGGAACGCGTGGAAGAACCGCCTGTTCGAGAGTCTGTTCCAGCGCACGCTGGGCTACCTGCAAGCCCCAGGAGGCAATCTATCCGCCGAAATCCGGGACAGGCAGCAAGAAGCGCTGACCATACTCGGACATTATGATATTTCCCCGAAAATGGCCACCCCGCTCTGGGACAAGCTGGAAGACAGCTATTTTCTGCGCCACGAAGCCAAGGAAATCGCCTGGCAAACCCGATTGCTCCTCACCCATGTCAACACCACAACGCCTATTGTCCGGGCTCGGCTATCCCCTGCTGGCGATGGAATACAGATCATGATCTACACGCCTGATCGAGACGACTTGTTCGCCCGGATTTGCGGCTTTTTCGAGCGCATAGACCACAACATTGTCGAAGCCAAAATCAATACCACAAAGCATGACTATGCCCTGGACAGCTTTCTGGTGTTGGACAGGAATGACCGCTCAGTACGATATGGGAATCTGATCGCCTACATAGAAGCAAACCTTACGGAAAAACTAGCGGGGAACACACCACTGGAACCACCACTTAAGGGCCGGGCCAACAGACAACTAAAGCATTTCCCGGTAGCAACCCATGTGGCAATTGAGCCTTCGCCGCATAAAAAAAACCACCACTTGCTTTCCCTTGTGACCGGCGATAATCCCGGCCTGCTTTGCAAGGTAGCTCATGTTTTTCTTGCGCACGGCGTACGTCTTCACACAGCTAAAATCAATACCTTGGGTAGTCGTGCGGAAGACAGCTTCCTGATTTCATCAAAAAACGGCGCACCAATTCAAAGCAACGAATTAGTAGAACTTCAAAAGGATTTAGTTTCTTCCCTTGAACATTAGGTATGCCTGATAGCCCTGACATAAGCGATCAACTCCAGCGCGCCATAATCTTTCATCAGACTGGCCAACTCGATGATGCCGAAAAGCTTTATCGGGAAATCATTGCGGCAATGCCAGCACAAGCTGATGCCAACCATAATCTGGCCTTGCTCATGCTGCACAAAGACGCCCAAACAGCTGTGGGTCTGTTCCGGACTGCTCTTGAGTCCGACCCTACACAAGGCCAGTATTGGCTTAGTTATATTGAAGCACTGATCCATACCGGCGAACTAGGCTTGGCTGAGGAAGCCCTGCAAACCGCCGAGAACTGTGGGCTTGATGAAAAGCAATCTGGCCGACTTCGCTCGCTGCTTGCAACAAGAAACGCCAAGGCTCCGGAGCCTCATGAAGTCAATCAGTTTGTGACCCTTTTTACTACCGGGCGGATTGCCGAAGCAGAGCAAGTCGCCAGGAGACTGACACATCATTATCCCGGCAATGGAACAGGCTGGAAGGCCCTGGGCGCCGCCTTGGCATACCAGGCCAACTGGGGGGAGGCTCTCCCGGCATTGAAACAAGCAGCTGAATTGCTCCCAGGAGATGCAGAGTCGCATTTCAACCTGGGTCTCGCCTATCAGCAGCATCAGGATTTCACTAGTGCTGAATCAGCTTATTTCCGGGCGTTGTCTATCAGAGCAAACTATGCCGAAGCCTATAACAACCTGGGGCTGTTGTACGATGCGAACGGACAAAACAGCAAAGCTGTTTCCTCTTTCCAAAAAGCCATCTCGGTTAAGGCGGATTTTGCTCAGGCGTATAACAACCTGGGCTTGAGCCTGCATCGCACCCAGCAATATAGCGATGCCATCGCGCAATTCCACCAAGCGATACAACTACAACCCAATTATGCTGAGGCCTACAATAATCTTGCAGCCTCGCTTCAGGCAGTAGGTGCTTTGGCAGAGGCCGAAGCCATGGCAAGAAAATCCATTGCCATTAATCCGTTGTGCGCAAGCTCTTATAACAATTTGGGCAATCTTCTCCAGGAAACCGGCAGGCTTGAGGAAGCTGAGGACATGCTCAAGAAGGCGCTGGAAATAAATTCTGGCTTGCCGGATGCCTATAACAATCTTGGCAACCTCTATCAGGGGCGGAAAAAATACGGGGAAGCATATCTCTATTACCAGCGCGCCGTAGAGCTCAACCCCAACGACCCCAATTCCTGGAGCAATTTAGGAACCGTCTCCCAAGCACTGGGTGAATTTCATCAGGCTATTGCCTGTTACCAGAAAGCCCTGGAAATTGATCCGCATTACCATAACGCGCATAGCAACCTTTTGTTTGCGCTGAACTATCTGTCTGAAAATGCCCCAGAAAAAGACTTTGAGCTGGCAGTGCGCTATGGGGAATCTGTCGCAGAGAAGGCTTCACGATTTACCCAATGGAACTGTGAGCGGTCTCCCAGTCGGTTACGTGTTGGCATTGTCTCCGGGGATATGCTTAGCCACCCTGTTGGCTACTTTCTGGAGAACGTAGTCAAGGAAATCAATCTCGAAAGCATTGAGCTTTTTGCCTACGCTACCCACCATCAAGAAGATGCTTTGACGGAACGCATTCGTCCCAGATTTGCACAATGGAGGTCCATTTACGGTATCCCCGACCCAGTTGTCGCATCACTTATCCATGACGATGCAGTGCACATTCTCATTGACCTGTCCGGGCATACTGCCTTTAACCGCCTGGCGATGTTTGCATACAAGGCGGCCCCCGTTCAAGCAAGCTGGCTTGGCTATTTTGCAACCACAGGGGTAAAAGAAATTGACTACCTTATTGCCGACCCATGGACACTCCCGGTTTCGGAAGAGCCTTTCTTTACAGAGAAAATATGGCGATTACCCGAGACTCGTCTATGTTTCACACCTCCCGACGCGTTCGTGGAAACATCTCAGCTACCAGCGCTCACCAATGGGTACATCACCTTTGGATGCTTTAATAATCTTGGCAAACTCAATGATGAGGTCGTGAAAACCTGGGCAGAAATCCTGCTGGCCACACCAACCAACCGGTTAATGCTCAAAGCGCCACAATTATTGGAGCCTGCGACACAAGAAAAAACAAAAATGCGATTTGCACAATATGGAGTCAATCCTGATCGCCTGATACTGGAAGGGCCTTCATCCCGCACGGAATACCTAAAAAAATACCACCTCATTGATATTGCCCTTGATCCATTTCCTTTCACGGGGGGCACAACAAGCGCCGAGACCTTGTGGATGGGGGTCCCCGTGCTCACGCTCACAGGGGATAGATTTATTGGGCGCCAAGGCGTCGGACTCATGGAAAATGCAGGGCTGCATGCGTGGGTAGCAAAAGACAAGAAATCTTACATAGAGCTGGCGATCCAGCATTCCACTGCAATCACAGAGTTGGCAAAGCTTAGGAATGGGTTGCGCCAACAGGTATTAGATTCCCCTGTGTTTGACGCCAAACGTTTTGCGGCTCATTTTGAGCAGGCCTTATGGGGAATGTGGAGGGATCGCCGAGCCTAAAACAGTGTGCCCAGGAAAAGGCTCTGCGGTAAGACCATGCTCCAGCCGATAAAGCCATGCCAGCAACTCGGCAACGGCTGTGTAGAGTTCTTGGGGAATCTGGGCGTCAAGATCTACCTGCATCAGCATTGCCACCAGTTCTGGCGACTCATGCACATAAACGCCATTCTCCCTGGCTTTTTCAATAATAGCTTCCGCCAGCAACCCTCTGCCCTTGGCGACTACTGTTGGCGCATTTTCACCAGCATTGTAGGCGAGCGCAACAGCAAACTGGAGTGCGTCAGGAGCCGCCATGATGCGCCACACTCAGACTCATTACTTTAAGGCCAGATGCTTCAAGTGATTGCAGCAGCGACGGAGTCTCCTGTTTCATCATGGAAACACTCGACTCATCCACTACTGAAAAATCCACCTTGATCCCGGCTGAGGACAATGAAAGATTGGCTGTAACGCCACCCAAGGTAGGGAAATCAATATGTAGGCGCGTGTTCCAACTCTTTTCTTCCTCATTGTATGAATGTTGGCGCCCGCCATCTTCCTCAATTTCCCATTTCATCTCCTGCCCCGGCCACACTTGGCCTTGCCAGATCACTTGGCGACTATCAACCATTCCTAATTGCTGCTGTACTACATTAGTCACTGATGGATGCACAGGGTCTTTGATTGAAGT
>WBZT01000936.1_pt1 | contig 22484 bp, 16 predicted proteins | sample 5204241 | NCBI WGS metagenome assembly WBZT01 (sample SAMN12344358, study PRJNA552823) | activated sludge metagenome | biome: Activated sludge suspended growth; feature: Nitrification reactor; material: Wastewater; isolation source: activated sludge from nitrification reactor of wastewater...
GCCGCTCTACCTGGGCTTCTTTCAGTTCGTGCACAACGTCCGGATCCGGGGTAAAGGCTTGCTCAAACCCCTTCTGCAACTGTTGGTGGCGTAACCATGCGAACTGTCCGGAATCCAGATTGAGCCTGAAAGTAATCGGCACTCGCGGGTTACCGGGATACAACGGCCCCCGATTCAGCCCGCCAGCCGCAAGCCCGGCGGCAACGCCTCGCCGAACACCCGACCGGCGTCGGCCTCGTCCAGCTCGACCACTTCTTCCACCATCCGCAGCCACCCGACCGGGGCCTTGGTCGCCCGCAACCGCTGGATGACCCGTGCCCGCGCCACATCATCCAGATCGCGCTGGCGGTCGCCGCTCAGCCGCGCCAGCAGCGTCGCGACGAAGGCTGCTGGCGCCACCGCCTTCCAATCCAACGCCAGTACTCGTTCCAGCCAGGCTGCCGCCGTCGCCGCCGGCACTACATCATGGGCGCTGCCATACATCGGGACCCGGGTCGCCAGCCGCCCCACCGCCCACCACAGTTGCGGGGATTCGCCCTTGCGCGCCAGCCGCGCCAGCAACAACTCGCCGAGTTCGAGCTTGCGGGTCGTCGGTAAGCGTTCCAGAACGCCGGCCAACCGCGCCATGTCTTCAATCCCCGGTAGCCTGTCCTTGGCGGCTTTGCCGCCCAGCGGACGCAAATCGGCCAGCAGATCCTCGCTCAGCCGCAGTTGCGCCGCCGCGTCCAGACCGCCGGCCACCCGCCGCCACAGCGTCCACCACTCCGCCCGCACCTGGGCGTCCCGATGGTACTGCACCCCCCGCTCGTATAGCGCCCACAACCGCCCGACCCGCCACTCGTCCAACGGATAGCCGAATCCCGGCCGCAAGCAGAAACCGGTCAGACTGAACCACAGCCGCTCGTGATCGGCCGAACGCCGCCGTCGCCGGGCACCGGCCCACAATACCCCGAACAGCTCGCGCAGCAGCGGCGTCTCCCAGGTCTCGCGCCGGCCCAGCAAGCGCTCCAAATCGGTTCGTAAGATCTTTATTTCCTTGTATTCGACATCGGCCGCGCGGGAACCGTAAAACCGTTCGATCCGCGCCGTCGCTTCGGGAAAACGGGGATGCAACCGGGCCAGCGCCGCCGTATCGCTACCCCGCAACTGAAAGGCCAACCGCCAGCGTCGCGCCGGATCGTCCGCCGCAATGCAATCCACTTCCAGGGTACCAACCTCGGTCAGTTGCGCGCTCAGTTGTACCGACACCTCGTCCGCCCCGGATCCGCTTTCGATTAGCGTGACGATCGGCGGCAGAGGCAGAAACTCCCCGGCATCCAGCGCCGTCACGTCATCGGCCTGATGGAACGCATCGCCGATGGAGGACATCAGATGAAACCGCACCGGCGAGCCCAACCGCAAGGAAAAGGTTCGATCCAACCGGATCTCCCGTCCCTCTTCGGTCCCACGCGGCAACAGACAAACGCCCTGTTTGCGGCCACGGTCACCCTCCACCACCAGAAAATAGCCGCGCGCCGAACCGCCGCCGATCTTCAGGCCCCGACCGCGCCGCGCCAATCCGTAGGCCACCGCCCCGCGCGCCACCGCCAGTTCGGGTTCGGGGTTGTCCAGCCGCAATAGTGGCTCATCACGCCAGCCGGCCAGCAGTTCCAACAATCGTTCCGACAGGGCCGCGCCGTGAAACACACCACCATTCAGCAACACTGCGTCCGGGGCCGGCGGACGATCGGCCGGCGCCCGTTCGCCCAGTGCCCGCCGGGCCGCGTCGCCGTGCCGCGCCAGAAACGCCGCCAGATGGCGGCTGATCGCCGGATCGGCGGCGTAGGGCAAGCCGAATTCGACCACCGCCGCCCGCCGGCCCCGAGGCCGTTCGTCCGCCGCCGTCAGCGGTAGAAAACCGTCCACCAGCAACGCTCGTACCTCGTCGCGACTCAGTTCCGCCGCGCGCGCGCCGCCGATCAGCCGGGCACCGCCGCCGAGCACGGTCACCGTCACTCGCTCCGGCGCATCGGTCGCCAGCAGCCGTTCCTTGGCGCTCCGGCATTGCTGCAACAGTTGCGACAATTCGCCGGTGCTCAGACGCCCGCCACTCAGTCGAGCTTCGACGGTGCGAGCCAGAGTCAGATCCATGTTGTCGCCGCCCAACATCAGATGCTCACCCACACCGATCCGGGTCAAACGCGGCTCTTGCTCCCCAGGCTCGATCTGGATCAAGGTCAGGTCGGTGGTGCCACCGCCCACGTCACAGACCAGCAACAAACGGGACTCCCCCAGATCCGCCGCCACGGTGTCCCGGTGGCGGTGCAACCAGTCATGGCAGGCCGCCTGCGGCTCCTCCACCAACCGCAGTTCCGGCAAACCAGCCAGTCGCGCCGCTTCCACCGTCAGGGTCCGCGCCGCTTCGTCGAATGAGGCCGGCACGGTCAACACCAGCTCCTGCCGCTCCAGTGGCTGACGGGGAAAGTGCTGGTTCCAGGCAGCGCGGACATGGGCGAGATAGCTAGCGCTAGCGACCACCGGCGACACCTTGGCAATCTCCTCCGCCGCGCCCCAGGGCAGCACCGGCGCGGTACGATCCACCCCGGCGTGCGACAGCCAGCTCTTGGCGCTGGCCACCAACCGCCCCGGCACTCGCGTCCCCCGCTCCCGCGCCAGTTCGCCCAGCACCGCGTTGTCCACGCCACCGGGGTCGTCGAAGGTCCAGGGAAGTTGGCTATCCGCCGCCGCCAGTTCGCCTTCGGCCGGGTGATAGCGCACCGAAGGCAACAGCGGGCGAGCCGCCACCGTGCCGGGCGTGATCAGTTGTTCGATGGAGAATTGGCGGATATCCGCCGCTCCGGCGGCCTTCAGATCGGCATAGGCCACCACCGTATGGGTAGTACCCAGATCGATGCCGACCAAATAACGGGGTGTGCTGGAACGAGCGATGGCTCAGTGCTCCCCGCGCACGTCGAACTCGACCTTCCAGGCTTCTCCACCTTCGCGCGGCACGGCTTCCAGCCGCAGCGTGCCGACCTCGGTTACCGCCGCGTGCAGTCGCACTGGCACCACTTCGCCGGGTTGGCGATCCTCGGCGGGCAAGGTCGCTTCGATCTCCTCCAGCTCCTCGACCTCGTCCGTCGTCCACTGCTCCAACACCGCGCCCACCTGATCGGTGCGCCGCACCGAGGAACCGAAGAAACGGAATCGCACCGGCTCGCCGACCACCAATCCCACCTCCTGCGGCGGCAGTTCGGCCTGGGTGCCCTCTTCCATGCCGAACGGCGCGATGCACAAGGCTTCGATCGGCGGTTCCATCCCCGGTACCGCCGGCATGGCACTTTCCACGCCGACGTAATAGGACTTGGCGGTACCGCCGCGAATCCGTACTCCGCGCCCGCGTCGCACGTAGCCGTAATAGGCCGCGCCGAGTGCCACCGCCAAATCGAGATCGCTGCCTTCCAGTAAACGTGCCGAGGGCGCGCCCTCGACCGCCAGCCAATCGTTCAGCACGGTCAGGGTCCGTTCCAACAAGGGTGGAGCCTTGAACACGCCGCCGTTGAACAGCACCGCAGTCGGATGCAGGAAACTGGCCTGCTCCGGCAGCCGACCCTCGAAACCAGACAGATGTCGAGTCGCCTCCACCTGCCGGCCCAGAAACGCCGCCAGATGCCGAGTCATGGCCGCATCCTGCGCATAGGGCAACCCCAGCTTGGTCAGCGCCGCCCGCGCCCGAGCCGCCGGTCGCGCCGCCGCTTCCACGATCGGAAAGAACCCTTCCATCAAGGTGTGGGAGACCTCGTCGCGAGTCAGTTCGGTCCGCAAGGTGCCCCCGATCAGCTTGGAACCGCGGCTCGGCACCACCACCGGCACCGCCCCGACTTCGTCATGACTCAACAGGGTTTCCTTGGCCGACCTGCAACCGTGGGTCAAACCCTGCAACTGCCAGGGATCGAGTTGGATACCCTGCGCCGCCAGCTTGGCGCGGACCGCGTGCGCCAAGGCCAGATCCATGTTGTCGCCACCCAGCAGAATATGCTCGCCGACCGCCACCCGCACCAATTCCAGGGAACCGTCGCGTTCAGTCACGGCGATCAGCGAAAAGTCGGCGGTACCGCCGCCCAGGTCGATCACCAGGATGATATCGCCAAGCTGGACCTGCTTGCGCCATCCTTCCCGGGTGGCCAACACCCAGTGGTACAAGGCTGCTTGCGGTTCTTCCAGCAGCACCAAATGGCGCAAGCCGACCGCCTCCGCTGCTTCGGCGGTCAATTCGCGGGCGGCGGGATCGAAGGAGGCCGGCACGGTCAGCACCACGTCTTGTTCGATCAGTGGCGCGTCGGGATGCTGATGGTCCCAAGCGGCGCGCAAGTGTTCCAGATAGCGGATCGAGGCTTGCAACGGCGAAATCTGTCCCACTTCCTCCGGCGCTTCCACCGGCAGGATGGCGGCACGCCGATCCACCCCGGGATGACACAACCAGCTTTTGGCGCTAGACACCAAGCGAATCGGCGTCCGGCTGCCCATCGCCCGCGCCAATTCGCCGACCACGAACGGGGGCTCGCCCCAAGGCAAGACCCGATCTTCCGGCCGCAATTCGTCGGGATGCGGTAAGTAGAGGAACGAGGGCAACATCGGCCGCTCCTCGACCGCACCCGGCGCGGTCAACTGCGGAATGAGTTCGATCCGTTCAACCACCTCATCGCCATCGCTGGCGGTCAGATCCACCGCCGCCAACACACAGTGGGTGGTACCTAGATCGATGCCCACCGTGTAACGAGCCGTGCTCATAGTTCCACCTCCGCCGGCGCCAGCACCTGAACGTCATGACCCTCGGCAACCTTCGGCAACTTGATCTCGGCCACCCGCCAGCCACGATGCATCAAGGTACCCGTGAAGGGCGGTTGGCCAACCACGTTACCAGTCAACCGCACCGCCGTGGGATCGAAACCGGCCGGTACGGTCAACCTCACCCCTTCCGCTTCCTCGCGCACCGGCTGAATGCGTAAATAATCGCGCACCACCTTGCAACATCCCTCATGCACCACGCGCGCCGCGCCCCCGATCTCGGTATCGGAATACGCGGTCACATTTTCCTGCAGGAAATCCACGAACCGCCCCTCCTGCTGCAACAGCGCCAGCAATTGCAAGGCGGAATCCGGCGAAGTTTCCTTGAGCACCGGTCTGGCGGGTTCCGCCGTCGGCGCAAGCGCCGCCGCACCCCCTTCGAGCCGCAGCACACCGACGGCAAACCCCTCGTCGATCAGAATTCGTCCGAACGCACGCAGCGCCAGGATCAGGCGGTTTAAAAAGCTCAATGGCGAATCATTCATACAACGACCCCTCACGAATCAACCTCATTATTTGGGTATCCTACCATGTGCCGGCGAACCGCCGACCACAACAAAAGCATCCCCCAACCAGCAAATTTCGCTTATGATGACGGGATCGATGAATAGCGTATGACTCGCCAGATTTTCCCCCGAACGGGTTGACCACCACGTTATGCCGGCGACGCGCGGACGATACGCAAGACTATCCCAGGAGTAGCAGCATGGCCCGCATTTTGATCGTCGACGACTCACCCACTCAGGCGCTGAGTCTCTCCAAAATACTCAAGAAACACGGGCACGAAATTTTGACCGCCAAAAACGGCGCGGAAGGCGTCGAGGTCGCCAAGGCGGAACTGCCGGATCTCGTGCTCATGGATGTGGTGATGCCCGGAGTCAACGGTTTTCAGGCAACTCGTCAGATTACCAAGAATCCCTCCACCAGCCATATCCCCGTCATCATCGTCACCACCAAGGACCAGGAAACCGACCGGATCTGGGGCGCGCGACAAGGCGCCAAAAGCTACGTCGTCAAACCGGTGGAAGAAGCCACGCTGCTTGAAGCCATTACACAGTTCTTACCCAAATAACTGACCGTCCCAGGCGCATCCGTCACTGGCAATTTCCGACCGTGACATGGGATAGGGTCAGACGTCTCGGTCGAGTTTCTCTTCCAACACCGCCAGTGCCGCATTGATCTCGCCCAAGCGCTGGCCATCGCCACCCCGATCGGGATGATGGCGCATCACCAACCGCCGGTACCGCCGCTTGATGGCCGCCGCATCGATCGGGTCTCGCAGATCCAGCACCGCCAATGCCGCCCTTCGCCGCTCGTCCCGCCGACGCGCGGCGTGGAAATAGCGTAGTAGTTCAGCGACCTCGCCGATCGTCATCGTTGCCAGCCTGGCCAAATCGGCGTAGCACGGCGCGAAGTCGGGCTCACTCGGCGCGAGCGCGGCCCCACCGCAAGGCAAGGCTTCGAACTCCAGCACGATACCCAGTGGGTCCACCCGCATGCGGCCGCGCCGCTCGCCAGCCAAGCGATCCCGCAACCGATAGAGCGCGTGAAACAGCAAATAGTGACCGCGAAACAGCTTGAGTGGTTCGCGGGCGCTGAAACCCGCGAACAAGGGATCGCTGGCACGCAGCTTCTTCAGCAGCTCGTGCTCGCTCAATCCGGTGGGATAGGCGGCCAACAGATCCAGCAAACGCGCCTCCAAGGCTGCCAGCGCGGACGGCGAAGGTAGAGCTTCATTCATCACGGCAGGCTCGGCGCGACCTCCAGCGGATAATCCGGGTACCGCCGCCGGAATTCCGCCAGCTTGGCGTCCGCTTCCACCGTCCGGCCTTGACGCCGTAGTTCGGCAATGGCTGCCAGCCATTCCTCCGGCGAGTACCGATCCGACCGATCTTGCGATGCGGCATCCTGGTCGACCCGTTGGCCCGTCGGCGCGGCCCGAAGCCAATCCTGTGGTCGTTCCCGCTCCGCCGGCGCGGTCCGACGCGGCATCGACTCCGGTTCCAAATTGACCGGGGGCGCGGCGGCTGGCAAAGCCGGCAGCGATTGCGGCGCCACTCGAACCGCCTCGCCCAAGGGCATGGTGGGTCGTAATTCCACAGTGGGTGGCGAAGGGCGATCATGGTCACTGGACTGGGCACGGCCGGCAGCGGTGGCATCCGCCTCGGCGGCGGATTCGGCCGTGGAATGGAGCGTCTTGTTCTCGGGCAACGGACCCCATTCACCGCTCTCGCGCGCCAAACGCACGATGCCTACCACCAGCACCACAGTCGCCGCCAATGCGGCGGGCACCGCCCACAGCCGGGTTCGTCGCCGCCGTGATGGCGGTGGCGCCAGCGTCGGGACTGGTTGCGGCGCGGCGTTGGCCGCCGTCAGGATACGTTGGTCCAGCCAAGCCGGCGGCTCGGGGTCGCGGGTGACCCGGTACAAGGCCGATAGATCCTCGTCGTGGAATTCCGCATCGCGTGGATCGCTCATCGCGCACCCCTCAAACCTTGTCGCAGGCGGGCCATGGCATAACGCAGGCGGCTTTTGACGGTCTCCCGACCAGCACCGGTGGTTTGGGCAATCTCCTCCAGCGACAATCCGGCTTCTTCCTTCAGCAACATGACCTCACGCTGGGCCTCGGGCAATTCGGCCAACAGCTCCAGTAGGCGTTCAGCCTGGCGGCGGCGGTCGTCCTGCGCCTCCGGCTGCATCTCGGCCGGCGCCGGCACCTCGGCCCACTCCGGACAATCCTCGGCGTAGGACAGCGGCAGGCCTCGACTGCTGGCGCGGTAGTAATCGATCAGGCGGTTGTGGGCCAGTCGGTATAGGTAAGTGGTGAATCTGGCCTGCACGGTGTAGCCGGCCCGGGCGGCGATCAGCTTCAGCCACACGTCCTGAAACAGTTCCTCGGCCAGCGCCGGCTGGCCGCATTGGCGCAGTAGATAGCGATACAGTGCCCCTTTGTGGCGAGCGTACAGCGCCGCGAAGGCATCGGCATCGCCATCCCGGTAGCGCAACATGAGGGTTTCGTCGGCATCGTCTTCGGTCCGCATGGAAATAAGGTATCAGGGAACGAGGATCAGGCTCCAGACTTCGGAAAGAACTGTCCCCTGCTCTCTGATCCCCATCAGCGGATCGCTTGACCCTGTTCTCCACCTTGGCCGGGATCGAGCGACTGCGCCAGCCCGACCAAGGTCAAGAACTCACCCCGATAACCGTGGGGATCGCCGCCCCGTGCGGCACGGGCCAGCGCCAGCACGTCGTCGTAACCAAAATCGCGGGTATGGCGCCCGCCGCGCAGGATCTGACCGAAACCGGCCACCGCCGTCGCGAAGCGGAACCGCTCGCTGGTTTCCCGCCAGTCCCCGACCGCCTGCCCGCGACGGATCGGCTGTTCCAGCAACTGGCTGACCTCGCCATCCGGCTGCTTGTAGCGCAAGCGCAGGAAGGCGATCTCGTCGCCGCGCGGCGCGGCGTCGTCCGCCGCCAACTGGCCGTAGCGCAGCGACTCGGTCAGACTGCCGCCACTGCCCTTCAGGGCGATTTCGTACAGCGCGGTGACCGTGTGCCCAGCGCCGATATCGCCGGCATCCACTGCGTCATTGTTGAAATCCTCACGGCGCAGGATTCGATTCTCGTAGCCGATCAGGCGGTATTCCTCAACCAGCGCCGGATTGAACTCGATCTGAATCTTCACATCCTTGGCGATGGTCAACAAAGTGGCGCTCATCTGCTCGACCAGCACCTTGTTGGCTTCTTGCAGGGTATCGATGTAGGCGTGATTGCCGTTACCAGCGTCGGCTAGCTGCTCCATCAGCCGGTCGTTATAGTTGCCGGCGCCGAAACCGAGCGTGGTGAGCGCGACACCGCTCTTGCGCTGGCCTTCCACCAGATCCTTCAATGCCTGGAAATTGACCGTGCCGACGTTGAAATCGCCGTCGGTGGCCAGAATCACTCGATTGACACCCCCCTCGATGAAGCCTTGTCGGGCCAGATTGTAGGCCAGTCGAATGCCCGCGCCGCCGTTGGTGGAACCACCAGCGCTAAGCTGATCCAGAGCCGCTTCGATCTTTGCGCGCTGACTGCCGGACGTGGGTTCCAGCACCAAGCCGGCCGCGCCGGCGTAAACCACAATCGCCACCTTATCCTCCGGCCGCAGTTGCCGGACCAGCAGTTTCAGCGCTGGCTTGAGCAAACCGATCTTGTCCGCCGCATTCATCGAACCGGACACGTCGATCAGGAATACCAGGTTGGCGGGGGGCAACTGGGTTCTCGGCGATTCGTAGCCCTTGATGCCGACCGCCAACAGCAAGGTGCGGGGATTCCAGGGCGTCGGGGCTAGTTCGGTGCTGACCCGAAACGGCGGTTGGCGGTCATCCGGCACCGGATAGTCGTAATCGAAATAGTTGATCAGTTCCTCGACCCGCACCGCGTCGCGAGGCGGCAACCGGCCGGCGTTGAGAAAGCGGCGGACGTTGGCATAGGCGCCGGTATCGACATCGATGCTGAACGTGGAAACCGGCTGCTCGGCGGCGCGCTTGACCGGATTGTCCTCGATCTGGGCGTAATTCTCGCGGTCGGTTGGTTCTCTAGGCGCGCGTAACTCATCCGCGTCCCGACGGCTGGACATGCGGGCCGGCATGAGCGCGGTGGAATCCTGGGCCGCCTGCCTTGCGGCTGGTAATCGCGCGCTGGGCTCGGCCATTGCCAGCACCGGGCTGGCCGGCATTGACGGTGTGGGAGCCGACTGATCGGTATTCCCAACGACTGACCTGGTCGTGGCTTGCTCCGCCACGGAGCGAGCCACTTCCGGGTGTAACTGGCCAGCGGCCTGTCGCTTGGATTCGGCGGCATCTTGCGGCGGCGCGGTGGGCGAGCAACCGATAAGCAGAACAACGATCAACAAAGCATGGAACAGTAACGGCCGAGTCATGGCATTTTCCTTCGAAGATGGGGATTTCACTGCTATAAACGCCCGCAACGGCACAATGGGGTTAAAACTGGATTCCCCCGCCCAGAAACCTGACCCCAGCTTGCCGTTTGCGCCGACCTGTCCCATTATTTTTCCATTCCGCTTCGGAATGCCCGCAAGGTACCGCGACCCTCATGGAAATGCCCCGGATTTCCGGCTATCAATTCGAAAAAATCATTGGCAAGGGCGCCATGTCCACCGTCTATCTGGCGCTCCAGGAATCCTTGGGTCGCCGCGTGGCCATCAAGGTACTGTCCCCCGGTCTAGCCAGCGACCCCATCTTCAGCAAGCGCTTCATCAAGGAAGCCCGCATCATCGGCAAGCTCGGCCACCCGCATATTGTCACCATTTTCGACGCCGGTAATCTGGACGATGTGTACTACATCGCGATGGAATACCTGGAGGGCGGCACGCTCAAGGAGCGGATCAAGGCGGGGCTGACGCCAGACCAAGCGGTAACGATTCTGTGCCAGATCGCCCGCGCACTCGGTCGGGCACACCAGCAGCATTGCATTCATCGCGACATCAAACCGGCCAATATTCTGTTCCGCAATCCAGACACGGCGCTGCTGTCGGATTTCGGCATCGCCAAGAACACGCTGGACAAGACTCAGTTAACCGCCGCCGGCTGGCGGCTCGGCACGCCCAATTACATGAGCCCGGAACAGGCGTTGGCCAAGCCGACGGACGCGCGCAGCGATCTGTACAGCCTGGGGGTGGTGTTCTACGAGATGCTGACCGGCACCCGGCCGTTTCAGGGGGCCGACGCCTTCGATATCGCGCTGAAGCACCTTAAGGAGCCAGTGCCGACCCTGCCGGCACCGCTCGACCGCTTTCAGCCAGCGCTCGATCGGCTCTTGGCCAAGGAGCCGGAGGAGCGATTCGCCAGCGCCGAGGAATTGGTGGAGGCGATTCAGGATGCAGCCACCGGGAAGACGGCGGCGATTTCGCGCCAACCCGAGCGCAAGGCGGCGGCCAAGCCCATTCGCGACATGGTCAGCGCTCAGGTTCCGGCCAGCGCCTCGCCGCCGTGGCGACGGGCGTTGCCGTGGATTCTGGCCGGATTGCTGGCCGGACTGGCGGCGCTGCTGGTCTATTGGTTCTGGCCCGCGCTTTCGACCGCGCTTTCCTCGGTCATGAGGCCGTCCGACTAGTCGCGCGGCCGACTCAGTAGCTCATGCAGGCGGCGTTGAGGATGCCGATGGCAACCGATAGCGCGCCGAGAAATACGCCCGTGGCAATCCGGCCGGCGGGAATATCGCGGCCGAGTTCGGGCAACAGCAGAAACCGCGCCGCCAGATAGACCAGCACCTGCACGACCAGTGCGATCAGCCCCCAGACCGCCATATCAGGCAGGCTAACGCTGTGAGTGATGGCGCTGGCCAGCGGCAGCACGAAACCCAATACGGCACCACCAAGGCTAGCCGCCGCCGCCGCGTTACCCTCGCGGATCAGGGTAATTTCGCGGTAGGGAGTGATGAAGACGTACACCGCCAGAAACAGCGCCAACAGGCCGATAGCGGTGGCAAAGTAGGACAGGAACGCGGGCAAACCGGACAGGGATTGGGTCAGCATGACGATTCTTCCTTCCGTTTGAGTCAGGCATCGGAGAAGGATAGCCCAAACCGATGGTCCCCCAAACCGCGCGGCGTTCTCGCGGCGGAAGACCCGACCCCGACATCATTGGCGACACGGGCTTGGCCGATCTTCACAAAACGCCATGACCGACCCGTTATACCCGGCGGACCAGCACCGCCATCGATTCGACATGCGCGGTGTGAGGAAACATATCCAGCACCCCAACGCTCTCCAGCCGGTAAGCGAAACGGTGAACCAACTCACCGACATCCCGCGCCAGCGTGGCTGGATGACAGGACACATAGACCACGCGTTCCGCACCCAGCGCGGCCACCCACGGCATCATCTCCAACGCGCCGGAACGAGGCGGATCGAGCAAAACCCGCTCGTAACCGCCCCGCGCCCATACTTGATCGCGCGGATCGCCGGTCAGATCGGCGGCGTGGAAAATGGCGTTCGCGGCATCGTTGTGCGCGGCGTTGTGCCGCGCCCACTCCACCAAGCTGGCGTCGCCTTCCACGCCGACCACCTCTCGCGCCCGGCGAGCCAGCGCCAAAGTAAAATTGCCCAACCCGCAGAACAGATCCAGCACCCGATCTTCCGGCCCGACTTGCAGTAACTCGCAAGCCCGCCCGACCAGTTGCCGGTTGATGGCGGCGTTGATCTGAATGAAGTGCCAGGGTTGAAATTTCAGTTCCAGACCGAAATCCGGCAAGCGATAACCAAGCTCTGGTTGCTCCGGCCACAATGCCTGCACGCTGTCCGGCCCACCCGGTTGCAAGTAGAGCGCAAAACCGTGCCGCTCGCCGAACGCCTGGAGTTGTGCCCGATCCTCGACGCTCGGCGGCGCCAATACTCGGAAATTCAACCCCATCGTTTCGTCCCCACCGGCAATCTCGATCTGCGGCAAGCGATCGCGGATGGACAGGGTATCGATGAGTTGCGCCAGTGGCTCCAACAAACCGCCCAGCCGTTCGTCCAGCACCTCGCAGCGGCGTAGGTCGGCCACGAATGGACTGTGCCGCTCGCGAAACCCTATCAGGGTACGTCCCTTCTTGGCGACATGCTTGACCCCCAGCCGCGCCCGCCGCCGGTAACCCCACAGCGGTCCGATCATGGGTTCCAACACCTGTTCCGGCCGGACCTTGCCAATGTGGGTCAAGCTGTCCAGCAACCAGTGCTGCTTGACGGCGAGTTGCTCGGATGGCTGCAAATGTTGCAGGGCACAGCCGCCGCAGACCCCGAAATGCGCGCAGCGTGGTTCGATCCGTTCGGGCGCGGCCCGCAAGACCTCGACGGTGCGGGCCTCGTCGCGACGACTCCGGCGGGCGGTGTAGACGCAGCGGACCTCTTCGCCGGGCAACGCACCTTCGACGAATACGGCTTTGCCATCCCGTCGCGCCACACCTTGCCCCTCGTGGGTCAGGTCATCGACGCGAACCACGAACGGTTCCACCGGAATCTTGGAATTCTTGGCCATGGTGCTCGAAATGAGTTGGAGTTTCCCCGCCTTGGATCAGGAGAGGCGACGCAAGGTGTCGGTACGATTCGAGCCTTTAATCGGAAAACAGCCCGGTGGATAGGTAACGGTCGCCGCGATCGCAGATGATGGTGACGATCACCGCATTCTCGACCTCCCGCACCAGTCGTAGCGCCACCGCCACCGCCCCGCCCGCCGATACTCCGCAGCAGATGCCTTCCTCGCGGGCCAGCCGGCGAGTGATCTCCTCGGCTTCCGCCTGATCGACATCCAGGGTTCGATCCACCCGCGCCGGGTCAAAGACTTTTGGCAGATACTCCAATGGCCAGCGACGAATGCCAGCAATACAGGACCCTTCGGTCGGCTGCACGCCGACGACCTGTACCTGGGGATTCCGTTCCTTGAGATAGCGCGACACCCCCATGATGGTGCCGGTGGTGCCCATGGCGCTGACGAAGTGGGTGACCCGACCACCGGTGTCGCGCCAGATTTCGGGACCGGTGGTTTCGTAGTGCGCCAGCGGGTTGTCGGGGTTGCCGAATTGGTCGAGCACCCGCCCCTGCCCTTCCCGCTCCAGCCGCGCGGCCAGATCGCGGGCACCCTCCATGCCTTCTTCCTTGCTCACCAGAATCAGTTCGGCGCCGTAGGCCCGCATCGCCGCCCGCCGCTCGGCGCTCTGGTTTTCCGGCATGATCAATTTCAAGCGGTAACCCTTCACCGCCGCGATCATCGCCAACGCGATGCCGGTATTGCCGCTGGTTGCCTCGATCAGCACATCGCCGGGCCGGATCTCGCCGCGCGCCTCGGCCTGCCGGATCATGCTCAGCGCCGGCCGATCCTTGACCGAACCGGCGGGATTGTTGCCTTCCAGTTTTCCCAAAACGAGACTGCTGGTGTTTCCCGGCAACCGCCGCAACCGAACCAGCGGGGTATTGCCAACCGTGGATTCGAGCGCGGGATAGCAAAACCCGGAGCTCTCTTGCATCCCGTTTAGGGAAAAGGCGTCATCAAACATTTTCCTGTCCCGTCAAATGTGATAAGGATTATAACCGCTACCATACAGGGAGACCGCGCGAACCCGGCCTCGTTTCGCCTTGCCCCCAGCCCCGGCTCGCGCCATTCACCGACCGCAAGCAAGCCAATGCCCATCATGCCTCAATCCGGTTCGACCCTCCTCCAGAGCTGGTTCCTGTTCTGTTGCCTGACGTTGGCGGTCGACTCGCTGAGCGCTCAGGAGCCCGAATCGCCGCCCACCGCCAACCCTTCCCTGACCCTAACCGTCGAAGGCGTGGACGGCCCGTTGCGCGACAACGTACTGGCTTTTCTGGAACTCAACCGTTTCGCCGGCAAACCCGCGCCGGACGAAGTCCGCCTGCGCTGGCTGCACAACAACGCCGAGCGTGAAATCCGCAAGGCGCTGGAGCCGTTCGGCTATTTCGAGCCCACCATCGAGGCGTCCCTGACCCGCACGCCGGAAGGTTGGGTGGCGCGCTACCGGATCGAGCCCGGCCGACCGCTGCGCATCGCCGAACTCGACGTCAAGGTGCTGGGCGAAGGCGCTCAAGACCCTGCCTTCCAAAAACTGCTGGACAACCTGCCGCTAGCCCAGGGTCAAACCCTGGACCAGCCCAAATACGAACAGATCAAGTCCGCGATGGAGTCGCTGGCGACCGAGCACGGCTATTTCAACGCACGCTTCATCGAACGCTCCATCCGCGTCGACCTGCAAGCCTACAGCGCGACTATCCACCTGCACTACGATACCGGCCGGCGCTACCGTTTCGGCAACATCACCTTCAAGCAGGATTTTCTGTCGCCCGAATTGCTAGCCCGCTACCCCCGCTTCAAGCCCGGCGACCCCTACAACGTCAACCAACTGCTGAAGCTGCAAAGCGATCTCGGCAACAGCAATTATTTCAGCCAAGTGGAGGTCAACGCACCGCCCGACGCCGGCACCGATACCACGCCGGTCGATGTCACGCTGGAGCCAGGCAAGAAACGCAAATACAGCGCCGGCCTGGGTTACGGCACCGACACCGGCTTTCGGGGCAAACTGCGCGTCGAGCGGCGCTGGCTCAACCCACAAGGCCACCATTACGAAGCCGAACTGGGGTATTCGCAAATCAAGTCGCTGATCGCTTTCAAGTACATGATTCCCGGCACCGACCCGACCACCGACGAATACGCCATCACCACCGGCTATGTCCGCCAGAATGATGACGACAAAGATTACGAAACCTACAAGATCGGCGGCAGCCTGCAACAACAAGATGGCAAGTGGTTGAAAAACTACAGTTTGAACTTGCAGTACGAAGAATACACCATCGGCAACCGGCCTTCGTCCGAACAATCGCTATTACTGATTCCCAGCTTGGACTGGACCTGGGTGGACGCCGACGACCGCGCTTATCCCCACCGTGGCCTGCTGTTCGGTTTCGGATTGCGCGGTGCATCGACGGCACTGCTGTCGGACACCAACTTCCTGCAAGGATTGTTGCAGCTTCGCTGGATCCATGCCTTGAACGATAGCAACCGGCTGCTCGTCCGCGGCAACCTCGGCGCCACGGCGGTCGATAATTTCGAGAAGCTGCCGACCTCCCTGCGCTTCTTTACCGGTGGCGACGCCAGCGTGCGTGGCTACGCCTACGAAAGCATCGGCCCCACCGACCCCGACGGCACCGTGGTCGGCGGCAAGAATCTGGCGGTGGCCAGCCTGGAATACGAGCATCGGATTTGGGGGAACTGGGGCATCGCCGCTTTCGTCGATACCGGCGATGCCTTCGACGGCGCCTCTCCCGACTTGAAAACCGGCGTCGGGCTGGGAGTGCGATGGCTCTCGCCGGTCGGTCCGCTGCGGGTGGACTTCGCCTCCGGTCTGGACCGTCCGCCGGGCAGCGCCTTTCGTTTTTCCTTTAGCATCGGACCCGATCTATGAGCGCCACCCGCCTGCTGCGCCGTACCCTGTACTGGCTGCTGGCGCTGCCGCTGATCTTGCTACTGCTGGGACTGCTGGTCGCCGGCTTCGCGGTCTCCACCGAGACCGGTTTCAACGGCTTGTTGGCGCTGGCGCAACGGGTACTGCCCGGCCAGCTCAGCTACGACCGGGCCAGTGGCCGACTGCTAGGGCCGCTGCGGATCGAAGGACTGCGCTACCAAGACGGTCCGCTGCAAGTGGCGCTAGCCAACGGCGAACTCGACTGGCAGCCCGCCGATCTTTTCGACGGCGCGCTGACCATTACCCGTCTGCACGTCGATGGCCTGGAACTGGCGCTGCCGCCCGGCAAGGACACGCCGCCGTCCGACCAACCGTTGGAACTGCCCGACATCCGGTTGCCGCTGGCACTCACCGTCGCCGATCTGCAAGGCAGCAACATCCAGATCCGACCCGCCGGCGCCGAACCCATCCAGATCGACGCCGTGACCCTGAAGACCCGCACCGAGGCCGAGGCGTTGCTGGTCGAGGTACTGGACCTGCGTTCGCCGCTGGCCGATGTCCGGCTGGATGGCCAGATCACGCCCACCGGCGACTATCCGCTGCATGTCCGGCTCGACTGGCGCGCGCCGGTCCCGAATTACGGCGATTTCCGAGGCAAAGGCGAACTACGCGGCACGCTGCGCGACCACCTGGAGCTGACTCAAAAAATCGCCGGCGCGGCGGCGCTGGAATTGCATGGCGACGTTCGCCAGGCGCTGACCAAGGAACCCGCCTGGTCGACCACCGTCAAGCTGGAAGTGACCGACCTGAAACCCTTCGTCCCCGATCTAGCCGGCAAACCGCTGACTGCCCAGATCACCGCGCAAGGCGTGCTAGCCCGCTTCGAGGGTCAGGGCGAAATCAAGGCCACCGTGCCGGAACTCGGCCCCGCCACCCTGCGCTTTACCGCGGCCGGCGACGACAAGGCTGTGAAGCTGAGCGAATTGAAGCTGGCCGCTGTCGACCGGCCGTTGGCACTGGACGCCAAGGGCGAGCTGCAATTCGCCGAATTGCGCTTCAAGGCCAGCGGACAATGGCGTTCGTTGACCTGGCCGTTGACCGGCCCCGCCCAAGTGGAAAGCGCCAGCGGCGAGTTCGCCGCCGAGGGCATGCCCAAGGATTACCGCTTCCAACTCGCCGCCGAACTGCAAGGTCCGGAGATTCCCAAGGGCCACTGGACCCTGAACGGTCAGGGTTCCGATCAGGCGGTGCAGGACGTCCAATGGAGCGGGCAGACGCTGGAGGGTACCCTCGAAGGCACCGTCGATGCCGCCTGGGCGCCCGCCGTAAATTGGAAAGCGACGCTGGCCGGCGCTGGCCTGAACCCCGGCGCTCAGTGGAAGGAGGTGCCCGGCAAACTGAATCTGCGGCTCAAAAGCGATGGCGGGCTGGACGGCGGCAAGCTGCGCGCCAACGTGTTGCTGGAAGAACTGACCGGCACCTTGAGCGGCCAAACGTTGCGCGGCAGTGCCGATGTCAGCGTGCTGGACCAGGATCTGACCGTCAAGACCCTGCGTTTGAACGCTGGTCCGGCCCGACTGGAGGCGGAAGGCACGCTGGCGAAACGCTGGGATTTGCGCTGGACCCTGAATGCGCCGGAACTGAAATCGCTGGTTCCCAGCGTCAGCGGCGGCGTGGCCAGCACTGGCACTCTCAGCGGTTCCCGCGACCGCCCACGGGTGGCGGCCAACTTCACGGTGCACAACCTGCGCCAGGGCGATACCCAAATTCAGCGCTTGCAAGGCGAAGCCGACGTCGATGTCGGCGGCAGCGACCGTTCCTGGCTGAAACTGAACGGTGAAGGGCTGGTGCTGGGCGGCCAACACTGGAAATCCGCGACCCTGGACGGCGGCGGCACGCCGAACGCGCATGAACTCAAGGCCGAACTGAGCGGCGATCCGGGCCGCTTCGCGCTGGCGCTGGCCGGCACACTGCAACTACCGGCGCTGACCTGGCAGGGCCGCATCACCCAACTAACGGCCAAGGACACCCTCGCCGGCGCCTGGAACCTGGAAAAAGCGGTCGCCGTGCAGGCTTCGGCCGAAAAAGCCAGTCTCGACAACGCCTGTCTGGCCAGCGCCCCGAGCCGGCTTTGCTTGCAGGGTCAATGGAACGGCGCGCGCGGTTTCAACGGCCGTGTGCAGCTCCAAGAGCTGCGGCCGGAACGCTTCAAGCAGTTCCTGCCACCGGGCATGAACCTGACGACCCGCATCGACGCCCAGGCCGAAGTGAACGGCGGACCCAACGGCGCGCTGCAAGGCAAGCTCAATCTCGACATCGCCCCCGGCGCCCTGCAAATGGTGACGGACGGCCGCACCTTGCGCTTCACCCTCAAGGGCGGCAAGCTGCGCGCCCAAACCGACGGGCGCGCCGCAACCGGACAGCTCAAGCTCGATTTGGCGCAGACCGGGCAGTTGGAAGCCGACGCTCAGATACGCGATCCCTTCGGCGCCGCTCGCGTGGACGGCAAAATCGTCGCCGCCATCACCGATCTGAGCCTGATCTCGCTGTTCGCGCCGCAAGCGCAGGAGGTCACCGGCCAATTGCGGGCGGATGTCAACGTGACCGGCACGATTCCCAAACTGGCGCTGCGCGGCGCGATCCGCCTGGAAAACGCCGGCGCGGCGATTCCGGCGGCCGGCATCAAATTGGAGGATTTGCAGTTCGCCGCCACCAGCAGCGGTCAGGGGCCGCTGCAACTGAGCGGCTCGCTGCGATCCAAACCCGGCCAACTGCAGCTGAGCGGTGAAGTGGACCCGCTGAAACCGCAACTACAACTGAATATCAAGGGCCAGGATTTTCAGGCCTTCGACACCTCGGATATTCGCATCCGGCTCAGCCCGGATCTGAAGCTGGAAGTCACTCGGGAACTGGTGCGTGTCGATGGGCAGGTCATTATCCCACAAGCGTATTTGAACCCCGGCGGCGTGGGCGGCGATGGCCCGAGTCCAATCGCGTCTTCTGGAGATCTGACGATCGTCAACGACCGCGACGGCAAGGCAAGACCCCAGGCCAAGGGACCAGCTATCCATGCCCAGGTACGCGTGATCCTGGGCGATGACGTGCAAGTGGTCACGCCAGCCTTCAAGGGCAAGCTCAGAGGTAACCTACTCGTGATGCAAACGCCAGGACTGGCGCCACGCGGCAGCGGCAGCGCCGAAATCGTCGCGGGTACGTACAAGATTTACGGCACCGAGATCAATATTCAGCGAGGGCGGGTATTGTTCAGCAACAGCCCGCTCGACAATCCTGGGCTGGATATACGGGTAGCTCGCGAGTTCAGCAGTAGCAGCAACGGTAACACCACGGTCGGCGCCCAAGTCCAGGGTACGCTGCAAAGGCCGCGACTGACCCTGTTCTCCGATCCGTCGATGCCCCAAAGCGACATCCTGTCCTATCTGGTTTTGGGCCGAGCACCTCAAGGGGGCGGCGGCGAATCGGCGATGCTGTTCAAGGCCGCCAGCGCCCTGGGTTTGGGGGGCGATGCGCTCGTCAAGGGGCTGGGTGGCGCGGTTGGGCTGGACACCGTGCAACTCGACACGGGAAGCAATGGAAGCAACGGAACCACTGAGGAAAGCACGTCGCTGACGCTTGGCAAGTATCTCACCCCGGATCTATATGTCGGATACGGGGTCGGTTTGGTCAATGCCGTCAACACGATCTATATCAAGTACCGGCTGACTCGGAGACTGATGTTCGAATCCAACAGCAGCGCGCTCGGCTACGGCGTCGACCTGATCTACAACATTGAGCGTTGAGTCGCGCCCCCCACCCACGAACGAGGATTTCTCAGCGCGAATAGTCCGGTTCGTGGCCGGTTTTCCATTTGATGTTACAGCCGATGCTGGGCTGCTGCGCGGACGGAACCGGCCGACCGGCCAACAGCGCATCCGCCGCCGCCCGTAAGTCGCTCCCGGTCACCGGGAGCTTGTTGCCGGGCCGACTGCCATCGAATTGGCCGCGATACACCAGCTTGCGGCCGGCGTCGAACAGGAAGAAATCCGGTGTGCAGGCGGCGTGGTACGCCTTGGCGACCGCCTGACTCTCATCATGGAGATAGGGGAAGGGATAGCCGAAAGTCTTGGCTTCCTCGGCTATTTTCGCCGGGCTGTCGTCGGGATAATTGGCTGCGTCGTTGGCGCTGATCGCCACGATGGCCAAACCTTTCGCTGGATAGTCGCGGGCGAATTGGACCAATCCTTGGCGGATGTGCTTGACGAACGGACAATGATTGCAGATCACCATGACCAGCAAGGCCGGGGCGTCCTGAAAATCGCCGAGGGATATCGTTTTTCCGGTCATCGGCTCGGGCAGGCTGAAGTCGGGGGCCGGCGTGCCCAGAGGCAACATGGTGGAAGCGGTTTGCGCCATGACGCTAAATCTCCTTTACGACGGTCTGATTAGAGAGACGCGGGCCAGCGGCCAGCGCCCGGACTTTGGATCAGACCCTCCGCCACGGTGTTCGGTTGCGCCACGACCCTCCATGCCTGCCTATTCTAAAGACGCGGCAGGCGGTATTCAGACGGCTCTCTGACCAACCTTCTGGCCCGAACCAAGCGGACAACTGACGGTCAATCCCGACGAATCGGATGGTTTTCCAGCCTCCGTCGCCTCACCACTCATCAACAAACCGATCCCGTTCATTTCAGGAGAATCATTCCATGCAACGCTTCAGGCAACTGTTCTGGCTGGTCGCTATCCTCGCCCTGCTGTGGAACGCGACCGCCAGCGCGGCGGACTATCCCGACTTCGTCACCCTGGTCGAACGCTATAGCCCGGCGGTGGTCAGCATCAACACCAAATCGGAACCCAAGGAAAAAGATCGACCCTGGCACGGCCATCCGTCAATTCCCGAAAACAGTCCGTTCTTCGACTACTTCAAGAAATTCTTCGATCAGATGCCAGAGCTAAGCCCGCAACCACGCTCTTCGGTCGGCTCAGGCTTCATTCTCTCGGCGGATGGTTACGTGATCACCAACGCCCATGTCGTCGAGGACATGGATAGCATCATCGTCGGCCTGTCCGACCGCACCGAACTGCCCGCCGAGGTGGTTGGCAAGGACACCCGCAGCGACATCGCCCTGCTCAAGGTCAAGGCCGACACCCCCCTGCCGACCGTCAAGATCGGTAACATCGGCAAGGTCAAGGTCGGGCAGTGGGTGCTGGCCATCGGTTCGCCCTTCGGCTTCGAACGCAGCGCCACTCAGGGCATCATCAGCGCCCTGGGCCGCAATCTGCCCAGCGACAATTACGTGCCCTTCATTCAGACCGACGCCGCCATCAATCCGGGCAACTCCGGCGGCCCGCTATTCAACCTCGACGGCGAAGTCATCGGCGTCAACTCGCAGATCTACAGTCGCTCCGGCGGCTATCAAGGGCTCTCCTTCGCCGTGCCGATCGATGTGGCGGTGGACGTGGTGGAACAACTCAAGGCCGGCGGCAAAGTCGCTCGCGGCTGGCTGGGCGTGTTGATTCAGGAAGTCACACCGGAGCTGGCCCAATCCTTCGGGCTCGACAAACCACGCGGCGCCCTGGTCGGTCAGGTGATGGACGACGGCCCGGCGCTGGCGGCCGGTGTCAAGGCCGGCGACATCATCGTCGCCTTCAACGACCAACCGGTTCACCATTCCAGCGAACTGCCGCTGATGGTCGGTCGCACCCGACCCGGCAACAAGGTGCCGCTGATCGTGATCCGCAACGGCAAGGAACAGACCCTGACGGTCCAACTCCAGGAGCTGCCCGAGGAAACCAAGCTGGAACAAGCCATCGCCGAACCACCGGCCCGCAACCGGCTTGGCCTGATCGTGACCGAACTGCCCGCCGATCAGCGCCAGCAGGGCGAATCGGGCGTACTGGTCAAGGATGTCAAGGAAGGCCCGGCCGCCAGCGCCGGCATCCGTCCCGGCGACATCATCACCCGCATCAACAACGCCGAAGTAGCCAATCCAACCCAGTTCGCCGAACTGGTCGGACAACTGCCGACCGGACGCCCCGTGCCGGTACTGGTCAAGCGCAATAACGGCGCGCTGTTCCTGGCGCTGACCATCGCCGAAAAGGAATAAGCGCTCCACTCACCGAGCGGTGAACGTACCGCAAGGCAACATTCCCAGAAACCGCGCTTCAACGCTACAATAGCCGCGCTCTTCACGCCGGAACACGCTGGCCTTGCCATCGGCGAGCGTGTTCCGGCCGCTCCCATGCTGGAATACAACCGCGCCGGTCGCCCGTACCCGCAGGCACCGGAACACATAACCAAGGAGGTTTTTCCGTGCTCGAAAACTATCGCCAACAAGCCGCCGAACGCGCTGCCCTGGGCATTCCCGCGCTGCCGCTGGACCCGCGGCAGACCGCCGATCTGGTCGAACTACTCAAAAGCCCGCCTCAGGGCGAGGAAAACTTCCTGCTCGAACTGATCACCCACCGGGTGCCGGCCGGCGTCGACCAGGCTGCCTACGTCAAGGCCGCCTTTCTGGCCGCCGTCGCCAAGGGCGAAGCCCAATCGCCGCTGATCTCCCGAGTCCGCGCCACCGAACTGCTGGGCACCATGCTGGGCGGCTACAACATCCAGCCGTTGATCGACCTGCTGGACAGCGCCGAGTGCGCCCCGGCCGCCGCTCAAGCCTTGTCACACACCCTGCTGATGTTCGACTATCGACATGGCGTCA
>WBZT01000448.1_pt2 | contig 22431 bp, 16 predicted proteins | sample 5204241 | NCBI WGS metagenome assembly WBZT01 (sample SAMN12344358, study PRJNA552823) | activated sludge metagenome | biome: Activated sludge suspended growth; feature: Nitrification reactor; material: Wastewater; isolation source: activated sludge from nitrification reactor of wastewater...
CAAGATCTACACTTCCAACTGATATTTGGGTTCCAAGTACCGAGTTAATAAAACCACAGATAGGAGTACAATATTCGCTTGGATATTTCAGAAATTTTCTGTCTGATGAAATTGAAGCTTCCATTGAAACCTATTATAAAACCATGAAGAACCAATTGGATTATCGCGAAAGCTATATTGAAGATTTTTCTTCAGAGGTTGAGAGAGAATTTGTCCAAGGATCCGGCAGAGCTTATGGAGTGGAATTTTTTGTCGCCAAAAAGAAGGGAAATTTGAATGGATGGATAGGATACACACTTTCGAAAACTGAAAGATGGTTTCCAGAAATTGAAAATGGAAGAATTTTTCCTGCAGTCTACGATCGTCCAAATGACTTTGTTGTTGTTGCCAATTATCAAATAAACAAGAAATGGCAAGTTAGTTCAAATTTCGTATACGCTACTGGAAGAGCTTACACGCCAATTAAAAGTTTATTTATTATTGATGGGAGACCTAATGTTGAATATGGTCCAAGAAATAGTGCCAGGTTAGAGGATTATCATCGGTTAGATGTTTCTTTCATTTATGATTCAAAATATAAACAATCTAAAAAGTTTCATAGTAATTGGGCATTTTCAGTATATAATATATACAATCGGAAAAACCCCTTCTTTACATATACCGATTTTAATTCTCAAATATATTCAGGAAATGCTCAGGCAAAAGCGGTAAAAGTTACGATTTTCACTATAATTCCTTCTGTAACCTGGAATTTTTATTGGAACAGTAAATCAAAATAAACAAATGAAATCGATCACAATAAAATTCATATCAGTATTTGTAATTTTATGCTCGTTTCTTTTTTCTTGCGAAGAAGACATTACGCCAGATAACAGTAATTTTACTTCACAGTATGTAGTTGAAGCTTATCTTGAAAAGTCTGCTATAGGTTTGCCTCCATATTTATTTTTGACACAATCAATTGGCTTCTATAATTCTTTTGATACATCGATATTGAATCGATTATTCATCCATGATGCAGAGGTTTATATTTCTACAGGTAGTACAAAAACTAAATTAGAGGAAATTTGTATTAGTACTTTGCCACAAGAATTGAAGAGGGAAATTCTGAAAAGACTTGGATTGAATGCTGATTCAGTTCTCGTAGATTTTTGTGCCTACATTGACATAAGTAACCAAATTCCAATAGTGGAAAATGCAAATTATAATCTTGAAATTTATATCGGAAAAGATACACTTCGTTCAAATACAATTATACCGCCTTTTATACCACTTGATTCATTGTGGTTTGAAGATATTCCAGGAAAAGGTAATGACAGCTTTGCCCAACTTTTCTGTATTATCGATGATAAACTTAATAGAAAGGATTATTATAGGGTTTTTACTGCTGGAATGAATGAAGACCTTATTCCAAATAATTCGTCCGTTACCAATGATTTCTTTTTTGATGGACAAAAATTTAAATTCGCTTTAAACAAAGCACAGGCACCGGATGAACCATTTAACGATCAAACAGGATATTTTAGAAGAGGAGATAGTATACAGATAAAATGGTGCACAATTGATAAGCAGCAATTTGACTTTTGGAATACGCTTGAGGTTAGCCGGACGCGGCAAGGACCTTTTTCAAGTTATGTAAGAATCAAAGGAAATATTATAAATGGACTGGGTATGTTTGGTGGACAGCAATGTGAGGTATACAAACTTTATGTTCCAAAAAAATAATATAGTTGAAAAAATAATATTTTATTAATTTTGATATTAAATTAGATCAGACATGGCGCGAACTTCCGAAGTTAAAATCAAGATCACTTTAGATGATGATAACGTGCCTGATTCTATTTTTTGGTTGGCTACTGAATCGAGTGAAGTCAAAGAGACCAAAGCTAAGGCTATTTTAATTTCTATTTTTGAGGAGCATAGTAAAGATACATTGAAGTTGGATTTGTGGACAAAAGATATGCAATTAGATGAGATGGATCGATTTATGTTTCACACTTTAAGGTCTTTATGTGAAACGTATGCAAAAGCAACTAATAATACTTCCTTATCCAACGATATGATGAATTTTGTCCAATATTTTGGGGATAAAATATCATCAACTCCACCAAATTCATAAAGTTTTGAAAACTGAAATTTGGAGCGAAGAGGATAAATATAAGATAATTTTTCGTTTTACTGCGCTTTGGGCCTTTATTGAGTCTGGTGTTGGTGGTTTGCTGCATATTCTTCAGCTGCCGTTTTCAGGAGTTTTTCTAACGGGCTGCTCTATACTTATAATTTCCTTGATTTATGTTATGTCTGATTTTAAAGCGAAAGAGGTCTTTAAATCATTAAGTCTTGTATTAATTATTAAGCTTGCATTAAGTCCACAGACACCTTTTACTGCATATATTGCCGTAAGTTTCCAGGCCGTAATTTCTTTGGTAATTTATTACTTTTTTAATGTTAACTTTATTTCTATATTATTCATTTCATTGCTTACTTATTGGGAATCGGCGTTTCAGAAAGTTATTGTTCTTACAATCTTGTTTGGAAAGAATCTTTACCAATCAATTGATGAATTTGTTAACAAATACATTGGTAACTTATTTCCAATATTACATAATCATGCTTCGTTTTATCTCTTGAGTGTCTATTTTTTAGTTTATACTTTGGCTGCTTTGGCTATGGCATTTATTATCCATCGTTCGATAAAAATTTTAATAAAGGGGAAGGGGTATTTGGAAGTTATTAAAGAAAAGGAAAAGGAAGAACTACCTGAAATATCAGAGAATCAGAATAATTTTAAAACTATTTCATATTTTAAAATACTTTTAGCCGTACTTCTTTTTTTAATTTCCATAATGTATTTTATTGCTGATGTGAATAAATTAGGGCATTATTTGGCGAAAACACTTTTTGTATTTATTGTATGGTTTTTTGTGTTTATTCCTTTTTTTAAATATTGTATTATTTTAATTTTAAAGAAGAAACAAACAGAATTAAAAACACAATATCAAGATATATTAAATTTTTTTCCAAGAATTAAACTTTTTACAATTCAGGCATACATGGAAAGTAAAGATAAATCAGGTTTCAACAAATTGAATTGTTTTTTTGAAAGATTAATTTTGCTAATAATTTTTAAATAATTGAGTTTAATAGTTCTTACAGGAAATGTACGAACAGGTAAGACGACCTGGTTGAAAAATATTCTTCCGAATTTGTTTTCTTGTGGAGGTATACTTACTCCAGATCGGGAAGGACTAAGACATATATATCATATTGACACAGGCGAATGGATTTCATTTGAAGTACCTGTAGCGGATTTGGATACCATTGATATTGGTAAATTTCACTTTCTTAAGAAGGCATTTATTTTAGGTGCAGAGTTGGTTATAAAAAGTCTTCAGCAAAACAAATTAACCATCGTAGATGAATTTGGTCGATTGGAATTTACTGGCTATGGATTTGCGCCATATTTAAATGAAGTTATTTTACAAAACAAGCATAGTGAAAAGATTCTACTCGTGGTAGTCCGAAACTCTTTACTGCAAGAATTTATTATTAAATTTAATGAACCTGACTTGATTCTTGACTTTTCAAAAAATCAAGATAGTTTAAATGTTCTTCTGGGGTATTTAGATCATTTAGATTAATATCGGAGGTAAGAATATTTATATTTGATTGGAGTAATACTGAATAAATTGATTTGGTGGGTGAATTGAATTCAACTATTAGTTTAGAAAAAATTGTTGGTTCAAAAATTCCAAATAATGGATAAATAACTTCTGAAGCTTGATTGTAAAAAACGGAAGCATCAAAATTTTGATTGTGATTGGTTATTAAATAATTAATATCATCTGTTGTTATATAGCATAGATCCACAGGTGCCATTAAAATGGTTGAATTTGGATTCTTTAGAATGGCCGTTATCAGACCACTTAACGGGCCTTGATGTTCGACTTTATCTATTAAAAAATTTGGAATGGAATACTTTTGAGTTTGTGCAAGGTTGCAAGAAATATACACTTCCGAACACATAGAAGAAAATTGTTTTTTCCACCAGAGGTATAACGGAGTTCCCTCTTTGGTTATTGACATTTTTTCAATACCTAATCTACTGCTTAAACCACCACATAAAACAAGGCCTTTCATTTTTCAACGGATTGATTTATTCTATAGGGATGAGAATAAATGTTTAATCTGTTTTCTCTTAAAAATCCGATGAGCGTCAACCCAAAATATTCTGAAGTTTGCACAGCAAGACTACTTGGAGCTCCAACAGAGGCAACAATAGGTAATCCAGCACATAAAGCTTTATGAACCAATTCGAAACTAGTCCTGCCGCTAAAAACTAATATATGATCGCTTAACGGTAACAACTTGTTTTGGATACACCATCCCGTCATTTTATCCATAGCATTATGTCGTCCAACATCTTCGGTAAAATGAATTAGACTTCCGTCCATGGAAAATATTCCAGAAGCATGAATGGCGCCTGTTTTAGAAAAAAGCGACTGAGCTTTCGTAAGTTTATCACTTAATTTAAAAAGGGTTGAGGAGGAAATCACATCATTCTTTTTTTTAGGAATATATCTCGTATTTGAAGCAAGTAATTCAATTGATGTTCTGCCGCACACGCCACAGGAGGAATTGGTGTAGAAATGTCTTTCAATCTGATTAATTCTAGGAGCTAATGTTGGTTTAAGTTCCAAAATTATAGATTGCTGCTGGAATTCTCCATCATCACATTTCATTCTAAAGTCAATATCCAGAATATCCTCAACATGATCAATTATTCCTTCATTGAATAAGAATCCAGTAGCTAATTCGATATCGTTTCCAGGAGTCCTCATGGTTATTGAAATAACCTTATAAACCTTTGAAGTAGAATTTTTATAAGCAACAATTATTTCCAGAGGTTCTTCAATGGCAATAGTATCTATTGTAACCTTGCAATGGTTACCATCGATTTTGAGAATTTCTGAGGTGTAAATTCCTTCCTGAAACATTAACAATTATTATTTGAAAGCGGATTGATGAAATTATCGACTTCATTTTCATTAGGTCGTGGAACAAGACATTGGAAATCTTTTTCAATAAGCAGATAAAGCTTAAGCTCACTATTGATGGTTAAATAATGATCAAAGCCAACCAATTCGGACTTAAACCAATCTAGGCAAATGTTTTTAGGTATGGTAAGCTCAATTTTATTTCGTAAATAGTGTATTTCGTACTCTGAATTTTCTGTAAGTGATAAAGAATAGTATAAAATCTCCGAAGGGTCAGGTCCAATTTGTATAAATTGAGTAATAGACCCATATTTTTCAAAATTGGCAATATCCGTCTTATTCAATCTGAAGCGAATACTTTGTCCTTGAATTCTAATCTTCATATTTTGGAACAGTGAAGTATAAACTCTAAAAGTACTATAATTATCAGAGTACTGCATAAAATTAGCTGAATTGATTTTAGGGCACTAAAATCGTTTAGGAACAACTAAAGTAAGTTTGAAAATGTTTTTATAAAATATTAACAAAATATGTAAATAGCAGAATATCAATATGATACAATTAATTTAAGTGTCAAATTGAAGAAAATTCAATAAATTTTTTGGATAAATAGTTTAAAAAATGGGAAAGTATGTACCTTTGGTTTCAAGGTAACCACTAAGAAGAGCACTTAACCCAGTTCATACCGAATTCATTTCAAAATTTCTTAACTTACATTATTAAATTCGCTATATGCAGAATAAGGCTTGTATTGTATTGTTCTTTATGCTGGTTGGAATTACAGGTATTGCACTGACCGGTCAAGATTTACATTATTCGCAATTTTATTATAATTACCATAACCTTTCACCATCAACTGTTGGGCAGTTTGATGGAAATGACCGGGTAACGTTAAATTACAAAAATCAGTGGCTCAGCCTACCGGTTCCGTATAACACGGTTAGTTTTTTTTACGATGGGAATCGCAGTTTAAGAAATAGCAAATCCGGATATGGTTTTGGTTTTGGCTTGGATTATGATCGTGCAGGAGATTCAAAACTCAATATGGCTAAGCTATGTGGAGTTTTTAGTTATTCCCATTACATTGATAAAAAAAATAGAATCATACTTGGTGTCAGCCCGGCAGTAGCGCAAAGAAGGTTAAGTTCTGAAGGACTAAGATGGGATAGGCAATGGGACGGAGATAAATACAATCCAAATATTTCTCCCAATGAAAACTTTGCATCAACCGGTGATTTCTTTCTTGATCTATCAGCAGGATTAACTTATGAATTCAAATTAACTGAAAGAACAAGAATTAGTCTAAATGGAGCCACATTTCATTTGAACAAACCTAATCAAAGTTTTTATGGAATAAATGATCAGTTCATTAACTTACCTATTCGGTATAGCCTTTCAGCAAATTTTAGTGTTGGAATATTCTCTTTTTTAGATGTAGTTCTTGCAGGAAATTATCAAACACAGGAAAAATATAAGGAGACATTGGGATCCGGATTATTAAGATTAAGAGTTAATAGAACACCGGGTTCCATATTGAATTTGTTGGCAGGATGTAATATTAGGATGCATGATGCACTAATTCCAACGGCTGGGGTGGAATATAAGAATTGGTTGGTATCATTAAGTTACGATATCAATACATCTTTTTTTCAGATAGCGACTAATAAAAAAGGTGGACCTGAGTTTGCAGTTCAGTACGTATTTGCCAAAGTCAAAAAATCCGGCATTTATAAAAAATGTCCGATTTATTAATAATTTAATTCAACTAAGTGGTGGCTAGAATTTACAACTTATTATTATTTATACTATGTAGCAACATGGCGATGGGACAAAATTATCCTTCGCTCAATAAATACTGGGAACCCATTACTAAGGCTTTTAATACAGACAATTATTATGAAGCTTATGAACTCGTTGCAAAAGCATTAGAGTATAAGGAATCTACAGATACACTTCATTATTTAGGGGCTTTGGCTTCCTGGAAATTAAATGCGTACGGTAGGGCAGACATGCATTTGCGAAAGCTCGTTGGCTTTGATTTCGAAACAAGGCATCCCGAGGTTGGTTTTATATTAGCAGAAGTATTGTTCTCTACTGCCAGATATAATGAAGCATCTAACTTGTACAAAGCATACCTTCCCGCTGTAGATCCTGCTTCGAAAGAATATGCCATCGCCGAATTAAGGATTAAACAAGTTGCATGGGCAAAAGAAAATCAAAATCAAAAAGATCCACTGGTTAAGATACGTAGATTGGAGAATGGAATTAATACACTGGATAATGAATCAAGTCCTTTTGTATATAATAATTCAATCTATTATAGTTCGTTACGAAAAAAGAAAGATAAGGAAGTCCTGGGTCCACAGGATTTTGCAACAAGAATTTTTAAGGTTCAGGAAATTGATGGTAAAGCACAGAAAATGGATAGCGGATTAATCGATAACAATTTGCCAATGGCTAATCCATGTTTTTCCAAAAATCATGAACTCATGGTATTTACTGTTTGTAACTTAATAGAAGAGTCTACAAAATTAAATTGTCACATTTATCTTAAGAAATTTTCAAAAGGTAAATGGACAAAAGGCCAGAAATTGCCTGAACAGGTAAACCTAACCAATTATTCATCTACACAAGCCAGTTTAGTGGAAGAAGGGGAAGGAGTATATAGAATTTATTATTCAAGTGATAGGCCTAATGGGGTTGGAGGCTTTGACATTTGGACAGTATTGTTAAATGAAGATGGCTCATGTTCGTCACCAGAAAATTTGGAATATATTAATACAACTGGCGATGAATATTCACCTTTTTATTCGGAAAAATCTAAGTCTTTATTTTTCAGCAGTAACAATCATTTAGGATTTGGAGGCTTTGATATTTATAAATACAGTTGGAAAGGTAAAGATTCCTTAAAAGTTTTAAATTTAGGACGTAGTGTAAATAGCAGTTATGATGAGATTACTTATTTTACCATAAGTGATGAAAGTATTTCATATCTGGCAAGTAACAGACCAGGTTCTACGTATTTAGATGAATCGCTTCAAGCTTGTTGTTATGATTTATACAAAGTGGTGAGTACTCCGAAAACTGTTGATTTATTGATTACTGTTAAAGATGGTTTTGATTCATTAGAAATTTTAGGGGCAAGGGTTAGCCTTATAGATATTACAGAAAAAGATACTATTATATCGATTTCTGAACCAAGCGATCGCTCAACCCATGCTTTCAAGTTAATTGAAGGAAGAAAATATAAAATTGTAGCCAATAAGTCTATCTATCTTGGTGATTCAGTGACAGTTTCGACTATTGACTTATATAATTTTGACACAATTAAGCGAAATCTATTTTTGATTCAGAAGAAAACTCTTGATGTAGCAACGTTTGAAAAAACGACTAATTTTAGCTTAAAAGGGGTTACAGTCAAGCTTCTTGACTTTGATTCGAACCAACTTCTTGACCAGTTTACAAAAACAGATACCAACGAGTTTAATTTTAATATTTTAAAAGGTAAGAATTATTTACTTATTGCCTCTAAGCCAAAATATGAATCTGATACTTTAAAAATCACTGCTCTTGAAACTTCGAAGGAAAATTCCTTACGCAGAAAAATGTTTTTGGAGTTAAGTGCCATAGCAGAATTGAGGAGGTTGCTTCCGATTCGATTGTTCTTTGATAATGATATTCCCAATCCAAGATCAGAAGCTGATACGACTGAAGTATTATTTTCTAAAATTTACGATGATTATGTAGGTAAGAAAGGAGAATACCTTTATAAGTTTACGAATATTCTCAAAGGGGATGCACGTATGAAAGCAGTCTTTGATATTGACACATTTTTCAATAAGGAAATAAAGTTTAACGGTGATAAATTTTTAATATTTTTAGATAAACTAAGTATAATCATGGAAGAAGGGCACTCCATTGATATTTTTCTCAAAGGATTTGCTTCACCAAGGGCAAAGTCAGATTATAATCAGCATTTATCTGCCCGAAGAGTCACATCTATTCGGAATGAATTTGACTATTACAATAATGGCGTATTTCATCCTTATATAAGGTCGAGTAATCTAAAAATAAAGGAAATTCCTTTTGGTGAATCACAAGCATCATCTGATGTTAGTGATAGCCTGGAGGACACCAGAAATTCGATTTACAGCTTAAAAGCTGCTTATGAACGACGTGTTGAAATTTTAGAAATTTTAAAAGGAGTTGATGATGTTCCAAAGAATTAAAATTAAAATGGTTGATAAATTAAAATGTATGCGATTAGACATACTTAAATTTGGTATTCATTTAGCTTTGTTTTTCATTATAGATAATCCATCTGCCTTTGCGACACATATTGTTGGAGGAGAAATGACCTATAAGTGTCTAGGTGGAGATAGATATGAAATTAGATTTACATTAAGGCGTGATTGCTTTAATGGAAGTCCCGAAGCTGAGTTTGATGATCCTGCACAAGTCTATATTTTTAATTCTGAAGGATATAGACTAGTAGAAATTGGTAAAAATGGTGTAATTGAAATGCCTTTCCGTCGAGATGACACTTTAAATGAGATTTTAAAAACAGAGTGTGAGGTTATAGGTGGTGATGTCTGTGTTCATACGACAACATACATTGGAAGAGTAACTTTGCCTTATAGAAAAGGAGGATACATACTTGCATACCAAAGATGTTGCAGGAACTTTACCATTTCTAACATTGTAGATCCTGTTTTAGCAGGTTCCACTTATGTTCTTACCATTACTGATGAAGCGCTTAAAAATTGCAACAACAGTCCAACTTTTGGTGCATGGCCATCTATTTATATATGCGGTGATCGCCCCATTTTATTCAATCATTCTGTGATGGATGCAGAAGGTGATTCTGTTGTTTACTCTCTTTGTGCGCCATATCTTGGTGCAGATACAAGTAATTCCAAACCTTCCAATCATCACCCTCCATACATGCCGGTGATTTATAAATCACCCTTTAGTTTATTCAATTTATTAGATGGTAATCCAGCCCTGGAAATTGATAAAAAAACAGGGGTCTTAACCGGACAGCCAAAACCGAATACTGTAGGTCAATATTTAGTTGGTGTATGCGTAAGTGAATATAGAAATGGTAAATTATTATCCCAGATCAGGCGGGATTTTGAATATAATATCAGAATATGCACAACGAATCCCGTTTCAAATTTTGAGCCTGACAAGGATGTTGTTTGTAATGAAGATCGATTGGTAAGCTTTTCAAATAAAAGTTACAACGCTAAAGATTTTACCTGGTATTTCGACTATCCCAAAAATTCATTTACAAGTAAAGATACCAATCCGAAATTTACTTTTCCTGGTACCGGAATCTACAGAGTTGCTTTAGTAGCCAAACGCGCAAAAGATTGTATTGATACAACTTTTCAAAATATTTATATCTATGACTCAACGCTAATCGGTGCTGGATTCGATTTTAATATCGGGTCATGTGAAGATTCGATAAAAGTTAATTTCTTTGATAAATCATTTGACTCATTGCTTCAAATCAAAAACTGGAATTGGGAAATTTTTATTAATGGGAACAGATATACCTCGAATAAAAAGGACCCAAAGTTTGTGATACCAGATACGGGAAACGCGTATATAAGACTAACCGTGTATTCTTCAGGAGGATGTTTTGATTCTATCCAGAGAAATGTCAACTTCAACAAACTGAAACCTGCATTTCCATTGGGAGGTATTCCGCTTTGTATAGGAGATTCAACGAGATTGATTCGAAATCCTGATACCAGATATAAATATACTTGGTCTCCTCCTGGAACCCTAAGTTGTGTAGATTGTCCTGATCCAATTGCGTTTCCTAAACAAACGTCGGACTACAAATTAACGATTACTGATGGCAATTGTATTTATGAAGATTCTGTGACCGTTAAAGTCTCTGATTTGTTAAAAATTGATATTGCGGGCGATATCACAATCTGTCAGGATACAGCCAGATTGAGAGCCAATGGTGGAATTGAAAGCACCATTGAATGGTCAAGCGCTGATGATTTTAAAAACATTTTGAGCAAAGGAAAATTTGACTTTGATTATTTTGTAAATAAAAAGTCTACCTTTTATGTCAGAGGTCGTTCCGCAGCAAATTGCCCTGGGCAAGACAGCATAACCATAACAAATGAAAAAGTATCCATTGACTTTCCTAATAAGGAATATATGGTCTGTGAAGGCGATACATTTAAATTAAATATTGACAATCAAAATAACACACATGTATTAAAATATGTCTGGTATCCGGGAGATAAAATAATTTCCGGTCAAGGTAGTAATGAAATAATCAGTTTTGCTCCTGATTGCAAGAATATAAAATATGTGGTTACTGCAACCAATCAATTTCAATGTGCCTCCAATGATACATTAGATGTTAATGTGATTTGTAAGCCGACAGTAGATTTTAATTATAATAAAAACTGTGATAATACTTTTGTTAGCTTTATTAATTTAAGTTCAGGCGGCAATTATTTTTGGGATTTTGGTGATGGTGAAACTAGCACTGATAAAAGTCCAATTCACGATTATAAAAAAACAGGAAGATACATTGTTAAATTGCATATTGATTCAGCATGCGATAATTCTCTAACTAAAACTATAGATGTAGGGTTTATTCCAGTTCAATTAAATGATACCATCCTGAGTTGTATGGGTGAACCAGTATTCCTTAACCCTAATCCGGATCTAAAATATAATTATTCATGGACACCTGCAGATAAAGTCACTGATCCTAATTCACCAAATCCAAAGAGTAAATCGACAGAATCAATAACATATAAAGTAAGGGTTACTGATCCAAATGTTGCAGATTGTTTTATTGAAAGGTTTGTAACTGTTTTCGTCCCCCCGCAACTTAATTTAAAGGTTAATAATGATACTACTTTATGCAAAGCTGATTCAGTAATACTTCAGGCTTACACCTCACAATTTGCCAAAATAGAATGGCTGGATGGTGTAGGATTATTTATTGGAGATGGTTATCAACTCAAAAGATTTTTTAGAGATTCCCAATATGTACATGCCTATGCAACGGATATTTTTGGATGTACCTCTGAAGATTCATTTAAAATCGTGCCATTGGTAACTAAGTACGAAATCAATGGAACCAAAGAAATTTGTAGGGATGAAAATGGTCATATTGAACTAATACCAAAAGATGGACATAAATATGTTTATTCATGGGGGCCAACAAATTTGATAGTTACCGGTGATAAATCTAATCGGGTAATTGTTAAGCCTATGGATACTACAGTGTTCTATGTGGATTTTGAAAACGAATATGGATGTATTTTCAGAGATAGTTTTCAGGTAAATATTAGCAGATTTGGACTGCCATTGGAAGCATATGCAGATGAGGATACGATTTATTTTGGTCAATCTACCGTATTGCATGTTACACCTGGCTATAAAAATTATAAATGGGTTAATCCTAATAAATTAGACTGCGATTTTTGTACCGACCCAAAAGCATCACCTGAAGTATCCACATTATATCAGGTAATGGCTACCAATGGATCTAATTGTATTGGAATAGCTGAGGTTAGGGTAGTGGTTATTCGTCCAAAATGCAATGAAAATGATGTTTATCTTCCAAATATTTTTAGTCCAAATCGTGATAACAATAATGATGAATTAAGAATCAGAAGCAATTTTATTGAAAAATTAGAATTGTATATTTATGATCGATGGGGGCAAAAAGTATATGAAACGCATAACAAAGATTTTAAATGGGACGGAACGTTTGAAGGTGTAGAATTGAAGCCGGATGTTTACGGATATTATTTTAAGGTATTCTGCGTAGATGGTCAAACATATAGTGATAAGGGGAACATAACCATTTTGAGGTAATTGTTATTTATGATTCTATTGATTATCACGGATTTAAATAAATACTATATTTGTATAGATTAAGCTTAAATTTATACTTTGGTTAGATCATAAGTGTAAAAAGCTTAATCTGCATTTTGCTAAATAATTGAATATCAATCATTTAGTTGTATTTATAAAAATACTGACGTGAGAAATAAACTATTCATAGTTATTGGTCTGATCATTCTATCCGAGATGGTTTATGGTCAGGATTTACATCATTCCCAATTTTATACTTCACCAATTAATTTAAGCCCGGCTTTAACCGGAAATTTTTTTGGAGACTCCAGAATTGCCCTTAACTACAGAAACCAGTGGTTTGTTGATGACCTCGCTAATTATTTAACTTTTTCTGCTTCATTTGATCATAGGTTTTATCCTAAGAAGTGGTCCAAAAAAGGCATTTGGAGTCTTGGAATGTTGATAAACTATGATCTTGCCGGTGATTCCAAACTTGGATTAACCAATTTGGGGATTAGTGGCGCATATACGTATACCATAAATATTCATAATCTTATAAGTCTGGGGGGGCTTTTAGGTGGATCCAGCAGAAGATTCAATGTAGATAACTTGACATGGGATGAGCAGTGGAATGGAAGAAGTTTTGACCCATCGAGACCTAGTGGTGAAAGTGCTTCACCCTCATCTAATTTTTTTATGGACATTTCATCTGGATTGAACTATAGGTGGCAACATTCCAGGAGAACAAAATTTGATGTAGGAATTGGCGCATTTCATCTCAATCAACCGGATCAAATTTTTTACACGCTTAATCAAAAGGCAAAACTTCCGATTAGATTATCAATGTATGCTTTACCTTCTTTTAAGATAAGTAGTCGATTCGATCTTTTGCTTCATGCTATGTTTCAGAATCAAAAACCATATAAGGAATCGCTATTGGGCCTATATGGAAAAGCATACTTATCAACTAAGCGCGGAAAAGAATTTGCACTTTTGTTAGGATTGGCTTCTAGAATTGGAGATTCATTTATTCCTAAACTCGCTGCTGAATATAAGAATTGGAATGCTGGTGTAAGTTATGACATTAACACCTCTCCTTTTAAGGTTGCAACCAGAAGAAGAGGTGGACCTGAATTTTCATTAATATATGTATTTGTAAAAGCCAGGCCATTAGAACAAATCAGAGCCTGTCCAATTTTTTAAAATCATCTTAAGCAGGAGTCAAATGTTAAAATTAAACAATATATCATTAGTTTTTATTTTTTTACTTTTTGCAGGTCAAGCTTTTGCACAATACCCAAGCGAAAAATCAATATTAAATGTTGCAGAAAAATCTATGGCATCAAAGAATTATTATGATGCCTTATCCAAATATAAAGAACTCCTTGAATTTGATGCAGGTAATTTAAAGTACTTGTATAATGCTGCAGAAGCGGCTAGATTGCACGGTGCATTTAATATGTCTAAAGGTTATTATGAAAAAGTACTTAAGCATCCGGACAATAACAGTTATCCTTTGACATCCTTTTGGCTTGGCAATGTTTTACAATTAATGGGTGACTATAGCAATGCTAAAATCTTATACACTGTTTATACTACAGAACATAACGGAGAAGATCAATTTTATTCTTCGATAGCAAATAAGGAGATTACAGCTTGTGATTGGGCAATCAGACAAATGAGTGAACAGAACAAGGCCATTAAAATCAAAAAGCTTGGAGATAACATTAATACTGAATATTCAGAATTTGCAGCAACGGGTTCGGAAGATAGTATTTTTTTTAGTTCTAATAGATTTATAAACACTTTTAATAAAGAAATACCTCAGAGAACTTTGAGTAATTTTCTCGAATCAAAAAGTAATACTAATGCGGTAATTTTATCTCAAACAATATTAAATTTTCCAGGAAAAAATATTGCGAATGCTAGTTTTTCCAATGATAGATCGAAAGTAATATTCACTGTTTGCGAAGATATTAATGATTTCGATAAAAAGTGTAAATTATATTTAGCAAAACTGGATCCCAATAGCAAATGGAATGATACTTTGTTACTTCCGCAACATATTAATATGGAAGGCTTTACTCAAACACAGCCATGTATAGCAATAGATACTGAATCTGGCAATGAAATTCTTTATTTTGTTTCTGATCGACCTGGAGGCAAGGGAATGCTTGATATTTGGTATTCCGTGATTAACGAACAAGGTTCGTTTTCAGAACCGGTTAATCTTACTGATATTAATACGCCTTTTGATGATGTAACGCCATTTTTTTATCCCAAAGAAAGGATGCTCTATTTTGGATCCCGAGGGTATTTAGGGTTTGGTGGTTTCGATTTATATGCATCCAAACTGAATAATAATAAATGGGCGACTCCATTGAATTTAGGAATGCCAATTAACTCAAGTTACGATGATATATATTTTTATAAAGGGAATGATGAAAAAGCCTTAATATCGTCTAATAGATTAGAATCAAAATTGATTGACGATGTTAACAACGCCTGTTGTCTAGATATTTTTCAAATTTCAATACCGTTATGTGATGTAAAGCTTAAGACTTTGGTATTTGATGAAATAACTAAATTAGACTTGATTGGTGCTAGTATCCATTTAATCGAACTTGGTTTTCCGAATAACCCTGCAAAAATATTAACCAATGACTCTACTAATATCTTTATGGTTCCATTGGACTGTAACAAAGAATATAAAATTATAGTAACCAAACCGTCTTACTCCACGGATAGTGTGACATTTCTGAGTGGAAATCCGGGTGAACTTAAAGAAATTACTAAAAAGATTTATTTACGACCAGAAATCAAGTTAGATGTATTTAGCTTCGATAATCAAACTAAGTTAGCCTTGACTGGTGTTCAAATTAAATTGCTAGATCTTGATACCGATTCTATTTATTCTATTACAAAATTGGATACCAATTGGAATAGATTTGAAACAATCGTGAGATCTCATAGATATAAAATTGTAGCAACAAAAAACAAATATGCAGAAACACTTCTTGAGTTTACGGTTGATCCTAAGGCGGTAGGAATTATTAGTAAAAATATTTACTTAGACAAATTTCTTTACAGTTTGCTCCCTTTAACATTATATTTTGATAACGATAAACCTAGGCCTGTTGATAAGCCTACCTTTACTAATCTTACCTATTCACAAACATTCCGCGGCTACTTTGCTAAAATGGATTTATTCAAATCAAAATACGCAAAGCTATTTCCGACTGCGGAACAAACAGATAGAAGCCATGAAATGCATGATTTTTTTATGTATGAAATTAAAGGTGGTAAGGATACGCTTGATTTATTTCTCGAAAAATTAAATATTGAATTATCCGAAGGACGTAAGTATACCATATTTATTAAAGGATTTGCTAGTCCTCTAGCACCCAGCGAATACAATAGGCAATTGGGACAACGAAGAATTCAGTCTCTTCGAAATGAGTTTGCAAAATATAAGAATGGATTGTTTGTTAAGTATTTAAACTCCGGTTTATTAGAAATTAGAGAAAAAACTTTCGGAGAAGACACAGCACCAGTAAATGTTGCTTCAGAACCAAAAGATCCGAGATCAATATTTTATATAAATGCTTCGAGAGAAAGAAGAGTTGAAATTGTTGAGATAAAAGAATGATTAATTCTTTTGAAAAAAGCTGCCAATGAAAATTAACTGTATTAATAAAATCTACATTATTTTAATCCTGCTTTTTAGCGGGTATGGTTCTGCAATTCTGGCAACTCATATTGTTGGTGGTCAGATGACGTATTCATGTATTGGTAACAATAAATATGTAATTACACTTTATGTTCAACGCGATTGTATTAATGGAGCAGATACAGTTTATTTTGATAATCCTGCTGAAATAGGAGTTTATAATGCCTATGATAGATCCGTTGCCTGGCGTGTAGGAATCAATGGTAAAATTGATTTAGAATTTTTCAATGATGATACTATAAATGAAACAATTAATAGTGGGTGTGTTGCACCCGGACAAAAAGTTTGTGTTCACCAAAGTGTATATAGAAAAGTAATTACCTTGCCATTTTCAGAACAAGGATATATAATTGCGTATCAAAGATGTTGCAGGAATACAACACTCTCAAATATTATTGATCCTTTAGAAACTGGTACCACTTTTGCGATGACGATCTCGGCTCAAGATATGCAATTGTGTAATTCCAATCCTGTTTTCGGACCGTTTCCGCCAATTTACACTTGTCAGGACAAAGCTTTCGTATTTGATCACAGTGCAGTAGATATTGATGGTGATAGTTTAGTGTATAGTTTGTGTTTGCCAAATACCGGTAGAACCAGACTCGATCCCAAAGGATTTCCTACAGTCCCACCATATGATAGTGTACTGTTGAAGCCTGCCTATTCATTAAATAATTTATTAAATCCAAACAATACTGGAATTCCTCTTCGAATTGATTCAAGAACAGGATTACTTACGGCTACGCCAAATACTGTTGGTCAATTTCTGGTTGGAGTTTGTGTAACTGAATATAGGAATGGAATTAAATTAAGTTATTCAAAGAGAGAATTTGAGTTGAATGTAGTTCCATGTGGAATTCAGCCTATTGCTGACTTCGAAATATTAACAGGGTTATGTAATGGGCTTAATCAAACCTTTAGTGATCATAGTCAAAATGCAGTTTCATATCGTTGGTATTTTGATTATCCTAATAATTTAAATCTAGTTTCAACGGAAAAATCACCTTCTTTTCAATTTCCAAAAGATGGCACTTATACTATAATGCTTATTGTAAAGAATGGCTCTTGCGAAGATTCGCTAAAGAAAACTATTAAAATAATAGACCCGGCGCTTCATGCTGCATTTAAAATTTCAGCCAATTGTATTAGCCCATTATCCATAATAATTAATGATAGCTCTTCTGCAAGATTTGGAATTGCAGATTACAATTGGAGTTTAACCGGAATGAATATTAATCTATCCTCTAAACTACAAAATCCAGTATTTAGTATAAGTAAAAATGGAGTTTATTATTGTACACTTATTGTAACAGACATTAATGGATGTAAGGATACATTAACAAAACAAATTGAACTTAATGAAATAAACCTGGAACTTGTTGAAAATAAAATAATATGTAATGGTGATTCTGTGCATTTAGTAAAAAATCCGAATCCAAATTACACCTATATGTGGAGTCCGACCAACGGATTGAATCTTCGAAATCCTTATGATCCAATTGCTAGCCCAGGCTCTACGACAACTTATATGGTTACCATTACCAATGGAGCATGTTCATTGGAGAAGAAAGTTACTATTACGGTTAAGCAATTAATTTCATTTCAGGTCATGGGTGATACAAATTCATGTGATGGAATGTTTAGTCTCATGGCTAGCTCTGATTCAACAAATATTTTTGAGTGGTCTGAAAATCCTATCTTCAATCCGATATTAATTATGGGTAACAAATTTGTTAAGTCATATAAAAAGAATACTACAATTTACCTGCGTGCCGGCACTCGGGATCAATGTTCAGAAATAAAAAAGATAGACTTGATTTACAATGGATTTGATTTAAAATATAATAAAACTTATGAGTATTGCCTTAAAGATTCAATACTTTTTCAGATTAACAATATTGATACAACAAATAAAATTACAATAGTATGGAAACCGGATACATTAATTTTAGATGGTCAAGGCACATTTAATCCAAAATTTAAATTCAATAGACCTGGTTCAACAAAAATATTTTTTACAGCAAGAAATCAATTTGGCTGTCTGCTATCTGATAGCATTATGTTTAATATAAGTCCTGAAATAAAAGCGGATTTAAAGATTGATCTGGAATGTGGTAGTAATTTAATAAAAGTCTCAACAAATTATAAAGGAAAGGTCCGCTGGGATTTTGGAGATGGTATTGGTAACTCTAATAAAAACTCAGATACCTATACATACATCAAAGATGGCAAATATACAGTGACACTTATTGCAGATTCCTTATGTTCTTTAGCAAATTCACAAACAATTTTTATTACTACAAATAACTTTGAATTAGAAGATACACTTCGCTATTGTCCGGATGATATAGTGATACTAAATCCTAAACCAAATTTGAAATATAAATATAAATGGAGTCCCGATAGCTGTTTTGTAAATCCAAATGATCCAAACCCTATTCCAAAATCCAACAAGGACATGAAGTACTTTGTAGAGTTTTATGATCCTGAAAACCCTGCATGCCTCTTTAAAGATAGTATATGTGTGTTATTTACGAGAGATTTCTATTTGAATTTCTTAAGTAAAGATAGTGTATTATGTGATCCAGGAATAATTGTGCTTCGAGTTCAATCGAACATGAAACTTACTTGGTGTGACCGAAATGAAAAAACCATTGGGGTTGGAGATTCAATAAGCATTAATGTCGATCGTGATTCACTCATTGTGGTTAAGGGTAATTATGAAAATTGCGTCGACAGGGATACGATGAAACTTAATTTAGTTGAATTTGACTCAAAAATAATAGGCCCAAATAATATTTGCCCTGACGATACAGTCTTACTAAAGGTAAATCCTAGTGATTCAAATTGGGTATATGATTGGTCTCCAATAGAGGACATTATAGGAAGTAAAGTTCTGGATAGTGTTTTGGTTGCGGTAAAAAAGAACACCAAGTTTGTACTTAAGATTAAGGATAATAATGGGTGTGAACGAGTTTTAGATCATCAGATAGATGTTTCAGGTTTAAGAAATGTAATTTTTGCAACGGCAGATCCAAGTGTTGTCACAGCCGGGGAGAAAGTACAATTGACAACCATTTTCAATTCGAGTTATAAATATAAATGGGAACCCAATGATGGGAGTCTTAATGTGGATACTATTTATAATCCAATCGCTATGCCACAACGCACAACCACTTACACAGTGCTTGTTACAGATGAAAATGGATGTACTGCAACTGCAAGTGTAATTGTAAAAGTAATACCATGTGATGAGTCTGTGTTCCTGCCTAATGCATTTTCTCCGAATGGTGATTTGAAAAATGACACATTCATCTGTAGGGGAAATTCACTTACTAAGATTGATCTGGTAATATATAACAGATGGGGCCAAAAAGTATTTCACACTGACAAACTTGGAGAAGGTTGGGATGGGTATTTTAATGGAACCAAATTAGAACCGGACGTTTTTGCATATTATATTAATTTTCAATGTCTTGACAATTTTGCCTATTCTAAAAAAGGCAATGTTAGTCTGTTAAAATAATGGCTTGGTCGATTAATCGGAACTTTAATTAGATAATCCGGCTTATTATATTTAAATAAAAAAAATTTATTATGGCACTTGTTTTTTTGGGAATTCTGATTTTAGCAGGCATGATGATTTTAGGTATCCGTTTGAGGGAAGCTGGCAATCAGTCACTTTTATCCAAGATGAGAATCATCGGGATTGGATTAATTGTATTCGGGTTGCTATCACAATGCATAGTTCAGATTGAAGCTGGATTTATTGGAGTAAAAACTTTATTTGGTAAAATTGAAAATGATGTTTTATATCCAGGACTACACTTTATTAATCCGCTTATTAAAGTAAATGAAATTGAAGCAAGAACACAGAATTATACGATGAGTGGAATCCACGATGAGGGACAAAAAGCAGGTGACGATGCTATTCGAGCCATGACTAAGGATGGATTGGAAATAGTAATGGATTTAACGGTTCTGTATCGGGTAAATCCTGAGACTGCACCAAAACTAGTTAATGAGGTTGGTACGGATTATCAGGATAAAATCGTTAGACCAATAACCAGATCTAGATTTAGAGACTTTGCAGTCTATTACGAAGCAGTTGATCTTTATTCCAGGAAGCGGGAAGAATTTCAGCAAAACATAACTAAGAGTATTGAAGTTGATTTTGTAAACAGAGGTTTAATTCTGGAACAAATTTTGATTCGAAATATCACACTACCACAAAATGTTAAAAATTCTATTGAAGAAAAGATTCAGGCTGAACAAGAATCTCAAAAAATGCAATTTATTCTTCAAAAAGAGAAACAAGAGGCAGATCGTAAAAGAATTGAAGCTCAGGGAATTGCTGATTATCAAAAAATTATCAATACAGGCTTAACGGATAAGCAGTTGGAATATGAACGTATTAAGGCAATGAAAGAGCTAACGCTTTCTCAAAATGCAAAAGTTATTGTAACAAATGGCAAGTCAAGTCCGTTAATTATTAATGGAAATTAAAAAGTTAACCAAATAACCGATATGACTGATGAGCAAGTACAAAAAATTCTAAAAGGTGGTGAATTTTTAATAAAGGAGTCCGATCCGCAAAGTATTTTTATTCCTGAAGATTTTAATGAAGAACAACTCCTTATTCGTTCTACTGTTAGAAGTTTTGTTGAGAATGAAATCTGGAAAAAGGGGAGTAAGTTAGAGAATCAAGTTAACTTATTAAGAGAAGCAGCTTCATTAGGACTGCTTGGCGCTCATGTATCTGAAGAATATGGCGGAATGCCAATGGATACTCATTCTAATACAATAATATCAGAAGAACTGGGAAGGGGCGATGCGTCATTTAATACTTCAATCGCGGCGCATACCGGTATTGGAATGCTTCCAATATATTATTTTGGTAGTGAACATTTAAAAAAGAAATATTTAGCCTTGTTATGCTCTGGTGAGATAAAAGCATCCTATTGTTTAACCGAGCCAGAATCTGGATCCGATGCATTAAACGCAAAAACAACAGCAGTTTTTGATAAGGAAAGGAATGAATTCATCTTAACTGGTCAAAAAATGTGGATATCAAATGCTGGATTTGCAGATATTTTTATCGTTTTTGCTCAAGTTGATGGAGATAGATTTACCTGCTTCGTAGTTGATAGAAATACCGATGGATTGACTTTAGGAGAGGAAGAAAATAAACTTGGTATAAAGGGATCTTCTACTCGACAGGTTTTTTTAGATAATGTAAAAATACCGGCATCTCAGTTACTAGGTGAAATTGGTAAAGGACATTTGATTGCATTCAATGTGTTAAATATTGGAAGATTTAAACTTGGAAGTATGGCAATGGGTGGATGCAAACATTGTATTGACATTGGACTTAAATACGCAAATCAGAGGGTGCAGTTTGGTCAAAAAATATCATCATATGGTGCTATTCAGTATAAAATTGCAGAATCAATTATAAAAACATTCGCGATTGAATCAACAGTTTATCGTGTGAGTGACCTTATTGAAGACAAAATTCAGGAAGAATTGAAAAAAGGTGCTTCAAAATCTGACGCCATGTTAAAAGCGTCAGAGGAGTATGCTATAGAATGTGCTATAATAAAAGTCTATGGTTCTGATGTACTCGATTATGTAGTTGATGAATTGTTGCAAATTCATGGAGGTTACGGTTATAGTGAAGAATATGCGCCTGCTAAACTTTATAGGGATGCGCGAATTAACAGAATTTATGAAGGCACTAATGAAATAAATAGAATGCTTATTGTTAATATGCTTCTGCGTAGAACAATGAAAGGATCACTTGATCTGGTTGGTCCGGCATGGGAAGTGCAGAAAGAATTAAGCTCGATTCCTGTG
>WBZT01000939.1_pt1 | contig 22426 bp, 19 predicted proteins | sample 5204241 | NCBI WGS metagenome assembly WBZT01 (sample SAMN12344358, study PRJNA552823) | activated sludge metagenome | biome: Activated sludge suspended growth; feature: Nitrification reactor; material: Wastewater; isolation source: activated sludge from nitrification reactor of wastewater...
GCGATAGGTGTAATAGGGCTCACCGGATTCCCGGCTCTTGATCGTGGTGCGGCGGATAAACATGCCCGAACCCTAACCGTTCGGAGCGTCCCGGTCAATAGTACTATGACAAATTATGGCACTACACTGAGGCGACGTCCGCTAAGGGACTGATCCGGCTTGGGCCGATCCTCACTCAGGGCGGGAATATAAGGATTTTCGGCCGAATCTGGGGGCCAAAATGTCAAAGATGGGCTAACATTTACATGTTGTCGGCGGCGGTCGCCACCGGTAGGGGTAAGCTGGGTAGTCTTGAGGACGAATAAATGAAAAATATCAAAACGCCAATCGTCGCCTGTTTAATCACCATTGGGCTCAGTGGGTGCGCATCCACGGGATCAAACCAGGCTACTGGTACGGCGGTTGGGGCAACCGGGGGGGCATTGGCGGGCGCTATCATCGCCAATAATACGGGTGGCAACCCGCTTGTTGGGGCCCTGATTGGCGGCATTGCCGGCGGTGTTATCGGCGCCGCCATTGGTGCGCAATTGGACGAGCAGGAGCGTCTGGCCATGGAGGCGGCCATGCAGAAGGCTGTCGTAGCGAAGCCAAATCAAAAAATAGCCTGGAAATCCCCGACCCCGTCGAAGAAATCTGGAAAGAAGACCACGGGTTATGTCATCCCTGGCGAAATCTATACCAATACCTCGGGTCAGCAATGCCGCAGTATCGAGCAGGTTGCCGACAAGGATGGCCAGACCATTCAGGGCAAGACGACGGCCTGCAAAACCAGCAAGGGTTGGGAGGCGGCAGCTGTCTAAAGGTTTGTTGAATTTCGAGGGCGGGAGAAGTAAGCCCCCCTCGGCTTGTGACCCATCAGCCGAGGGGGCTATGAAACTGCGTGGTTAAAAATCCTTAACCTGCTGGAAAACCTGAGACCCAGCGCCATCGCCACCTCGTAGTTTCGTGACCGCATCCGGATTGATCGCCTCGAGCTTTTTCAGGGTGTTCTCATCCCTGGCGATATGGCGTAAACGTTCTGGTGTGGCGTCAGCCAGGGCAGCTGGGGGCTTGGAATTGAAATCGGCGAGTATGCGGTCCGGGTCTTTGTTGCCATGGAAGCTGACTTTGACGACGCCCTGCTCCACCGAATCGAGCTGGAAAGCCTTCTCCCCAAACTTGGCATTCAGGGGTTTGACTAATACATTGTTTACCAGCTCGGCAAAGTTATTGTTGTTGCCGGCAAACTCAACCTCATAAAAGGAAATGCCGTTAGAGGTGAAATTACGGAAATCCACCCGCAGTACCGGCCTCAAGCCAATCAGTTCCTTTTTGAACAGGACCGCGACATCGTAATTAGGTAGACCCACCACCCGCAATTCGTAAACCTTGCTGGGGCTCATAAGCCGCTGTTCAAAGAAATCCCGGGAGAACTCGGCACCGATCAGTTTACCGACATCTTGTATCGCTTCGTCCTCGCTCGCCCAACTGTGACGCCGTGGCACCTTGTTGTTGAAGTAAATTTCTTCGCCCGTATGGTTGTCGATACACTTAACAGTCCAGGAGGTAATAAGTGTCTTTTTGACGTTGATCCCGGATGCCTGCAGGGTGATATTGCGGACATCGAATTTGACCTTGCCGTAAATGGAAAAATCGGATTCCTTAAGATGGGAGATGGAAACGGTGGTATCGACCTGATTCTCTAATGTAGAGGTCTCAGTCATCTCCGTTTTGAGTTTCTTGGTCATTTCCTCCGACCAGACCCGATAGCCAAAGCCGGAGATATGTTCCTTGAGGATGTTTTCGGCGATGTCCGAACGGCTCTCCCAACTACCGCGCTCCGCATCCTGGGCAAATACGGCCACGGAAATTTTGGGATCGCCATACTGCCGGATATATCCGACCCGCGAGGAGCGTGACATTTCCTGGAGGGCCTCCTGCACCCCGGTGACAAAGACCTCGGCCTGGATGAGTATGTGCATGAAGCCATCTTCCCCAAGCCAGGGATTACTCTCCTTGATCACGCGCTTGATGAGCCCGGTGGATTGGCTGAAGACCCGGTCCTCCAGCAGCACATAGTTTTCCACCAGGGTAGAACTGTCGATGAAGGCACCCACTGCCTTCTCGATGACCTGCCTCCGGGCATCCTGGCGCAGGTCATCAATCAGGAGTCCCTTATCGCGTTGGTAGGTTTCCGCATTGGGATCTGCCAATCCCTCGGCGGTGACGGTAATGGTGTCCGCCGCCAGGGCCGGGAGGCTCAAAAATCCCAACAAGATGATTGCGAATACTCGGTGAGGCCTGAGGCTGATGTGTCGCATCCAATTCCTCCATTACCCATAATCGCCTTCTGGAGGCACGCATCGGTAAAAATCCGCCGGGTTCGTCATTTACCGTTGCCTTCGATCCTAACCGGCTTTGGTTTGCGGCCGGCTAGGATAACCGCAGGTTTCAAGATGGTGTCCAGACCTGATTCCATGTCAACTCATGGTTGGCGAGGAACCAGGTTAGCGCCGCCCCCCTGCGCATCGGGCGGTACGATTGGGGCCGCATCCGGGCCCACCGGAACGTCGATGGTTGCCTCGCGGATTTGGGTACGCCCCCTGAAGTTGCCATCCCCGCCAAAGTCCGTCGAGGCCTGATTGAAGTCGTCATGTTGGGCACCGATACCCTCAACCTCGACCACCTCGCCGTCGTATTTGAGGCGGCGACCCAGCACATCCTGGATAGAGCCGAACTTCAGGCGCATCTTCACATAGGCGTCACCATTCTCATCCCACCGGTAACCTACCAATTCAGCTCCATAGATGGCCGCCGCCATTCTGGCGCGGATAGAATCGCTTTTAAGGATGAAATCCTCAACCGTAGTGTTGCTGTCAATTTTGAAGCCGATAATGGTTTTGGCTAACTGTTTGTAGGCGTCCAGCTCCGCTGCCCGGAGGGCGCGCAGCGGGCCTGCCATTTCGGGGGTAGAGGTCGCGAACCCGACGCGCTGGATGGTCTGGCCGCCGAAATTGATGTTCTTGCCGATGATGTTGGACACTCTGCCCAGCTTGATGGAGGCCACGACCTGGGCTATATCCTTGTCGGGATCGTAAATGGCCTCGGTGTATTCGATCCCCTTGATAGCCGCGGCGGTCTTGGCATCGACCGTCACGTTCTGGGCGACCAGGTCCTCGACGCTCTCGCGGCTCCGGACCTTGAGACCGATCACGCTCTCCACGATAGCCCGTTCGGCCGCAACCTTGGCGGCATTCACGGTCATGAGTTTTTTGTTGCCCGCGACGGCTATCTGGGTTCCCAGCATCAAGGCCAGTGCCACCAGGATGAAACGGAAATAAAGGCGAGTCATGGATTACTCCTCGGCATTATCGGAAAAAATTCATTCTCTTTGGATCGCTTATCCCCGCTATGGATGAGCATGGTGTTGCTCACCAGTAGAGCAGGGCGGCGCCGCCTCCGATGTTGATGGATTTCAGGGGTGCTAGTTGCTTTATATCCTCCGGGGATAGGTTAATCATCTTGATGTTGGGGTGGGTGTTAAACAAGACCTCCAGCTGTTGCCGGCCTGCCATCACGGGTATCGGTAGTGGCGCCGTGGCGAGCTCAGGGGTTGTTGGCGCTCCTTGGAGGTCGGTACTGTAAGTTGCCGGGATGGGTCCAAAGCGGATACTGGATGATTTGTCACCAAAGGGGGCCAGTACCTCCTTGCCGCCCTCCTTTTCCCCGCTTGTTCGAACGGCGGTGGGGCGGCTGGTATCTTCCCGGGTATCAGGAGATCCCAGGCGCTCGAAGCGGTCTACCTTAATGACGCGTTCGCCATTCTGTTCGAGAATGCGAGCCATGAGGCGGTACTCGCCGTCCTGGTTGCCCGTCTTGAGACCCTCCAGAACTTCCCGGTTGATGTCGATGAGTTCCCCGGCATTCCGTGCCATCAGGGTGCTGTTGCCGGCCCAACCTGGGGCCGGCACAGCGACTATCGCCACCAAGAACAGGGCGTACGTGATGGCGTTCATAGGACTACCATTCGCCCGGCTTTAGCGCGCGGCCACCACCCATGAATTCCGTGGCCCTTTCGACCTTGGGAGGACGGGGCCCCCCGCCACCACCGCCACAGATTTCACGTTGCGCGCGGCGCAGGCCCTCTTGGGCGTCCAACAACCCAGGATTGAGCGCGAGTGCCTTTTTGTACATGTCCACACTGGCCTTGCACTGTCCCTTCATTCGATAAATTTCGCCCAGGTAATAGAAAGGCATGGGTTGGGCGGGAGAATACTGGGTAGCCTGTTTCAGGTGGGTTTCAGCCGGACCGTATTGGTGCATTTTGAAGTAGATGATGCCGGCGCCGGCCTGAGCCCCGCCATGGCTGGGTTGGACGCGGATAGCGCTCAGATAGGCGTCAAGCGCCTGGCTTTGCAGGTTGAGGCCCTCGTAGGCCTTGCCCAGCCCATAAAAGGCCTCGCCAAAGCGGGGGTCCAGGCGCACCGCCTCTTGAAAATTCATGACGGCGCCATTGTAATCCCCAGCATCGTAGGCGGCCCTGCCCTGGTTGTAATAATCCGTTGCCGTCCCGCCCCCTTGCGGGACCGTTTGGCAGCCCACCAGTACCAAGCTCATCAACAGCATGACAAAGAGACGACGCATTTCAACCTCTCCTCAATTTAATCTAGCGTGGATGGAAAAAGGGGGTTTTGCGACTTTCAGCATAACTATAGAATTCTGGCGGCTTGCCTGCCGAGGAATTTGGGGCCGACCAATCGCCCGTGGGACAGGAACCCGCACTTCTGCCGCATCTCAAGCCGGGGCTGAATTTTACCGATCATGGCACGGAATCCTAATACCACAAGGATAGGGATACCCGGTGTTGGTGCTGCCTAACGCTTTACGGCAATTGGAAAATCTGTGATGGTCTGTGGCTTGGTGGTGGTGGGGGTCTGCTTGTTTCCGGTGAGCTCCTTGACGCGCTCGCTGAGATACAAATCAAGCTGATTGATGGTGATACGGCCGTCCTTGGTGTAGTTCGCGGCCCCATCGATCCCTTCCACCAAGGCCTTGGTGAAGGCCCCATTGCCCCATTCGGGGTTTTCCAGTGAATATTGTTTGCCGGTGGAACTGGCGAAGACCACCACACCGTTCTCGGCGGAGGTCAGGTCGTTGATCACGCCTGTGATGTTGGCGACATCCCGACGCGCGCCCATGATGTTGCCGGAGTGGCAGGTATCCACGAAGGCCAGCACCTTACTGGGTAAGGCCGAGAGGGTCTTCTTGACGTCAAAATAGGGAACGGCGGTGCGGCGCAGGCGTTCGGTGTCGGCGTCCCGGGTCAGGTAATAGTAGTCGCCATCGGGGTCGTTGACGCCATGGCCGGAGATGAAGAGCACGGCGATATCACGACTGGTGACTTCCCGGCGCAGCCAGTCGAGGCCATCGAGGAGTTCATCACTGGTGGGATTCTCCAGCAGGCGGACAACCACCTCCCGGTAGAGCCCGCCAGACTGACGTTCCAATGCGGCACCGAAATCCTTTGCGTCCTTGGCGGCATAGGTGAGGTCCAGGCTGTCGTCGGCATAGTCCGAGACCCCCGCCGTCAAGGCATAAAGCTTGGGCTGGATATTGAATTCCTCCGGCTGGCCACCCCCTTCCCAGTGCAGTTTGATGGTCTCGGGTGGGGAGGAGCCGTAGCGATTCTCGGCCACCAGACTGAGTGTCAGGTCATGGGTGGGGAGGCTAATCTCCATGATCTCCTCGTCTTCTGAGACCTTTTGGCTCCCTTCCGGCTTGGTGATCCGCTGGAGTCCCCGCTGGGTGTCCAGGGGCCGGCCATCCACCAACACCTGAATCTGGCTGATTGGCTCACCACTGGGGTTTTTGATGCGATAGCGCAGTTTGGTCTGGCCTTGGCCAAAGCTGTCCCCATCCCCGGGGCTGATGATTTGAACCAAAGGTGGCAGGGAGGTCGCCACTCTTTGGTCGGGGAGGGTTCTTTTGCCCTGGGTATTCGCCCTGGCAATGGCCTGGCCTTCGTCCAGGGTCTCCAGAATGTTCGCCACGACCTCGGGACGGTAGAAACGCTCCCGGAAACTACTGACGGGGTAGAAGTCGGAGGCATTGGCCTTGGTCAGGGTCCGACCGACCAGGGTGCCGACCTTAGGGGGCGACTTGGCGTCCTGGCGCTGAGGCCAGACCTCGAAGGCGAGATATTCCATGCCGCGGATGATATTGACATGGAGGGGTTCACCGGCACGCGTCGTGCTGATGACCTCGATCAACTCATCCCGTGTCTTGACCCGGACGCCATTGACCGATTCAATTTGATCTCCGGGCAGGAGGCCGGCGCTAGCGGCGGCGGAGCCGGGGACCAGGCTGAGCACCGACAGGCCCTCGCCCATCTCGACCCGGTTCAGGTGCCATCCGATCAGCCGGTCCCCGCCGGGGCTGGCGTCGTAATAGCCATCCGGGCTCCAGAGCACCCATTCCCGGGTCTCCTTTTGCACGAACAGCGCCAATAACTCCTGGCCATCCGCGTAGCGGTACCAGCGCACCGTGCCATCCCCGAGGGCAGCCAGGGCCAAGCGGCCATCGGCGCTGATGTTCACGCCCCAGACGGTATCGGGGACCTGGGTTTGCCAGACGGGCTGGCCCTGGCGATCGAATCGGCGCAGATACCAGGCAGTGCCCAATAGGAGGCTTTGGCCATCGGGGGCGATGGCCAGGGCACGGGAGGTCTCGTGATATTTGAGCGACAAGGCCCTGCCGTTGAGCTTGGGCCCTGGTTTATTTTCCCAGTCGCTGACCTTCAGCCCCTGAGCCTTGGTGCGGGGAGCGGCTAGGGGGCTGATACCCAGGCCTTGGCGGACCGCATCGTCCAAGCCTCCGGGACCCAGGCCTTGTGCCTGTCGCCATTGATTGAGGGCCACCCGTAATTGGGGCCCCGCCTGGCCATCGATGCCACCGGGGTCGAAGCCTAATTCCACCAAGCGTTGCTGGAGCAGCCAGGTCTCGTTGATCTGGCCCTCGAACAGCCGCTTGGCGTTAATATCGAACATGACCGTCTGTTCGCCACCATAGCCGAGACCCACGGCAACCCGGCGCCCATCGGCGGAGACACGGAAATTATCGCCGAGCTTATTGCGTAAATCCGGAATCACCGCACGCCGCTGCTGGATCAGGTCCCCATCGTGATTGAACCTGAGCCAGGCGGGATCGTTGGTAGCGGCCAGAAGCCCGCCATCGGCCAGGGGCCTCAGGTCGGCGAGGCTGTTACCCGTGCACTTCCAAAAGTGCCGTTCGCCCTTGCCCGCCTTATCCCAGGCCACAATCGGAAATTTGCCATCAAGCTGGAATCGGCCCCCGGCGAACAGGTGCTGGCCATCGCGGGACCAGGTCACCTTACTCAAGTCGCCGTTATCTATGCCCTTGCGGTTAGGATGATCCAGGGGTTGCAGATCCTTACCAGAGAGCAGATTTACCACCGGGGCATCCGCAAAACCGACGGCGATCTGGGCACCATCGGGGGAAAAGGCGACGGCGAAGGGCTCCTTACCGCCCGGTGCCGCGCGCTTGGTCAGGAGGTGGAACTGGTTGTCGTAAAGGCGTATCTGTCCATCCAGGGAACTGGTCACCAACTGACCTTTGGCGTCGAAGTCGCACCAGTGGCTGGCGTCGCCATAATCGCTGTCGCTGGCTACCTGTACCCAGCCGTCCGTGGACCAGACGCGGATGCCGTCCCCTCCCATGCTGGCCGCCAGGTAGCGGCCATCCCTGGAAAAGCACAGGTGGTTGATGACATTGGGTAAACCAAACAGGAATTTCCGCAATTCACCACTTACCCGGTCAAAAAGGTAGAGGTGGTAATCGCCTGGCCCCTCGGTCCCCGCCTTGGTCGCTCCGCCGGCGGCTATCCATTGACCATCGGGTGACAGGGCGGTGGCATACAGCCGGCCTTCATCGCCCTCACCGACCGGCACCCGTAAGGTCTTGACCAGATTTCCGTCCTTGAGGGTCCAGAGGCGGAGCGTCTTGTCGTCGGAGGCGGTGATCAGCAGGTTGCCTGCGCGATCGACGGAGATGCGTTTGATGGGCCCCGTATGCATCCCTGTTTCCAGGCGGAGGATCGGCTCGGTTGGTAAGCCATCGGCCCCTGGGGCAGGGTGGGAGAAGGCGAGATTAAAGGCAAGGAGCCCGAGGACAAAAAAGTTAGACTGATATTGCATCTGTCGCTCTCACGATTTGCCCAAGAGATCGGGGCCTTGAGCCTTGGCGGAAGCAGAGCTGGGTTAGGGAAGCCCTGAATGTTCTTAGGTATCCCAGTCCCCGCGCTTGCGAATCTATAATAATGAAAAGCCAGGGCCGATGTGTGAGGCTTTTGGACCCAGGTACAGGATTGAATAGCACTTCAAACCGACATGACAAGCGAGGAATCCAGGACGATGACCCCTTTTCGTTTCCTTGCGGGCAGTTTGAGCCTGTGGCTGCCCATCCTGGCCTGGGGCGATTGTGCCACCCTGACCACGGATATCCAGGCGGCCGCGCGAGCGGGCGAGGTAGCGGCACTTGCCGACTATGCCCGTCAGATCCCGATCGAGCCCAGCTGCGCGGACGATTTTCGCGTCAACCTGGCCAGGGTGGCGGCCTATGGATTTCTCCGCGAGGTCCAACGTCGTTTGACCAATGGCGCCACCCTCGCCGACCAGGAACCACTCTTGCGCCAGTCGCTGACGGTGGCCCGCACCTGGCAGGTTCTGGCCTTGCTAGGGGACCTGGAGCTGGATCGCAAGCATTACGAGGCCGCGACCCTTAACTATCAGGAGGCCCTGGGTCTCATCAATGACCCCGTGGCGACACCTAAGGCGCCCCCTGAAGCCGAGATTGAGTCTATCTTCCGCAAGGCCTCGGAGTCCCGTCTCTTGGCCGAGCGTTATGTGGCGGTGCCTGTCAATCACAGGTCCGGCACCGCCGAGGGATTGGCGCTGACCTCGGTGCGGGGCTGGGCGGTGCAACGGGTGCCCATTCCGGTCAATTTCGAAAGCAATTCCACCCAGTTCACGCCCAAGGGGGAGCAGGCCGCGAGTGATCTGGCGGACTATCTCCTGAAGCAGGCCCCCGCCGAAATTACCCTCGTCGGGCATACCGACGAACGAGGTTCGGACAGGGACAACCTGGCCCTCTCTAAACGCCGGGCCGAGACCCTCGCTGCCTATCTCAAAGAACAGGGCTATGGGGGCCGTATTCGTATCGAAGGCGCGGGCGAGTCCGACCCCATCCAGCTTGATGATCCCGAGCGTTACACCCAGGAGGAAATCTGGGAGCTCAATCGCCGGGTCGAACTGGTGCGAAAATGAGAGCACAACCATGATTATCGGGCAGGCTCCGTCCTCCCCCGCACTCGAAATGTCCTGCATATTTCGGCTGGTCCGATCCTGCCTCCAGGCTGGGCTGGCCCTGGGTTGGTTGCTCGCGGGTACCGCCCTGGCCGAGGTCCGGGCCCTGGTGATCGGGATCGATGCCTATCAACATGTGACACCCCTCAAGGGGGCCGTGTCGGACGCCCAAGACGTCGCCCAGGCGCTGCGTCAACTCGGGGTTACGGATCTCACGCTGCGGCTCAACCAGGAGGTGACTCGGGAACGCCTGACCCAGGACTGGCGGGATCTGCTGGCACGTTCCCAAAGCGGCGATACCCTGGTATTGACCTATGCTGGTCATGGCTCCCAGGATCCGGAGCGGGTTCCGGGTAACGAGGAGGACGGCAAGGATGAAGTGCTCGTGCTGGCGGGCTTCGAGCCAAAGGGGCCGGGGACCCGTGAACGCCTGATTGATGACGAACTCTATCAATGGTTTCGCGAGGCCAATGATCGTGGTCTGGAATTGCTATTCGTTGCCGACGCCTGTCACTCCGGCACCCTGACCCGGGGCGTGGACCCGCGCGCGGGCGGGGGTCGCGTCCGTTATAGCGCCTATACCATCACTGACGACCAGCTTGATCTGGAGCTCCCCACTCCGGCTACATCAGGTTCGGGCGACGAGGACTTGCCCCGCCTCACCTTTCTGGCCGGGGCGCAGGAAAACCAAACGGTGCCCGAGGTCGATCTCCTCGATACCCAGGGGCACCATTCCCTCCGGGGGGCCCTGAGTTGGGCCTTTGCCCGGGCCCTGGAGGGGCAGGCCGATCAGGATGAGGATGGCAAACTGACCCGAGACGAAATCAATCGCTTCGTGCGAGAAAATGTGCGCGCCCTGGCCGAGTCCCGGCAGACCCCGAACCTCCTGCCGATGACCGATGGGGGTCGGGTCGTCTTACCGGTGGCTGCCGCTACCCGTTCCGCCGCCCTGGCCATCCAGTGGCCGGAGGTACGAATACGTATCCGGGCTGCCGACGAGCGTTCGGCAGCTAAGCTGGCCGGGGAATTGACCGGGATTAGCCGAGTGGATGATGGCGACGATGCCGATCTCATCATTGATTTGGGGGCGCGGCAGGCGATCTCGGGGCAGGGGGATGTCCTGGCGCGGGATCTGGTACGGCCCGCGCTGCAAACCGTCGTCGATAAGTGGAGTGGTTTGGAAAAGCTCAAATTCGAACGCCTGGGGGACCGGTTGACGATGCGTGTGCTCCCTAACGACGGCACCCACCACCAGGGTCAGGAAATTGCCTTCGAGATCGATGGTATCCATCTGCCCTATCTGGTGTTTTTTAGCCTTTCAGGCGATGGCACCTTGAATTTCCACTACCCCTTGCCGGATGATCCGGAAACCGTGCCCACGGGCCGGCCCGTCAGCGTCGGCTTCAAGGTCACGCCGCCCTACGGCGCGGATCACATCATTGCTGTTGCCAGCGACCAGTCCTTGGGCGAGTTGGCGGCCCTGCTCAGGTCTCTCGACGGCAAGCCTGCGCCCAGGCAGGCGGTCGAGGCGGTCATCGCCGCCGTCCGTCAGGGGCGCCGCCAATTGGGGATTCAGGGTCTTTATACCGCCCCCTAAACTGCCTCCTCCGTCCCTTGCCGCCCACCTCGGGAGATTTGCCGCATGAAGACCTGCCTCCGGTCCTGCCCCTGGTTAACCTCCCGCCCTGATCAGGCTCGCCGCCTGCCGACCTGGATGTCTTGGTTAGGGCGGCGAGGGCTGGTGTTGGTTGGCCTGCTGTTGCTGCCATCGACAATGTTGGCACAGGTCTCAGCCGTGGATCTGGCGGAATGGGGGCAGGATAAGGCCGCATCACGCTCAGAGGAGCAGGCGCCGGGAGAAATTACTGCCCTGGATACCGGCGACGAAGCAGCGGCAACATCGGACAAGGCAGCAGAAACCAAGACCGCCAAGCCCCGGGTGGCGGTTTATCAGTTCAAGGTGCGCGGTGATCTGGGTATACCCGATGCGGGTGACATCATTGGCGAGTGGATGATCGGCGCCCTAGCCGCGACGGGCCGCTTCACCCTCATGGAGCGGGTGCTGCTCCAAAAGGTCTTCGAGGAAAATGAACTCCAGTCCAGCCATCTGGCGGACGAATCGACCCTGGCCGCCGAGGCCGGCCGTCTCTATGGCGTGGAGGCAATCGTGAGTGGTACCGCCCTCAAGTGGGGCGAGACCATTTCTATCGTGGCGCGCCTGATCGATACCAACACCGGGGTGATTCGTAGCACCGCCGAGATCAAAACCACTAACCGCAACAACATTCCTGACCAGATCGACCTGCTGGCCCGTAAGCTCGTGGGCCCCGAGCCCGCTCCGTCCAAGACCAAGACCCTGCAGCAAATGGAGGCTGGGCTGGTAGCCCAAAATCCGGCACGGCTGGCGATACAGATCCTGCCCAGTGGGCGCTTCCGCCTTGGCCAGGAGATGCGCTTCCGCATCACCAGCCAGCAGGAGGGTCATCTGCTGGTGGTGGATCTGAATGCGGCGGGTGAGCTGAGTCAGGTTTATCCCTTAGATCAGGGCGCGGTCGGGGCCATCGACAATCGCCTGCGCCCAGGACGGGCCCTTACCCTTCCGGAGCCCCGTTCGGGAATACGCTTCGCCGCGACTGAACCCACGGGTACGGGGCGGCTGGTGGCTATCCTCACGGAGGAAGCGGTTGACCTGGAAGACTTACCGGCTGCGGGGCAGGGAGCGGGTGCTGGGAAGGATCCCGTCACCCGCATCCTTGAGGGGCTATCCCGGCTTCAAAGTGGCGGCTCGGCCTCCCCATCCTGGTCTTTGACCCAGGCAGAGTATGTGATCGTGCCCTAGCCCACTGCCTGAGCTCGCCGCTCAGCGGTCGCAGCTTGGTTGCCGGAGTGATCATGCCAAGCAAGGAGAGGCTATCCAGGGTCGCTTCCGCGGTTGTCCATCCCCCCAGCCGGCAAGCGGCTTAAGCCGGCTCGCTGGATTTTGCCTCCCTTTGCCCCTATTCTGCCGGTCATGATGAAGAAGCTCTATATCCAGACCAATGGCTGCCAGATGAACGAGTACGACTCTGCGCGCATGGCGGATGTGCTGCGAGAGTCCCATGGCCTGGAGTTGGCGGCCTGCGCCGAGGAGGCGGACGTCCTGCTGCTGAACACCTGCTCAATCCGTGAGAAGGCCCAGGAAAAGGTCTTTTCGGCCTTGGGGCGCTGGAAGCCCCTCAAGCAGCAACGGCCGGACTTGGTGATAGGCGTTGGCGGCTGCGTCGCCAGTCAGGAAGGCGAGGCCCTACGCGAGCGGGCGCCCTTCGTCGATCTGGTGTTTGGGCCTCAGACCCTGCATCGCTTGCCCGGGATGCTGCGGGAGTTGGCGGCGGGGCGCGGTCCCCGGGTGGACGTGTCCTTTCCGGCCATTGAGAAGTTCGACAACCTGCCGGCGCCGCGTGCCGAGGGGCCGACGGCCTTCGTCTCGGTCATGGAGGGCTGTTCCAAGTTCTGTACCTATTGCGTGGTCCCCTATACGCGGGGCGCCGAGGTGAGCCGGCCTTTCGACGATGTCATCGCCGAGGTGGCGACCCTGGCGGAGCAGGGGGTGCGCGAGGTCAATCTGCTGGGTCAGAACGTCAACGCCTATCGTGGCCCGCAACATGACGGCGAGATCGCGGACCTGGCGCTGCTGATCCGCTACCTGGCGGCCATCGAGGGCATCGATCGCATCCGCTACACGACCTCCCATCCGGTGGAGTTTTCCGACGCCCTGATCGAGGTCTATGGCGAGGTACCGGAACTGGTCGATCACCTGCACCTGCCGGTGCAAAGCGGGTCCGATCCTATCCTGGCGGCCATGAAGCGCGGACACACGGCGGCGCAATACCAGGACAAGATCCGCCGGCTGCGGGCCGTACGGCCCAACATCAGTATTTCTTCTGATTTTATCGTTGGTTTTCCCGGCGAGACGGACGCGGACTTTGCCGCTACCCTGGCGCTGATCGAGGATATCGGCTTCGATGCCAGCTTCAGCTTCATTTATAGCCGCCGACCCGGCACCCCGGCAGCGGATTACCCGGACGATACCCCCCACCCGGTTAAGCAGGAGCGCCTGATGCGTCTGCAGGCACGGCTGGCGAATCAGGCCCAGATCATCAGCCGGCGCATGGTCGGCGCGTGGGAGCGCGTCCTGGTAGAGGGGCCCGCCCGCAAGGATCCCAGCGAACTGGCCGGCCGCACTGAGAACAACCGGGTGGTTAATTTTGCCGGACCAGCGGAACTCATCGGCCAGTTCGCCGAGGTCCGCATCACCCAGGCCCTGCCCAATTCCCTGCGTGGGGAGCTGGCGTTGGCGCCCCTCCCCTGAGAGATTGCAGCAGCCCCCTTTGTCCCAGATACCCGACACCCTCGACCTCCGGCTCCTGCCCGAGGATAACATCCGTCTCGCCAACCTCACCGGTCAGCTCGATACCCATCTGCGCCAGATCGAGCGCCGGCTGGGTATCGAGATCGCCAATCGCGGCCACGTCTTCCGCCTCATTGGCGAGGGCCAGGCGGTGCGGGCTGGCGAGCAGGTCCTGCAACGTCTATATGCCGCGACCGCGGAGGAAGTCCTGACCCCCGAAGCCATTCACCTGCAACTGCAGGCCTCGGGCGTCGAGGCGCTGCTTGATGACGTGGAACGCCCGGAATTGGCCGTGCGGCTAAAACGCGCCTTGATCCGCGCCCGCGGGCCGAATCAGCAGGCCTATCTCGATGCGGTGATGCGCCACGACATTAATTTTGGCGTTGGCCCTGCCGGGACGGGCAAGACTTATCTCGCCGTTGCCTGCGCTGTAGAGGCCCTGGAGACGGACCGAGTGCGGCGCGTCCTGCTGGTGCGACCGGCGGTGGAGGCTGGCGAGCGCCTGGGTTTCCTACCCGGGGACCTGGCGCAGAAGATCGATCCTTATCTGAGGCCACTCTACGACGCCCTTTACGAGATGCTTGGCTTCGAAAAGGTCACCCGGCTCATCGAGCGCCATGTCATTGAGGTCGCGCCCCTGGCCTACATGCGTGGGCGAACCCTCAATGATGCCTTCATCATCCTGGACGAGGCCCAAAACACCACGCCGGAGCAAATGAAGATGTTTCTGACCCGCATCGGTTTCGGTTCCACGGCCGTCATCACCGGCGATGTTACCCAGGTGGATCTGCCCCGGGGCCAAACCTCGGGCCTGCGTCAGGGTATCGAGGTCTTGCGGCATGTGGAGGGTATCAGCTTTACCTTCTTTAATGCCCGCGATGTGGTACGCCATGCCCTGGTACAGCGCATCGTCAATGCCTATGATGCCTTCGACAGGGGCCTGCCGGCAGAATAGGAGACAAGATGGAACTGGATATTCAGAATGCCTCTGCCTCGATCCGGGTGCCGACCGCAGTGGATTGCGAGAGGTGGGCGGCGGCGGCCTTGCGGGGGCGGCGCGAGGGGGCCGCAATCAGTCTGCGGATCGTCGATGAGGAGGAGTCCGCTGATTTGAATGGGCGCTATCGTGGCAAGGCGCGGCCTACGAATGTCCTATCCTTTCCCTTTGAGCCCCCCCCAGGCCTCCCAGACCTGCCCCTGATCGGCGATCTCGCCATCTGTGCCCCGGTGGTGGAACGCGAGGCTCTGGAACAGGGCAAGTCCCTGGAGGCCCACTGGGCCCACATGATCGTCCACGGCATCCTGCATCTGCTCGGCCATGACCATCTCGACGAGGCCGAGGCCCAGGATATGGAGGCTAAGGAGACCCAGATCCTCGCCAGTCTAGGCTTTCCTCCCCCTTACGAGGCATGAGCTGCGGGCCCTGCTTGGGCAGGGCCGCGGGGGTGGGGCGGTGAGGAAGAGTAAGACTCAGCCGTTACACTTGGACATGAGGCATTCGATGATGGGTTGCAGGATGATCTCCATAGCGAAGCCCATCTTGCCACCAGGGACGACCATGCTGTTGCGGCGGGTCATGAAGGAGTCGTGGATCATGGAGAGGAGATAGGGGAAGTCCACATCCCATTTAGACGGATTACGGAAACGGATGATGACGAAGCTCTCATCCGGGGTAGGGATGTCGCGGGCGATGAAGGGATTAGAGGTATCGACTGTCGGTACGCGCTGGAAATTGATGTCCGTCAGGGAGAACTGGGGGACTATGGTGGTGATGTAGTCCGGCATGCGGCGCATGATGGTATCGACGATGGCCTCTGCCGAGTAGCCGCGTTCAGCATTGTCGCGATGGATCTTCTGAATCCATTCCAGGTTGACGATGGGCACCACGCCGACGCCCAGGTCAACGTGCTTGGCAACGTTATGCTCTTCGGTAATCACCAGACCATGCAGGCCCTCATAGAAGAGCAGGTCGGTGCCCTCGGGCATATCCTCAAGGGGGGTGAACTGGCCGGGCTTTAGGTTGGTGCCGAGACGGGCATTGTGTTCAATCGCCTCCTCTTCACTGTGGATGTAATAACGCTTTTTGCCCGTGCCTGATTCGCCATAGGTTCTGAACAGGTCCTCGAGCAGGTCGAAGCGGTTGGCCTCGGCGCCGAAGTGGCTCAGGTTGCGATGGGTGGCGGAGGCCTTGGCCGTTTCCGCCTTCATTTCGGCGCGGTCGTAACGATGGAAGCTATCACCCTCGACAATGGCGGGGGTAATATCGTCACGGTGGAAGATGTGCTCGAAGGCGCGTTTGACCGTAGTGGTGCCGGCGCCTGAGGAACCGGTGACCGCGACGACGGGGTGTTTGATAGACATGAAGGTCTCCTCTGTTGTCTTGCTCTCAGGGTGATGGGCGCCGACCGCAACCTGATGAGGTCTCGGCCGAAGGTTAGTTGGCGTAAACCGTTCTTGGAATTGACCGGAAGCCCCGCGCCGGGGGAAAGGCCACGCGGGGATCCTAAAGTAATTAATAATATAACACGGGGCTTCCCAAAGGCTTGGGAAAAGCTCGCAGGGATGGCGGGTCAAGCCATCCTGGCACTGGGCATCGGTATCAAAACCCCATCTTGACGAAACCCCGCCCAAAATGTCGCTATGCCGGATTTTGCTTTCCAGGTATCTCGCCTCACTGCTAGTCATGGCGTAACCTTGGCGTCCTTGATAGCGAGTGAGGATTGCAGCTTGAACCCAGACATCAGCAAGCGGATAGCCAGACGGAGCAGGCCAGGGAGGTGCCAAGGCGGTTTTATCGCCGGATTAGGCCATTGGCTTGACCGTAACATTCTGGAACTGGGGCGCGAACTGCGCCTCTCCTACCTGCCACCGCTCATGGTCTATGTGGCCTACGGCATCCAGGGCCTGACCGCCATCGTCGGCACCTTCTTCGTCAAGGATTATCTGGGCCTGTCCGCTGCCTTTCTGGCGGCCCTGGGTTTCTGGGCGGGCATCCCCTGGGCCCTCAAGATGCCTTTGGGGCACCTGGTCGATCTGATCTGGCGCCATAAGGCTGCCCTGGTTTATCTGGGCGCGGCTCTGCTGACCGCCAGCCTGTTGATCATGATCGGCCTGCTTGGGGACCGCGTCGCCATGGCCGCCATCATGCCGGTGGAGGCCTGGTACGTCCTCGCCGCCCTGCTGGCGCCGGTGGGCTATGTCATTCAAGACGTGGTCGCGGACGCCATGACGGTAGAGGCGGTACCCCGGGTGGATGCCCATGGCCAGCCTATCGACCCGGCGACGCGCAAGCTCATGCACACCACCATGCAGACCTTGGGGCGGGTGGCCATCATCGGCGGAGGGGTTCTGGTGGCGCTGGCCAATGTCTCTCTCTTCGCCGGGGTCGGGGCAATGTCAGAGGCGGACAAGGTCGCGACCTATCTGTTCATCTATAAGATGGCCCTGGTCATCCCCCTGGTCTCCATCTTGGGCGTGGCCCTGGCCAGCTTCGTCAAACGTCGCGACCTGCACCAATTGATGGCCAAGGGATTGACCCGCGCCGAAGCGGTCCGTCGGCTTGAGCACCTTCTGGAGAAGACCCGTCCGAATTGGTGGATCCTGGGCGGCAGCCTGGTCTTCGTCGCCTTTACCCTGGCCCTGGGACTGACGGAGGTACCCTACAACCAGGAGATCATCTTCATCGGGTCCATGATCATCATCCTCTTTCTGATGTCGCGTCTGCTGCGAGCCCTGGACCCGGAGGCGCGGCTCTATCTGGTGGGCACGGCCTTCATCATCTTTGTGTTCCGCGCTATGCCTGGTCCGGGTGCAGGCCAGACCTGGTGGATGATCGACGAGCTGGTATTCGACCAGCAATTCATGTCCGTTCTGTCGCTGATCGGTAGCAGCCTGACCCTGCTGGGGCTCTTTTTGTTCCGGCGCTTCCTGGCCGAACGTTCCATCGCCTATGTGGTGGTCTTTCTGACGGTGATTTCCAGCCTGCTCTATTTGCCCATCATTGGCATGTACCATGGGCTCCACGAATGGACGGCGGCCGTGTCAGGGGGCTTCATCGATGCCCGCTTCATCGCTGTAGTCGATACAGCCCTAGAGTCTCCCCTGGGGCAGATCGCCATGGTGCCCATGCTGGCCTGGATCGCCAATTCGGCCCCGGAAAGCCTCAAGGCCACCTTTTTTGCCGTCATGGCCTCCTTTACCAACCTGGCCCTGTCAGCGGGCCAGTTGGGTACAAAATATCTGAATGAGATCTTCCTGGTGACACGGGAGGTCAAGGATCCCGTGAGCGGCGAAATCACCGTCCCGGCAGACTATGGGGAGTTGGGGATCCTGATGATGGCCGCCTTGCTGATCGGCTTGATAGTACCCCTGGCCGCCGTGGCCCTGGTCAAGATGACACGGCTGCGGACGGCCTGAGCGCGAGCGAACCTGCCCAGCGATTCATTTTTGCCGATGCTGTGTGTTTCATATTTTTTCTTAACGTCAGTGTTAACCGGCGCCCGCTTTGAGTCCGCAGCCGGATCATGCTGCGGCGTTGCATCACGACTGGCGTCCGCGATGCCCTTGCTTGCCGCCGGTTTAGCCGCTTGTTGGACTTGGCCGTAGGGAGTACGAGCGCCATGTTCAATCTGGGCTCCGTCTTCTACTACGGCAAGAGTGCTGCGAAGGACCACGAGGAAGGGATGAAGTGGTTCCGTAAGGCATCGGAGCTGGGAGATGGTTTCGCCACTCTGGAAATCGGGGAGATCTACGGGTCAGGCGCGGGTGTTCAGCGGGACATCGAACAGGCAATAACCTGGTTTCGCAAGGCCGCGGATCAGGGTGAGGCGTGGGCGCAATACAGGCTGGGGACCCTTTACTACAAGGGCACGGAAGGGCCGGGGAGCTACGACCAAGCGCTGACATGGTTTTCCGCAGGGCCGCGGAGCAGGACGAGGCCGAGTCCCAATGCCATCTGGCGCTCATGTACATAAAGGGCGAAGGCGTTCCCCAGGACTTGGTACAGTCATACATGTGGTCCCACATCGCCACATCGAGTCTGGAAGGTGCCTCAGATGAGGAAGGTCTTGGCAAGAAACAGCCGACTCTCTTGACGCCCGCACAGATCCAAAAGGCGAAAAGGCTCGCCGACGAATGGCGGGCCGTTCACCGTTCAAAATCCCACTGATTTCGCGCCTCCAAAGGGCGCGCACAAACCGCGTGCGAAGGGCGCCCCAAGCTCAGAGCGCCCTTTCTGGATCAGTTGGCCGCCGGCGGGTTGCCCGCGGCGCCCGCCGCCGCTGCAACCCCTCCTGGTCGCAGAAGCCTTAGCGACAGGGGAATCGCAAGCCCCGCCACCAGGAGTCCAACGCCCAGCAGCGGCCGGTAGAAGATCCAGCCGATGGCGATGGTGATCAGGGAGAGGGCCAACGCCAGCAGGAACGCGATGAGACCCGTTCCGTATCCGACGATGTTGCCGATGACCGGCACCACCGCACCAAAGGTGCGCAGGGGAGCAAGAATGGTTTTCAGCCCGAGGAACATGAAAAGGAACCCCACTCCGCGGAGGATCCAGGTCAGCATGGCGTTGCTTTCCTGCGCCCCCTTGAACATGGCGGCGGCAGAGGTCTCGCCGTATTCGAGCAGCTCGACCTCGCCCGTCTTCGCCATGTAGGGTACGAAGCTGTTGCCTCGCTGTTGCGACACTATGCTCACCATTGCCGGTATGACCGCTTGGAAGCTAACGCGAAGATCACCGATCTCCGGGTTGGTTGGATTCATCCCGAGGTAGAAAGTGCTCCCCTGCAAGGTGACCGCTTTGTTGGCCATGTAGTGCGGCACCTTGTTGTTCTCGACGCTGAAGTTGAGTGGCTCGGAACGGTCCAACCGACCGATCAGGCTCTGGTTCAGGCGGAAGACCCCCAGCCCCACCTCAGTAGCCTGGTAGTCCTTGCTTGCGTAGGCCATGGATGAGGGATTGTCGTGCCCTTCCGGCTGGCGAAACGTCGACGTATCGAGCACCTTGGGGCTCCAGGTCTTGGCATAGGTGTAGCTGGTCACGGTCTCGGTTCCGCCGCCCAGCTTCTCGCGCGTCTCGGAGTGCGCATCTTCCTTCCACTGGAACATCTCCGCCACCCGGGACAGTTTGATGGCCTTTGCGGATACCGGGAAGTCCATATCGGCCAGAACCTGCTGGGTGGTGGCCTGCCCAATCATGTGCACCAGCTTGCCCTCGCTGGCCGGTTCGACTGTATCCGATGCCACGCTGATCACAGCTGCCGCACCTTCCTCGAGGGCTTTCGCCCGGTAAACCGCGCGACCCTCGTTCCAGAACTGGAGGGGGAAGACCGCGATCAACAGCACGCCTCCAAACACGACCCCTTGTAGGGACTGCCCGAGACGGCTGCCCCAGGACTGCGTCCTGACCTCGGTGAATGAATCTTTGCCCATCGGCGAACTCCTCATGGTTATTGCATGGGTCGGAAAGCGGGTCGAGTCGCCAGCGGCCGCCAACCTCTCTACACGGGCCGGGCTCCCGCGCCAATACGGCCGGCGTCACGGCAACTGCCAGCGCTCGGGGATCGGCTCGATGACGGCATCCGCGACGAACTGTTTCCATCCCGGGTCCGATGCCAGGGGAGGCGCTGTCACCGATACCTGCCTGCGGCTCTCGCCAGTCTTTTCCGCGACCGTGAATGTCAGCCGCTTGTTCTGAAGCACCGCAATGAGCTTCCCGAATTCCTGGCGCAACTCGTCGAACCTCACAACGCCTTCCAGCTGTTCAACCTCGCGGCCGAGCGTGAGCAGCTCATGGAGGTTCTGCCCTGCCATTCCGTAGGCCGTCTCGCCGTCTCTGGTTGCATTGTCAATAACGAGCCTCGCCTCGCGGCCTGGGATCAGCGGCGTTTCGAAATAGCGGAAGAGACGAGTCCGCAACTGATGGAGCCTGTTCTCCTTGCGGTACGCCGAATCCGTGGCGGCACCCAGCGATGGCTCCGAACCGCATAGCCCCGGCTTGCGCTGCAGTTCGAAGCGGAATCGCATTCGATTGATCTTCGGTGAGCGGTCATCCAGAACATAGGACTCGGGAATCTCGATTTGCAAAGGCTCAGACCGCGAAAAGTCCCCATCCAGGCGAATGCTGTGACGGCGCATGGGCAACACCAGGTCGTCATCCGTATCCTCGTCCCGGTCCAGTAGCATGATATTCAGGGTCATCGCACCCTTTTCGACCAGGTGCGCAGGCACGTAATACCAGTGGCCGTCGATCTGCTGCTCCCGCGTTGCCGGCAGCTCGAGGGATTTCTCCGAGCCTGAGAGCAGGCTATAGGTCTCGCCGCGCTCTAGTCCGATAAGAGGCAAGTGTGCGGCCTACCCGTATGAGTAGGAGACCTGAACGCGAGCCTGGCCTGTTGACTGATCGAAGGCAAGGAGAAGGTACTCGAAGGCTGAGCCATTGGGAAGCCGAAGGGCTTTGGGGCGACCCGCGATGCCGAAAGCCACCAGCGAAGCGCTGGGGCCAGCCACACAGCTGGGGCCGGCATGTGCGCTAAGCCAAGCGAGGTGAGTTGGGGACTCTGATGAAGTCTTGATGCGTTCGAGCGCCAAGGCCTGGATGACAGACGCTGCCTCGGCCTGGGATATGCGAAGCGAGCAGGATGCGTTGCGGGTGGCATCGACCATGCGGCATGCAAGGCGGTGCGGTACAACTGAGGCCGTCTTGAGTAGCTCGCGAACATCTGACTCCAGACGCGAAGGGTTGGCGGCCTTCCAGAGGGGCTCGCAGCCGAGAAGCAGAAGGCACGTCAGCGCGATGGCAACCCTAAGCACGGTCAATCTCTTCTCTGGAGTTCCACCTAAGGTTTGGATTCACCGGCCTTGCGCGGCTATATGCGCAAGGACAGGTGGAATGACGGGTTGGCCCTCGGCCTTGAATCCCTCATGGAAAGTGACGGTACCGGCTCAATTGATCATCGGGGATGCGCTTTGCGATCAGGCGCTCAGCGCATCCTAAGGGCTATCGCTGCCGAATGCTGGAAATGTCAAACTGGTGGAGTCCCCCGGCAGAGCCGGGGGATTTCCCCTCTCGTTAAAGCGTGATGTTGGCCGCTATGGATTGGCGAAGGATATGAATTTCTGCTGCTGGGCTGCTACTTCGCCACCCATGACTTTTGCTACGGTTCCACCAAACATCTTGCCCAATAACCCAGCATTCATGGTGCCGATATATGTCTTGCCATCGGTTTTCTGATAGACGCTGATCGTACAGGGCATCATTACTGAGACGATCTTATTCTTATCCTCCGTCAGGATGTTAAATGCGTGATGAGGCTCGCAAAGATTAACCAGCCGTACTGGCGGAAGATCACCCCCACCATGTTTTTTCACGGAATCGTTCAGTGGCGTTACGCTGGAAACCACCCATCCTTCAGCAACCGCTCTTTGCTTGATGTTTTCGACCGTCTCTTCAACACCAAAAGGGCTTTGGTATTCCTTCAGCATTAATCCCGGCGCCATCAGCCACCCCACGACACTTACCAGGATCATCCCAGCTAAAAGACCCATCAACAGATTACCTGAAGTTTCCTAGTTTTTTAGCGCATTAGAGTATAAGCAAGCACGAATATGCGGCAATATTAGCCTTTGCTTATCTTCCTGAGCCCCAAGTGCAAAGACGGGCCGGCCCGGCATGCCGATTGGG
>WBZT01000940.1_pt1 | contig 22400 bp, 13 predicted proteins | sample 5204241 | NCBI WGS metagenome assembly WBZT01 (sample SAMN12344358, study PRJNA552823) | activated sludge metagenome | biome: Activated sludge suspended growth; feature: Nitrification reactor; material: Wastewater; isolation source: activated sludge from nitrification reactor of wastewater...
CAATGCCGAAGGCGCCCGCACGCCCGCGTCCATCGTCGCCTTCGCGAAGAACGGCGAGGTGCTCGTCGGTGAGGTCGCCAAGCGGCAGGCCGTCACCAACGCCGACCGCACGATCCGGTCGGTCAAGCGCCACATGGGCACCACGTGGAGCGTTGACATCGACGGCAAGCACTACACGCCCCAGGAGATCAGCGCCCGCGTGCTGCAGAAGCTCAAGCGCGACGCCGAGTCCTACCTCGGCGAGTCGGTGACCGATGCGGTCATCACGGTGCCTGCGTACTTCAACGACGCCCAGCGCCAGGCCACGAAGGAGGCCGGCGAGATCGCAGGCCTCAACGTCCTGCGGATCATCAACGAGCCGACCGCCGCCGCGCTGGCCTACGGCCTGGAGAAGGTCGAGAAGGAGGAGACCATCCTGGTCTTCGACCTCGGGGGTGGCACATTCGACGTCTCGCTGCTGGAGATTGCCGAAGGAGTCGTCGAGGTCAAGGCCACCAACGGTGACAACCACCTCGGTGGCGACGACTGGGACAACGCCCTGGTCAACCACCTCGTGGACCAGTTCAAGCACGCGCACGGCATCGACCTCACCAAGGACAAGATGGCCATGCAGCGCATCCGGGAGGCCGCTGAGAAGGCCAAGATCGAACTGTCGAGTTCCCAGCAGACTTCGGTGAACCTGCCCTACATCACCGTCGACGCCGAGAAGAACCCGTTGTTCATGGACGAGACCATCACCCGGGCGCAGTTCCAGAAGCTGACGCACGACCTGCTCGAGCGCTGCCGCAAGCCGTTCCAGCAGGTGCTTGCCGATGCCGGCGTGAAGGCCTCCGAGATCAATGAAGTGGTCCTGGTCGGTGGTTCGACCCGTATGCCGGCGGTTGTGGACCTGGTCAAGGAGATGGCCGGCAAGGAGCCGAACAAGGGCGTCAACCCCGACGAGGTCGTCGCCGTCGGCGCCGCCTTGCAGGCCGGGGTGCTCAAGGGCGAGGTCAAGGATGTGCTGCTGCTGGATGTGACCCCGCTGAGCCTGGGCATCGAGACCAAGGGTGGCATCATGACCCGGCTGATCGAGCGGAACACGACGATCCCGACCAAGCGTTCGGAGATCTTCACCACCGCCGACGACAACCAGCCGTCGGTGCTCATCCAGGTGTACCAGGGCGAGCGTGAGATGGCCGCGTACAACAAGAAGCTCGGCACGTTCGAGCTGACCGGCCTGCCGCCCGCGCCGCGTGGCGTGCCGCAGATCGAGGTCACCTTCGACATCGACGCCAACGGCATCGTGCACGTGACCGCCAAGGACCTCGGCACCAACAAGGAACAGTCGATGACCATCACCGGTGGCAGCGCGCTGCCCAAGGATGACATCGACCGCATGATGGCCGAGGCTGAGTCGCACGCCGAAGAGGACCGGCAGCGCAAGGAGGAGGCTGAGACCCGCAACGGGGCCGAGCAGTTGGTGTACCAGACCGAGAAGTTCCTGGCGGACAACGCCGACAAGGTCCCGGCCGACGCCAAGGCCAACGTGGATGAGCCCCTCGCAGAGCTGAAGAAGGCGTTGGAGGGGACCGACGTGACCGCGATCAAGACTGCGGTCGAGAAGGTCGCCACCGCCAGTCAGGCGCTGGGTGCTGCGCTGTACCAGCAGCAGGCTTCCGCAGGCGGCTCCGAGCAGCCCGGTGGCGAGCAGCCCTCTGCCGACGAGGACGTCGTCGACGCCGAGATCATCGACGAGGACGAGCAGAAGTGACCGAGTTCGAGCGCGACCCGGATGTCGAAGAGGGCATCCGGGTCACGGACAAGCGACGCATCGACCCGCAGACCGGGGAGCGCCGCGAGCCGGACGCCGGGGTCGCCCAGGACGCGACCCCGGTGCCCCCAGGCTCCGATCCGGTCGGTGCACTTTCGGAACGGGCGAGGGTCGAGGAACTCACGTCGGACCTGCAGCGCGTGAGCGCCGAGTACGCCAACTACCGCAAGCGGGTGGACCGCGATCGCGACATGGTCAACGACCTCGCCGTGGCCGCCGTCATCACCGAGTTGCTGCCCATCCTCGACGACCTCGGCCGGGCCCGCGAGCACGGCGAGTACGAGGGTGCGGTGAAGAGCGTGGGTGACGCCCTGGAAGCAGTCACGTCGAAGTTCGGCCTGGAGGCCTTCGGGGCGGTCGGCGAGCCGTTCGACCCGACCATGCACGAGGCGATGACCCACAGCGAGGGCGACCACGAGGTCGCGCAGATCTCCATGGTCTTCGCGCTGGGGTACCGGCTGCGTAGCCGGGTCTTGCGCCCGGCCCGGGTGGGCGTCGAGGGATAGCGGAAAGGAGGGACGCCGATGAGCATGAAGGACTGGCTGGAGACCGACTACTACAAGGTCCTCGGCGTCCCCAAGGACGCTGACGCCGCAACCATCAAGAAGGCCTACCGCAAACTCGCGCGCGAGCTGCACCCCGACACGAACCCCGACCCGAAGGCCGCAGAGCGCTTCAAGGAGGTCTCGGAGGCCAACGATGTGCTGTCCGACCCCAAGAAGCGCAGCGAGTACGACGAGGCCCGGCAACTGGCGGCCAGTGGCTTCCGGATGCCGGGCACCGCCGGACCGGGGCCGGACTTCGACTTCGGGGACATCTTCCGGCGGGCCGGGGGCACGGCGGGTGACTTCGGCGAGACGCTGTCGGGCCTGTTCAATCGCCGGGGTGCTCAGCGTCAGGCCCGGCGCGGATCCGATGTCGAGGCCGATGTGAACATCAACTTCGCAGAGGCGCTGCAGGGACTGACCACGTCCATGCGGCTCACCAGCGAGGACGCGTGCCCCGACTGTGCCGGCACCGGTGCCCGCAGCGGGACCGTTCCGCGGGTCTGTCCGGATTGTGAGGGCAGCGGCATGTCCGCCCGCAACGCCGGGGGGTTCGCCTTCGCCGAGCCATGCCCGCACTGCCGCGGGAGGGGCCTGGTCGTGGACGACCCCTGTCCGCGCTGTCACGGCTCGGGCCGGGCCGCTTCGAGCACGCTGGTCAATGCGCGGATTCCCGCCGGTGTGAAGGACGGGCAGAAGGTCCGCCTGCGCGGCAAAGGGGCCCCGGGTGAACGAGGTGGGCAGAACGGTGACCTGCTGATCACCGTGCATGTCGAGCCGGACCCGGTCTTCGCCCGCAAGGACGACAACATCGCGGTGACCGTGCCGGTTGGGTTCGACGACGTCGCGCTCGGTGGCCAGGTGAAGGTGCCGTTGCCGCTCGGCGGGACCAAGACCCTGAAACTGCCGGCGGGCACCAGTAACGGTCGCACCTTCCGCATCCGCGGGGAGGGGGCGCCGCGCAAGGACGGCAGTAAGGGCGACTTGCTGGCCACGGTGTCCGTGCAGGTGCCGGCCGAACTCAGCGCCGAGGCCCGGGAGGCCGTGGAGAAGTACCGGAAGGCGATGAGCCATGGATGAGGACTTCCCGGCATACGTGATCTCGGTGGCGGCCCAACTGTCCGGGCTGCACCCCCAGACGCTGCGGCAGTACGACCGGCTCGGGCTGGTGACCCCGCGCCGGTCCGGCCGCTACCGGCTGTACAGCTTGCGCGACATCCAGAAGTTGGACAAGGTCCAGCAACTGACGGCTGCCGGACTCAACCTCGAGGGCATCCGACGGGTGCTGGAACTCGAGGAAGAAGTTGTGGAGTTGCGGTCACGGCTGCAGCGCTACGAGCATGAGGAGCGCTCCACTGCCCTGGTGGTCTGGCGGCCGGGACGACGCGGCTGAGCGCAGCGGGCGCGGTGACGAGCCGGCGCCAGATTCGTGGAATCGTCTTCCCACCCGGCGCTGGTGGGGAGGCACCGTTATGCCGGGTGAGGCCCGGGTGGGTCCAACGACTGTCTTCTGGTGAGAAATGCACACGTCACGTGTCTGTTCTTCACCAGAAGACCTGGGGTCGCGGGCCGTGCGGTGGACAGTCGCCTTTCCGTCGCTGACGGTGTCCGGCGGGAACCAGGCCACCACCGCTGATCCGACGTACCGCGAGACTCCACGCATCCGGGGGTTGTCAACGGTCTTCGGCCGGGTCCACACTTGCCTGCATGAAAACCGGGTTCGCGGTGGTGTGTGCCGCGTCGCTTATTGCTGCGCTGGCTCCGGCAGGGGCGGCTTTCGCAGCCGACGAGACGATGCCGGCGGACGATGTGTGGTCCGAAATGGATCAGCCGCTTCCCAGTGATCGCATCATCGTGCGCTGGCACGCCGATGCGGATCGGACCGACCGGGCGCAGGCGCGCAGGTCGGTGGAGACGGCGGACGCCCAGAACCTCGGCAGTCGCCGCTTCCAGCTTCTGGAACTTGGCGATGACGAGGATCCGGATGCAGCGGTGGCGGCCTTGCAGCAGAACCCGGCGGTGGCCAACGTCTCCCGTGACGGCTACAGCGTGCTGGACGCGAACGAGCCCAACGATCCGCTGTTCAATCAACTCTGGGGGTTGGACAACAAGGGCCTGAACCTTCTGGGGCTGCCATCGACCGCGGGACTGGACATCGACGCGCTGGGTGCCTGGGGAAAGACGACCGGGGACATGTCGGTGGTGGTCGCCGATCTGGACGACGGTATCCGCCCGCAGCACCCGGATCTGGCCAGCCGGATCTGGAACAACAGCGACGAGGTTCCGGGCAACGGCATCGACGATGACGGCAACAGCTATGTCGACGACACGTTCGGGATGGACTTCGCCGGCTCGAATGTCGATGTGCCGGCCACCGACAACGATCCGACAGATGACATTCAGGCCGGCGGTCACGGCACGCACACTGCGGGCACCATTGCGGCCGCCGGAAACAACGGTCAGGGCATCACCGGCGTCGCGCAGAAGGCGACGCTCATGCCGCTGCGGGTGTGTGGCTGGTCCAACTACTACGCCAACGTGTCCTGCCCGTTCTCCTCGCAGGTCGCCGCGATCAACTACGCGGGCAAGAACGGGGCGCGGATCGCGAATATGAGCCTGGGTGGCACGACTGGCAATTCGCTGGTCCGGGATGCGTTCGCGGCAAACCCGCAGGTGCTGTTCGTGATCTCGGCCGGCAACGACGGTTGGAATGTGGAAGTACCGGGGCAGACCAAGTATCCCTGCGCCTGGGATCCCACGACCTCGGGGATCGCTGGTGCCGTGGACAACGTGGTCTGCGTTGCGGCCAGTGACCAGAAAGACGGCAAGGCGAGTTTCTCGAACTGGGGCAAAGTGAAGGTCGACCTGGCTGCACCGGGGACCGAGGTGCTGAGCACGTACCCGCACCAGCAACGGTACGCGGAGGACTTCGAGAGCAGTTTCGCCTTCACCGGATGGACCAACGGCGGCTTCACGACGGGAACCGGCCCGTTCACCACCACCGGCATCACCAACAACACCTCCACGCAGACGAACAACACGACCCGCTCAACGACCACCCCGGCGATCAACGTCACCGGCCCGCTGCGGTGCGTGGCGTATCAGACCCGGAAGGTCACACTGGGAACGGGTGACTCGTACAGTTACGCCGTCTATCAGGACGGGTCGCCATTCACCGTGTCCACGCCGGCGGCCGGCGACATGGTGCGCGGCTCCTATGGCTTCAACGTCAGCGCCGGCTCGCACGCGATCACGGTTCGTTATGACTTCACCAAGGGCACGACCAACACCGGCAGTGTGTGGCTGGACAACCTGAAGATCGGGTGCTGGGTGCCACCTGGCGCTGAGAGCAGCGCCAGCTACGAGTACCTGCAGGGCACGTCGATGGCTGCGCCGCAGGTAACGGGGGCGGCTGCGCTGCTCGCCGCCTACGAGCCGGACGCTTCGACCATGCAGTTGAAGCAGGCCCTGCTGACCTCGGTGGACCCGGTGGCGATCTTCCACCCGAACACCGGCACGTACCCGATCGCCACGGGTGGTCGCTTGAACGCGAACAAGGCCCTGGACGCCGTCGATGCGCTCGTAGCACCAGATACCACCCTGTTGACGGGCCCGTCGGGGACGGTCGCGAGCAACAGCGCGACCATGACGTTCAGTTCTCCTTCGAAGAGCCCGGTCACTTACGAGTGCCAGACCGATGGCGCAGGATTCGCGGCTTGCGCCTCACCGCACGCAGTCAACGGTTTGGCCAGCGGGGCGCACACTTTCGCGGTGCGTGCGAAGGACGCGTTCGGCAACGTGGACCCCTCGCCGGCGACAGCATCGTGGACGGTGCAGGAGTCGGTGGTGGCGCCCGCCAAGGTGACCGGACTGAAGGTCAAGCGGCTGAAGAAGAAGGCCAAGGTGTCCTGGCAGCCGGTCGCTGGCGCCGATGCCTACCAGGTGCGCTGGGCCAAGGGCAAGAAGAAGTTCGGCAAGTGGGTCGAGGTCTCTTCGACGAAGAAGACGATCAAGAAACTGTCACCGAAGAAGAAGTACAAGGTGCAGGTGATCGCGGTGAACAACGCCGGTACCTCGCCGGCGGCCACGGCCAAGGTGAAGAAGTTCAAGAAGAAGTAAGCACGTACTGCGCCAAGTGCTCGCCGGTCAATGTCGTCCGGTCGGATACGAGGCTCCTCGGCGTCCCCTCGAAGACGACCCGGCCGCCGTCGTGGCCGGCGCCTGGGCCGAGGTCGATGATCCAATCGGCGTGGGCCATCACGGCCTGGTGGTGTTCGATGACGATCACCGACTTACCGGCGTCGACGAGCCGGTCCAGCAGTGCCAGCAGTTGCTCGACGTCGGCCAGGTGCAGGCCGGAGGTCGGCTCGTCGAGGATATAGACGCCGCCCTTCTCAGACATGTGGATCGCCAGCTTGAGGCGCTGGCGCTCGCCGCCGGACAAGGTGGTGAGCGGCTGGCCGAGTCGTAGGTAGCCCAGTCCCACGTCCAGCAGCCGGTTGAGGATGGCCAGTGCAGCCGGCTTCTTGACTGCGCCACCGGCGAAGAACCCGGCCGCCTCCGAGGCCGACATCGCCAGGACCTCGCTGATGTCCTTGTCGTTGAGTTTGTACTCCAGCACCTGCGCCTGGAAACGCTTGCCCTGGCACTCCTCGCACACGGTCACGACGCCGGTCATCATCGCCAGGTCGGTGTAGATGACGCCGTTTCCGTTGCAGTTCGCGCAGGCTCCGGTGGAGTTCGGGCTGAACAGCGATGGCTTGACGCCGTTGGCTTTCGCGAACGCAGCCCGGATCGGGTCGAGCAGCCCGGTGTATGTGGCTGGGTTGCTGCGCCGGGAGCCGCGAATGGCGCGCTGGTCGATGCTGATGACGCCGGCTGCTGCGGGTATCGAGCCGTGGATCAACGAGCTCTTGCCCGATCCGGCCACGCCGGTGATGACGCACAGCACCCCGAGTGGGATGTCGACATCGACGTTGCGGAGGTTGTTCGCGCAAGCGTTGCGGATCTCCATCACGTCGACTGCGGTGCGAACTGCCGGCTTCAACCGGGCACGGTCGTCGAGGTGTTTGCCGGTCAACGTGTCACTGGTCCGCAGTCTGTCGACGCTGCCCTCGAAGCACACGGTCCCGCCATGCTCGCCGGCGCCCGGACCGAGGTCCACGACGTGATCGGCGATCGCGATCACCTCCGGCTTGTGTTCCACAACCAGCACGGTGTTGCCCTTGTCCCGCAGTCGCAGCAGAAGGGTGTTCATGCGCTGGATGTCGTGGGGGTGCAAGCCGATCGTCGGCTCGTCGAAGACGTAGGTCACGTCGGTGAGCGAGGAACCCAGGTGGCGGATCATCTTGGTTCGTTGCGCCTCGCCGCCGGACAGAGTTCCCGACGGCCGGTCCAGGGACAGGTATCCCAGCCCGATCTCGACGAACGAATCCAGCGTGTGCTGCAGCCCGGCCAGCAATGGACCCACCGAGGGGTCGTCGACGCCGCGCACCCACTGGGCCAGGTCGCTGATCTGCATCGAGCAGGCGTCGGCGATGCTGATCCCATTGATCTTCGACGAGCGCGCGGCCTTGCTCAGCCGGGTGCCCAGGCAATCGGGACAGGTGCTGAAGGTGACTGCCCGGTCGACGAAGGCCCGGATGTGCGGCTGCATCGCCTCGCGGTCCTTGGCCAGGAAGGACTTCTGGATCTTGGGGATCAGGCCCTCGTAGGTGAGGTTGATCCCCTCGACCTTGATCTTGACCGGCTCCTTGTAGAGCAGGTCCTGCAACTCCTTGTCGGTGAACTTGCTGATCGGCTTGTCCGGGTCGAAGAAGCCGGACCCGCTGTAGATGCGGCCGTACCAGCCGTCCGGGCTGTAGCCGGGGATTGCCAGCGCCCCCTCGTTGAGCGACTTCGTCTGGTCGTACAGCTCCGAGCGGTCGAAGTCGGTGACGCTGCCCATGCCCTCACAGCGCGGGCACATGCCGCCGGTGACGCTGAAACTGCGCCGCTCCTTGGTGGTCCGGCCGCCGCGTTCGATGGTGACCGCGCCCGCGCCGCTGGCGGACGCGACGTTGAAGGAGAACGCCTGGGCCGAGCCGATGTGCGGTTGGCCGAGCCGGCTGAACAGTATGCGCAGCATCGCGTTGGCGTCGGTGGCTGTGCCCACGGTGGAGCGGGCGTTGGCCCCCATCCGCTCCTGGTCGACGATGATCGCGGTGGTGAGGCCATCCAGCAGGTCGACGTCGGGCCGGCCCATTGAGGGCATGAAGCCCTGTACGAAGGTGCTGTAGGTCTCGTTGATCAGCCGCTGGGATTCCGCGGCGATCGTACTGAAGACAAGTGATGTCTTGCCGGAGCCGGAGACCCCGGTGAAGACCGTCAGGCGGCGCTTCGGCAACTGGACGTCCACATTGCGCAGGTTGTTCTCCCGGGCGCCATGGACGCGGATCAGGTCGTGACTGTCGGCAGGATGCATCGGGGTCAGGCTATCCGGGGGATTCCGTGAGTGCCAGAGCCGTGGCACACTGCCTGCCATGGGCGCCTGGACGCCTCTGCTGACCAGCCTCATCCTCGTGGGTGCGACGGCACCGGCGAGCGCCGCGGATGATCCGATCGACCGGCGGATCATCGTGCAGTGGACGCCCGGCACGCCCGCTTCGGTGCGCGCGGATGCCCGCACCGAAGCCGGGGCGGTGGATACCGCCGATCTCGGCAGTCGCCGTTTCCAGGTCATCACGCTGCCCGAGGGTCAGTCCGTGGCTGAGTCCCTACGGACCCTCCGGTCCGACCCGGCGGTCGCCTCTGCCACCCGGGACGGCTTCGCCGAGCTGCACGCGAACCCACCCGACGACCCGTTGTTCGGCCAGTTGTGGGGGCTGCGAAACACCGGCCAGGGCGTGCGCAGTCCCTTCCCTCCGGTCCTTGCGTTGGCCGGAGCGGACATCGATGTGCTCGGCGCCTGGGACCGGACCATCGGGGATCCCGCCACGCTGGTGGCCGTGCTTGATTCGGGCTACCGACTGGGGCACCCCGACTTGTCCGGCGCGGTCTGGTCCAACGCCGCCGACGCCCCCGACGGGGTGGACAACGACGGCAACGGGATCGTGGACGACAGCCATGGGGTGGACTACGCGGGCGTCAACGTAGACGCCCCGGCGGTGGACGGAGATCCCACCGACAACAGTGCCGGCGGCGGGCATGGCGTCCACACTGCCGGCACGGTGGCGGCGCAGGGAAGCAACGGGGCCGGGATCACTGGGGTCGCCCAGCGCGCCACCCTGTTGCCGGTGCGGGTGTGTGGGTGGTCGGTGACCGAGCAGGATGTGCGCTGTCCGATCTCCTCGCTGGTGGCGGGCATCAACTACGCGGGCAAGCGGGGGGTACGGGTCGCGAACCTGTCGCTGGGCAGCACCACCGCTCAGCCGGTGGTCCGCGATGTCATGGCCGCGTATCCGGGCACGCTGTTCGTCATCTCGGCCGGCAACGACGGTGCCAGCACTGAAGTACCTGGCCAGACGACTTACCCGTGTTCCTACGATCCCCGTGACTCCGGCAGTCCGGTGGACAACGTCGTGTGCGTGACGGCCACGAATCAGGCCGACCTGGTACCCGGTTTCGCCAACTGGGGTGGCCTCAAAGTGGATCTGGCGGCACCCGGAACCGACATCCTGTCCACGCACTCCTACCGCAGCCAGCTCGACGAGCTCTTCTCGAACTCCGGTTTCCCGTATCCGGGCTGGACCGCCGGGGGGTGGGTGCGGACGGCATCGTCATTGTTCGCGTCGTTCCGGATCACCAATGACACCCCCACCCAGGGCAATGGCACGACCCGCACTGTTCGGACCCCGACTGTCAGCACCCCGTGGCCCGGACCGTGCCGATTGCGGCAGAAGCGCACCCTGTCCTTGGGCGGGGCCGACTCGTTCTCGTACACCATCTACGTTGATGGGGCACCGGTGTTCACCAGTGCCCCGACAAACTCCGGCACGAAGGTTTCCAACTTCGTGGTCTCCGGGGGCGGATCGCACACTCTGCAAGCCCGCTTCAGCTACACCCGTAACGGCGGGGCTGTGAACAACGGTGTGTGGGTCGACGATGTCTCACTGGCCTGTCAGACCCCACCGGGCTCGGAAGGCCCGCAGGACTACCAGTACCTGGACGGCACGTCGATGGCGGCCCCCCACGTCACCGGCGTGGTGGCGCTACTGGCCACCTACGAGCCTGCCGCCAGTGTGGCGCAGTTGCGGGAGGCAGTGCTGTCCACCGTCGATCCGATCGCGGACCTGCACCCGGTGACCGGCGGACACCCGGTGGCGACCGGCGGCCGACTGGATGCCAACCGGGCGGTGGCGCGGATCGACGCACTGGTACCCCCGGACACGATCCTCGAGGGCCAGTCATCCGGGTCGCGGGCCTCCTTCACGTTCCGGGTGTCGGGTACCCGGGCGCCGGCCACATTGGAGTGCAGTCTGGATGGTGCCGCATTCTCGCCGTGCAGTTCCCCGTTGGCATTGAAGGGCTTGTCGCGGGGGCCGCACACCCAGCAGGTGCGGGCGGTGGATACCTTCGGCAACGCAGATCCGGCTCCGGCCAGCGTCACGTGGTCGGCGGTGCGGCCGAAGAAGGTGCGCGGGGTGAAGGTGAAACGCAAGGCTCACAAGGCCGTGATTACCTGGCGCGCCGCGAAGGGTGCGGAGTTCTACCGGCTGCGGCTGATCGGCGCGGGCAAGCACAAGCCGGTCAAGGTGCACAAGACCTCGAAGAGGTTCGCGGGGCTGCAACCGACGCAGCGATACCGCGTGCGGATCGTGGCGGTCAACGCCGCGGGCAAGTCCCGGGCCCGCGTGGTGCACGTGCGGGCCTTCCGCTAAGCAGGCATCCCGCAACAGCCTGGGGCGCGGACGGTCTGGTCGCCGAAAGTTCGCTGATCCTGCCCGCATTGGGTCTGGCGATCAAGGGTCGCGTTGCCCTAGGCTTCCAGAATCTGGCCCGACCGGGCTGCATGGACAATGGGAGGTTTGCGTGTCTAAGAAACCAAGGTGGCTTGCAGGACTAGCGGCCACCGCATTGGCTGTATCGATGTCGGTGGTGGGTGCCAGTACGCCTGCCAGCGCCGCGGAGCGCCCGGACAGTCTGGGTAAGGACTTCTGGCTGGCGTTCACCCAGAACTACAGCGGGACCCCTGAGTTGTCGCTGTTCATCAGCGGGCCGACGGCCACCAGTGGCACGGTGTCGGTGCCTGGGGTCGGGTTCTCGGAGAACTTCAATGTCACCCCGGGTGCGGTCACCACGGTGACAGTGCCCGCCACCGCGCAGTTGACGCTGGGCAACTCCGGTGACCCCGAGAACAAGGGCATCCACGTGACTGCCGTAGACGAGGTGTCGGTGTACGGTCTGAACCGCATCCAGTACACCACCGATGCGTTCCTGGGCCTGCCGACCGACGTCATGACCACCGAGTACGTCGTCCTGTCGTACCAGTACAACCAGGCGTCGGAGTTCGCGGTGGTGGCCACCGAGGACGGCACCGACGTGACCTACACCCCGACGGCGGGCACCACCGCTGGGGTGACCGCCGGGACGGCCACCACCAAGACCCTGAACAAGGGCGAAGTCCTGCCTGTGTCCTCGAGCGCAGGTGACCTCAGCGGTTCGACGGTGACCTCCACCAAGCCGGTGGCGGTGTTCGGCGGCCAGCAGTGCGGCAACGTGCCCCAAGGCTACGCTTACTGCGACTATCTGGTGGAGCAACTGCCGGGTACCGGGACGTGGGGCAACACGTTCCTGACGGTGCCGTTGAAGAGCCGCGAGAACGGTGACACCTTCCGGTTCGTGGCCAAGGAGGACAACACCGCAGTGTCGATCAACGGCGCGGTGGTGGCCACCTTGAACAAGGGGCAGGTGCACCAGCAGATCATCGACGGGCAGTCCACGGTCAGCGCGGACAAGCCGATCCTGATGGCCCAGTACGCCAACGGGGGCACCTACGATAACAAAATTGGGGATCCGTTCATGATGCTGACCACCCCCACCGAGCAGTTCCTCAGCGACTACACGTTCACCACCCCGGCCACCGGGTTCGATTCGAACTTCGTGAACGTGGTGTCGCCCACCGACTCGGTCGGGGACGTGAAGCTGGACGGCACTACGGTGGGGGCCGGGGCGTTCACCCCGATCGGCAGTACCGGGTTCTCCGGGGCGCAACTGGACCTGACCCTGGGCAGCCACACCGTCACCTCCTCCAAGCCGGTCGGGGTGTACGTGTACGGCTTCAACGACGACGACTCCTACGGCTACCCGGGCGGGGCGGCCTACGCCGCGATCAGCGACGTGGCAGCGCTGAGCCTGACCCCGGCCAGTCAGAAGAAGACGGTCAACACCCAGGCGTGTGTGACCGCCAAGGTTTCGGACAAGAACGGCAAGGGTCTGCCCGGCATCAACGTTTCGTTGAAGGCCACCGGGATCAACCCGCTGGACACCACCGTGCTCACCGATGCCACCGGCAGTTACCAGTACTGCTACACCAGTACCGCCACCGGCACTGACTCCTTCACCGCCAGTTTCTCGGCCCTGTCGGCCAGCGCCACCGTGCAGTGGGCTACCGCCTCCCCGACGAAGGTCAAGAAACTGCCGATCATCACCAAGAAGGTGAAGAAGTCCCCGGCCAGCCTCGGCGATGACAACCAGGTCCGCCTGGTGAAGTCCATCAAGACCAACAAGCACGGCAAGGTCAACATCCGGGCACTGTGCCGGCCGGTCAACAGTTCGGCAGCCGGCGAGGTGCGCTTCTGCGACATCACCGTGAGCAAGAAGGGCAAGGTCACCGTCCGGTCCACCGGATACGACGCCCTGAAGGTCACCGTGAAGGTCAAGGCCACACCCAAGAAGGGCCAGGAAGACAAGTGGCGGCCCAACAGCTGGACCAAGACCTGGAAGGTCCGGCCATAACCCGATAACGGCCCCGGGCCCACCAGCCCGGAACCGTCCAAACTGTGGGGTGCCCGCCACGCGCGGGCACCCCACAGTACTGTCCGGGCTCGGCCGGGTGGCTTGCGAGTGGTCCCGTCCAAGCATCGGGGAGAGCCGGGTGTGCACGCGTGCCGGTTGCTCGTCGTCGAGTGCGGTGGAGGTGCAACGACACGCTGGCCTGTCGTGCACCCTTGCAGCACTCGACGGTCGTGGCGCTCGACGTGCCCGGTCTTGCTTTCCGCAACCAGGGCCACATGGCCAGCCAGCGACTCACCCGCCATGGCAACGCCAGTCGTAACCCCAGCGCAACCCCACCCCGGCCAACAACAAGCAGTCCCAGACTCCGCGGTCAGTGGCGTGTTGACCAGCAAGTCCCGGTGTCCCGTGGACACGTCGGACCTCCCGCCCAGTGCCATACGAGGTCAGCAATCCATAAGAACCTTGCGTCGATATGGCTCAAAGTTATTGACACGACCAGGGGTCGGACGGCAGAATTGAACCATGGACTTCACTACGAAAGCGCAGGACGCCCTCGGGGCCGCGATCCGGCAAGCCGCCGCCGACGGCCACTCCGAGGTCACCGCCGCGCACCTCTTGCACGCTCTGCTCGCCCAGGGGGAGGGCATCGCCGTCGCCCTGCTGGACACCGTCGGGGTCAACCGGGCCGCGCTCGACGCCGACGTCCGCCGGACCCTGTCGGCCCTGCCCTCGGCCACTGGTTCGGCCATGGGCCAGCCGGGCCTGTCGCGCCCCATGCACGCGGTTCTGCAGTCAGCCCAGGAGTTGGCGACCCAGCGCGGCGACGACTACGTCTCCACCGAGCACCTGCTGATCGGCATCGCGGACAAGCAGCCTGACCTACTCCCGGTCGAACCGGCGAAGTTGCTCGACGCCCTGACCCAGGTCGCCGGCGACCGGCGGGTCACCAGCCAGGATCCGGAGGGCAGCTTCCAGGCCCTCGAGAAGTACGGCATCGACCTCACCGCCCGGGCCCGGGATGGCAAGATCGACCCGGTCATCGGCCGGGACGCGGAGATCCGCCGGGTGATCCAGGTGTTGTCCCGGCGCACGAAGAACAACCCGGTGCTGATCGGCGAGCCAGGCGTGGGCAAGACCGCCGTCGTTGAGGGGCTTGCCCAGCGCATCGTGGCCGGCGACGTGCCGGAGTCGCTGAAGAACAAGAGCCTGATCGCCCTGGACCTGCCCGGCATGATTGCCGGGGCCAAGTACCGCGGTGAGTTCGAGGAGCGGCTCAAGGCCGTGCTTGAGGAGATCCAGCAGTCAGAAGGCCGGATCGTCACCTTCATCGACGAGCTGCACACCGTCGTGGGGGCCGGCGCCACCGGTGAGGGTGCGATGGACGCGGGCAACATGCTCAAGCCCATGCTGGCGCGAGGTGAACTGCGCATGGTCGGGGCGACGACCCTGGACGAGTACCGCGAACACGTCGAGAAGGACCCCGCGCTCGAGCGGCGGTTCCAGCAGGTACTCGTCGGGGAGCCGAGCGTCGAGGAGACCATCGGCATCCTGCGCGGGCTCAAGGAGAAGTACGAGGCCCACCACAAGGTGGCCATCGCCGACGCGGCGCTGGTGGCCGCGGCCACGCTGTCCGACCGGTACATCACCGCGCGCTTCCTGCCGGACAAGGCCATCGACCTCGTCGATGAGGCGGCGTCCCGGCTGCGCATGGAGATCGACTCCAGCCCGGAGGAGATCGACAAACTGCAGCGCCAGGTCGACCGCATGAAGATGGAGGAGATGGCCCTGGCCAAGGAGACCGACCCGGCATCGGTCGAGCGCCTCGAGAAGTTGCGCGCCGGCCTCGCCGACCACGAGGAAGAGCTTCGGGCGCTGCGCTCGCGCTGGGACCTGGAGAAGGCCAACCTCGACCGCATCGGTGACCTGAAGATCCGCATCGATGAACTGCGCAACATCGCCGACCGCGCGGTGCGTGACGGTGATCTCGAGCAGGCCGCGCGCATCCAGTACGGCGAGCTGCCCGAGTTGGAGCGCGAACTCGAGAACCAGGCCGGCCCGGAGGGCGGCATGGTCTCCGAGGAGGTCACCGCCGAGGACGTCGCCGAGGTTGTCGGGGCGTGGACCGGCATCCCCGCGGGTCGCCTGATGGAAGGCGAGACCGAGAAGTTGCTGCGCATGGAGGAGGAACTCGGCAAGCGTGTCATCGGCCAGGACGAGGCGGTGCGTGCTGTGTCCGACGCCGTGCGTCGCACCCGTGCCGGGATCGCCGACCCCGACCGGCCCACAGGTTCGTTCCTGTTCCTCGGGCCCACCGGTGTTGGCAAGACCGAGCTGGCCAAGGCCCTCGCGGAATTCCTGTTCGACGACGAGCGGGCCATGATCCGCATCGACATGAGCGAGTACTCCGAGAAGCATTCGGTGGCGCGTCTGGTCGGCGCACCTCCCGGGTACGTCGGATATGAGGAGGGTGGCCAGCTCACGGAGGCAGTCCGGCGCCGGCCGTACAGCCTGGTGCTGCTCGACGAGGTCGAGAAGGCGCACCCGGAGGTCTTCGACATCCTGTTGCAGGTCCTCGACGACGGCCGGTTGACCGACGGTCAGGGCCGGACGGTGGACTTCCGGAACACGATCCTTGTGCTCACCTCCAACATGGGCTCGCAGTACCTCATCGACCTGACCAAGCCGCTTGAAGAGCGGCAGGAGCAGGTCATGGCTGTCGTGCGGCAGTCCTTCAAGCCGGAGTTCCTGAACCGTCTCGACGACGTGGTGATGTTCCAGCCCCTGAACCCGGCCGAACTGGCCCAGATCGTGGATCTGCAGGTCCAGGCACTTGACGAGCGCCTGGCCAGCCGCCGGATCAGCCTCGCCGTCACTGACGACGCCAAGACCTGGCTGGCCGAGCACGGCTTCGACCCCATCTACGGGGCCCGGCCGCTGCGCCGGTTGGTTCAGAAGGAGATCGGCGACCAGCTGGCCCGGGCGATCCTGTCCGGCGAGGTGCGCGACGGGGACGCCGTCACCGTCGACGTCCTCGATGACGGCCTCGTGCTGGTCTGATCATCGGGCGTACTGAACTGGTTGGGGACCTTCGCGTCCCAACCAGTTCAGTACGTTGCGAACCGGATTAAGGGTGCAAAGCGGGCCGCCAGCCGTACTGACCTGGTTGCCCTGGATGTTTGTGGCGCGTTCCTCAACCAGTTCGGTACGTTGCCAGCGACTCATGGCGATCAGGGGCCAGCCTTGCTTAGGGTGAGCCCATGCGCACCCTCCTCATCGCCGCGACCGCCGGCGCCATCGCCGTGACCGGGGTCGGAACGGCCCAGGCGGCCGACGACGTGACGGTCATGACCCGCAACATCTTCCTGGGAGCCGACCTCGGCCCTGCGCTGCGTGCCAAGAGCGGTGGGGAGTTCCTCGGGGCGGTCGGTGAGATCGTGCGGCAGGTGGAGGCGACCAACATGCCCCGTCGGGCCAAAGGCCTCGCCGCCGAGATCCAGCAGCGCAAACCCGACCTCATCGGTCTGCAGGAGGTCGCCCTCTGGCGCAAGGGCAAGGTCAACCTCAACGCTGTGTACAGCCAGAAGCCCGTGGCCAAGAAGGTCGTCCAGGACTTCCTGCAGATCCTGCTCAAGGAGGTCAACAAGGGCAAGGTCAAGTACGAGGTCGTGAAGGTGCAGGACGAGTTCGACTTCGAGGCGCCGGCGGACCTCGATGGCGACCTGAAGACCGGCACCTCGGGCGCTGAGGCCAACTATCGGCTCACCATGCGCGACGCCATCCTCAAGCGCAAGGGCGCAGGGATCACGACGAAGGACCAGCGCGGCAAGCAGTACACCGTGAAGAACTCCTACAGCGCCAAGGTCGCCGGCTTCGTGACCGTGACCTCGCTACGGGGCTGGCTGTCTACCCGGGCCAAGGTCGGCGACGGCCCTTGGTTCACGTTCGCCAACACCCACCTGGAGGCGTTCGACGACCGGACCGTGGTCCCGAGCATCCGCGCCCTGCAGGCCAAGGAGTTCGCCAAGGCGATGTCGAAGGTGAAGGGCCCGCTCATCGCTCTCGGTGACTTCAACTCCGACTCCCCGGGACTTGTGCCCGGTGATGAGCAGGCGTTCGAGGCGCTGACGAAGGCCGGCTTCCGTGACATCGGCACCACCACCCCTTTGAGTTGCTGCATCGCGGATTCCTACGACTTGAAGACCGGTGGTTCCATCAACGACTTCGACCACCGCGTCGACCAGATCTTCACCACCACGCCTAAGAAGGTGAAGCGGATCAAGACCTGGGTCGTCGGCAGGGAGCAGTCCTTCGGCTACTGGCACTCCGACCACGCGGGAGTCGTGGGCAAGTACGCCCTGAAGTGATCAGTGCAGCGACTGCAGCCAGGCACTGGTCTCCTGCCGCTTCCCCCGCACCCACTCGATGCGGGCCCCGACCAGTAGCAGGATCGCGCCGGCGATGCCCAGCGCGAGCCAACGGGGCAACAGATCCAAGCCGGCGAAGATCTGGGCGGTCGCTGCGATAGACACGGCGATCGTGCTGGGCACCACAAGCCCCAGCATCCGCCGCTTGACGCCCAGTAGGAGAAGCCCGATCCCTGCGGTCATCACGACGCCGAACCTGACCAGTGAGGGCACGGACCAGACATCGACCCACGCCATGAACGCACTTGGCAACAGGGCCATGGTGACCGCGGGGCCATACACGATCGAGGACCGGTGTTCCCCGGCCCGCCACTGCAAGAGCCCAGCCCCCAGCAACAGTCCGGCCAGCGCCAGCGTCGGCCCTTCGAACAGCGGCGTGCTGTCCCACCGCATCAGCAGGGCGGCCTCGGCGCTGAGAGCACCCACCCAGGCCACCGGGGCCGCTGTACGACGGGTCGCAAGCCCGAACTGCGCGACGGCCGCGATCGCGAGGACGATCCACACGTCGTCGGGGGCAGACATGATCCAGCTGGTCCACAGCGTCCATCCGCTCGCGACAGCCAAGGGGACCGAGCGTGCGGCGAGGCCGACCATCAGCCCCGCGCCGATCACCGCTGCCGCCACCGAGGTGAACGTGGTGGACGGCAGCAGTCCGAGCAGCAACGTGAGCCATAGGGCGAACAGCGGCCAACCGATGAACTCCGCCGCGGCGATCCTCCGGCTCAACAGCAGAATCGCCAACAAGGCGGCCGCGATCGTGACGATCGCCCCCACCGGAGGCGTCATCTGCAGCAGGGCAAGGGTGAGAACCACCGCCACCGACAGGCTCAGCGCAGCGCTGATCACGGTGGCTGCCCACGGCTTGACGGTGAACAAGGCGAGCGAGAGCGCGAGGAAGGCGACCGCGGCCAGTGTCATCTCGAGGTGGCCGCTGTCCACCCAGCCGGCGGCGACGCCGAAGGCGGCTGCCAGCACGAAAGGAGCCAGCAACCAGCCGAGCGCGGACCACGCCTGCAGGCCGGACGCCCGACCCAACCCGAGCCCGGCAGCCATGAGCGCTGCGGAGGTGATCAGCCAGTAGGGCCGCTGCGGTTCGCTCCATTGGTCGGGTACCAGGCCCAATGACGGGGCCGCCGTGACAAGGATGACCGCGAGTGCGAAGGAGACCACTGCAAGGGCCTGCGCGGTCCGCGGGGTCCTGGTCCGGGTGAACCACGCGACCCCGCCCGTCAGGACTGTGACCAGCAGCATCATCGCCAGTTGGCCGTAGGCGCCGATGAGATCCCAGGCCACTGCGACGAACACCAGCCCGGCGAGGATCAGCAGTCCCGCGCCCAGGCTCACCAGCAGGATCTGGGTGGAGGCGCCCCTGTGCACTGCGGGCTGTGGCGTTCGCTGCTGGGCAGGCCACACGCCGTATTGCCGCGCAGTGGTGGGATCGGGCGGTCCCGATTGTTCGATCACGCGGTCCCACAACCACTGCCGCCGCTGCGTCACGTACTCGAACTCCTGCAGATAGCCGGTGTACGTGGAGAACCCGCATTCGCAGGTCAGCATGCCGAGGTCATCCGGCTGCGCCAGCGCCAAGGGGCGCCCGCAACTCGGACAGGCTGTCGAAGGCCCGCTCACACGTCCACGGTACGCCCGGCGGCATGGCGGCGTTCGAATTCCAGCAGCCAGTGCTTGGTGTCCACGCCACCGGCGAATCCGGTCAAGGCTCCCGACGTCCCGATCACCCGGTGGCAGGGGACGATGATGGAGATCGGGTTCCGGCCGTTCGCGGCGCCGACGGCGCGGGCCTTGTTCGGGTCGCCTAGCCGCCGTGCCTGCTCGGCGTACGTGATGGTCGTGGCGTAGTCGATGCCGCGCAGCACCTGCCAAGCGGCCTGCTGGAAGTCCGTGCCTATGGGATCCAGCGGCACGTCGAACCGTGTGCGTTCCCCCGCGAAATACTCGTCGAGTTCGCGTGCCGCTTGTTGCAGTACGGGGTGATCCGGGTCGGGGTCGCCGAAGATCGCCATCCGGGCGTCGTCCGGCCACCAGACGCCCATCAGCCCCTTGTCAGAGGCGACCATCGTGAGCGTTCCGACAGGGCTCGGGTATTCGCAGTACGGCATCAGTCGTCTCCCAGGTTCCATAGGTAGTGCATGGCATATGTGCGCCAGGGCTTCCAGCGCGGGCCGTCGGGGTCTAGGCCGCGCGCATGAGCCGCGCGTGCGATGCCCAGATCCGTCGGCAGGCTCACGTCAGGGTCGCCGAGTGAGCGCATGCGGATGTACTTCGCAGTCCAGGGTCCGATCCCCGGAATCGCGAGCAGGTTCCGTTCGGCCTCGTCCCAATCCGCGCCCGGATCAAGGTGCACCTGACCTGTGTCCATTCGCCGCGCAAGCTCGATCACTGTTGCGCCGCGGCGCCGCGGCATGGGCAGATCCTCAGCCGACATCGCGGCGATCTGGGCGCTCGTCGGGAAGAGGGAGCCGCCATCTGCGAGACGGCCGGCGGCTGTGCGGGCCGCGGCGACGCTGATCTGCTGACCGAGGACGGCCCTGATCGCTGTCTCCTCGGGGTCAAAGGCGCGGGGGCTGCGCAGACCCGGGATACGTGCGACCGGCAGGGTCTGCCCCAGGACATCGGCCACCGCGACGGGGTCGGCGTCGAGGTCGAGCATCCGGCGCAGACGGCTCACGGCAGGGGCGAGATCCCGCACGTCCTCGATCTGCACCGTCGCGTGACAGTGGTCCTCATGCGCTGTGATCCGTGCCGTTCCGACCCCGTGAGGAAGGCGCATCGAGCGCGAGAACGTGGTGCCGTCCCAGGACTCGACGCCGGGTATTGCGCGCTGACCCAGGAAAGCCAGCAGCGCGTCGCCGGCGAACGGCTGGCGGGTGGCCAGGCGAAGGGAGATCGACCCGGTATGGGTATCTGATCGGCGCAGGTCCCCGGGGGTCGCGGAGTACACCTCACGGATCGTGTCGTTGAACTGCCGGATGCTGCCGAAGCCGGCGGCGAAGGCGATGTCGGCGGCGCTCATATTGGTGTTCTCGAGCAGCACCCGAGCTGTCCGGGCGCGGTTGGCCCGGGCGATGGCCAAGGGCCCGGCTCCCACCTCGGCGGTCAGCAACCGAGTGACGTGGCGCTGTGTGTAGCCGAGGGCGTCGGCCAATCCAGCCACACCCTCCCGGTCGACCACTCCGTCGATGATCAGCCGCATGGCCCGACCGACAAGGTCTGAGCGCACGTTCCACTCCGGCGATCCGGGCGAGGCATCCGGGCGGCAGCGCTTGCACGCCCGGAAACCCGCGGACTGGGCGCTGGCTGCCGTGTGGTGGAACTCGACGTTCCTGCGCTTAGGGGTGATGGCCGGACAACTCGGGCGGCAGTAGATCCCGGTGGTGCGCACGGCTGTGTAGAACCACCCGTCGAACCGCTCGTCTCGGCTGGCGACGGCCCGATAGCAGGCGTCGAAGTCGAGGGTGTCCATGACTGGATTGTGACCCGGTCAGGCCTCCATCACTAGCGGATTTCGGACATCGGTCTCAGGCGGTGTCACGCCGCCGAGCAACTACCTGTCACTGGTTCACAGTGAAGCCACCGCGGATGCCTTCGCCGCTCGCGCCTGGCACACAGGCGGTCGTGTACGCACCTGATGGCACCTCCACGACCAGGTCGCGCGCTTCGCCCGGACCGACGCCCTGCAGTTCCCCCACGATCCGGTCAGCCTCGCCGTAGAGGTAGAAGTCCATCACCTGGCTGCCGGTGTTCTGCACCCCGAAGACCACGGTGCCCGCGGGTGCTGACGTGGGCGCGACGTCACAGGAGTTCTCGGCGCCGGTCACGGAGATGGGTGTGGTCTGTGTGTCGTCGCTGGAGCACCCGGCGAGTGCCACGACGGCCAGTGCGGCGAGCACGATTCTCATGAAGGCCCTTTCCCTCCGGGACGCCATTCACGATACCGAGGGTGGCGGCAGTGCGGTGCCGGCCACGTCATGATCAGCACGGGAGTAGCGTGGTTGCCATGGCGGCTCCAGTGCTGCAAGTGACGGATCTGGTGCGGCGGTTCGGGGATCACACAGCCGTCGACCGGGTGAGTTTCCAGATCGCGCCGGGCGAGACCTACGGCTTGCTCGGGCCCAACGGCGCGGGTAAGACGACGACCATCTCGATGATCGCGGGGCTGCTGACCCCGGACAGCGGATCGGTCGAACTCCTAGGGGAGCCGCTGACAGGTTCGCGCAAGTCCCTCATCGGCCTGGTTCCGCAGGATATTGCGCTCTACCCGGACCTGTCGGCCCTGGAGAACTTGCAGTTCTTCGGCAAGTTGCAGAACCTGCACGGGACGCATCTCAAGGACCGCATCGCACACGTCCTGGATGTCGTAGGGCTCGCCGACCGGGCGAAGGACCGCATCGAGACCTACTCGGGGGGGATGAAGCGCCGGGCGAACATCGCTGTGGGCCTCTTGCATGAACCGCAGTTGCTCATCCTTGACGAACCGACAGTCGGTGTGGATCCGCAGAGTCGCAACAGCATCCTGGAGGCCGTCGACGCGCTCGGCAGTTCCGGCATGGCCGTTCTCTACACGACGCACTACATGGAGGAGGCCGAGCGGTTGTGCGACCGGGTGGGGATCATCGACTCCGGCCGGCTCATCGCGGAGGGGACGCGCGCTGAACTGATGCAGCG
>WBZT01000880.1_pt1 | contig 22360 bp, 19 predicted proteins | sample 5204241 | NCBI WGS metagenome assembly WBZT01 (sample SAMN12344358, study PRJNA552823) | activated sludge metagenome | biome: Activated sludge suspended growth; feature: Nitrification reactor; material: Wastewater; isolation source: activated sludge from nitrification reactor of wastewater...
ACAGGAAAGCACCTTGAAGTTGGCTATTGGTTTCCGGCAGACACAAGGGCCATGGGGCGGTGGTAATCGATTTGTAGCTGTATTGATTGCCGCAGCAAAGGAACGGGGATACCAGACGGTTGAAAATCTATCGGAAGACGATATTGATATTATTTTAATGATGGATCCCCGGTGGCGGCATCCGAACGTGACTTTTACGCCTGCTGAAGTGTTTCGCTATCTCCAGTTCAGAAATCCCAAGGCCATTGTTGTCCACCGAATCAATGAATGCGACGAACGCAAGGGCAGTAGCGGAATGAACTGGCGCCTTCGCGTTGCCAACTATTGCGCAGACCATACCGTATTTGTTGGGACGTGGTTGCAAGAGCTTCGGGTTTGGGAAAATGCAACTGGGGCACGTTCCAGCGTGATTACCAACGGGGCGGATACGACGATCTTTAATCCGGAAGGCTGGGTTCCCTGGCACGGTGAAGGCCCTCTGCGGCTGGTTACCCATCACTGGGGAAACCATTGGATGAAAGGTTTTGATATCTATAGTCGTCTCGATACACTGCTAGAACAGGAAACATGGCGCGACCGATTCGCTTTTACATATATAGGCAATTTGCCCACAGGTTTTAGATTTAAATATGCACGACACATCGCACCGTTAGATGGTTTTGCATTGGCGGCAGAGATCAAGCGACATCATGGCTATATTACCGCCTCTATCAATGAGCCGGGAGGTAACCATCAGAACGAAGGCGCTTTATGCGGGCTACCTTTGCTATATCGAAAAAGTGGCTGCTTGCCCGAATACTGCCAAGGATTCGGGGTTGAGTTCTCTGATGCTGATTTTGAATTGGCGCTCAACGTATTTGTGGATCAATATCAGGATATCCGCGCTCGGATGAGCAGTTATCCACATAAGGCAGAAAACACAACAAAAGCATATCTTGATCTTTTTGAGGAGCTTGTTGCTGACCGTAAGACAATTGAGAATTGTCGGCACTTATGGCGATCTCCGGTTCGCGCTTTGATGACGCAACTTCCTTTATAATTCTGACATGCGTAAAGATTATGTTACTCAGAGCAAGGCCGATAACGACGAAACTGCTTTTGTCGAAGAATACTGGACGTCTGTATGGGAACGTGAGGGCGGCCCCAAGGGTGCTGTTGAGCGGATACCAAAACAAGATGAGTATCTTGTCGTGGCGCCTTTTATCAAGACGCTCCGGAAGGGGGCCAAGATTCTTGATGGTGGTTGCGGATTGGGAGACTGGGTTCTTGCGCTGAATAAAGATGGTCTAGATGTTCTAGGGCTAGATATCAGTCGGCAAACTGTGGCTCAACTCCAACAGCGCTTCCCGGAAGCTCACTTTTTAGCGGGAGATATTCGCGCAACAGGCTTTCCTGAAGCTGAATTTGATGCTTATTACTCGTGGGGAGTTTTCGAGCATTTCGAGGCGGGGCCGCAAGACTGCCTGCGTGAAGCCTGGCGGATCCTGAAGCCGGGGGGATTGCTGTTTATTTCCGTGCCGTTGGACAATTTGCGTCAGGCAATCTTGGGCAGTTTGACCAAAGCCAGGGAAGCAGAGCCCGGGATGCGCTTTTATCAATACCGTTTTACGCGGGCCGAGCTTGCTCGGGAAATTAGCATGGCTGGTTTCGATGTCGTTTCCTTGCATCCGATCCACAAGCGACAAGGTGTATTACGTAGCCTGCATCATGAGTTCGGGCTCCCTTATGATTGGTTTATGACTAAGGCACTATCAGCTATGCTTGCCCCCATCATTCCCGGTTGGGTTATAGCCCATATGGTTCTTGCGGTAGCGCGCAAGCATGGATGAAATTTGCGGCGATGGCCGATTATCATTTGGAAAGCGAATCCAGTATCTACTCAGGAATGCGGTAAGCAATCTGTTAGCACGGGGACCGCGTCCGAACACCGAGCGTTTTTATTCCTTGCCGCAGGCAACCACTGCTGGTATCGCATCCCCAAGTCGGGCGCTGACAGAGGCATTTCTTATCAGTCGGTTGCCCGAACTTCTCCCCATCGGCACTATCCGCGTACTGGAAATCGGTTGTGGCAGCGGTCGGTTATGTCGCATCCTGGCCGAACTTGGTTATAGTGGCGAATATGTTGGCATTGACATTGACGACCGTAACGAAAATAGCGAGATTCCGGAATTCCAAACTTCATTTTGGCTTGGCGATGCGCATAATTTTACGCCCAACGGACAGGTATTCGACTTAATTATATCGATATCTGTACTGGAGCATGTTCCTCGAGATGCAAAGTTGATCGACAAGTCCTCTCTGTGGCTGTCTCCGGGGGGGCTTGAGCTACATTTTCTGCCAAGTGGATGGGGATTGCTGGCCTATCTGTGGCACGGTTGGCGTCAATATCCCTTGCGGCGGGTTGGTCAGAGATTCGGCGATCAGGCAGTTGCCTATCCGCTCGGAGGACTAGCATCATTCTTGTTGCATGTTTGTTTTATCACTATTGGGGAAATGCTTCTACATATCCAAGTGCGTAAAAATTTCCCCAGACTCTATGGGTATCTTCTGAGAAAATCACTAGTTTTGGATAGGTACCTACCAAATGTTCCAACAATGTATGTGGTGAGGCGTCAATACACTCGCGAGTAGTATGGGGGGATTTTGAGAATATTGCGAGAAAGTCGTATCGCCGCCTGTTGTCTAACATGGAGACTGGCGGCAAGCACCTTTAATTGGCGAGGGGAAGGCGCACCTGTCCAATTTGTCATAGAGCAAGCGGATTGGGCAATTCGCTGGGTTGGTGAGCATGTGCGAGATGAAATTGAAGCGATGGCGCCGGGTTCTATTCAGACGACCACGGTTCCACAACGAGTGGTTGACCGAATTGTCCATTTCGGCTCTCAATATATGTGGCTCACATGGGGGCGCCACATGTCCAGATCCAATCGTTATGTCACCAGTTTTTTCCATGGTAAGCCCGAAGATGGCCCGGATGTCGCGCGCCACATTGACGCGTTCCTGACGAGCCTGCCGAGGTTGGAGAAGGTGGTTACTGCAGCTGGCATCGTTGAGCAGCGCCTGCTTGACTGGGGTGTGCCGAGGGGAAAGCTGGTACGTATACCCATTGGAGTAGATACCAAAGCGTTTTCTCCGCCAACATCGCAACAACGGAACGATGCGCGAAGGCGACATGGTATTCCCGATCATGTATGGTTGGTTGGCTCGTTCCAGAAAGATGGGGTGGGCTGGAACGACGGCATGGAGCCCAAGCTAATCAAAGGTCCGGACATCTTTGTTGCTAGCATGGCGAGACTAAAAGCAAAAGGATTCCCGGTCATGGCATTTCTGACCGGCCCTGCACGAGGCTATGTGAAAAAGGGTTTGGAGAGACATGGAATACCGTATGTCCATACTTATGCCTCAAACCACCTTGATTTGGTGTCCTGTTACCACTCACTCGATCTGTATCTCGTAACATCACGGGAAGAAGGTGGTCCAATGGGCCTGATGGAAAGTATGGCTTGTGGGATCCCTGTCGTTTCTACCCCGGTGGGCATGGCCCCGGACTTGATTCGGAATGGAGAAACAGGCGCGCTTGTCAGTGAATGCTCAACCGAAGCCGTGGCTGAGAGCGCACAGCTTATTATAGAGATGCCTTCCACTGCACTAAAGCGGCTCAGTTCCCAAGCTCGCGAAGCGGTTGGAGTAGCAGATTGGTCAGTTGTGGGGCGCGATCATTGGCTGAAAGTATATCAACCTCTACTGTTGAAATGACAAGTTCAACCCAGCAGGAATCCATTGCAAAAACATTTTTGCGCTCAGGGTGGCGAGCCACTTTGCTTGCTCATGCTATCTTGTCTTCCGTAATCCCGCGCTCGCGTGCATACCCTCGACTTTACTACGGTGGCGCAAGAAGCGGGAATCTTGGAGGGCCGCTGGTCAAGGTAAAGCGGCTACAGCAATTCTTCCCCCAGTACCGCTGGAATTACAACTTGGTCTACCTTTTGTCTAACGCGCCTTATTTACCCTCAGCCTCGCTGAATTGGTTAAAGCGGTTCAATATTCCTTTGGTATTAAATCAGAATGGAGTGTTTTACCCGGGATGGTATGCCGGCAATTGGCAGAAGCAAAATGCCATTATGGCTGACGCCTACCACCAAGCTGATCATGTATTCTGGCAGTCAGAATTTTGTAGGCATTCTGCAGATAGGTTTCTTGGGCCACGAAAAGGTAATGGAGAAGTATTGTTCAACGCTATCGACATACAACAATTCTCTCCTGCAAAAGTTAAATTGCAACGTCCTACGACATTCCTATTGACCGGAAAAATCGGCGGACATCTTGGGTATCGGCTGGCATCGACCATCGAAGGCTTTGCGCTCGCCTGTCGATCCGGTCTCGATGCGCGACTTATTATTGCAGGCTGGATTGAGAACATGGCAGATGCCCGATCCATGGTTGAAAAGTATCATGTTACGGAGAGAGTTCGGTTTCTGGGGGCATATACACAAGCAGAAGCGCCCCAAATTTATCGTGAGGCAGATGCCTACGTGATGACCAAATATCTTGATCCTTGCCCAAACACTGTGATAGAAGCCATGGCGTGCGGTTTGCCCGTGTTGTATTCGGCAAGCGGTGGCGTTCCGGAGTTAGTTGGGAATGAAGCTGGAATCAGTCTTCCGGTACCAGAAGACTGGGAAAAGATTCATGTGCCTGAAGCCGAAGCGATCGCAGATGGAATGCTGCGCATTGCTGACACAATACCAATAATGGGGCAAGCTGCTCGTGCTCGGGCTGAAACTTGTTTCGATATCAGAAGCTGGATCGAACGCCACCGAGTAGTTTTCGAACATTTGCTGCGAATATGACGATGAAGCAGTTTTTACTTTCGCTTGCTGGATTTATGGGTTGGATTTGGCGTGTCGTGCCGGCACGCTGGCGTATAAATTGGTTGACGGCATGGTTTGTACTCGATTCACGCGGTAATCCTGCCATGGGGTTGCGGCAACTGTTGCTGTTGCGAGACAGGCTGGACTGGGTAATTAACGAGCGGGCTATGGCTTATGGGCAAGGAGAGCACCCCAAACACCGCTTAACTGATTACCACGGTTTTTTCATTGATCGAATCAAGAACGGGGAGCGTGTGCTTGATGTGGGTTGCGGGTATGGCGCTGTGGCCCGTAGTATCGCTAACGCACATCCAGACTGTATCGTGACGGGTATTGATCAGGACCGCTTTCGACTTAATCAGGCCAAACATTCCGAAAATCCGGCAAATCTAACATTTATCGAGGGGGATGCAACATACGATTTGCCTCCTGGAGGATGGGATGTGGTGGTTTTATCCAATGTACTGGAGCATATCTCCAATCGAGTGGATTTTCTGCGCAATCTGCAAGCGGCCTCTGGCGCTCGTCGTTACTTGATTCGCGTCCCCCTGTTTGAGCGCGATTGGCAAATGGCGCTGAGGTACGAACTGGGAGTTGATTTCCGCTCTGACCCCGACCATAAAATTGAGCACAAATTGTCAGAATTTTATTCTGAAATGTCTTTAGTCGGCCTGATACCTATTGAGTTGATAACTCTTTGGGGGGAAATATGGGCTGACTGTCGTCCAATAGGAACTTAAAAATGCAACGAGTCAGTGTCGTCATACCTTGCTATAACAGCGGAGCAACTATTCGCCAAACTGTAGACTCTGTTCTATCGCAAACATGGGGAAACGTAGAGGTTATTGTTATTGATGATGGTTCAACAGAAGCCGCGACCATAGAAGTTCTTGACTCACTTAGCGGTGTGCGATTGATTCGGCAAAACAATGCAGGTTTGCCTGCTGCGCGTAATAGCGGTTTTTCTGTAGCCACTGGTGAATATGTCCTGCCTTTGGATGCTGACGATTGGCTAGAGCCAGATGCCATTGAGAAACTCATGAGGGCGTTGATTGAGAATCCAGAAGCCTCTTATGCCTACAGTTACCTACGCCTTGAGGGCGAAGCTAGTGGAATACTTGAGAAGAATTATAATTTTTTCGAGCAATTATTCCTCAATCAAATACCGTACTCGCTGTTGATGCCTCGTTTCCTTTGGCGAGATGTTGGTGGCTATGATGAAACTATGCGACGCGGGTATGAAGACTGGGAATTCAATATTCGTCTAGGAGCCAGTGGGCATCATGGAGTTGTTGTCCCTATGCCTCTATTTCATTATCGCGTTGCACGCACGGGCATGTTGCTCGCGCGCTCCAACAAGTTGCATGGGGAGTTATGGCAAGAAATTCAAATTAAGCATAGACTCCTCTATCGTCCAGTTCAACTTCTGAAACTATGGAAAAAGTGGTATACGCAACCATCTACTTACCCGGTGTGGATATATTTTGGCTGGCTAATAATTCACAGGATAACCCCCAAGTCACTGTTTTCATTATTGTTTCGCACCCTCAGAAAGCACTCTCACTCTAAACGAGTAAGCAGGCAGGTAATCGCCGGATTTGGTGAAGAATGGTCTCGATTCACGCAAGATGAGATCAATGACGAGGAGCGACAAAAGATATTTGATGACTATTTCGCAATATTTCCATGGAGCCAACTGCCTGCAAAAGCGAAAGGGGCTGATATCGGCTGTGGTAGTGGGCGATGGGCAACAGTTGCAGCCCCACGTGTAGGTTGGCTCACTTGCGTAGATGCAAGCAGCGCTGCCCTGAATGTTGCTAAGAAAAATTTACATCTTCACAAAAATGTAGATTTTTTGTTGGCAGACGTCAATGATTTGCCGTTTTCTGATGCTGAACTCGATTTTGCCTATTCCCTTGGGGTCTTGCATCACGTGCCGAATACAACGGCTGCATTGAGTAACATTGCGAAAACACTAAAACCAGGCGGCCACTTTCTTTTGTATCTTTACTACGCATTTGACAACCGTCCGCTTTGGTTCCAGTTACTATGGCGTCTATCTGATATGATGCGAAGACTGATCAGCCGCCTGCCGCGTGGTGCGCGCTTTATGGTTTGTGATGTTATTGCTGCAACCATCTATTGGCCTCTCGGTAGGTTTGCCTCGGTATGTGAACGAATGAGAATACCCATCAAAAATCTTCCGCTAGCCTATTATCGTGACAAATCATTCTACGTTATGCGAACTGATGCACTTGACCGATTTGGAACGGTTCTTGAGAAAAGATTTGCACGCGATCAAATCGCCAGATTATTAAAACAGACCGGGTTTGTGAACATAAGGTTCTCTGACAGTGAGCCATTTTGGTGTGTCGTCGCCAGCACCCCATGTAAATAGTTGGTGCAGATTATGTGCGGGATCGCTGGTTTTTTTACATACTCACTAAGCCGTAAGGCATTAGATACCAAGCAAGTGGCTCATGCCATGGCTAATACGCTTCGTCATCGTGGTCCTGATGCTGAAGGTGTCTGGGTTGATGGAACGAGCGTTGCGTTAGCGCATCGTCGTCTTTCCATACTTGACCTTTCGCCAGCTGGCCTTCAGCCTATGGAATCCGAGTGTGGGCGATACGTAATCGTTTTCAATGGTGAGATATACAACCATCTTGAGTTGCGCAATGAACTAAGTAGAGAGAAATGGCGAGGTCATTCTGACACTGAGACATTGTTGGCTGGATGCCAAGCATGGGGTCTGGAAAAAACATTGAAACGAGCGGTAGGCATGTTTGCTTTAGCCATGTGGGACAAGCAAAATCGCTCACTGACATTGGCTCGTGATCGCTTCGGAGAGAAGCCGCTATTTTATGGATGGCAGGGAGACTATCTTCTCTTTGGTTCCGAACTTAAGTCGCTCGTGGCTCATCCATCATGGCGGGGCGAAGTAGATCGAGACTCGTTAGCTCTTTACATGCGCTATGGCTATGTGCCTGTGCCAAAGTCAATCTGGCGTGGGGTATTCAAACTGTTACCCGGTAGTATTCTCACGATGGCGTCCAACACACCGCTTGGCGTCATACCAGAGCCAACTTTCTACTGGCGCGCTCAAGACCTGACTAATGTTGATGATATCTGCACAGGGATGAATGATCAGGTAGCAACAGATGAACTCGACCTGAGGTTGCGCCAAGCTGTTGCCGGACAGATGGCCTCCGATGTGCCATTGGGGGCATTTCTTTCTGGGGGTGTGGATTCATCCACAGTTGTAGCGCTAATGCAGACCCAGTCGGCACAACCAGTCAAGACATTCACCATCGGGTTTACCGAAAGCGATTATAACGAAGCTGAACATGCCAAGGCGGTAGCTAGGCATCTCGGCACCGATCATACCGAGCATTATGTTTCCTCGAACGATGCATTATCGGTAATTCCTCGCCTGCCGCAGATGTATGACGAACCTTTTGGTGATGTTTCGCAAATACCAACCCATCTGGTATCGGAGATAGCCAGAAAGCATGTGACGGTTAGCTTGTCTGGTGATGGTGGGGATGAGCTTTTTGGGGGCTATAACCGATATTTTCTGGGACGTTCACTCTGGGAAAAAATGCAATATATGCCACTCGGGTTGCGGCGTTTAGTAGCACATGGCATCACCGCCGTTAGTCCATCACGTTGGGACAGTTTCGGCCGAATGCTTCCTCACCGTTTTCGACAGCGGATGTTCGGTGACCGGGCACATAAGCTGGCAAGTATCCTGACGGCGAAATCTGCGGATGATGTTTATCGCTGGCTGGTTTCACACGATCGGCAACCCGATTCTCTGGTTATCGATGGGTTTGAAAAAAGGCATGGCACCGAGTCGTGGGCCGAAAGTGAAATGCTCTCCCTTCAGCGCTCTGATTTCAGCGAACGCATGATGTTCAATGATCTTGTCGGCTATCTCACAGATGACATCCTGTGCAAGGTTGATCGCGCCGCAATGGCGGCAAGTCTTGAAACACGGGTACCACTATTGGATCATCGCATAGCTGAATTTGCATGGCAGCTCCCAGTGTCCATGAAAATTCGCGAGGGGCAGGGCAAGTGGTTATTGCGTCAGGTGCTCTACCGCTATGTGCCCAAAGCACTGATAGAACGTCCCAAGCAAGGGTTTGGCGTGCCGATTGATGCATGGCTGCGTGGGCCTCTGCGTGAGTGGGCGGAAAGCCTGCTGGATGAAACCCGCGTGCGACGGGAAGGCTATTTTCAAGCAGAACTCATCCGGGAAAAGTGGCTGGAACATTTATCTGGCCGACGCAACCATCAATACTGGCTTTGGAATGTGCTCATGTTCCAGGCGTGGCTTGAGCGATGGGGTCGGCGCGATGGGCTAACTGTGAAGGCTTAATAGTATGAATAAATTTCAGCAATTCATTGAGTCTCCCCGATTACTTGTCTGGCTTGGCATGTTGGTATTCGGCTACTCATGGCTGATAAGTCTATGTTTGCAAACCTGGATAATTCCGTCCCTGTTTTCGCAAAACGGCGCCACAGAAGGTCTGGTGGTTCTCGACTCGATAGGGTTTGACCAGATCGCCAAGGCAAAAGCAGCTGAGATTGCCAGTGTTGGCTGGTCGGCATGGGAGTTGAGACCTCATGTGCAAGCCCCAGCGGGAATTGCATCGGTATTTTATGTCCTATTTGGCCCATCGCCCAGCAGTGTCCTGCCTTTTAACGCGGCAATACACGCGATCAGTGCCTGTGTTGTGGTACTGATTTTGCGGAATTTTTTTAGTGGTGTGCCAGCCATTCTTGGTGGAGTCTTATTCGCATTAAATCCCGCTTCATTGGAATGGGTTGCACAGATTCACCGAGATGGCGTGTTTATTCTTGGTAATCTATTATTTTTACTAGGGATTATGAATTGTATTCGAGATATAGAGCTAACCGAACGAATGGGAGTTAAATTTGGGCTCTCGATGTTTTTAACATCCATTGCTGGCGTTTGGTTGATCTGGGTAGCACGGACATACTGGGTGCAAATTTCACTGGTGACTCTCGTGTTGATTGCCATAGTTACGATTCTGTCAACTTTCATCCGAAAAACGGTGGTGAGTCGAAACCGGATTGTCTTATGGGCAGGAATGTTCTTGTGCCTGGGTGTTTTTCAGATGTGGTTGATTCGCTTTCATACACCATATGAGCCCGTTGATATGCCAGCTAGTGTTGCTAAAGTAAGCCAGAGTAACAGCCATGCCGATGCTGAGGATAATAGTGGTTATCAGTTCTCTTGGTCGCGTACGAGTTGGCTTCCTGAAGCAATTGAAACCCGTTTCTATCGCATCGCATCGGCTCGACGGGGAGCGATCAGCCAAGGAGGCAACTCCCTTGTGGATGCTGATTGGCCTCTAAACTCGGTAGGCACGATGATTGGATATATTCCGCGTGCTCTTCAACTCGGGTTGCTCAGCCCGTTTCCCAATCTTTGGAGCGGTGAAGCAAGTACCCCCGCCATGACCATGGCACGCAAAGTGGTTGGCGGAGTCACGTTGTTTTTTTACGTATGCCTGGTTGGATTTGCCATTGGGCTATGGCGCATGCGAAAAAACTTGTTGCTTTGGATAATGATGGTTACCTGCCTGACAGGGATACTTGTCTATACCCTTACCTATCCCAATATTGGCAGCCTGATGCGCTATCGTTACGGGTTCTACATGTTGTTGATCGGGTTCGGAATCGCATACTGGTGCGATCTTTGGCTACGCCGATCATCCACTTTAAACAAAGGATAGCCTGTGAGTTCTTTGCTGTCGCGCCTGTACCAAGTACGACAAAAACTGTCAAACGCCATGCGAGTGCATGGATTTGTTGGAACCTTGTACCGGATATTCCGTTATCCGTTAATGTTTATCAAATTGAATCGGATACGCCGTCTGGTATTCGATTCGCCGGATACCGCCAGCGTCTTCGCAAGAATTTACGAAACCAACTGGTGGGGTAGCGAGGAAAGCGTTAGCGGCACAGGTTCCACATTAGCTTACACGGCCAACCTGCGCGCCAAACTGCCCGAACTCTTCGAGAAGTGGGGTGTCTACAAGGTATTCGATGCGCCTTGCGGGGATTTCAATTGGATGCGCCATGTCGTGCAATCAACCGAAATTGAGTACCTGGGGGCCGACATTGTCCAACCTCTGATAGAACGCAATAGCGCACTTTATCAATCCCATCGTATCCGATTTGTTTGGGCAAATGTCATTGCCGACGAACTTCCCCAGGCGGATCTTTGGATATGCCGTGACTGCCTTATTCACTTTTCCTTCAGCGATATCCTGGCAACGCTTGAGAACTTCGCCCGCTCGGAAATTGGTTATCTGCTGACAACAACACATATCAATAAAGCCGGATTCAGGAACATGGATATCAGAACGGGGGATGCGCGCGTAATTGATCTGTTTTCGGAACCGTTCTTTTTGCCGAGAGATTACCTGGATGCGATCGACGACTGGCAGGAACCGGAAGTCCCACGCAGGATGGTACTGTTTAGCCGTGAGCAGGTAATCAATGCGCTGCCCAAAATAAAAGCTGCTTTAAATTGCAAGGCTACAAAAGCGACTTGAAAACCATGGCTGATTTACTGTGCGCTCTCTAAGCCGAGGAATAGGTGTCGGACTGCTTTCAAGTGGCTGGCTGGCTGTACTGTCACTCGTTCTTGCCCCGATTTACGTTCATTTGCTCGGCATCGAGAGTTATGGATTGATCGGACTTTACACTGCAGCATTGGCTATCGGTGGGATTCTGGATGTTGCATTATCCACCACCGTATCGCGTGAGATTGCCTGGAAACAGGCGCGTCCAGAGGAGCAGCATGAAATCGGTCCGTTGCTGCGCAGTGTCGAAATTATCTATTGGCTTGTCGTATCAGTACTGGCGCTGATTTTGCTGATAGCAGATGCTGTTTTCGGCACGGGCTGGATTCGTGCGTCGGCCTTGCCTGATGAACAGGTTGAGAGTGCCTTGATAATGATGTTATTGTCGCTGGCAATCCAACTCCCCAGCGGCCTTTATAGTGCGAGCCTGATCGGCCTGCACCGACAGGCGCTTTCCGCCACGCTATTAGCTGGGTTCGGAACGCTGCGTGGGGTAGGAGCTGCACTTGTTGCCTGGAGGCTCAGTGACGACATCCGGGCCTTCTTCTTGTGGCATATCGTGGTGAGTTTGATTCAGGTAATCTGGTTACGCTGGCAAACTTGGTCGTACGTAAAAGCACAGGGGGGGCAGCCCTACTTCGCCATCAAATTTCTGTTGTCCATTCAGCAAGCGGCTGGCGCAATGTTTCTGATTACCGTTATGGGCATGATGCTGAGCCAGATGGACAAGCTAATACTGGCGTTTATCGTGCCATTGAAAGCGCTCGGACACTACACATTGGCATGGGGACTTGCCAGTGGGTTGTCGGTTATAGCTACACCAGTAGCTCAAGGATTCGGCGTACGGTACTCTGCCCTAGTATCAAAAGCTAATGAATCAGGATTGGCAACTAATATCGTCATAGCATCACAGTTGATGTTTGTGTTGATGATACCTCCAGCGGTAATAACCTCTTTATTTTCAGAAGAGATAGTCTTTCTCTGGACTAGGGATGTAAGTATGGCTACGGAGGTTGCCAAACCGTTAGTTTATTTGTTGTATGGTACAGCGCTGGTAGGATGTGTTTATCCATTTCTATACGCATTATATGCAAAAAGGGCTTTTAAGCCGGTTCTGCACATACTTGTGGTTTGTCTTGCAGTACTGTTTCCTCTTCTCGTTTGTTCCATTAACGAGTACGGTATAACTGGCGCAGCATGGTGCTGGTTAGTCTATGGAGTTGTATTGCTGGTTGCTTATTCAAGTCTTACGGTCAAAATAGTTGAATATCGCATTGAGGCTGGTAAATTGTTGGGGATGTTTGTTTTTGTCTCGGCTGTTTCTTCTTTTATTGGATGGGTGGTAAAAGAATTGATTGGATCAGGTGCTGACAGCCTGTGGTTAATCCCGATTCTAGGCGCAGCAATTTTATGTGCCTGCTTCTTTGCGCTTGTGGTTTGTACGGATCTCAGAAACAAACTGGTGTCTACGTAATTGTTGCAAATTTTGCGATGAGTAAAAATTTATGGCTTAAGTGGGAGTTCTCGGAGGTGTTGGGATGCTAAGTTTAAGAGCGAGAATTGCTAAGCGCTTGGGTTGGGGGTGTGTCGAATTTGGTGCCAAAGTAAAGGGAAATGTAAAGTTGGGGAGACGCGTCTATATCGCTTCTGGTACAGAACTTGTAGCTAGCGGCAACGAGCAAATACGAATAGATAATGATTGCTTTATCTTAGAAGGGTCAATGCTTCAACCTTATGGCGGCAATATATCAATTGGGAAAAGGGTAGGTATAAATCTTAATTGCGTTATTTATGGCATGGGTGGCGTGACGATAGGGGACAACGTCATGATGGCTACGTCCTGCGTACTAGTATCAGCCAATCACAATTTTGAGAGAACTGATATTCCGATGAACCTTCAAGGCATCACATGCAAATCAATTAAAATCGGGAATGATGTATGGCTGGGGGCTCGAACAGTTGTTCTTGCAGGTGTTGAGATAGGGGAAGGCTCAGTTATTGGGGCAGGTTCTGTTGTTTCATCAAATATCCCTCCATATTCTGTCGCTGTTGGTGTTCCTGCTCGGGTTATAAAGCAAAGAGGCAACTACAAAATGCCTTCGGATAGGAGTGTCACCAATGATAATGAAAGTAGTTTCAAATGAACAATAACTTATCATTTCTACTTGATCCTAATTCTGGTGCCCATTTGAAATGGTTAAGAAACACAAGTGATGAAAAATATACAAGGTTAATAGGCGAGGATGGCAGTGAGTTTCCTGTAATTAATGGGATACCAAGATTCGTTTCGTCCGACAACTATGCGATTGCTTTTGGTGAGCAATGGATGCGGTATTTGAGAACACAGCTAGATTCATATACAGGAATATCGCTTTCAGAAGAACGGCTTGCGAGATGTATGCGTGGGAGTTTGGGTAAGTGGGATAAAGGTGGTGTAAGGATTTTAGAAGCCGGCTCTGGTGCGGGACGGTTTACAGAGATATTGTTGAAGCATGGTGCAGAAGTACATTCATTTGATTACTCCCTCGCCGTTGAAGCGAATGCAAAAAATAACGGCAAATCAGATCACCTTACCTTGGTTCAGGCAGATATTAGGCGCATCCCATTCCCTAAAGAATATTACGATTATGTTGTATGCCTAGGAGTCTTACAGCATACCCCTAATCCAGAAGAAAGCATTTCAAAACTTTGGGAAATGGTAAAGCCAGGAGGTGCTCTTGTTATTGATCATTATCGTTGGGGATGGGGGCGTTGTTTGCCTCCACCGCTAGGCAGTGCCGTCAATGTCTTCCGTCCTATTCTTCTAAGACTGTCAGTTGAAGCCCAATTTAAGGCGGTAAAAAAGATTACAGACCTGTTCTTTCCAATCCATTGGGCATTTAAGGATAACAAGTTGATACAAAAGATTCTTGCTCGTGTCTCACCAGTGCATTTTTACTATCCCGCATTGAAGTTGCGGGACCGGCAAATGTATTACGAATGGGCTTTGCTCGATACGCATGACGCCACAACAGACTTTTATAAACACTATAGAAGTGAACGCCAGATTCGGGAGTATCTGGCTAGTCTTGGTGCGTCAGATATTCAGGTAACTGTCGGAGGTAATGGAGTGGAGGCTTATTGTAAAAAACCAATTGAATTATCTCCGATAGAATTAGCCAACTGACGGACAACAGAGATGATTGCTCGGTCGCTGAAAGAATAATCTTCATGTCGCGTTCCATCATGTTGTTCGACATGTCGTTCACGTTGTCCATGTTCCACGAGCGTCAGCTGCATCAGGCTTTGGAAAGTCGAAAACTGGGAGGATATTTTGACCGGGTGATCTCGGTTCACCCGTTGGCCGGATTATTCGAAAAAGGTGAAAAACGGTTTGGCGCTCCTTCAGTCACAAAACTTGATGATGGCCATTTGTTTGTTGAAGGGACCATTGGCGTCAGCCGGTTTTTGGCATGGTTGCCCCCACTGAACCTGCTGCTGGCACAATCTCGCCTTTTTTTCTTTTTGTATCGTTTGGCACGTGCTTCAAGAATTGATGTCATTCGTATCGGTGATCCTTATTACCTTGGGATTTTTGGCTGGCTATTGTCAGGATTGCTTCATGTTCCATTGGTTATCAGGGCCTGTTTTGATTATGACCTCCTGTATGCGACCAGCGGAAAAGCCGTTTTCCCTAAACTTTTTCGATTCCGCTTCGTGGAAAAATGGATCGAACGATTTATTTTCCGGCGTTGCGATATGGTGGCAGGCGCAAACCAGAATAACCTGGACTACGCTATCGCAAATGGCGCCATACGTGAAAAGGGCGTCGTATTCCGTTACGGAAACCTTATCCATCCCATTCACTTTTCCGAACCTGAATCCCGTTCTGATGCCATCCAGATAATTAAGGAGCTAGGGTTGGAAGGCGGTTTTTTGATGACAGTCAGCCGCTTGGAGAAGATGAAACAACCTGAGGACAATCTCTACGTGTTAAGTGAACTACGCGAAGCAGGGCAAGAGATGACCTTTCTATTTGTGGGTGATGGCTCAATGCGCCAGGAACTCGAACAACTGGCTAAAGAACTCGGCGTTTTAGAGTATGTGCGCTTTGCAGGCAACCGATCGCAGGAATGCATTGCGAACCTCCTTCCCTATGCGCGACTGGTACTATCTCCACACATGGGTCGAGCACTGGCTGAGGCCTGCCTTGCTGGGGCGCCTATCGTTGCTTATGACTACGACTGGCAGGGTGAAATCATCCACAGTGAGGACACAGGTGAATTGGTACCGAATGGTGACTGGAAAAAAATGGCCGAGAAGGCCTTGTGGATGCTAGAAAATCCCGAAGAAGCGTCTAGGCGGGGGGGGGCAGCCCGTCACCTGGCATTGGAAATGATGAGTCCGGAAAACCTGAACCGTCATGAAATCGAAGCTTACGAAAATCTTTTGCAGAGTAAAACATGAACAAATCAGCCAAACCTGACCACCATCTGCAAAATCAAGATGGTGCTATATCCGAAAAAGATGAAATTCGGACGTTCTTCGACGATATGTCCGTCGGGCGTAATGAAGCTATAGAGGCAAATCCGGTCGTTTGCTATGAACAAGAACTCCGGGCGCAAACCGTGCTCCGGATGCTGGATGTGAAACCCGGTGAGCGGATACTCGACATTGGATGCGGCAATGCCCGTGATATTGCTCGTATTGCCGAAGCTGGTGGAAAAGTCTTCGGTGTGGACGTTTCCCCGGGCATGGTCGCGGCAGCGCAGCAAGAACTAACCCGCATGGGGATAGGTGACGTTGAGCTACAAGTTGGAGATGCCACCTGCCTGGATTTTCCCAATGCTTGTTTTGACAAAGTACTTTGCAGCGAAGTCATTGAACATATCCCCAATGCGTCGCAAGCACTAAGCGAAATGTATCGTGTCCTCAAACCTGGGGGCAAACTGGTGCTTTCAACGCCTAATAAAGGAAGTTGGTACGGATTTGAACGTTATTGGATATGGCAAGGGCTGTTACGCCGAAAATGGCCCCATCCCTGCGACGAATGGCGAAGCCTGGCCGAGGTGCTCGACTTGGTTACTCAACATCGCTTTGTTGTTACCGAGCAAAAGAGTGTCTGCTTCGTACCTGGGTTTATCGTGACTTATTTTGTATTACCACGACAGATTCAAAGATTCTTGATCAGGCTGGTTGTAGCATGTGAGCCAAGCCTGCAACGATGGTTTCAGACCAGAGGTTACACGATTTGCGTCATGGCGATGCGAGATGGCAAATGAAGAATCCATTCAGAAAACTAATCACATTAATTCGCTTGGCTTACCAGCGTGATTCACGCTTAAGATTTCTGATATTGCGTATGGTTGCTGGATGGATACTCCCAACCTATCGATTCCATTGGCCACAATTGCTTTGGTGGGATGATGCAACCTTTACAACCTTTTTGAAAAAATTTGACCAGTTGCATGACAGCAACTCTCATCGGCATTGGATGCTCGCGCAGTTAATGCGGCTGGTATCCGATGTGCCCGGAGATACGGCAGAGTGCGGCGTTTTCAAAGGCGCGAGCTCTTATCTGATATGCAAAGCCAATCAGCGGGCACAAGATCGAAAAGTACATCATGCATTTGATTCATTTGCAGGTCTTTCCGAGCCTTCAACCATGGATAGCAGTTTCTGGTCGGAAGGGGATCTTGCCTGCGCTCTGGATGTCGTCAGGGCTAACTTGTCTGAATTTGGTGATGGTGTGGTGAGTTATTACCCAGGCTGGATTCCGGATCGGTTTGCTGATGTGGGCGATCAGCGCTTTAGTTTTGTTCATGTTGATGTTGACCTGTATGAACCAACACGGGATAGCCTAGCCTTTTTTTACCCGCGCATGCAGGCGGGGGGAATCATTCTTTGCGATGACTATGGTTTCACAACTTGTCCTGGAGCCACTGCTGCATTCGATGAGTATTTGCAAGACAAGCCGGAACCCATGATCACGTTACCTTGTGGCGGTGGATTTCTCATTAAGAAAAAGTAGCCGTTTTAATGAGGATCATGTATGTCATCAATTCATTTGGGGCCGGTGGGGCGGAGCGGCATTTGCTCGCGCTTGCCCGCCATATGGTTTGCTCCGGTCACACCGTTAGGGTGGTGGCGCTGACCGGCATAGTATCGGGTGGCGCCAAGAATATTGCGGATGATTTCATATCCATAGGCGCCCAAATTGAAATACTGGATCGCGCAGGGTATGGCTTGCCTGGGGATGTGCGGCGGTGGTGGAAGTTAAGAAAGCTGGCCGCGGCCTGGACTCCTGACATATTACATTCCCACTTGCCTAGGGCGGATTTGGCTGCATCGTTCGTAAAGAGGACTCTGCCTGGCACTATCTGGATAAGTACTGTGCATGATGCGTATATCAAAGGCGTTTATTCCGGCTATTGGGTATTTCGCTGGTTGAGTTGGAACTGGCTGATTGCGGATCATATCATCGCGGTTTCCGGGCACGCGCGACAATGGGTATTCAAAAATCTCCGGCTGCCAGAGGCAAAGACCAGCATAATCTATCATGGGATTGCCAAGATTTCTGAAAACTTCCGGCCACGCCTCAGCATTCCGGAAGATGGCTCTCCATTCATGATCGGGTGCCTCGCCAGGTTTGAGCCGCGTAAAGGAATTGCCACTTTGATCAAGGCGATGACCATCATATGTGAAAATTATCCTCGTGCCCGCTTGCTCATCGCGGGGAGCGACCCTTGCGGTTATGCCAGTGAAATGCGTAAGTTGGCTGATATGCTGCATGTAGGGCATGCCGTAGAAATCCAAGGCTTTTGTGATGCACCTTTTGACTTTCTCCGGCGTCTGAACACATTTGCTTTTGCGAGTGAGTCCGAGGGATTCGGAATCGTATTGCTAGAGGCAATGATGGTTGGACTTCCTGTCGTAGCTAGTGATATTTATCCCTTAAACCACATTGTCCTTAATGGCGAAACTGGCATAATGGCTCACCCGAACAATCCACAGTCATTTGCTGCGGCAATTACTGACCTGATGGCTAATCCAGAATTAGCATATCGCATGGGTGAAGCTGGTCACCACAGATGTCTCCATGAGTTTTCGGAAGAAAAGATGGTGCAATCAACTGAAAATCTCTATCGCAACTTGGCGAATCGCCCGCGTGGCACCAATCACTGATGCAAACCGCAGCGAGAAAAAATCTGAAGGTCTGCCAGCTTTGTGCGGTTGACTTTACATTGAAAAGTTTTTTATTGCCTTTGATAGAAGGTATGCAATCACGTGGTTGGCAGGTTGTTGCAGTGTGCTCGGATGGGCCATTTGTCCCTGATTTGCGTGCACGCGGTTATCGGATCGAAACTGTGTCGATTGCGCGTAGCATGAATCCATTATCGGCATTGTTTTCGCTACAGGCCCTGATTCGCCTCTTCCGGCGTGAGCGTTTCGATGTGGTACATGTGCATACCCCCGTAGCAGCGCTGATTGGCCGATTGGCTGCTTGGCTGACACGTATACCATTAGTGGTTTATACAGCGCATGGCTTTTACTTTCACGAAGGAATGCCTACGTGGAAATACAGGATGTTTTTGGCTCTTGAGCGCATGGCGGGATGGTGGACAGATATACTGTTTACTCAGAGCGGCGAGGATGCGCTTACCGCGATCTCGGAAAAAATCATGTCGGCAGATCGTGTCCTTGCTATCGGTAATGGTGTTGATGTTTCCCGGTTTTCTCCGGAAAAGGTCGTTTCCGGCAGTGTCATACGAGGACTTCTAGGTATTCCTGCCAATGTCTATGTTGTCGGTTTTATCGGTCGTCAAGTGCGCGAAAAAGGCGTGGGTGATTTTTTGCTGGCATCCCAGAAATTGGCACGAACCTTTCCGGACTTGTGGTTTTTGCTGGTAGGGGAGAAGCTGCCCTCCGATCACGCGGTTGGAGTGGACAGGGAGTACGTGCAGGCCAAATTTGTTTTAGGTGAGCGCCTGGTTGCTCTTGGTTTGCGTAACGATATCCCTGAGATGCTTGCAGCAATGGACTTGTTTTGCCTTCCTTCATGGCGTGAGGGCATGCCAAGGACCATTATTGAGGCCATGATGATGTCAAAACCAGTTGTGGCGACAGATATTCGCGGCTCCCGTGAAGAGGTCGTGCATGAAGAAACGGGTCTACTTGTACCCGTCAGACATCCTGAACTATTAGCCTCTGCGATAGGGCGGTTTGTTGCGGACCCTGCATGGGGGAGGAGACTAGGATCAGCAGGATACACACGGGCGATCAGCATGTATGACGAACAACATGTAGTTGGCATCCAGATCGATAGGATTGAAAGAGAGGTATTTTTGCGTGTGGGGAAAGTTTGATTTTATGACTCATAGGCATATATGATGGAGGAAGCTTTGTTTAAACTAGCAATCCCAATTCTGGCGTTACCTCGCGCGGCCAAGAGGGCCGTTGCGCTGTCAGTCGATCTCGGCCTTTGCGTCCTGACTGTGTGGCTGGCTTACTATTTGCGCTTGGGGGAGTTTGTCTCCCTGTCGGGAAATGCGTTGCTGGCGGTGGCTGCCTCCATCGGTATTGCACTTCCTATCTTTATTGTCTCCGGGCTTTACCGCGCTATTTTCCGTTACAGTGGCTGGCCGGCGTTGCTGGCAGTGGCAAGAGCAGTCGGTATCTACGGCCTCTTGTACGCATCTATTTTTACCGCAATAGGCGTTTCCGGGGTGCCGCGTACCGTTGGCATCATCCAGCCCATTCTGCTTCTCCTGTTCGTGGGTGCTTCGCGCGCTTTTGCCCGCACGTGGTTGGGCGATCGCTATCAGAGTATCCTGAAACATGCATCCCGTCCCAAGGTGCTGATTTACGGCGCCGGGCGGGCGGGGAGGCAACTTGCAGCAGCTATATCCCACAGCCATGAAATGCAGGTGGTGGGTTTCCTGGATGATGATGACCGATTGCATGGGCATGTACTGAATGGCTTGCCCGTTTACAATCCCAAAGATATGGTCGATCTGGTGGACACCCTCAAGATCAACGATGTGTTGCTGGCGATGCCTTCGGTCAATCGCAAGCAACGCAACGAAATTCTGGCGAAAATCTGCGACGCACATGTTTCCGTGCGCACCTTGCCCAGCGTTATCGACCTTGCACAGGGCCGGGTTAGCGTAAATGATCTGCGCGAACTGGATATTGATGATTTGCTTGGGCGCGAACCAGTTGTCCCCAACACCCTCCTCCTTGCCAAGAATGTTCTTGATAAAACGGTTTTGGTGACAGGGGCAGGGGGGTCGATTGGCAGTGAGCTTTGCCGTCAGATTATTGCAATAGGCCCCGCTACTTTGTTGCTGGTCGAGCAAAGTGAATTTGCGCTTTACGACATTCATGAGGAACTTACTCGAAAGCTTGTTGGCCGCGAACTCAATCTAGTGCCGCTGCTCGCCTCGGTACAAGATGGCGAGCGCATGCACGAGATCATGACAACCTGGAGGCCGGATACGGTTTACCACGCCGCCGCTTATAAACATGTCCCCTTGGTGGAGCACAACCCGGCGGAGGGGATCAAGAACAACGTGCTGGGTACCCTCAAGGCTGCCCAGGCGGCGGCTGAAAACGGTATTTCCGATTTTGTGCTGATTAGTACTGACAAAGCGGTGCGCCCCACCAACATCATGGGCGCCAGCAAACGCCTGGCGGAAATGGTGCTACAGGCGCTGGCGGCCACCAATCCCGCCACCCGGTTCAGCATGGTGCGTTTCGGCAACGTGCTGGGTTCCTCCGGCTCGGTGGTACCCAAGTTCCGGCAGCAGATTCGGGATGGCGGCCCCGTTACGCTGACACACCCGGAAATCACCCGCTACTTCATGACCATCCCGGAAGCGGCACAGTTGGTGATTCAGGCCGGGGCGATGGCCAAGGGTGGGGATGTGTTTATATTGGACATGGGGAAGCCGGTGAAAATCATGGAGCTGGCGAGGCGGATGGTCGAACTTTCCGGTCTGACAGTCAAAGACGGTGACAACCCGGACGGCGACGTTGAAATTGAAATCAGTGGTCTGCGGCCAGGGGAGAAGTTATACGAAGAACTGCTCATTGGCGACAACCCGAGCCCTACATCGCACTCCAGGATTATGAAAGCGCATGAGGTTTTTATGCCATGGAATGAGTTGGAACAAAAGCTCGGCACGCTTGAAGTGGCGCTCAATGTTAACGACGTCAGCCTGATACGTCTGCTGATGCAGCAACTGGTGTCAGGCTACGTGCCCAGCGGCGAGATTGTGGATTGGATCCACCTGGAACAAAGTCTCAGTGCTGATTCAGGTTTGGTGGTGGGATAATGGGAATTTACCGCCAAAAGTGGCTGACTGTTCTCTACGGTACTCGAAATAACGCTATATGAAAAAAGTTACTAAAGCTGTTTTCCCTGTTGCTGGATTAGGAACTCGATTTCTTCCAGCAACCAAAGCCAGCCCCAAGGAGATGCTGCCTATCGTGGATAAGCCGCTAATCCAATATGCGGTGGAAGAGGCCATTGAAGCGGGCATCACCGATATGATCTTTGTCACTGGCCGCAGCAAACGAGCGATTGAAGACCATTTCGACAAAGCCTATGAGCTTGAAACCGAGTTGGAAATGCGTGGCCGGAACAAAATGCTGGAACTGTTGCGCAGCATGCTTCCCAAACATGTCAACTGTATCTACATCCGCCAAGCCGAGGCCCTGGGCTTGGGGCATGCGGTGTTGTGCGCCAAGCCTATTGTCGGGGACGAGCCGTTTGCCGTGATCCTAGCCGATGACCTGATTGACGCCGCTCCCGGATCAATTGCCCAAATGGCGGCAGTTTATAAGCAGCATGGTGCATCGGTGATAGCCACTGAGCAAGTGGCC
>WBZT01000941.1_pt1 | contig 22359 bp, 21 predicted proteins | sample 5204241 | NCBI WGS metagenome assembly WBZT01 (sample SAMN12344358, study PRJNA552823) | activated sludge metagenome | biome: Activated sludge suspended growth; feature: Nitrification reactor; material: Wastewater; isolation source: activated sludge from nitrification reactor of wastewater...
GACGTTCGTCGGCGGGGGCCGGTCGGAAGGAACGACCTCGAGCGACGACTCGGTCCCGGCCAGCATTCGCCGCACGGCGCCGGCGAGGCGGGTCACCCCCGCCGGACCCGGAGGTAGCAGCAGACGCGACAGCGCAGGGGGAGTCATCGACCCTTAGCCTAGGAACAGTCCCCACGAAGGAGTAATCGACGATGGATTCGCGCGCCCGCTACCCGCTTGGACCCGTGGTGGCCGACGACAGTCCGGCGCGGGCCGATCCCGCGTACTCGTCCATCCGACCGGGGGCGGAATGGGAAGCCCAGGGTGAGTACGGCGACATCAAGTACGAGACCGCCGACGGCATCGCCAAGATCACCATCAACCGACCGCACAAACGCAATGCCTTCCGACCCCAGACCCTCTTCGAACTCGAGGATGCGTTCCGGGTCGCCCGCGACGACGACACCGTCGGGGTCATCATCCTCACCGGCCAGGGCGACTGGGCATTCTGCTCGGGCGGCGATCAGGTCATCCGGGGAGATGACGGATATATCGGCGACGATGCTGTCGCGCAGAAAGGCATCGGACGCCTCAACGTGCTCGATCTGCAGATCCAGATCCGGCGCACCCCCAAACCTGTCGTCGCCATGGTGGCCGGCTATGCCATCGGTGGCGGGCATGTACTACACATCGTGTGCGACCTGACCATCGCCGCCGACAACGCACGATTCGGGCAGACCGGCCCGAAAGTCGGCTCCTTCGACGGCGGCTACGGATCGGGACTACTCGCCCGTCAAATCGGTCAGAAGAGAGCCCGCGAGATCTGGTATCTGTGCCGCCAGTACGGTGCCGAACAGGCGTACGACTGGGGCCTGGTCAACGCTGTCGTCCCGCTGCCCGACCTCGAGATCGAAACCGTGCAATGGTGCCGCGAGATGCTCCAGATGTCACCGCTGGCGCTGCGCATGCTCAAGGCTTCCCACAACGCCGCCGACGACGGGTTGGCGGGCGTGCAGCAGTTGGCCGGCGACGCGACGTTGCTGTTCTACATGACGGAGGAAGCTCAAGAAGGGCGAGACGCCTACAAAGACAAGCGCCGCCCCGACTTCGCGAAGTTCCCCAAGCGTCCATGACCTCGTTGCCGCGGAACGGGGCCACCCTCGCGCAGAGCGGGATTCCCCTCCTGCTGCCGGCAACGCCATTCGCAGTGCCGTTCGCCGCCTCATTCCGCGGATTGAACCAGCGCGAGGGGGTGCTGATCGAGGGCCCGGCGGGATGGGGCGAGTTCGCCCCCTTCGCCGACTACGGCCCCGAACAGGACGCCCGGTGGCTCGCGGCCGCGATCGAGGCGGCTGTCACGCCCCAGGCACTGCCGGAGGTTGTCGTTCCAGTCAACGCCATCCTCGCGGACGTGCCGGACACCCAACTGCCCAGCGCCGTCCAGGAGTTGCTGACTCAGACCGGATGTCAGGTGGTGAAGCTCAAGGTGGGCGCGCGCCCGGTCGCGGCCGACATAGCCCGTGTCGCGGCTGCGGCTGCCGCCGCCGCTGACGTCGTGCCAGGTGTGCGTTGGCGGCTGGACGGCAATGGCCTGCTGGATCCGCGGCAGGCGGGCGAGCTGTCCCGCACGATCCGTTCCGAACAGGTAGTCATTGACTACTTCGAGCAACCGTGCCGTACGGTCGCCGAACTGGAGCAGTTTCGCACGTTGGACCCGGAGGTTCGGGTGGCCGTCGACGAGACGATCCGCCGCGATCGGGACTTCTCGGCCGTTGCTCACGTTGCCGATGTCGCAGTTGTGAAGGTGGCCCCTCTAGGCGGAGTCCGGCAGGCGGCGCGGGTGATTGCGGAGCTTCCGGTGCCGGTGGTGGTCAGCGGCGCCGCCGAATCATCCGTGGGAGCCACGCGGGATGCCCGATTGGCTGCGGCCCTTCCCGATACCGGATTGGTCCACGGGCTGGGCACGGGAACGTTGCTGGCCGACGACCTCGTCACGCGGCCGCTGCTCCCTAGCGGCGGTGTGGTGTCGGCGCTCCCCGTCGAGGTGTCGCCCTCGGCCCTCGCCCGAGCTACGGGGAGGCTGGACGCAGATCGCCAAGCGCAGTGGCGAGACCGTCTCGATCGAGCTTGGCGAGTGGGTCTCGAGCATGGACTGTTCCATCACGAGGACCTAGCGGAACTGGGCGTGACAGCGTGATGGAACCGAGCGTCGCCGCCGGGGTCGCAGTCGTCGAAGCATTGCTTTCCGCCGGAGTCCAGCGCATCGTGTTGTCGCCCGGCTCTCGCTCGGCTCCGTTGGCCCGGGCTGTAGCCGCCCTCGAGGCGTCGGGCGTCGTGGACTTGTCCGTTCGCGTCGATGAACGAAGCGCCGGGTTCTTGGCCCTTGGTATGGCCAAGGCCGGTACCTCGCCGGTGGCAGTCATGTGTACGTCCGGCACGGCGGTGGCAAACCTCATGCCCGCCGCGGTCGAGGCCCGCTATGCAGGGGTCCCTCTGGTGATCGTCACTGCCGACCGCCCTCCGGAACTGCGCGGTCGCGGTGCCAGTCAGACCATCGATCAGGTCGGATTCTTTGACCACGTCGTCGTCGGATCGCGGGACCTGGCTGTCCCAGAAGATGCTGAATGGTCGGCCTCGCCGGTGGTGGACCTGGTACAGATGGCCGTGCGCACTCGGGCGCCCGTGCACCTGAACATCCCCTTCCGGCCCCCGTTGGTCGGGGCGCTGGAACGCTCGCATAGCGCCTCGCCGCCGGGAGCGATCACAGCACTAGCGGCGACTTCTTCCTCCAATTCCGCAGCACCTGACCCGGAAGTGACTCGTCGGTCGGCGCCCGCTCTGGCGGGTGCAGCGCGGGGAGCGTTCCTCGTCGGCGATCTCGATGTCGGCGATGACGGCGTCCGCCGCTGGATCCACGACGTCGCCGACGAGTGTGGCTGGCCGATCGTGGCCGAGGCATCGTCGGGCATACTCGGTCAGCCGGGCGTTGTCCCGGGGGGGACAGCGATGTTGTCCGACCCGGTCCGCCGCGAGCAACTGCGCGCTGATCTCGTCGTCACGGTCGGACCCTTCGGTCTCGACCGTGGCGTGCTGGCCTGGGTGCGGTCAGCCCAGCGTCACGTCGCGATCCGATTGCGGCCCCGAACCGACCCGCCGGACCCGTTGGCCACAGCCGAGGTCGTGGTGGATCACATCCCCTCACTGACCGCGGTGACTCCTGACCCATCCTGGCGGTCTGCGTGGAACCACGACGTGCCGGCTCCACTACTGTCGTGGTCCCCCGAGGCGGTCGCCGCGACGGTGTGGCGGCAGATGGAACGCGACGATCTCCTCGTCGTGGCGTCGTCGACGGCTGTCCGTGCGCTGGCTGCGGCTGCGCGGGGACCCGGTCCCAAAGTCATCGCCAACCGGGGCGCCAACGGGATCGACGGGCTGGTCAGCACCGCCTGGGGTGCGGCGGACGTGTGCTCCGGGCGCACAGTGGCGCTGCTCGGCGATCTGGCCTTCCTGCACGACACCAACGGACTGCTCGTGCCCGCAGCGGAGCCGAGACCCGACCTGACCTTCGTCGTCGTCGACAACAATGGCGGTGGGATCTTCGCAAGCCTGGAGCAGGGTGCGGCGCAGTACGCCGACACCTTCGAACGGGTCTTCGCCACGCCGCACGATCGAGACCTGGTGGACATTCTCGCCGCGCATCAGGTGCCTGCCGGTGTGGTGACCGACACCGACACCCTCGCCGATGCGCTGACAGGGGGATCCGGTGTAAGGGCTGTGGTTGCCCGACTGCCCCGCGGTCAGTTCTGATCCTCGGCGACAATCAGTGGCTGGTGGTCGGTGGATCCCGCAGTGGGCCAGTTGTCCTCGAATTCGCGACCAGAGTGCGGCAAGTCGGCCAATCGCTGCGGTTACCCCGCCGGATGGGGCGGCATCGCGGCGCCGGCGAGCTCGTGAAGATGCGGCCCCGACGCTGGTCCCGCACACTGTCGAATGTGGACGCTTTTGATTTCACCGTGATCGGATCCAACGGCCAGGCGGTAGACCTGAATGACTATCGAGGTCAGGTGCTGCTCATCGTGAACACCGCGAGCAAGTGCGGGTTCACCCCGCAGTTCGCCGGACTTGAGCAGTTGTGGCAGGACTTCGGCGATCGTGGTCTGACCGTCTTGGGTTTCCCCTGTAACCAGTTCGCATCGCAGGACCCCGGCACCGACTCCGAGATCGTGGAGTTCTGCCAGGTCAACTACGGCGTCACATTCCCGATGATGGCCAAGATCGACGTCAACGGGAAGGACGCGGACCCCCTGTTCCAGTGGCTGACCGCTGAAGCACCCGGCCTGATGGGCAGCAAGCGGATCAAGTGGAACTTCTCGAAGTTCCTCGTCGGCCGTGACGGGCAGGTCATCAAGCGGTACGCACCCAATGACGAACCTGCGGGACTCGCCGACGACATCGAGGCCGCCTTGGCCGAATCAGCGGCTGCCTGACTCGACGAACCGTACGGCGGTGGGGCTGATCAGGACAAGGCGGCGCGCATCGCCGCCAACTTGACCTCTGACTCCCGCAGCTCTGCTTGACTGTCCGAGTCGGCCACCAGTCCGCACCCCGCGAACAGGCGCGCTGTCTGCAGGTCATCGTCGAACTGCGCGCATCGCAAGGCGATCGCGAACTCCCCGTCGCCGTTGGCATCGAACCACCCGACCGGACCGCTGTAGCGGCCGCGGTCGATGTCCTCCAACTCACCGATGACCGCACTCGCCCGTTCGGTGGGAGTCCCACAGATGGCGGCGGTGGGGTGCAGGCTCGCGGCCAAGACCAGTGCACTCGACCCGTCCGCCAGACTCCCGGTGACGTCAGTGGCGAGGTGCTGCACGTTGGCGAGACGCAGCACGGACGGCTCATCCGGCACGGACAGATCCGTGCAGTGGACCGCGAGAGCGTGCGCCACCGAGCGGACTGCGTAGTCGTGTTCGTCGAGGTCCTTGCTGCTTGCCTTCAGTACCCGGGCCGCGGCTGAGTCTGTGCGACTCGATGTGGTCGCGGCGATCGACCCCGCCAGTACGCGGGACATGACGTTGTCGCGGGAACGCCGCACCAGGAGCTCCGGAGTGGCGCCGACCAGTCCTTGGATGTGAAACGTCCAGCACTCGGGATACCGCTGGCCGAGTCGCCGCAGCACGACCTCCAACGGGACCGGACCATCGAACCGGGCGCGCAACTCACGGGCCAGGACAACCTTGTCCAGCTCACCCGCGGCAATGCGTTTGACGGCTTCGTCGACCGCAGCGGTCCATCGGGAGGCCGACGCCGTGTCGTCGTCCCAAGTGACAGCCGGGAAAGGGGACTCGCGTGGTTCGTCGACCAGATCGCCGAGTCCCGTGGGCGTGGCGATGAACGGGGGGTCGACATCGTCGTGCGACCACACGTCCGTGCGCCAAGACATCGAGCCCCGCGACCCGACGAGTGTCCGCGGGATCACGACCACGGACTCGTCCGCCGCGTCATCGAAGGTGAAGGAGGCGAAAGCGACGGGGCCCGCACCGACCACTCCCGACGAGTCGTGGACCTGGGCTTGGGCCAACCACTGGCTGACCCACCGCTGGGCCCGGCTGAACCGTTCCGCACCTCGGAACTGAGCCGATGCGGCCACCCCGAAACCGACCATGCCCTCGCCATTTCGGACCCACGCGACGGTCGGGGTCTGGCGCCATGGCGTGTCCAGGAGGTCGACCGGGGCGGCGAGTGCGCGGGTCCGGATCGGTCGGGAATTGGGCACGGACCAAGATTAGACGGATCACGCGTAGTAGGCAGATGCGCCGCGGCAGTGCGACTGGTTGGATGGTCCCGTGACTCGAGCCGACCTCGACAAGGACCCGCGGGCGGTGGCCGCCATGTTCGACGGGGTCGCCCGGCGCTACGACATCACCAACGACGTCCTGTCGTTCGGGCAGACGGCTCGTTGGCGCCACCAGGTCACCGACGCTCTGCAACCTCTGGCGGGCGCGACTGTCCTCGACCTCGCGGCGGGCACCGGAACGAGCAGTACACCGCTCATCGCCGGAGGGGCGCGCGTGGTGTCGTGCGACTTCTCGATCGGGATGCTGCAACAGGGCCGGCGCCGGTACCCGGCCCAGACGTTCGTCGCGGGCGACGCGCTGGCGCTGCCGTTCGCCGACAACTCCTTCGACGCGGTCACGATTTCCTTCGGGCTGCGTAACCTCACCGATTCGAAGCAGGGCCTACGCGAGATGGCCCGGGTGACCAAACCGGGGGGGAGTCTGATCGTCTGCGAGTTCAGTACGCCCACGTGGGCTCCGTTTCGAACCCTGTACCTGGAGTACCTGATGAAGGCGCTGCCGGCAGTGGCAGGCACGACCTCGTCGAACCCCGAGGCCTACGTGTACCTGGCCGACTCGATTCGAGCCTGGCCCGACCAGCAACAGTTGGCCGAGGTCATCGCCGCGAGCGGATGGCGCGACGTCCGATACCGCAACCTGTCCGGCGGGATCGTGGCGCTGCACCGGGCCAGGTCGTCGTGATGGGCGAGCCCCGGGGAGCCCGCCCGAAGCGCAATCCCGATGCCCCTCGATGTGGTCCACGCAAACTCACTAGACTCTGGCTCGTGAATGGTTTCACAAGCCTCGGCCCGGATCCTTCGGTTGTGGCGCATCGGGGCGTCCTGCTCCCTAGGATGAGCCCGACCGGTGGGAGGAGCGAGTGAACGTCTACATCCCCTTGCTGACGCTGGCGGGACTGGCGGCTCTGTTCGCGCTGTTTTCGATCACGATGGCCTCGCTCACGGGCCCCAAGCGATACAACCGCGCCAAGGTCGACGCCTACGAATGCGGGATCGAACCCACGCCCCAGCCGGTGGGTGGCGGCAAGTTCCCGGTGAAGTACTACCTGACGGCGATGATGTTCATCATCTTCGACATCGAGATCGTCTTTCTGTACCCGTGGGCGGTGTACTTCGACGCGCTCGGCATGTTCGGGTTCCTCGCCATGCTGCTGTTCTTGATCAACCTCACGATTCCCTACGTGTACGAATGGCGCCGCGGCGGATTGGACTGGGACTGACATGGGTCTGGAAGAGAAGCTCCCCTCCGGTTTTCTGCTGACCACAGTCCAAGGGGTCGCAGGGTATGCGCGCAAAGGGTCTCTCTGGCCGGCCACCTTCGGCCTCGCCTGCTGTGCCATCGAGATGATGGCCACCGGAGCCGGCCGCTACGACCTCGCCCGGTTCGGCATGGAGGTCTTCCGCCCTTCTCCCCGGCAGGCGGATCTGATGATCGTCGCCGGTCGGGTCAGCCAGAAGATGGCGCCGGTGCTGCGTCAGATCTACGACCAGATGCCCAACCCCAAGTGGGTCATCGCCATGGGTGCCTGCGCGTCGAGTGGGGGCATGTTCAACAACTACGCGGTCGTCCAAGGTGTCGACCATGTGGTCCCGGTCGACATCTACCTGCCGGGTTGTCCCCCCCGCCCCGAGATGCTGCAGGACGCGATCCTCAAGCTTCACGACCAGATCCAGCACACCAAGCTCGGTGCCAACCGCGAAGTCGAGGTCAGGGAACTCGAAGCCGCTGCTCTCACGGCCGAACCGACGTCCGACATGAAGGGGCTGCTGCGGTGACCGACGAACCCCAGGTGGAGTCCACCACCGGCGCCGACCTCGCCGCTCCTTTCGATCAGTCACCCGAGGTCGTCGGGGTGCGACGCGGTTCGTTCGGGGTCTCCGGATCGGGGGACACCAGCGGTTTCGGTGGGCTCGTCGAGCCGATCGTGTGGCCCGCGCCCGCCAGTCGGCCCTTCGGCGAGCCATGGGATCACATCACCGACGAGATCGAGTTGTCGCTGGCCGACCGTGGGCTGCCCGCCACCGACGCGGTCGAACGTATCGTCATCGACCGGGGCGAGATCACGTACTACGTGCGCCGGGAGCACCTCGTCGCCTTCGCCACTATGTTGCGAGACGAGCCCTCGCTACGGTTCGAGTGGTTGTCCGGAGTCTCCGGCGTGCACTACCCGGACCAGAAGGGTCGTGAGTTGCACGCGGTCTACGAGTTCCGGTCGATCACTCACGCACGCCGAATCCGCGTCGAAGTGACCTGTCCGGACGGCGACCCCCACATCCCGTCCATCGTCGCGGTGTATCCGACCAACGACTGGCATGAGCGCGAGACCTACGACTTCTTCGGGATCGAGTTCGACGGTCACCCCGCGTTGACCCGAATCGAGATGCCCGACGACTGGGTCGGCCATCCGCAGCGCAAGGACTACTCGCTCAACGGCATCCCCGTGGAATACAAAGGCGCCACCGTGCCGCCGCCGAACGAGCGGAGGAGCTACAACTGATGACCAGCACCATCCACGAGCCCGACGCCGACCGTGTGATCACCGTGACCGGGGGCGACTGGCAGACCGTGCTCCCGGCGCCTGAGGGCGAAGCCGAACGGGTCGTTATCAACATGGGCCCCCAGCATCCTTCCACCCACGGTGTGCTGCGTCTGATCCTGGAACTCGAGGGGGAGTCCGTCACCGAGGCTCGCTGTGGCATCGGGTACCTGCACACCGGCATCGAGAAGAACCTCGAGTTCCGCAGTTGGGTCCAAGGCGTCACTTTCGTGACCCGCATGGACTACCTGAGCCCGTTCTTCAACGAGACCGCCTATTGCCTGGGAGTCGAGAAACTGCTGGGCATCACCGATGAGGTCCCGGACCGGGCCACGGTCATCCGCGTCATCCTGATGGAACTCAACCGGGTCGCCTCGCATTTGGTGGCGCTCGCGACCGGGGGTCTCGAACTAGGTGCCCTGACGGCCATGATCTTCGGATTCCGCGAACGGGAGTTGATCCTCGACCTGTTCGAGATGATCACCGGTCTGCGCATGAACCACGCGTTCATCCGTCCGGGCGGGGTCGCGCAGGACCTTCCCGACGGCGCCGAGAAGCAGATCGCCGAGACCGTTGCCCTGGTCCGCAAACGACTGAAGGACACCGCCGACCTGTTGGTGGACAACGGCATCTGGATGGGCCGCACCGTAGGAATCGGCTACATGGACCTGCAGGCGTGCATGGCGCTGGGCATGTCGGGGCCAGTGCTCCGGGCGACGGGGCTGCCGCACGATCTGCGCAAGTCCGACCCCTACTGCGGTTACGAGAACTATGAGTTCGAGGTGGCGACTGCGACGACATGCGACGTCTACGGCCGGTTCCTGATCCGTATCGCGGAGATGCACCAGTCCCTGAACATCGTCGACCAGGCGCTCGACCGGCTCAAGCCCGGACCGGTCATGGTGGCTGACAAGAAGATCGCCTGGCCCAGCCAGCTCGCGATCGGCCATGACGGCCAGGGCAACTCCCTGGAGCACATCCGGCACATCATGGGCGAATCGATGGAGGCGCTGATCCATCACTTCAAACTGGTCACCGAAGGCTTCCGGGTCCCGGTCGGTCAGGTGTATTCCGCCGTCGAGTCACCGCGCGGCGAACTCGGAGTCCACATGGTGTCCGACGGCGGTACTCGCCCCTACCGCGTGCACTATCGAGATCCCTCGTTCGCCAACCTCCAAGCGGTGCCGATCATGTGCGAAGGCGGCATGGTCGCCGATGTCGTCGCTGCTGTCGCCAGCATCGATCCGGTCATGGGCGGGGTCGATCGATGACCACTGAAGGGTGTCACACATGCCGTTGACCGATCAGACTGCTGCGGAGTGCCGTGAACTCGCGGCGCGCTACCCGCAAGCCCGGTCCGCGTTGTTGCCGATGCTCCATCTGGTGCAGTCCGAAGCCGGCATGATCACGTCAGCCGGGATCGAGTTGTGCGCCGAGGTTCTGGACCTGACCACTGCCGAGGTCACGGCTGTTGCCACGTTCTACACGATGTACCGGCAGCACAGTCCCGGGGGGACCCACCACATCGGTGTCTGCGTCAACACCGGGTGCGGCTTGCTCGGAGGAGACGCCGTCTACGACGCACTGGCACAGCGACTCGGTGTGGGCCACAACGAGACCACGGATGACGGTCAGTTCACCCTTGAGCGCATCGAATGCCAAGCGGCCTGCACCCATGCACCGGTCATGACCGTGGACTGGGAGTACTTCGACCGCACGACCGTCGCCGAAGCGATGCGGGTCATCGACGAACTCCAGGCCGGTAACGAGGTCACCCCGACCCGCGGGCCGGTGGTGCGCGGATGGCGGGCGACCGAGCGCACTGTCGCCGGCATCGATGACGGTTTGGCCGACGAAGGTGGCGGAGCCGACGCGCTCATGCTCGCCGGGCTCGACGTGGCCAAGGAGCGGGGCATGACCGCCCCCGGGAAGGCGGACTGATGCCCCTCACTCCGGTGCTCACGGCACATTGGGACGAACCTGATTCCTACACGATCGACGCCTATCGGCGCCACGGCGGGTACACGGCCGTTGCCCAGGCGCTGCGCACCGACCCCGACGAGGTCATCGCCACTGTCAAAGACTCCGGACTGCGGGGCAGAGGTGGTGCGGGATTCCCCACCGGACTGAAATGGAGTTTCGTTCCGCAGAACGACGGCAAACCCCACTATCTCGTCGTCAATGGCGACGAATCCGAGCCTGGCGCCTGCAAGGACATCCCCCTGCTGTTGGCCAACCCGCACGCACTTGTCGAAGGCATCATCATCACGTGCTGGGCGATCCGTTCGAACCACGCCTTCATCTACGTCCGAGGCGAGGTGCCCCAGCCGATCCGTCGGATTCGCCGTGCGGTCGAGGAGGCGCGTGCCGCGGGCCTCGTCGGAACCAACATCCTGGGTTCCGGACTGGACCTCGACATCGTGGTTCACGGCGGTGCCGGGGCTTACATCTGTGGTGAAGAGACCGCGCTGTTGGACTCCCTCGAAGGGCGTCGTGGCCAGCCGCGGCTCAAGCCCCCGTTCCCGGCTGTGGCCGGCCTGTACGCATCGCCCACCGTGGTCAACAACGTCGAGACGATCTCGTCGGTGCCGTCGATCATCGCCAACGGGTCCGCCTGGTTCCGCCAGATGGGTACCGAGAAATCGCCGGGCTTCAAGGTGTGGGCAGTCTCCGGGCATGTCAATCGGCCGGGCATCTACGAAGCTCCCCTCGGCATCACGATGCGCGAACTGCTCGACTACGCCGGTGGGATGCGCGACAACCGAAAGGTCAAGTTCTGGCTCCCCGGTGGGTCGTCGGTGCCGATGCTGGTCGAGGAGCATCTGGACACCCCGATGACCTATGAGGACATGGCCGCGGCGGGCAGCATGCTGGGCACCGGTACGCCCATGTTGTTCGACGACACCACCAGCGTGGTCAAGGCCGTCACCAGATGGCTGGAGTTCTACAAGCACGAATCATGTGGCAAGTGCACTCCCTGTCGCGAGGGAACATTCTGGATCACGGGCAGCCTCAAGAAGTTCGAAGAGGGCCAGGGCGAGGCGGCCCAGGTCGACACACTGGTCGAGTTGTGCAACCAGATCATGGGTCGGTCCTTCTGCGCCTTGGGCGACGCCGCGGCGACTCCCTACCCGGCTGCCCTGAAGTACTTCCGAGCGGAGTTCGAGGCGGCGCTGACGCAATCCGCCGACGACGCTTTCGACCCGACCGCCACCATGGTCATCCCCAGCCCGAGCAAGACCGACGCCAGTTTGAGTGGGGTGGGTGCATGACCACGACATCCGACGCGAACCAGCAGGCAGCTGCGGTGGAAGACATGGTCACAGGCACCATCGACGGCACCGAGGTGACCGTGCCCAAAGGCACCATGATCATCAGGGCCGCGGAACTCATGGGAGTCGAGGTCCCGCGGTTCTGCGACCACCCCCTGCTGGATCCGGTGGCGGCCTGCCGCGCGTGCCTCGTCGAGATCGAAGGCATGCCGAAACCGCAACCGTCCTGCGCCATCCCGCTCGGTGACGGCATGGTCGTCAAGACCCAGCACGGCAGCGAGGTCGCAGCGAAGGCGCAAGAGGGAGTGATGGAGTTCCTCCTGATCAATCACCCTCTCGACTGTCCCGTCTGTGACAAGGGCGGGGAATGCCCCCTGCAGAACCAGTCCATGGCCGTCGGTCGTGGGGAGTCCCGCTTCGACCTGGCCAAGCGCCAGTTCCCGAAGCCGATCAACATCAGCACCCAGATCCTGCTCGACCGGGAACGGTGCGTCATGTGTCAGCGATGCACCCGCTTCGCCGACGAGATCGCGGGCGACCCGTTCATCGAACTCGTGCAGCGGGGAGCGCAGCAGCAGATCGGCATCGGGGAGGAGCCGTTCGATTCGTACTTCTCCGGCAACACGATCCAGATCTGTCCGGTCGGGGCTCTCACGAGCGCGGAGTACCGGTTCCGATCACGACCCTTCGACCTCGTCAGCGTCCCCACGACATGCGAACACTGCGCATCGGGTTGCGCCTTGCGCACCGACTTCCGACACGGAAACGTCATGCGGCGCTACGCCTGGGACGACCCCGAGGTCAACGAAGAGTGGAACTGCGACAAGGGTCGGTTCGCGTTCCCGTATCTCTCCAACGATCGGTTGGAGCAGCCGCTCGTCCGAGAGGACGGAGCGCTGCGGCCGGCGTCGTGGCCCGAGGCTCTACGCCGCGCGGCAGAGGGGCTCAGCGCCGCTGTCGGCCGGGCCGCCGTGCTCACCGGCGGCCGCTTGACACTCGAGGACGCCTACGCCTATTCCCGGTTCGCTCGGGTCGCACTGCGCAGCGACGACATCGATATGCGCGCTCGAGAGATCGGCCCCGACGAGGTCGGCTTCCTCACCGCTCGAGTAGCGGGAACGGCGGGACCGACCTACGCGCAGTTGGAGGCCGCCCCGGTTGTCCTCCTCGTCGCCTTGGAACCCGAAGAAGAGTCACCCATCGTGTACCTGCGGCTGCGCAAGGCCGTCCGCCGCAACGCGACGCCGATCGTGTCGGTGGCGCCGTTCGCGACCCGCTCCCTGCACAAGATGTCCGGGCGCTTGGTCACAGCCGTCCCCGGGGCCGAGGCGCAGTCTCTCGCCAACCTTCCCTCCGATGTCAGTTCACTGCTGGGCCAACCCGGTGCCGTGATCCTGGTCGGCGAACGTGCTGCCGGATCTCCCGGAACCCTGGCGGCGGTGGCGGCGTTGGCCGACGACACCGGTGCCACCATCGGCTGGGTGCCGAGGCGCGCGGGGGAGCGCGGTGCCCTCGATGCCGGTTGCCTTCCCGGACTGCTCCCGGGTGGCCGACCGCTCACCGACCCGGTCGCCCGCCGTGAGGTCGCGGGGGTGTGGGGTGTGGCAGCCGATGATCTGCCCGCTGCCGCCGGTCGTTGTCTGCCCGACATCGTCGCGATGATCGCCGCCGACGCCGCCGTCGAACATGGCGATGACGAGGACTACCTGCCGCAACTCGGCGCTCTGGTGGTCGCCGGAGTCGAGGTGGACGACGTTCCCGACTCCGACGCGCTGCTCCAGGCACTGACGGATGTTCCGTTCCTGGTAGCGATGGAGACTCGGCCCTCGCAGGTCACGGCGCTGGCCGATGTCGTCTTCCCGGTGGCGGTGGTCACCGAGAAGGCCGGCACCTTCGTGGACTGGGAGGGGCGGCGCCGACCGTTCGCTCGGGCCTTCCCCGACACATCGACATTCCCCGACGCCGAGGTCCTGGCCCTGCTCACGGACTACATGGATCTCGACGCCGCACCCCGCGAAGTCGATCGGCTGAGATCCGAGTTGGACGGGTTGGGGGCCTGGAGCGGCACGCGCACCTGGGCAGGTGAGGAATCACCGGGTACACCCCCAACCTCCGAGCCCGGCCAGGCGGTGCTCGCGACCTGGCGCTTGCTGTTGGACCTCGGCATCATGCAGGACGGTGAGCCGTACCTGGCCGGAACACGGCAGCCGACAGTGGCCCGCGTGAGTGCTGCCACAGCTGCTGGTGTCGGGGTCGCGGAGGGCGAGCCGATCACGGTGAGCACGGACCACGGCGCCATCACCCTGGCGGCTGTCATCACCGACATGCCCGACGGAATCGTGTGGTTACCGACGAATTCCGTCGACTCCCGGGTGGGCGTCACACTTCGCGCCACCGCGGGCGATAGCGTGCGGCTGGGAAGGAGATGAGCCGATGCCCGAACTGAGTGCCTTCGGCAACGACCCCTTCTGGCTGGTGTGTCTGAAAACCCTGGGCGTCTTCGTCCTGCTTGTGGTCATTGTCTTGTTCACGATCTGGGCCGAGCGACGCGTCGTCGCGCGGATGCAGATGCGGGTCGGACCCAACCGGGTCGGTCCCGCAGGCCTGCTGCAGTCGTTGATGGACGGTTTCAAGCTCGCGCTCAAAGAAGAGATCATCCCCATCACAGCGCACAAGGCGGTCTACTGGCTCGCTCCGCTGATCAGTGCGGTCTGTGCCTTCGCGGCGTTCGCCGTGATCCCGTTCGGTCCCGAGGTGTCCATCTTCGGGGTCATGACCCCCCTGCAGTTGACGGATTTCCCGCAGTCCGTGCTGTACGTGCTCGCGGTGGCGTCGATCGGTATCTACGGACTGGTCCTGGCCGGCTGGTCGTCCGGTTCGACCTACCCGTTACTGGGCGGACTTCGTTCGAGCGCCCAGATGATCTCTTACGAGATCTCGATGGGCTTGTCGTTCGTTGCCGTGTTCCTCTACGCCGGCACCATGTCAACGTCCCAGATCGTCTCCGCCCAACAGTCGTTGTGGTTCGCGGTGCTGTTGGCGCCGTCGTTCGTCATCTACGTAACCGCGATGGTGGGCGAGACCAACCGCGCCCCCTTCGACCTGCCCGAGGCAGAGGGCGAACTGGTCGGTGGATTCCACACCGAGTACTCGTCGCTGAAGTTCGCCATGTTCTTCCTCGCCGAATACATCAACATGGTGACCGTCTCGAGTATCGCCACGACGTTGTTCCTGGGCGGCTGGATGGCGCCGTGGCCACTGTCCCTGCTGTCGTGGGCCAATACCGGCTGGCTGCCGATGCTGTGGTGGCTCATCAAGACGATGCTGTTCATCTATATGTTCATCTGGTTGCGCGGCACCCTTCCCCGGCTGCGGTACGACCAATTCATGGCCTTCGGATGGCGAGTCCTGATCCCCGTGTCCTTGGTATGGATCGTGCTCGTGTCCGGGCTCAAGGCGATCCGTGAGGAATACGCCGACAGCGCCAACGCGATGCTCACCGGCGGCGCGATCATGCTCGCCATCCTGCTGGCCATCGGATTCCTCGGATCCGTCCGGGCGGGACGCAAGAAGGAGGGTGACGACCTGCCGACAGGGCCGGTCGACATCGAAGGCGAGGTGTTCCCGGTACCCCCGTTGCCCGGCCAGACATTCGACTACACACCTCGCAGTCGAACCGCCGTCGCCGGATCCTCGACAACGGTGACCGCGACCACCGAGGAGGACTCTGATGGCTGAACTCCCCCCCGCATTGAGGGGATTCTGGGTGACCTTCAGAACCCAGTTCCAGAAGGTCAACACCGAGCAGTATCCGGAGCAGAAAGACAAGTACCCGCCCAAGGCACGCTTCCACGGTCGGCATCAACTGAACCGATGGGCGGACGGTCTGGAGAAGTGCGTCGGATGTGAGTTGTGCGCCTGGGCCTGCCCCGCGGACGCCATCTACGTCCAGGGCGCGGACAACTCCGAAGCCCAACGATTCTCACCCGGGGAGCGCTACGGGCGCGTGTATCAGATCAACTACCTGCGGTGCATCTTCTGCGGGCTGTGCATCGAGGCCTGCCCCACCCGGGCCCTCACGATGACCCACGACTACGAGCTGGCGGACAACGACCGCGCCAAGTTGATCTACGAGAAGGAAGACCTCCTGGCGCCGCTGGCGGAAGGCATGGTGCCGCCGCCCCACGACATGGTGGCCGGGGCCACTGCCCAGGACTACTACGACGGACAGGTGGTCGGCGCCACCGACGAACAACGGGAGCAGGCGCGGTTGTTGAACCGCGGGCCAGAGGTGACTCAGTGAACATGGCGATCGCAGCCGTACCGGCTGCGGCCGGGAGCCCCGGCGAGCAATGGACATTTTGGATCTGCGCCACACTCGCAGTGGTGGGCGCGCTGGGTCTGATCCTGTCGCGCAAGACCGTGCACAGTGCGCTCTTCACGGCTCTCACGATGATCAACCTGGCGGTCCTCTACGTGGCCAACGAGGCACCCTTCTTGGGACTCGTCCAGGTCATCGTCTACACGGGCGCCGTCATGATGCTGTTCCTGTTCGTCATCATGTTGGTCGGGGTCGACGCGTCCGACTCTCTTGTGGAGACCCTCAAAGGACAGCGCTGGGCGGCCGGCTTGCTCATCGCCGGTTTCGCCATCCTGCTCGTCCTCACAGTGGGTACTGCGCTGACCGGGGTCGAATCAGTGGGGATGGCCGAGGCCAACGAGGAGTTCGGGGGCAATGTGCAGGGCTTGGCCCACATGATGTTCACGACCTTCCTGCTGCCCCTCGAGGTCGTCGCTGCGCTGCTCATCACTGCCGCCCTCGGGGCGCTCGTCCTCGCCCACCGCGATCACTGGGAGCCGAAGAAGAGTCAGGAGGATCTGTCTCGCGACCGGCTGCTGCGCTACGCCGATACCGGTGAACACCCAGGGCCTCTGCCCAGCCCGGGGGTGCTGGCCACCAGCAACGCGATCGGCACTCCTGCCCTGCTGCCCGACGGTTCCGCGTCCGAATTGTCGATTCCGGCACCCTTACGCGGAGAAAGCCGGACGCGGCTCGCGGTACACCCCGACGAACTCCAAGCCGACACGTCCGAGGTCCGCGAGATCAGTGAGCGCGAACAGGCCGAGCGGTCCGAAGTCCTGGCGTCCGTCGACGGCCACACCGACCTCGCGGAGGTCTATCCCGACGACGCGGACCAAGGCCCGGCCGAGTCGGGCCAAGGCCCCGAAGTGAAGGGGGAGTGATGGACCCGTCCGCCTACGTCACCCTTTCGGCGATCCTCTTCTGCATCGGTGCCATCGGTGTCCTGATCCGGCGTAACGCCATCGTGGTGTTCATGTCCGTCGAGATGATGCTCAACGCGGCGAACCTCGCATTCGTGTCCTTCGCTCGGATGCACGGCAACCTCGACGGTCAGGTCATCGCGTTCTTCGTGATGATCGTGGCCGCAGCCGAGGTCGTCGTCGGTCTGGCGATCATCATGACCATCTTCCGCACCCGGCGATCGGTCTCGATCGACGAACCCAGTCTGATGAGGAACTGATGACTCTCCTCTCCCTCGCACTTCCACTTTCGGAGGAGTCCGAGAGCGTCGAACCGATCACCGCAACGGTGACCGCGGCACAGGCCGGGGGCTACTTCCCCCTGATGTGGCTCCTGATCGCCCTCCCCGTTTTCGGTGCAGCGGTGCTCCTGCTGGGAGGTCGACGCACCAACGCGTGGGGACACCTGCTCGCCTGCCTGCTTCCGATCGGATCGTTCGTCCTCGCCTGCATCCTGCTGGTGCAGATGATGGCCAAGCCGGTGACCGAGCGGCTCGTCGTCCTCGACCTGTGGAACTGGGTCTTCGCCGGATCCTTCGACGTGGACTTCTCGCTGCGCATCGACCCATTGTCGATGGCGTTCGTCATGCTCATCACCGGGGTCGGGTCGCTGATCCACATCTACTCGATCGGGTACATGGCGCACGACCCCGACCGCCGCAAGTTCTTCGCCTATCTCAATCTGTTCGTGGCGGCCATGCTCCTGCTGGTCCTCGCCAACAACTACCTCCTGCTCTACGTCGGCTGGGAAGGTGTCGGGTTGGCGTCGTACCTGCTGATCGGGTTCTGGCAGTACAAGGACTCGGCCGCGGTGGCGGCCAAGAAGGCCTTCGTCATGAACCGTGTGGGTGACGTCGGCCTGAGCATCGCCATCATGCTGATGTTCGTCACCTTCGGCACGGTGACGTTCGAGAACGTCTTCGAGGCAGCGCCACAGGCCAGTGAGACGACACTGACCTTGATCGGGCTCACCCTGCTGCTCGCTGCCGTCGGCAAGAGCGCTCAGTTCCCTCTGCAGGCGTGGTTGCTCGACGCGATGGAGGGTCCGACCCCGGTGTCGGCGCTCATCCACGCGGCCACCATGGTCACCGCCGGGGTCTACCTCATCGTGCGCAGCAACGCGATCTTCGACCTGTCCAACACAGCCATCACCGTCGTGCTGGCCGTGGGGGTCATCACCATGATCATGGGAGCGTGGATCGCCTGCTCGAAGGACGACATCAAGAAATCGCTCGCCGGCTCGACCATGAGCCAGATCGGCTACATGTTCCTGGGCGCCGGTCTCGGCCCGGCGGGCTACGTTTTCGCCATTTTCCACCTGCTCATGCACGGCATGTTCAAGGCCGATCTGTTCCTCAGCGCGGGTTCGGTCATCCACGGGATGAAGGACGAGCAGAACATGCGTCTGTACGGCGCGCTGCGAGTGGCCATGAAGGTCACCATGGTCGCGTTCTTCTGCGGTTTCCTCGGCATCTCCGGTCTGCCCCCCTTCGATTCTTGGTTCTCGAAGGACGCCATCATCGACACAGCGCTCGGGGTCAACCTCTTCGCGGGTCTGTGTGCGCTCGGCGCGGCCGGACTCACGGCGTTCTACATGACCCGCATGCTCGCCATGACGTTCTTCGGTAGCCCCCGCTGGGAGGACGACACTCATCCTCACGAGTCCCCGCGCCCATCGAAGAATGGTTGACTCCCATCACCGGATTCGAGTCCGCCCATCCGCCGATCCCCGAGATCTGGCTGAAGGTCATCAGCATCGCGATCGCGGTGATCGGGATCGGCCTCGGATGGCGCAAGTACGCCCGCGACGACGTTCCGCGCGTGGCACCCCAACAGGTCAGCGTGCTCACCACGGCGGGACGCAACAACCTCTACGATGACGCGGTCAACGAGGCCCTGTTCATGCGTCCCGGCCAATACGTCACCCGGTGGCTGGTGTGGTTCGACAACCGCACCGTGGACGGTGCTGTGCGCGGTATCGCCTCCGGCGTCGGTGGCCTGGGTGAGCGACTCAAGACCGTTCAGACCGGCTTCGCGCGTTCCTACGCGCTCTCGATGGTCGGTGGTGCGTTGCTCTTGGGTGTCGTGTTCGTGGCTGCGAGGTGGTTGTGATGGCTATCCTCACCATCCTCGCGCTGGTGCCGCTGATCGGTTCGCTGGTCGTCGGCTTCGTCCCCGCGGCCCCGGTCCGCTCCAAGCAGATCGCCTTGTTGTTCGCCGCCGCCACATTCGCCATCGCGGTGATCGTGATCACCCAGTACGACGCAGGTGCCCCGGAACAGTTCCAGCTCGTGGAGCAGTACGACTGGATCCCCACCCTGGGAATCAGCTTCTCGCTCGGGGTCGATGGCCTCGGACTGATCATGATCTTCCTGGCGACCCTGCTGACACCGCTGGTCATGGTCGCCTGCTGGAACGACGTCGAGGATTCGGCCGCCCAGGGAGGTGACCAAGAGGTCGGGCAGGTTCGTGGCTACTTGGCGCTGATGCTGCTGATGCTGGCTATGACCGTCACCTTGTTCACGGCCCTCGACGTGTTCTTGTTCTACTTCCTGTTCGAGGCCGTCCTCATCCCGGTGTACTTCATGATCGGGCGGTTCGGCACCGGACGCCGCACCTACGCGGCCGTGAAGTTCTTGGTCTTCAGCCTGCTCGGTGGCCTCGTCATGCTCGCCGCCTTGGCGCTGCTTTGGTACGTCTCTCTGGATGCCCTCGGCGGGCCCAATCTCTTCCTTCCCGATCTCATGGCGATCGACATCGATCCCACCATGCAGACATGGCTGTTCTGGGGCTTCTTCATCGCCTTCGCGATCAAGGCCCCGATGTGGCCGGTGCACACCTGGCTGCCAGACGCCGCCGGGTCCAGCACCCCGGGAACCGCCATCCTGCTGATCGGCGTGCTCGACAAGTTGGGCACGTTCGGCATGCTGCGGTTCTGTCTGCCGCTCTTCCCAGAGGCAGCCCAAGATGCCGCACCCGTCATCATCGCGCTGTCGGTGATCAGCATCTTCTACGGCGGTTTGGTGGCCATCGGACAGACCGACATGAAGCGACTGTTCGGATATGTGTCGATCTCGCACTTCGGCTTCATCGTCCTCGGAATCTTCGTGTTCACCACCCAGGCGCAAGTTGGATCGGCGTTCTACATGCTGGGCCACGGCATCAGCACTGCCCTGTTGTTCATGGTCGCCGGGTACATGATCACGCGCCAGAAGACCGCCAACATCGGCGACTACGGCGGTGTGTCCAAGGTCGCTCCGGTGCTCGCCGGCTCATTCCTCTTCGCCGGGCTCACGGCTCTGGCACTTCCCGGGCTGAGCACGTTCCTGTCGGAGTTCCTCGTCCTGGTGGGGGCATTCACGCGCTATCCCTGGGTAGCGGCATTCGCCACACTGGGCATCATCCTCGCGGCGGTCTACGTGCTCCTGCTCTACCAGCGGACCATGACGGGCCCGCCGGTCGAGCGAGTCAAGGGAATGGTCGATCTCAACGCTCGCGAGAAGATCGCGATCGCGCCGTTGATCGCTGTCGTAATATTCCTCGGGTTCTACCCCGCACCTGCTCTGGATGTGCTGGATCCCTACGTGGCCGACGTGATGGCCCAAGTCGGTACCACCGACCCGGCCCCGGTCCTACCGGACGCGAGCGAAGGGAGCCAGCCATGACAGACGTCACGTTCCCCGCCATCGCGTGGCAGCAGTTGGCACCGATCATCATCGTGCTGGCCGCTGGAGCGATCGGTGTCCTGGTCGAAGCATTCGCTCCCCGCACCAGCCGCCGCCCCATCCAGTTGTGGTTGACCTTCGCGGCACTGATTGCCTCCTTCGCCACGGTCGTAATCGCGGCCGGTTCGTTCGAGACGGTTGTGGATGGTTCGGCTGCCATCGACGGGCCGGGACTGTTCTTGATGGGAGCCGTCCTCCTGGCCGCCCTACTCTCCGGCCTTCTCATGGCTGAACGTCATGTCGATCCCAGTGGCGACGCCTTCGCTGCCCGGGCATCGGCCATGCCCGGCTCCGAGGACGAGCGGCAATTCACGGCGCGGGGATACCTCCAAACCGACATCTGGCCCCTCCTGCTGTTCAGCACCGGTGGCATGATGCTGTTCGTCTCGGCCAACGACCTGCTGTTGATGTTCATCGGCCTTGAGATCATGAGCCTGCCGTTGTACCTGCTGGCGGGCATGGCGCGTCGGCGCCGACTGCTCAGCCAAGAGGCCGCCATCAAGTACTTCTTGCTCGGTGCGTTCTCGTCGGCGTTCTTCCTTTACGGAGCGGCGCTGGTCTACGGATTCGCGGGAACGGTCTCGCTGGGGGGCATCGCCGATGCCGTCACCGGGCAGCCGCAGTTGAGCGGCCTCTTGCTCGGCGGGATCGCACTGATGAGCGTGGGCCTGCTGTTCAAGGTCGCCGCCGTGCCCTTCCATTCCTGGGCACCCGACGTGTACCAAGGCTCACCGACTCCGGTGACGGCCTTCATGGCCTCCGGCGTCAAGGTGGCCGCGTTCGGGGCGATGCTGCGGCTGTTCTACGTCGCCTTCGGTGGGTCGGCCTGGGACTGGCGACCCGCCTTCTGGGTGATCGCGGTACTCACGTTCTTCGTCGGCGCCATGATCGCCCTGGCCCAAAGCGACATCAAGCGCATGCTGGCCTACTCGTCGATCGCGCACGCGGGATTCCTGCTGCTCGGCGTCATCGCCGTGACCCCCGATGCATTGTCCTCGACCTTGTTCTACCTGCTCACGTATGCGCTGGCGACCGTCGGTGCATTCGCCGTGGTGATGCTCATCCGGGACGACACCGGCGAGACGAGTGCGCTGGACGCCTGGCGCGGGCTCGGACGCCGACACCCCATGCTCGCGGGTGCGTTCACCTTGTTCCTCCTGTCGTTCGCCGGTATCCCGCTGACTGCCGGCTTCGTCGGGAAGTTCGCCGTGTTCTCCTCTGCGGCCGCCGCCGGCGAAGGGTGGCTGGTACTCCTCGCGGTGATCGCGAGCGCCATCGCGGCGTTCTTCTACCTGCGCGTCGTCGTCGTGATGTTCTTCTCCGATCCCGTCGGCGACGGGCCCGCGGTCGCGGTACCCAGCTGGGCCACCCGGGCCACCATCACAGTGGCGGCGGCGGTCACCCTCGTGTTGGGGATCTTCCCGCAGCCCCTGCTCGACCTGGCGTCGAACGCCGACATCTTCGTCCGCTGAGCAGTGCCTCCGCAGGGAGTTCCCGACCCAGAACCTGATGACGAGCCGGATAACGGAACAGTCGCTATGGGTGACGGTTGTTCCCCTGACCCGCGCGGGTCGATAGCGTGACGGAATCCGACCGTCGATGCAGGGAGATTCCATGCGCAAGTCCGTGATCGCACTGACCGCGACACCATTCCTGGTGTTCGCGCT
>WBZT01000942.1_pt1 | contig 22351 bp, 20 predicted proteins | sample 5204241 | NCBI WGS metagenome assembly WBZT01 (sample SAMN12344358, study PRJNA552823) | activated sludge metagenome | biome: Activated sludge suspended growth; feature: Nitrification reactor; material: Wastewater; isolation source: activated sludge from nitrification reactor of wastewater...
AACCCCGCAACGATCAGTGGCAGCCCTCCCACGGGGCCCGGGGTTGATCGCTTCACCCACGCAGGGTTGGTAGTATCGGCGCGGGTCGCTAGCTCAATTGGCAGAGCAGCGGACTCTTAATCCGCGGGTTCGGGGTTCAAGTCCCCGGCGGCCTACTCGCAGTCCCGGTTGCTTCTCAGCGGCCGGGACTTCTGCTGTCCGTTGTCTGGACCAGGAGTGCTCCCAGCACGAGGCCAGGCCCCCGGACGATCAATCAGTCCTGCAGCGCAGGAATCGCGGCGAAAGCCGACAGAATCTCAGGGTTGGCCAGTCCACCGGTGTTGCGCACCGGACGACCATGGACGGCATCGGCCACCGCGAGCTCAGCGAGTTTGCCCGAACGAGTGCGGGGCAGGTCCGCGACGAGCACCACCCGGGCCGGTACGTGACGTGGCGAGCATTGGGCGCGCAGTCGCTGCGCAATCGTCCGGATCAGGTCCTCGGGCGCCGCCACTGGCCACTCGTCAGCCTGCGCCGGATCAACCGGCCGGATGAACAACACGATCCGAGTGTCACCGTCCCACTCCTGGCCGATTGCCATCGCCTCGGCGACCTCGGGCAGTTGCTCGACCTGACGATAGATCTCGGCGGTTCCGATGCGCACCCCACCTGCGTTCAGCGTCGCGTCGGATCGGCCGTGGATCACGAATCCACCGTGATCGGTCCACGAGGCGAAGTCACCATGCGCCCAGGTGTCGGGGAACCGCGAGAAGTAGGCCTCGCTGTACCGCGAGCCGTCCGCGTCACCGGCGAAGTACAACGGCATCGAGGGGAACGACGACCTGCAGACCAGTTCACCGCGAACCCCCGGGCTGCCGGCGAGCGACTGTCCATCGGCGTCGAACACATCGACGGCGGCAGCGAGTGCGGGTCCTTGAATCTCTCCGGCGTAGACCGGCCTCGTGGGGTCACCGATCACGAAGCAACCGCACAGGTCGGTGCCACCGCTGATGGATGCCAAGTGGACGTCGGACTTCACATCGCCATAGATGTAGTCGAAGCCTTCGGGCGACAACGGGGAACCTGTGGATGTGATCGTGCGCAACGCGGCAAGATCGTGGGACTCCACCGGGCGAACGCCGGCCTTCAACGACGCATCGATGAACTTGGCACTGGTGCCGAACAGCGTGACTCGTTCCGCCGCGACGAGGTCCCACATCGCGGTTGGTCCGGGGTGGAACGGTGAGCCGTCGTAGAGGACGATCGTCGCGCCAGACGCCAATACGGTGACCAGCCAGTTCCACATCATCCAGCCGCAAGTCGTGAAGTAGAACACCCGATCGCCTGCGGCGATGTCACAGTGCAACTGATGTTCGGTCAGTTGTTTGAGCAGGATTCCGGCGCCGGAATGGACGATGCACTTGGGTTGCCCGGTGGTGCCGGACGAGTACAGGACGAAGCCGGGTGTGGCCGGTGACGACCTTCGGAACGATGGTGGCCCACCGGTCCAGCGGTCACCCCAGATGGCGACCGGGACGGGCAGGTCGGGGACGCGGGCCCCGACCTGGGGAGCGATGAGAACCGCACGCAGGCCGGGCAGTTGAGCCACGACTTCCGGCAGCAGGTGGCTGCGGTCGTGGACCTTGCCGCCATAGCGGTAGCCGTCGGCCGCAACCAGAACTGTGGGACGCACCTGCGCGAATCGGTCGACGACCCCGGCGACCCCGAAGTCGGGGCTGGTGCTGGTGAACACCGCCCCCAAGGCGTTGGTCGCCAGCATTGCGACCACCGTCTCCACCGTATTCGGCATCCAGGCCGCGACGTGTTGGCCCGGTCCGACCCCGACGGAGGCCAGCCACCTCATGCAGGCGCCGGTTTGTTCGGCGAGCTGGGCCCACGAGACCTCGGTGCGCTCACCGTCCTCACCCAGCGCGACAATAGCCTCTGCATTCGCACCCGCCCGAGTGCCGCCCGCAAGCAGGTTCTCGGCATAATTCAGGGCGGCATAAGGGAAGTAGCGGTCTCCCCGCATGCTCCTGCCCCGCTGCACGGTGGGGCCGTCACCGCGGTCGCCGACCACGCCACAGCGGTTCCACACGTAGTCCCAGAACCGGTCCGGCTCGGTCACCGAGATGCGGTGCAGATCGACACTGTCGTGCGCCCCGAGATCGGCCACGGCAGCCGCCATGGCGGTGTCCTGCGGCCGTGAAGGCTCCCACAACAACTGTCCCGATTCGGCCATGGCGTCAGTGTCTCGCCCTACAAACGACTGCCCGGCACACCGCACCCATCACGCCGATCATCATAGATACAGTCCGGTATTCGCGTTCCTATGTCGTTCCGACGCGACTGCATGCACGTCTGGTTCCCGCAACAGGATGTGCTCGACCCCGTGGATAGAGACATTCGAACGATCCTCGGGATCAAAGAGAACGTGGTCGCCAGCACCAATCGTCCGAACGTTGGGCCCGACCGCCACCACCAGAGCCCATTGCAGACGCCGACCGGCGACTGCTGACGCAGCAACCCGCATCTTCTGCCCCTCTTGCCGCTCCCCGTCAGGGCAGTCCCCGCGAACCAGGACCCGGTCATGCAGCAGCTTGATCGGTACCGCAGTCCTGTGCGGCAGGCTCATTCGAGACTGGTCACCACCAGCGGCTCCGGGGCAACCTCGGTCGCCGTGCGTGCCATCGCTGCGTACTCGGGGTTCACACTGGCGCGCGGAACCGGCACCCAGACGACCTCGCGCAGACGCTCTAACTCCCTGCGATGCGCGCGTCTGCGAAGCCCCTTACGAACGAGGAGCAGTCCGACGACAACACCACCGATGGCGATGATCCGCTCGCGCCGCCACTCCCCCGTCTCGTGGTCGAACACCAGTCCCTTTGCCGCATGACCCGCCCGCTGGGCGAGGGCCTGCGGCGTGGTCTCGGTCTTGAGTTGCGCGAGATTGTCTGCCAGCCGCTGCCGGGTAGCTTCGATCTCCGCCTGGATGTCCTCGGCGGACCGGGCCTGCTTCGACTGGCTCTCGGACACTCGCTGCCTCCTCAGGTTCGCCCCGCAGCCTACGCCGTCACAGACATCGGATCGAACCCAAATGGAAGTTCCAGACGATGACGTTTCAGGAGCCCGGCATCACTGAGCAGCTCGGCGGTCGACCCGTCAGCGACAATGCGCCCCTGGCTCAGTATTACGCTCCGCGGACACAGTTGCAGCGCGTAAGGCAGGTCGTGGGTGACCATCACGATCGTGCGCCCCAGACCGAGGAGCACCTCGGCCACCTCCCGACGACTGGCGGGATCCAGATTGGAGCTCGGCTCATCGAGGACGAGCAGCTCCGGATCCATCGACAACACCGTGGCGACGGCCACCCTCCGGCGCTGACCGAGCGACAGATGATGTGGGGGTCGCGCGGCGACTTCCTGCATCCCGACCGCAGCCAGCGCAGCGTCCACTCGTTGAGCGAGATCGACACCCTTGACACCCTGATTGGCTGGGCCGAACGCCACGTCGTCTGCAACTGTCGGCATGAACAACTGGTCGTCGGGATCCTGGAAGACCAGTCCCACCCGACGCCTAATCTCGGCGGTTGTGTCGTCGTCGAGCCGCAGTCCGGCGATCTCGACGCTGCCTCGCTCCGCCGAGATGAGTCCGTTGAGGTGCAGCATCAGAGTCGTCTTACCCGCGCCGTTCGGGCCCAGGACTGCGACTCGTTCCCCCGGTTCGATGCTCAACGTGACACCGTTGAGCGCCACTGTTCCGTCCGGATAGGCGTAATGAAGGTCGCGCACGGCGACGGCGGAGGTCATGACACCAGCACCCCAGCCCAGAGCGCACACACGGCCATCGTCAGCGGCACCACGAGAGCCGCCGCCCACTGTCGGAGGCTTGCCCTCGGAGCACCGGCGAACTGCGGCAATTGACCGTTATAGCCGCGGCTGATCATGGCGAGGTGGACCCGCTCCCCTCGTTCATAGGAACGGATGAACAGCGTCCCCGAACCATGGGCAAGCACCGGCCAGGCCCGCGGGCCTCTCGTGGTGAAACCACGGGCGCGGCGTGCTCGCTCCATCCGCTGCCACTCGGCCGTCACCACATGGATGTAGCGCAGCATGGCCGCAAGGATCTGAACGAAGACGTCGGGAACGTGCAAGCGCTGAAGGGCCACCACAATGTCGCGGGTGGACGTCGTAGCGGCCAGGATCACCGAAACCAGAACGCCGAGCGTTGCTTTCGCGAGGATCGACCAGGCCGCCCACAGCCCGGCTTCGGACAACCTGAACGGACCGACTGCGATGTCCGGCTCCCGTCCGATGAGAGGCAACAGCAGAGCGAAGACGACGAAGGGGATCTCGACCGCCATCCGCGGTGCAACTACTCGCAGCGGCAACCGCGCGACCACGAGGACCACGCTCAGGATCACGGCATAGAACACAAAAGCCCACACCTGACTGGCAGGCGTGAGGACGATCGCGAGGACCGTGAGGAAGGCCGCGACGACCTTGACGTGCGCCGGCGCACGGTGGACGAGGGTGTCACCTGCCACGTAGAGCCGTTCGCCGACGTCATGGCCGGCCGGGTGATCACCCACGGGGGTCGGGCTTGACGTCCGCTGACCGCGCCTGGCGAGATCGGGACCCGAGCAATAGGAACAGAGCGAACGCGACGAGCGCCGTTACTCCGACGCCGATCACTCCCGCCAACCCGACCGACAGCCGCTCGTCGGAGACGGCTTCGACACCGTAGTCGGCGAGCGGCGAATCGGAACTGGCTGAGTCCTGTGCACTGTCGGCGAAGCCCTGCTGTTGCGCGACCGACTCCAGACCGTCAGGACTGCTGCTGGCGTAGTAGGAAGCGATCCCGGCGAGGGCCACGGAGCCCACCATGCCGACGATGATGATGAGGGCGACCATGCGCCGGACGCCTTCGTCGCGGATCACGACGCCACCACTGCGCGAGTGCGGGCGGCCGGGGTCGCGCTTCGACGCAGCCCTGCGACCAGATCCGGACGGACCGCGGCGACCGACCACACGATCAGGGCCGTGATGACTCCCTCGACGATCGCGATCAGGGTGTGGATCGAGAACATGGCGACAATCACGGACGACAGATCGACCGGTACCGTGCCGCCCAGTGCGAACTCCACGACGAAACCCGCCACCGCGGCCAGCACCGACACGAACCCGGCGACTCCGGCGGACAACAGCACCGCTGACTTGCCACTGCCGAAGATTCTCACGAGCGCCACAAACACGAACCACGCGACGACTGGAGCGATGACCGCCAGATTGAGGACGTTCAGGCCCAACGCAGTCAGGCCACCGTCGGCGAACAACAGCGCTTGGACCACCAGGACGACCGTGAGAGCGAGCATCCCCGCGTACGGCCCCACCAGGATCGCCGCCAAGGCCGCTCCGATGAGATGGCCGGAAGTCCCCGCCCCGACCGGGAAGTTGATCATCTGCGCCGCGAAGACGAAGACGGCGACCAGGCCGGCCAGCGGCGCGGTCCGGTCGTCCAACGTCCGACGAGCACCGCGAACTGCCACGGCCACTGCCGCCACGGACACGAGCGCCGCTCCGGCTGCCACGGGGGCAGCGATGAAGCCATCGGGGATGTGCATGCTTGCCTTCCACGCCGACCTGGTCTACGAGCCGCTGGCCTTATTGCGAACTGTTTGCAATAACGTACCACCGCGATGCGCGGGCCGCTGCGGACACCTACGCTGACTTTTGGCCGACTCTCGGCCGACTTTCGGCCGACTCCAGGAGGCGACATGAGCACGAGACTCGACGTGGGCGACAAGGCTCCGGCATTCAGCTTGACCGACGACACAGGAGCGACTGTGTCGCTGTCCGATTACGCGGGGAAGACCGTCGTCCTCTACGCCTATCCCGCCGCCATGACTCCCGGGTGCACCACCCAAGCCTGCGATTTCCGGGACTCACTTAGCGCGCTGAAGGCCGCCGGCGTCGAGGTCATCGGCATCTCCCCGGACTCACCGGAAAAGTTGGCGAAGTTCCGGGCCAAGGACGGCCTGACCTTCACCTTGGTGTCGGATCCGGACAAGTCCGTGCTGACCAGCTACGGGGCCTTCGGAGAGAAGAAGATGTACGGAAAGACAGTGACCGGGGTCATCCGGTCCACATTCGTCATCGGACCGGACGGCACGATCGAGCACGCGCTGTACAACGTGCGAGCCAAGGGTCACGTCGCGAAACTTCGGGGGCTACTGGGTCTTTGATGCCGCGTGGTGGGAGCCGCGTGCTGCGTGCTGGGGGCCTGCCAAGTCAGTCACCCGTCGCTCGGATGCGTCAGGGTTCAGTGCCCAACGACCGGCACCGCTGGTCCATAAACCGGATCAGGTAGTCGAAGTTCACTTTGGTCTCACCGCTGAGATCCAACACTGTGGCGATGGTCTGGCTTTCGTATCGCCGACAGGTCTGCTCCTTGCCTGCTTGATCCAGCGAATCCCAGGCCTCGGCGAGCATCTGCCGACGCTGCTGCGAGGTGACGCTCTCGAAGGGATCGTTCAGCGCCATCTGCGGCGGATCACTGAGCGAAACCGCCAATACGGCCAGAGCTGCGCCCGCAAGAAACGTCAGACCCATGACCAGGGCGCCAATCGAGTTGTTGTTCACGTTCACCGCCAACCCCCACCCTACGGATGCGGGGGCCTCCAGTGCCGCCGTTGGCGCCGATAGGCTTGCTGTCACGCGGGTGTGGCGGAACTGGCAGACGCGCAGGATTTAGGTTCCTGTGTCCTCGGACGTGAGAGTTCAAATCTCTCCACCCGCACGGGTTCGTGGGCTGGAGCCCAAACCATGCCTCACGGTGCCCGTTGGCACCGTTTCAATAGGCCCGCCCCCCAGTTGCCGGAACCGAAGACCGATAGCGCATACGACGATGCCTGCCTGTCACCGCCGGACTTGACGATCACGATCCTGCGTCTGGATACCGGCGGTCGCGTCTACTTCCCGCGACCAGCCTCCATGTGCCAGCCGCGGTGGTCTGCACTTGGCCCGGGCTGCGCCCGCCTGACCTGGTCGTTCGAAGCCTCTCGCGCGCAGTCCACCTACGACTCCCGTGGCCGCCATCACCTGCGTGTGCGTCGTGCGGCTCGTCGCCACCAACTCACTGTCGAACATCGTCTTCCCTTCCGGACCGCAGGTCCGTGATCGTGTTGCCGGTCATATCGGCAGCAAGACCGTGGCCGCGCCACCCAACCGCGACCACCGGGGTTACCCCCGATGTCCGCAAGGCGGCACCGGTGGCAGCGCCGAGGGTGGGGACACTCTCGACCGCGCCAGTTGCGTTACTGCTTTCCACGTCCGCACTCCGGCGGCGTCTTCGATGCCCCGTCTCATGTGTGGGGTTCCTTTCGTCAGGACTTCTCAGGGGCCGATTTCGGCCCTTTCAACTCGTCCTAACGATTCGCCTCAACAGCGAGGACTGATAAACCATCAGTTACCCAAATTCCCTTCGATCTCGCTCTTCCCACGCGGTGGAGGTCATCCAGGCTCATCCGGCCGAGGAAGACCGCCCGGACGTGGCTACTGCAGGCCTTCAGCCCAGCGCGGGGGGCGGGAGCGAGGCTAGGAGCCCAGGGAGGCGAAGCGGTCGAAGAATGCCAGCAGCGCAGCGATCACCCGCTGCTTCTTGGTGCTGTGATCTCCGGCCGGAGTGAACCGACTGACGGGCGGCAGGATCGCTGTGATGGCGGTGCCAGAGGTCGGGACCGCACCGTCACGGAACGCTCGATCGACGAATATGCGCGTCTCGTCAGGACGCAACCCCTCCGCGTCGATGAGGTCCTGCAGTTCCGCGTGGCGACGGCCTGCGACGAATGCCCGCCATTGGTCGTCGAGGTCGCCGGTGATCGAGACCTGGTCCACGAACGCCAGGATCAGATCCTTCTTGTTGCGCAACGTGGGGCTGGCATCGATGGCGCGGGTGATCGTCTCGGCCTTGATCTCCTTGTCGTCACCGTCGCCGTGCGCCTGGCGCCACTGGTCGACGAGCAGCAGGATGTAGTCGACGGTGATCTCCACCTGCTTGATGAGTTCGATCTCGAACACGATGTCGTCGTTAATCGATTCCTTGTCGCCATCGCTGCGGCCGCGGATCTCGGCGTACAGGTCCAGGTAGACGCTGCGATAGTCCTGGGCGTCACGGTCACCCAACGGGTCATGCCCGGCGAACTCGTCGAAGGCCGTCAGGATGTTCTGCAGCCGCAGGATGGCGCCGAACAGCCCGATGAACTCCTTCTGCGCGGCCTCGCCCTCGATCCGCTCCCCGAGTGGGAAGCGGTCTCGCAGTTGGGCCACCAGGTCGGTGTACTCGTCGTAGTACTCGGCGTAGGGCTTGAGCAGCACGATGCCGCGGGCCTCGCGGTTGCCGAACAGGGCGATGGCGTCGTTCGTCTCTTGTTCGAGGTCTCGGAACGACACGATGTTGCCGTAGGTCTTGACCGAATTCAGGATCCGGTTGGTGCGCGAGTAGGCCTGGATCAGGCCGTGATTCACCAGCCGCTTGTCGACGAACAGCGTGTTCAGCGTGGTGGCGTCGAAGCCGGTCAAGAACATGTTGACCACGATCACCAGGTCCAGTTCTCGGTTCTTCAACCGCAGCGACAGGTCCTTGTAGTAGTTGCCGAACTTCTCGCCCGAGGTGTCGAAGTTGGTGGCGAACATGGCGTTGTAGTCGCCGATCGCCGACTCCAGGAAGTCCCGCGACGACTGATCCAACGCGCCCGTGTCGAAGCCTTCCTCGTCGAGGTAGTCGTCGCCGACGTCCTCGTTGGGGGCGTAGGAGTAGATGATCGCGATCTTCAGGCGCTCGTCGGGCGTGCGCTGTTGCTGCTGGGTTTTGAACTCGGCGTAGTAGCGCTTGGCGGCATCAATCGATGCCGTGGCGAACAGGGCGTTGAAGCCGTGGACCCGTTTGCCGTCCAGCGAGTAGTGCTGGGCCCGTTTGGTCTTGGCGTCGAAGTGCGCATGCGTGTACGCGACGACCTGCCGCAGGCGTTGCGGGTCCAGCAGGGCCCGCTCGGTGTCGATGGCCGCCACCTGCCGATCGGCCCCCGGCAGCGCCTCGGGCACCTTGATCGTGTTGACGTAGTCGATGCGGAACGGCAGGACGTTCTTGTCGTTGATGGCATCCACGATCGTGTAGGTGTGGATCGCCATCTGGTGCGGCGTCGGGGGGCAGTTGATCGGGTCGCCATGCCAGTAACAACCGAACGCCTGGGCAGTGGTGCGCAACTTCGGATTACCGCTCGTCGCGGCGTTGGTGGTGAAGATCGGAGTCCCGGTGAACCCGAACAGGTTGTACCGCATAAACGCCTTGGTGATGGCGGTGTGCATGTCGCCGAACTGGGACCGATGGCACTCGTCGAAGATGATCACGACATGCCCGCTGTAGATCTCGTGGCCGGCGTTTGCGGTGATGAACGTCGCGAGTTTCTGGATCGTGGTGATGATGATCCGCGCGTTCGGGTCTTCCAACTGCCGCTTCAACACAGCGGTAGAGGTGTTGGAGTTCGCGGCCCCCTTTTCGAACCGGTCGTATTCGCGCATGGTCTGGTAGTCCAGATCCTTGCGGTCCACCACGAACAGGACCTTGTCCACACCCGGCACCCGCGAGGCCAGTTGCGCGGACTTGAACGACGTCAGCGTCTTGCCCGACCCGGTCGTATGCCACACGAACCCACCGGCCGCCACGGTGCCGAGGGTCTTGCTGTTGGTGGCGATGTCGATCTTGTTCAGAATCCGCTCGGTCGCCACGATCTGATACGGCCGCATCACCAGCAGCACCCGCTCGGCAGTGAGCACGCAGTATCGGGTGAGCACGTTCAGCAGCGTGTGCGGGGCCAGGAACGTCTTGGTGAACCCGGTCAGGTCCTGGATCGGGGCGTTGGTCGCATCGGCCCACCACGACGTGAACTCGAACGAGTGCGACGTCTTGCGGGCACGGCGCCCGCCGGTCCTGGTGTCCAGGTGCTGGCGGCGGGTCGTGTTGGAGTAGTACTTCGTCAGCGTCCCGTTGCTGATCACGAACAGTTGCACGTACTCGAACAGGCCGGATCCAGCCCAGAAACTGTCCCGCTGGTAGCGGTCGATCTGGTGGAACGCCTCACGCAGATCCACCCCCCGGCGCTTCAGTTCCACATGCACCAGCGGCAGGCCGTTGACCAGGATCGTCACGTCATACCGGTTGGGGTGCCGAGCCCCGTCCCCGTTGCCGGTGTCCTGCTCGACCTCGTACTGGTTGATGACCTGCAGCCGGTTGTTGTGGATGTTCTGCTTGTCGATCAAGTGGATGTTCTTGCTGGTGCCGTCGTCACGGCGCAGCACCTGGACGTGGTCCTCCTGGATGCGCACCGTCTTGTCGACGATGCCCTCATTCGCACCTGCAATCGACGTCGCGTAGAACCGCTGCCACTCACCGTCGGTGAAGGTCACCGCGTTCAGGCGTTCCAGTTGGGTGCGCAGGTTCGCGATCAGCGCGGCCTCGTCGGCGATCGGCAGGTACTCGTAGGCCTGACCCTGCAACTGCTTGATCAGAGCCCGTTCCAAGTCCGCTTCGGACTGGTACGCCGAAGTTCGGGACGGATCGGGTTCGAACTCCGCCACCACCGTGCTCTGCGCGGAGGCGGCGACGATCTCGTAGCGATCGGTCATGGTTGCCACACCCGAAGTGGGATGTGCTCGGCGGCGTGGTCGAAGTCGCGGTCAGTGGTCAACAGGGTCAGGTCGTGGGCGATGGCCAACTGCGCGATGAGGGCATCGATCGTTCCCAGCTGGACTCCGGCCCGAGCGCAGGTGTTGGCCAGCCCCGCCGCGGCCAGGTAGTCGTCGCGGGTCGGTTCGACCAACTGCATGACGGCAAACCGCTCGGTCAGATTCGCTTCCACGCGTGTGGGCAGGAAGCCGCGCAGCAACTCCAGCACGACGACTCCCGCGGTGACGACGTCGTCCGCTCCCGCGAGCGCGCGAGCCAGGGCCTGGACCTGGGGAATCAACGGCGGGGCGTCGCGCCGAAAGGCCAGCGACCACACGCTGGTATCGACGAGCAGTGCCATGCTTTAGCCGATCTCGGCTGAGGAGCGGGAGCGGTCCGCCTTGTAGTCGAAGTCGGGATCCCACTGCAGGGTGCCGAACAGGTCCCGCAAGCGACTCTGTTCCCGTCGTGCGATGAACTCCTGCAGCGCGGCGGTGACCGTCTCCTTCTTCGTGGCCAGACCCCCAACGGCCAAGGCGTGGTCCAACAGGGCCGGGTCAATCGCCAGATTCGTCGCCATCAGACGCTCCCGTCGTCCTCGTGAGCCGGGTTGGTCACACATTCATTCACACATGATGCTACACATGGAGCGATGACCGAGTCGACACGGCAGTGCCGGTCCTGCGGCGTCACTCTCTCTCAACTAGGGAGTCCACGCTGCTCCCAGTCGGCGTAAGTCCCCTGCTCCCACACCCAGCGATCACGGCCGTTGCACGAGTGGCCCGTTGCGATGGCCCCCGCGCGGGATGGTGACGTAAACACGATGTCGCGCTGGACGATGCCGACATCCCTGTCCACCACGATCGAGCCGTCCGCGATCAGGCGCTCGTGGTGCTCGCGGTGCCCGGCATAGGCGCGGCGGGTGCTGGCGGACTGGCCGGTCGCCGTCCACTTCGGCACTACCCGGGAGCCGGCCAGCATCACGAACTCGGCACCGATCACCTGGGCCTGTGCCTGCACCCCGCGCCGTGATTCGGTCAGCGTGAACACCGGGGACTCGTCCGTCGCACTCACCACGGTGGGCGTCAGGTGCCGACCCCGGATGGCGTTGATACCCAACACCGGCAGGATGATCTGCAACTGCGCGAGGAACGCCTCCATGTCCGAGCGTTGCGCCTCGGACAGTTTCCGCGCCACCGGGGTCTGATCATTGTCGAGCGTGACCCGCTGCGCTTCCCTGGCCAGTTCGACGAGCCGGGCCTCCAGGTAGCCCCAGTGCCCCTCGTTGAATGAGTCGTCCTTGCACGTGATCAGCACCGCACGATCCCAGAAGTCACGTCGCCGCTCGTGGTCCTGGAAGCGGTTGCGGAATGCCTCGGTCTTGCCGATGTAGCAGCGCATGCCCTCGATGGCGGTGTCATCGGCTCCCAGGAGCAGGTAGGTGCCGTTGCGCTTGGCTTCGTCGCGGTCCAGCAGGTCTTTGAGGTCGGAGCGCGGCCCGGACAGCACATGCCCGGTCCAGCCGGCGATCTCCGCGGTCGTCAAGCCGCCCGGCACTCCCTCGACCAGAAACAGCTCGATGTGCTTGCCGTTCACGCGGCCAACTCCTCGAACGTCAGCAGTCGGTCCCGGTAGTACTCGTACTGCTTCCGGCGCACGGCGATCTCGGCGGGGAGGCCGGATGACAGGTCGTTCACGAGGGCGTCGAAGGAGTCGAGTTGACTTGCGATGCGCTTCTGAACGGCGAGGTCAGGCACTGGAATCGGAATCTTGGCGAAGCCGTCGACGAGGAGTGTGTTGACTTTCGTCCGAGCCACGTACTTCAGCTTCTGGCGCCGGAACCAGTTGGTTTGCATGACGTGAGATAGGAACACCGCGTCCAGACCACTGCGATAGGCATAACTGTGGTCGTGGATGGCTACGGGCTCTGGTCCGATCCAGGCCACCGCCTTTCCGACATCTTCGGGAGTCTCGCCCACGTCGACCACCACGACATCACCCGGCTTGGCGAAGCGCAGCGAAGGTGCCACTTCAGATCGAAGGTGGGACCGAGCCTCGCTCGCGGAAGTCCCGTAGTGCGTGTAGATCTCACCGTAGTGAATGCAGGCAATACCTTCATCGGCATAGTCAGCCTTTGTGAAGCGCTTGCCACGAAGGAATGCGCCGACCTCACCCATCGGAACCCACCGGACCCCCCCCGCTTCGTCGAACGTCAGCAGGGCGTCGCGGTAGTAGGCGTATTGGCGGCGACGAGCCTCCAGTTCCGCTTCCAGTTCCGCTTCCAGTTCCGCTTCCAGTCTCTCCATCCGGTCAAGGATCGCCACGATCTCCCGCTGCACCACCAGGGGCGGTGTAGCCACCGCGATCAGGTTGAGGTTCCGTTGATTCAACTTGGGCTGCGTGCCCCCCGTCACAAGAGACTCGATACTCACTGTCTGCAGGTAGTGGTAGAGAAACCTGAGTTCGATCTCACCCTTCGCCTGCAGCACATGGGCGTGGTTGTTCACCCAGATCTTCCCGCTTGCCCAGTTGACCACAGGCCGACCGCCCTTGGTCAGGACGCTCCCGTCCTCGCCGACCAAGAGAAAGTCACCATCGAATAGATACCCGTCGACCCGGTCCTGGATCCCGTTTGCGCCGTAGTAGGGGAACTCCCCAGGGATCCGCGCAGCACGGGTCACAGGTCGGCGCATGCTGTCGAAGTTCTTCGTGATGTCACCAAGGCTTCGGAATGGCACACCCTTGGGGCACTGCTCAGCCAGCAACCTTTCGACCTCGCTCACGACGCGTCCTCGAGGTCGGCAACGATGGCGTCGATCTGCTCTCGTAGCACCTGCTGGCGGGCCACGATCCCGGCGATCTCGGCGTTCAGGGCGACGATGTCGATGGCTTCGGTGGTGTCTTCTGCTTCGACGTAGGAACTGAGCGAGAGGTTGTAGCCGTTTTCCGCCAGGTCGTCGTTCGGGATCAGTGCCGCGACGTGGGGCACGTCGGCGCGCTGCGTGAACAGGTCCAGGATCTGGGCCTGCTGTTCGTCGCTGAGTTTGTTCTTGTTGCCCTGGCGGACGAACAGAGCCGAGGCGTCGATGAATAGCACGGCGTTGTCGGCCTTGGACTTCTTGAGCACGATGATGCAGGTCGCGATGGTGGTGCCGAAGAACAGGTCGGGCGGCAGTTGGATGACCGCGTCGACGTAGTTGTTGTCGATCAGGTACTTGCGGATCTTGCCCTCCGCACCGCCCCGGTACAGCACGCCGGGGAACTCGACGATCGCCGCGGTGCCGTCGACGGCGAGCCACGACAGCATGTGCATCGTGAACGCCAGGTCGGCCTTCGACTTCGGCGCCAATACTCCGGCGGGGGCGTAGCGGGGGTCGTTGATCAGAAGGGGATTGGCGTCGCCTTCCCACTTGATGGAGTAGGGCGGGTTGGACACGATCGCCTCGAACGGCTCGTCGTCCCAGTGCGCCGGGTCCAGCAGGGTGTCGCCGTGGGCGATGTCGAACTTCTCGTAGTTGATGTCGTGCAGGAACATGTTGATGCGGGCCAGGTTGTACGTGGTCAGGTTGATCTCCTGGCCGTAGAACCCCTGCCGCACGTTGTCCTTGCCCAGGACCTTGGCGAACTTCAGCAGCAGTGACCCGGACCCGCAGGCGGGGTCGTACACCTTGTTCACAGCCGTCTTGCCGACCACGGTGATGCGGGCCAGCAGTTCGCTCACCTCTTGGGGGGTGTAGTACTCGCCCCCGGACTTCCCCGCGCTGGAGGCGTACATCTGCATCAGGTACTCGTACGCATCGCCGAAGGCGTCGATGGTGTTGTCACTGAACTCGCCGCCGAGGTCAAGGTCGCCGATGGCGTCGAGGAGTTTGACCAACTTCTCGTTGCGCTTGGCAACCGTCCCGCCCAGTTTCCCGCTGTTGACGTCCAAGTCGTCGAACAGGCCCTTCAAGTCGTCCTCGCTGTCGCTGCCGACCGCGGAGCCCTCGATGTTGCGGAACACCCGCTCCAGGGTCTCGTTGAGGTTCTCGTCAGCGGCTGCCCGGGCCCGTACGTTCGCGAACAACTCGCTGGGCAGGATGTAGAAGCCCTTCTCGTTGGTGGTCTCGACCCGCCCGAACTCAGCCTCGGCGTCGGAGAGTTGCGCGTAATCGAACTCCGCGACGCCGGCAGCCCGTTCAACCGTGTTCAGGTAGGACGTCAGGTTCTCGGAGATGAACCGGTAGAACAGCAGCCCCAGCACATAGGACTTGAAGTCCCAGCCGTCCACGCTGCCGCGCAGGTCGTTGGCGATCCGCCAGATGGTCTTGTGCAGTTCGGCCCGCTGCAGTTCCTTGCGCACGCCCGTATCGACAGTGCTCACTGACGAATCACCGCGGCCTCCCCGTCACGAACAGTGTGAACCCTCGAAAGGTACCGAAATCCGGTCCGTGCTGACCTGCCGACGGCTGAGGACCCGAGTTCTACTGCCGCCGGGCTACTCGTCATCACCGCGAACCCCTAGTCTGGGCGCATGTAGAGCCCAGACGATGGGCTCCAGCCCAGAATTTCAGGTGAGACTCTCTCCACCCGCACCGTTTCGTGGGCCCACGCAAGCGCTGCAACGCCTCGGTGGAGTGCACGACGACCTCCAGCCCGGATCACCATCGGGACGCTTGCTCGTCAGACCTCGGCCACCGTGTTGCCCTCCGCGGCCCGCCGGTCCTGCTGCAGGTTCCGAACGATCACCTCCGGCGAATGGAGAGTCACGGTGACCACTCCGCCCTTCGAGGAAGGCAACTGCCGCCCGCTGCGGGGTCACGGGGGTCGGCACTTACCGAAGCAGTGATGGACTTCCGCGAGAGGTGAATCAGTACTCGAGACCGGACGAGGTGAGGACGACGACCTTGCCGCTCGCCTCGCCGGCTTCCATACGCGCGTGGGCGCTGGCGATCTGGTCGAGAGTGAACACCTGGTCGACGGGCACAACGACTTGACCCGCGGCCACGCGCTCGACGAAGACCTGAAGCACGCTTGCCGGAAGGTCGCTGGCGTCGCCGCCGTAGGCCGTGAGCCGCACTCCCCGGGGCAAGTACTCGATCGGGTAGAAGTCGCGCACTGTCCACTGGTTGGACAGCATGCCCGTGAAACAGACGGTGCCGTGAACCCGGGTGGCCCGCAGCGTGTCGGGCAGCGTCGGGGTTCCGATCAACTCCAAAGCGGCGTCCACTCCGCCGCTCACGAGTTCTCGCACCCGCGGCGCCAGAGCCCCGTCATCGATCAGCACGTGGTCGACACCGACCTTGGCCAAGGCGTCGGCCTTCGCCGGGTTGCGGGTAGTCGACAGGACCGTGAGGCCCATCCCCTTGGCGAGAACGGCAGATGTCATCCCAACCGATGAGGTGCCGCCTCGAATCAGGAGGCTCTGGCCGGCCTGGGCGTCGAGCCCTACAGTCAGCGAGCCGTAGGACGTCTGCAGCATCTCGGGGATGGCGCCGAGGGTGGCCCAGTCGAGATCGCTGTCAAAGGACAGCACCTGGGTCGCGGGAACGCAGGTGTACTCGGCGTAGCCGCCGTCGTAGACGCGGCCCATGCCGCCCATCATGGCCATCACCTTGGTCCCCGCAGCGAACTCGCCGCCCGGGCACTCGGCCACGACGCCCGTCGCTTCGATGCCAAGTATGCGAGGAAACGTCACGCCCTGGGCAAGGCCGAGGCGGGTGTGCAGTTCCGAGCGGTTGAGCCCGAACGCCTTGACTTGGATCAACACCCACCCGGGTGATGGGACCGGGATTGGGACAGTGCGGATGTGGAACGCTTCGGGTGGGCCGGGGGCGTCAAGGACTACTGCTCGCATGGTCGATGTCGTCACTGTCGGGCTTCCTGTTCGTCGCTGCCCCGGTACATGGACTTGCGCAGGGCGCTCAGCGCGGTCCCGAGGGCGTCGATCCCTCCCGGCGGCAAAGCGCCACCGTCAATCTGCACGACATTCCTCCGTTGACGGGGACTCGCCCTTCGTACGTGGCTACCGTAAGCCAACGGGTGGCACCCGCTTCCTGCGCAGGAGGAATCATGGCGTCAACGATCCCGCTCTCGCGCCAGATGATGCGTGTCATTCCGGCTGACCAACTGGACCGCGAAGGTGACGAGTCGTCACTGAAACGCACCATGGGTCTGCTGGCCCTGACCATGTTCAGTGTCGGCTCCATCGTCGGCACCGGCATCTTCGTCGTCCTCGGTGAAGCCGTGCCGAAGGCCGGCCCCGCCGTCTTGCTGTCGTTCGTCCTCGCGGCGATCACGTGCGCCTTCTCGGCGTTCTCCTACGCGGAACTGGCCGGGTCGATCCCAGTGTCCGGGTCCTCGTATTCCTACGCCTACGCCACGCTCGGCGAGATCATCGCCTGGATCTGCGGCTGGTGTCTGATGCTCGAGTACGGCGTGTCGGTCGCAGCTGTCGCCGTGGGCTGGGGACAGTACCTCAACGAGTTCCTGTCGGTGTGGGGTATCGAGATCCCGCCCCAGTTCGCCAACCCCCCCGGTGAGGGAGGCGGCGTGTTCAACATCACCGCGGTCATCGTGGTCCTGGCCTGCGCGTTCCTGCTGCTTCGTGGCGCGTCCGAGTCGGCGACGATCAACACGATCATGGTGTTCATCAAGATCGGCATCCTGCTGTTCTTCTGCGCTGTCGCGTTCACGACGTTCGAGCCGGGCAACTTCATGCCGTTCGCCCCGCTGGGTTTCGCGGGCATCAGCGCTGCGGCCGGGCAGGTGTTCTTCAGCTACATCGGCTTCGACGCCGCATCGACGTGTGGTGAGGAAGCGAAGAACGCGAAGAAGGATCTGCCACGTGCCATCATCTTGTCCCTGATCATCGTCACCATCTTGTATGTCCTGGTCACCGCTGCCGCCATCGGCGCGCGACCATGGCAGGACTTCGAGGGCGCCGGCGCGGAGGCGGTGCTGGCGACCATCGCGCGTGACGTCACCGGCAGCAACTGGGCGCCGACGCTGATCGCGCTGGGTGCGGTGATCTCGATCTTCTCCGTGGTGCTGGTGACGATGTACGGCCAGACCCGGATTCTGTTCGCGATGGGTCGCGACGGCATGCTGCCGAAACTGTTCAAGAAGGTGAATCCCCGAACCCAGACACCGGTGGCCAACACGATCGTCGTCACCGTGATCATCTCGATTCTGGCGGGGTTCATCCCGCTGGGGCAGCTGGCCGAGGCGACCAGTATCGGCACACTGGCGGCGTTCGCCATCGTGAACTTCGGGGTGATCGCGCTGTGGCGGGCGCGACCAGAACTGGAGCGAACGTTCAAGGTTCCGCTGATGCCGCTGATGCCGATCCTCGGGGTCGTGTTGTGTATCTACCTGATCAGTTCGCTGGCGTGGATCACGTGGGTCGTGTTCTTTTCGTGGATGGCAGTCGGCATCTTGATCTACATCTTCTACAGCCGTTCGCACTCCAACGCGCCGAGCGAACGCCCGATCCCACTGGCCGACGAGCGCGCAGCCGTCGAGCTGAGCACCCGAAGCATGTCAGTTGGCACGATCGTCGGGATCGTGCTGCTGGTCATCACCGCCGTGGCCGCGGTGCTGTTCGGTGCCTCGCAAGATGGCATCAATGTTGCCCAACAGATCGCCTGGTACCTCACCGCGATCGCCTGCGTGGTCGGTATTGTCATGGCGGTGCGCGGTCTGGCGGCCGACCGCTCCGCCGTCGACGGGGTGCAGGCCGGTGAGTTCACCGGTGCGGCCGTCAAGATGCGCTCGGCGATCATGAGTATCGCCGTGTGGCTTCTGATCCCGGGATTGCTGGCCGTGCTGTCGGTGACGTTCGCATCCGGTCCCGCCGCGAAGGGCGAGGCGGAGGCTGCGCCTGTCTCACCCACCACCACTGTCATGACCGGCGTCACCGCCGAACGTGCAGCGGGCCCTGGGTAGCACTGCGCGGAGGCTGCTCGGCCACACCCCGTCGGCGACACGGGCGCGTGGTGAGCGGCCCGCGGCTCGCACTGCTGCGGTCACCCGGCCATACGCGCGAGCGGAAGCCATGTCGAACGGAAGCGATTCAGATACGCCCTTGGCCTGCTGCAGCTGATCCATGCGCGCGTGCTGTCCGGTTCACACTCGGTGCAACGGCAGCAGCAACGTCCGAGGACGAGGGCTACGACAAGCAGGTGCTTTCTCGAGCACCCGGGTAGGCCAGACCGCGCCTTACCCGCACCGGTGATCTTGGTACCGTCGATCAGGAGGCCAAGATGGTCGACTTCACATCGCTCCCCCGCGCGCAGGAGCACGGCGACTACGACGTCGTCATCGCCGGTGTCCGCGACGCCATGTCCACCAATCCGGCTGCCGCCATGGCCGACCCGTTCATCCGAGACTGGATCGGTCGACGATTCCGGAACATCTTCATCGATGAGGCCAGTGCGAGTGCCGAAGTGGTGGCGAAGGCCCAGAAGCCCGCGCCGCTGTCGTGGGTGGATCGGCGAGACGACCGGCAGAAGATCGCCGACCGGTTCTTCCGCACCATCGACGCCGGCGAGGTCCACACTGAGATGCCGGCCGCTGAGTCGGGCGCCTTCAGCGATGTCTCGTTGCTGATCTGCCCCGGACTGCTGACCGGGTTCATGCCCGGACTCGCGTTCCAGCAGGAAATCCCGAAGATGACCGAGCGGTTCGGGGTGAATATCCTCTCGGCGGACTCCCACCCGGTGCGCTCCTGTGAGGCCAACGTCGCTGACCTCACCAATGCGATGGTCAACGGCATCGGCAACGCGCCCGACCTGCACGCGACGCTGCTGACATCGACCGACGACCCCGTTCCCCCCGGAGACGTGGTGATGCTCGGCTACTCGAAGGGTGGCCCGGACATCAACACTTTCCTTGTCGCGCGCCCTGATCTCGCGCATCGGGTGAAGGCAATCATCAGTTGGGCCGGCGCCCACGGCGGCTCTTACCTGGCCAACGACCTGTACACCAGGTTCAAGAAGGTCCCCGATTCGGAGATGGTCAAGCATCGCGCCGCGAACGCCGCCGAACTCGTTCGCCGCATGCTGCCCTTCGCCGACGTCAAGCGCATCGACCGGCGGCTCGACGAGTACGACGTGAAAGGCGCGCTGTACTCACTGAGCACCGGGGGCCGAGACGAGTGGAACGAAGCCAACACGGCCGCCCTGGACGAGTTGGCGATCCCGACCATCTACTTCACCGGTGCCACGACCGCCCGGGAAGTCACGTACTTCAACCTTGAAGGCGAACTGGAACTCGACAAGTACGACGTGAACAACGACATGCAACTGACCCAAGCCGAGGCCACGCCGCCGACGCGTAACTCGGTGCATGCGGCGATGTTCCATGCCACCCATTGGGATCTCTCCTACGACCCCTGGCCCTGGTACGAAACAGCGGGCTCACGAGAACTGCATGAGCCCTTCCCCCGCTATGCGGCCCTGGCCTCCATCCTGCTGCTGCTGTCCGAACTGGGGATCATGCGATAGGACCGTACTCAGCCCGCCCTGAGCCGCACGGGCATTGCCCACATAGAGGGCAGGAGACTGGACCGCGACGTCGTCACCGCCGACCGGGCATGGGGTGACCGCCCTCGAGTGATCAACGTGCGGTGACTGCCACAGCCCCGGCGCGCCTACTCCGAGTCCGATGACGCCCGTCGTGTCAGGATGCACCCACAACCCGTGGAGGATGGATGTGCACTGATCTGCGACTGCTGAAGTTGGATCAAACGGTCTCGGCTCGGACCTTGGACTTCGCCTACGAAACCGGTTCACGCATCCAGGTGGTCCCGCGGGGTCAACAGTGGTCGGCGGTCACCACCAAGACCGACGCGCCGACGCTGGCGTGGGAGAACAGCCTCGGGTTCGTAGCCCTAGACGGGTTCGGGTTCGACTCGTATTTCGCTGACGGGCTCAATGAGGCCGGGCTGTCGGTGGGCACATTGTTCCTGCCCGAGACCGACCTGCCCCACCAGCCGCCACAGTCAGCGGGCAAGCCGGCCATCGACTTCGTCAACATCGCCGGGTGGCTGCTGGGGACGTGTTCCAGCGTGGCCGAGGTCAAGGAGGCGCTACTCGGCGTCCGGGTGTGGAACGCCCCCGCCCGGCTGCTGTGGCCTGCGGGCAAACCTGTGCCGGATCAGGCGAAGGCACTGATGGACTATGCGATCACCGAGCACCTGGCGATCCACGACGCCCATGGCAACGACCTGGTGGTCGAGTTCCTGGACCAGCGGATGTACCTGCACGACAACCTCACCGGGGTGCTCACCAACTCGCCGCGCTTCGAGTGGCACACCACCAACCTGCGCAACTACGTCGGACTGACAAATGTCGAAGACCAGCCTTTCAACCTCATGGGGATGCCCGTGGAGCCGACCGGCAACGGGACCGGTCTCGTGGGGCTGCCGGGCGACGTCACGCCGCCGTCGCGCTTCGTGCGCGCGGTTGTCCTCACGCAGGTGTTCCATGAGGCGAAGGACTCGTCGGCTGCGGTGAACCAGGCGTTCCACTCGCTGGACCTCGTCAGCGTTCCGCGGGGACTGGCGGCCAGTGGTGACTACACCCAGTGGTCCGTGGCCCGGGACCACGACAACAAGATCCTGTACACACGCACCTACGACTCCTGGACCACAGGCGTGCACGACCTGGCCGACCTGGGCATTGACAGACCGGGTCCGCGCAGCACCCTGCCCATGCCCTGAGGGGCAACCGGCCAACACGGATCTGCGGCACGTGAGGGCACTCCGACCGGGGGGTCATACGTCAATCCGTGCCCGGCGCTACGTGGCAATCGGTTGAAGTCCGCAGTAGCCACCGACGGAGCTCACCTGCGCTGCGCCGAACATTCCGTGAAGGACTCCGTGTTGACCTCGTCGGGCGTCTTGGCGTCGAGACCGTCGCCGGAAACCCACCAGCCGTCGCCTACGACGAGTACCCGCGCGTGTCACGACTTCGCCAGAGGGAAGGCGTCCACGGCGTCGGTGGGACCTGCCACTGCCAACCTCTCGTCGCGGCGGATCCGACGCTCGGGGTCGGGGAACTCCACCGCGCCCCCCGCTGACTGCAACCCGATGACGGCCACACCATTCTTGCCCTTGATGCCGACCTGCTCGACAGTTTGGCCGATCGACCATGCCGGGGGGTCCATGATCGCCAGCGCATATCCGTTGGGGAAGCTGACGTACTCTTCCATCCCGGTGAAGATCAACTGGCCCACCCGCGCACCCATCTCCTGCTCGGGGTACACCACCCAATGCGCGCCCACCCGCTCCAGGATCCGGCCGTGTGCCTCAGTTGTTGCCCGGGCCCAGATCTCGGGCACTCCGAGGTCGGCCAATGCGGCGGTGGCCAGGATCGAGGCCTCCAAGTCCTCGCCGATCGCCACGACAGCGCACTGACACTCATCGACGCTCAGGTCCCGAAGCACCTGGGTCGACGTACCGTCGGCTTGGGCGGCCAGCGTGACCGCCGGAGCGATTTCCGCGATGAGATCAGGATCGGGGTCGATGACCACGACCTCTCGCCCCGCGACAGCGAGTTTGCGCGCCACCGCCTCGCCGAATCGGCCAAGGCCGATGACTGCGACGGTCTCCGCATCAGCTCTGGTGCCCATGGCTACCTCCTGGTCACGCGCTGGTCAGCCGACGATG
>WBZT01000943.1_pt1 | contig 22346 bp, 18 predicted proteins | sample 5204241 | NCBI WGS metagenome assembly WBZT01 (sample SAMN12344358, study PRJNA552823) | activated sludge metagenome | biome: Activated sludge suspended growth; feature: Nitrification reactor; material: Wastewater; isolation source: activated sludge from nitrification reactor of wastewater...
TCTCTTGGGAGGGGTTATGATCGATCTTGATTTGACTCATAATTTTCTACCTTTTTCACTTAATCTAAACTTACAGGAAAACCACTGCTGGAAACGATCCAGCATTGGCGGAAGAGGTGACCTCCACTTGCCTTATTTCAGAAAGTTCGTAAAAGTTGATTTTATGATATTAAATCAAACAAAAACATATAGTTATGTTATATTTTATGACCGACTAAGTTTTTATTAGTTGCCAAAAATCTTATTCAGACCGATAATTAATGAGGGTCTAAAAAAGGGTCTTATATATGGCGGCCTTAAAACTTACAAAACTAAATCTTATAACTTCTGAACGGCGTGCATTATAGGCGCTATAAATCATGACTACAAGACTAAATGACAAAAAGGTACGAACCGCCCTACCCGGAAGATATTACGATGGCGATGGACTTATTCTCAGAGTTCGCAATTCTGGCTCACGCGATTGGGCGTTAAGAATTACAAAAGACGGCAAAACTTCTGATTATGGCCTTGGCGGTTTCCCAATGGTTACGCTTGCCGAGGCAAGAGACAAAGCATTTTTATTACGCAAAGAAATTAAAAATGGCAATACACCTGAAAGAAAAATTAAGACTATCTTACAATCGTTTGAAGAGCTAGCGGAAGACTACATTAAAGCTCACTCTCCCAGCTGGAAAAGCAATAAAAGCAAAGACCAATGGCGCTCTTCCTTATTAGCCTATGCATATCCAAAGATTGGGAAAAAGTCTGCAAAAGACATTACAACTGCCGATGTACTATCCGTATTGAGGCCAATATGGGAAAGTAAAAACGAAACGGCCAATCGTGTAAGAGGCAGAATCGAGAAGGTACTAGATGCCGCCACAGCTCAGGGCTTAAGAACTGGAGACAATCCAGCCAGATGGCAAGGCCACTTAATCACGCTATTACCAAAACCTAGCTTAATTGCACCAGTAGAGCATTTCCCAGCTATGGATTACAGAGAATTGCCGGCCTTCTGGAAAAAACTAAGCTTAATGGATGGGATTGGAGCTGCTGCTTTGCGTTGGACAATACTTAATGCTGTGCGCTCTGGGGAGTCAAGGGGTGCGACTCGCGATGAGCTAATGAATAACTTATGGATTATCCCTGGACTCCGTATGAAAGCCGGTAAAGAGCATCGAATACCATTAACCAATGCTGCACTGGCAACAATTCCCTCAAATATTGATAAAAACAACCATCTCCTATTTTCGGCACCAAGAGGTGGTAAACTTTCTGATATGAGCTTGTCTGCTGTGCTCAAGCGAATGGGTATAAAAGACATCACGGTACATGGCTTTCGCTCTACATTCAGAGACTGGGCAGGCGAAACAACTTCACACCCAAGAGAGGTAATAGAACACGCCCTCGCCCACCAACTTAAAGATAAATCAGAGGCAGCATACGCTCGCAGCGATTTATTAGAAAAACGACGCAAATTAATGGAAGATTGGGCAGCATTTGTAACAGGAGAACATAAATGAATTGTGATTTTGAGCATATCCCTAATCCAGACTATGACCTTAAAAAGCCAATAGGCGAAAACGGAAATTTCCCGGACATGATAAATCCGCTTTGCGCGGCTGCAAAACTGTTCTGCGTGGAATTCACTTTACCATTGTTAGAAAATGGGTTTGCTCCGCACCAACACAAAATTTCGAGTAAAGATCTTTACAATGAGGCGCTTCGCCAAATCGCCACTCACCAAGTTGCGCCTCCTCCTTGGTTGGCTCAAATGATTCTCGATAAAACCCCATTAAAAAAAGCCAGATTGAATGGTCTAAAATTTGATGAAGCTGAAGCAATTTTTAATGCCCGAATAAATAATAAAGAAATGCTGACAACCTGGGACCAAGACGACTGTAATGCCGAAGACAGGACGCGTGCAGAAACGAGAAGGCACGATAGATTAGTAGAATTATGGGAAGAATATAAGAAGCATTTTGAGGCGACTATAGATAACTTACCATAAATCTTTATCCAGATGTATACGTCAAAGCAACCTGAATTTTTCTAGAGATGACACTCGCTTCTACTGAACAACGTCACCTAGGTGCTCTTTTAGGTCTAGCCATAGGTGATGCGCTAGGCACAACGGTCGAGTTTTTACCCAGAGGCACATTTTCACCAGTAAATACCTTGGTTGGTGGTGGCCCATTCAACCTCAAACCCGGACAGTGGACAGACGACACTTCAATGGCGCTCTGTTTGGCTGAAAGTTTGATTGAGTGCAATGGTTTTGATGCTAACGACCAGATGACTAAATATATAAAGTGGTGGAAACACGGTTATCTTAGCTCAACAGGCAGATGCTTTGATATTGGCAAAACAACAAAAGACGCCTTATCTCGATTCTTGAAAAGCGCAAGCCCCTACTCTGGATCTATTGACCCAATATCTGCAGGAAATGGATCGCTGATGCGTCTTGCACCAGTAGTGTTGTACTTTTATCCATCAGAAGTTGATGCCATTTACTACGCTGGTGAAAGCTCTCGAACTACACATGGCGCACCTGAAGCTATTGAGTGTTGCCAACTTCTAGCCTCAGTCCTTGTTAAAGCAATCAATGGGAAAGAAAAAAGTGTGGTTCTTGACAGCAGCACCCTCTCCTTTTCCAAACCAAAGGTTAAAGCATTGGCTGAAGGGCAATATAAAACAAAGACTGTTTCGCAAATTCAAGGTAGCGGGTATTCAGTAGCGTCATTAGAAGCAGCTTTGTGGTGTTTTTATAACTCAACATCGTTCAGGGAGGCAGTTCTAATGGCTGCGAACCTAGGGGATGATGCAGATACTACCGCTGCTATAACGGGACAAATAGCAGGCGCTTATTATGGGATTGATAATATTCCCACTCATTGGCAAAACCTTCTATATCAGGCAAAGGAGATAAAAGACATTGCACTAAAATTACTTCACTGACCTGATTTAAGTCGTTGTTCGACAAGTTCAATGAGTTGGCTGGCTGATATATTCAACGCGTCAGCTAGAATGAAAATTGTAGCGATAAGTGGTGACTTTTCTGCCCGCTCTAGTGCACTGATATGACTACGCTCAGTTTTGGCTAATTCCGCAAGCTTATCTTGCGTAAATCCACGTGCTAGGCGTAATTCTCTTAGCACTTCGCCAAATATTTTTGCTGGTTGGTTTTTATCTTTCATAACGAAAGACAGATTCAACTATTATATTTTCCTTGTCTGCATACACTTGTATTCGTTACACTACCGAAATACTAAATTTGTGCCATAAATTCATTAATTGATGAAAACCACCATGAAGTAATTGATATGAATCCACAACACAACACGTTAGATTTTTTGATGTCACGAAATTAAGTTTAAAAAACTCAAGTGGCATTTAATTAAACTAGGGGAAAACAAAAATGATAGTGAGTATGAAGAATGACGTAGGCTTAGTTCGACAAGTAAAAGTTGGATTTTCATGGACTGCTTTCTTTTTTGGCGGATTCCCTTTCTTTTTTAGAGGCATTCCCCTATATGGAGTAGTGTGGGTTCTTTTAGCACTTGTCACATATGGAATTACCAATCTCATTCTTTGTTTCATTATTAACAAACAAACGGCTCATTATTATCTTGAGCATGGTTATAAACCCACAGGTGAAGGTTGGACAGTTGCTGGTCCAAAGTGGGGAATTTCTCTTCCAGCAGTCGCATAACTTATTATAAAACTGGACGCGCTACCTTAAGCCATCGCATCAAACGTTAGGAATCTACTCATGGAACAACAAGAAAAAAAAGTAAGTTTGTTATTAGCTGTAGGTATAGTATTTATGCCATATATTTTCAGTTGGTTTTTACTGAAAGACGGATACAGTAAAAAAGCGAGGATATGGGGGCTTGGATGGGCAGCAATCATAATACTCATGTATTTTTCTGGGGAACGCAATTCAATTGAAACCAAGAGCCAAGCAGTGACTGCGAATGGGAATCAGGCTCAACAATTAGCTGAAACCCCACCTGTCAATTCAACAACAGAAAAAGCATTCAATGTGCCCTCAGATTCTAAGGCGCAGTTTTTTGTGTTAGAAAAAGGTGGCACTGGTACAAACCCCACAATAGTCACGAAACGTGTGGGTTCTAGTGGGACAAGTTACTCCAAACGAGAGTACAACTGCAAAAACAATACCGTGAAATATCTTGGCACTGGAGATAGTCTCGCTGAAATGGACTCATCAAAAGCTGACCAAAACATGGCACCTATTGTTGAAAGTTCTATTGCATACTACGTTGGCTTAGAAGCATGCAGTGAAAATCCAACTGACAATCCAATCATTGATAAACAGCCGCCTGAAGTCGCCTCTACAGGGTTGCAGTGGTCATATTCCCAAGCCGATGACCCTATGAGCAATGGCGCAACTTACCATGCAGTAGTTTTAAGTTCAAACACCGTGGAGTTCGATTTCCCTTACTCAGGAGCACAAAATGCAAAACTCCACCTTAGAATTGACCCTAAGTATGGAAAAGACGTAATTTTCAGCATTGAAAAAGGGCAAATTCTATGCAACTCCTATGAGGACTGCACGGTACTTGTACGATTTGATGACGAAAAGGCTATTAATTTCTCAGCAGCCAGCGCAGCTGACAACAGCACTGAGACTATTTTTATTCGTAACTATGCTCGATTTGTAGAAAAAATGCTGAAAGCAAAACGAGTCCGTATATCTACAAATATTTATCAAGAAGGCGCTCCAGTATTTGAATTTGACGTTAGCGGCTTCGACCAAGAAAAATACAAACCAAAAACATGAGACCGCACTTAAATAGTATGAAATTGCAATTAGCTCAAAAAATATGTATGGCGGTCGGAGTCCCCTCAATAATTTGTCGTAATATCTCTGTATTAATTAGATTTGCTGAATAACAATATTTTCAAGGCCCTTTAAAAGACCCTTTAAATAGTAATTATAGCTGCTTGTTTTTGCGGGGTGACGACTTTACAACCCATAGAAGACACATGAAAGTTAGTGTAATGTGTTTACTCTTCTTTAGACAATTCCCATTTATACGTACGGCTGTTATTGAAAAGTGTAATGTAATACCCTGAAAGTAGAGTGCTGCGGCCAACAATCAACATTAATAGTCCGTTAATGTTTAGCTTGGAGTGTGTTAATAATTTATTCATGGCGTCAATATCTGAAGCCGAAGCGGTGGGAAAGTCTTCAGCATGAGTGTGCCACTCCCCCAAATATAACAAACCATCTTGAGCAAAATTTTCAATAATTTTCTGAGCGGAAGTCACATTTGAGCGATAATGATAGCGTCCTCGCTCATCCCTTCTATAAGGACCAGTGGCTATCGCCACTCGAATCTCTTGCTCGTTGGCATGACCAAACAGTTGGCCTCCAGCTTCTGTTGATACTGAACTTAATTGCCTAGATTTTTCTACATGCTCTAATACCGCAGGTTCTAGTACAAGGGTTTGACTTACTCCTTCTGCAGTTCCAGTAATTAGGGCATGTGTTTTAGTTCGTTGAAACCATTTTAATAACTTCATCACCAAGGGTATTCTTTTACACATAAGCTATCCGTGAACGTAGGCAGCAAATTACCGCCACGCTTTGTAACTTCCACTTTATTTCCAAACCAAACTCGGCGAGTTGATTGGGCTAATTTATCGCAAATAACATCTAAAGCCAAGCCTGCAGCAAGACTGATAGTAGCTTGTAAATCAATCGCTCCATGTGGTTGAAAAACATTACCACAACCCGCTTCTACAATGAGTGCTCCGCTTTCTGCAGGCCAGTCTGTTAGCCGAAATTTTACTTGTTGTTCATTATCAAATGCATCCAGTACAGTATCCTTCCCTAGCAACCCAATAGCATGACCCACAATTGCAAATTCTTCAGTCCAACAACAAATATGTGCAGGTGGAGTTCTTTGTGTTTGTCTCCAATTGTCAATTTTCACGTCTCCCTCATAGGAAATTCCGCAACTCACAACCACATCACAATCAGCTAAATTATTCAATTGTTCAGGTGTTAAATATTCAAATTTTTGCTCGATGGCTAGGGCATCCTTGATATGCGGAAAGTTTCTTTTAAGCATTAACGCAGTAGCAGCAGCTTTTTTCATACCGATAAATTTCAAACCTAGTACATGACGCGATACGTTAGGTGGAGTTAGTAAATCGTGGTCGACTAATACAAAATCAGATATGCCGGATTCAGCAAGTAGGCGCGCAATAGCAGCTCCAAGAGCACCACACCCAATAATAGCTATCTTTCGTTTTGAGATATATGGATACATTGAGTCATGATCGCGACCATGAATCCAAGCGCCATCGACCCTATCAACAGGGTAACGAAGAGCTGTTTGACCTAGGAATGAGTTGCGTATGATGTTTTTAGGAACCTTAGATATGTTTCTAAAACCTTTCACCAACTTCGCTTCGCTTACACCTTGAAGTAAGGTAGCTACTAATACAACTCCACTCACCGTTTCAGCACCAAATATTACTGGGAATAATTTTCCAGGACGTAGCTTTGCATCAGTAATTTTAATCGGGATATAATCTAAAATATCTCGCCCATGTTCGGGAAATTCACTAGGAATCCAAGGTCGGGGTAACCATTCTAGCCAGCTTGAATGAACCTCTTTTTCTGATGGATTCATACCTGCATTTCTGAGCCAAAGCATTAAAGATGCTGTATTGTCAGCAGCGATTATCCGTGTATTGCGTATATCATGAAACCAAACTATTTCTCGCGATTTTGCATTGGGTGCTAAGAGACTAAGTACTGAAGTACAAATATTTGAAGGAATTGATGCTTTATGAAGCCAGTAAGATGAAAATTCTCTTTCAAATTCTTGACGATGACTCTTTTCGGGAAGGCTTAGTAATTCCTGAGCCCATATAATATGTCTCATTACACGCTGTCCAGCATCGCCATTAGTAGACGTGGCTTTCAGACATAACAACCCCTTAGCTTCGACATGCGGCCAAGAGAAATCACGATGCGCTTCGGGTGCCAAAATCCTAGGTTGCGAAAGTGGAAATTGTGCATCAATAACTATAAGTAAGAATTTAACGTCTGGGCATTGTACAAACCCATTTGGTAGGTTTATTTTCCAAACGGTACTGGCCCGCAGCGGGATACTCTTATTTATATTATCAATCTCGGACGCACTCAATCTTTGCCATAAGCTAGGCATTTGCGTCTGAAGCGCTGTTTCAATCGATCCAATATGTGGATCTAACATCTCGGCGATGCTCAACCGAATCTTCCACCCCCATCATTACGTCTAGATGTCTCACTAGAGACGATATTCAACGATGCTGCATCTTTCTTCTCAGTTTGGGCGTCTGGTTGATTTGAGAAATAAGACGTATTGAAAACGGTATCCCATGCTGATCTTGCCATTTTACGGGTACAGTCTTGGTTATCAAGCGCTTCGAGTTCTTGCAAAGCATCAGCGAGCGTGTCACGAAAGAACAGTACTTCGGCATCCCACTCTCCAGCGAGCTTTACCCCCTCTAATACAGGGTGTTCGATAACCGTGGAAATATCCAATGCTGCCTTGATGTTTTTCCAGGTGTTTTTTAAAGCTTTATCATCACGGCTGTCTGCCGAAGAAAAATGGTCAACTACCAACTTTGTAATTGAAATTCCGCTAGTTGTTTGAGGTTTCCAAGCATCACGACTTCTTGCTAATTTTTTCGTTAATTTAACGACCCTTCTGAGTTGACTGCCATCTGTTGCACCAGAATTCAACTCTCCTACAATGTCATTGAACCACTTGGTAACAGCACGTGCATCAGACACCACCCACACATTAGCGCTTGCAAGCTCATAGTAACTATAAATTTCACCATTTTCATCTTCATCTTGCATAATGCGATAGACAGGAATATCAATATGATAGCCTTCAGGGTATTCTTGGCGAACACAGTTATTTTTTACTTCTGCCTCCATCTTCAAGCGACCATCCCACTTTAATGCCTCACAGACACGTGTTCTAGCTTCGAATGGTGTGAGCTCTCTGTTGTTATCGACCAAACTCTCTTTAGTAAAATAAGCGCCATCATCAATGTCGTATTCATTATCATCGTCTTGCACCATAGTTCGCATTTGATATGAACCTTGTGAGGCCATTTCGTAAAATGTTGGGTGCTCGTCTAGTTTCAGGCCATTTTCAAGTCGAGTTCTGCCGTTATCGCGCCGCGAGCGCATCTCATCTTGTTGACTCTTTGAAAGAGTAACTTTTGCGTTATGGAAGCTCTTCATTTCAGAATTACAATCAATGTCTGTCATTGCTATATTCCTTTACTAGGTTGAGTGTGGGTGATATCTGGTGCTGTGGCTAGGGCATCGTGGAAAGCTTGCATACTTGGATCATGATTCATTAAAGCCCAGGCATAGTCAACATCAGATATAGCCTGTCTTTTGAGTGCATTAAGCACTTTGGGACGGGCATCGTCCATATTGACTAGATAGTTACGAAGTTCATTTGATGGGCATTGGGCTGGTAACCGAAAAGCAAAACTATTGTTATTTCTAAGTTCCGCCATTTTTGCTGATAGGTAATCATAACCAACGGCTTGAGCATTCATGCTTGCGCTAATTGCTTTTAAACCAAATCCCCAACCCCATGCTCCGCGATGCAAGGAGGCTTGACCTAATTCTTCACCGCCCTGAGAGGGTAGCGTTCCTAACATGAATAGTTGAATTGGACGATCATTTTCTTGCCTATCGTTAAGTATCTCAACCGCTTCCATCATCGCCACTAAGCCGGGATTATTTGCCCATAGGCCACCATCAACATAGACGGCTCTTGTATTGGCACTTCCAGGCTCTGACAGTTCGGCCATTGATCGTAGAATTGGTGCGGCACTCGTTGCCATGCAAACGTCTACCAAGGTTCGAGCATCATCTCGACCATTTAAACGCTTAAGATGTTTTGTTTTAAAAACAACCGCAGCGTGTCGATTAATATCTATTGTTGGAATAGCCAACGCGATATTACGTTTCTGAAAGACGTCGCCCATTGTGAGAGAGCCAAGATTGTTGTTTAGTACTTTTCTAAGAGCGTTGTCACCAGCTCGAAGCCCCAAACCGAAACCTCTAACAAATTTTTCAATACCCCAAATTGCACGTAAAGATTGAAAAGGAAATATTTCTTTTCCATGTTCTAAATAAAGATTCTGTACTGAAGTAAGTGAAACACCGGCACCTAATGCACATGCAACAATACCGCCAGTGCTTGTCCCGACAATTAGATCAAACGCTTTGCCAATATCTATTGTTTGCGTTCGGTTTTGTTCTACTTGTAGTCTTGCAGCAAAAGTTTCTAGATATGCTGTTTGATAGACACCCCGCATCCCGCCACCATCTAGGCATAAAACACGAAATGGAAGCTTTTCTAGCATGCGGTACACTTTTGGTAGATGCAATGAGCACAATATGGGGATGGTTAATAAAATTTCAAGTGACCTATGGCATTAGCAATCACGCATTTTCCTAGACTTTTCTGAATGACCTCAATTGGCCGATTGCTGACATAGGAGGCTACTCACAACACTAATTACGTTCATGGCGGAGGAACCCTCCCAGAGAGTTCTATGTAAAACAGCATTTGTATTTGGGTTGCTAAGAAAATTGAAATTACGCGACCCTCTAAAAGACCCTTTATTGGTATATTAGCTAACTCCCTCCTCTGATAAAGTTAGACATTTTTTGTTTTTCTGCATGTCCCCAAACTTACCCTATTAGTTGTCATATAGTCCATTGATAAATATTTCGATTTAAAGTAACAACACCTATTACAAGAATCTTAATTAGCTCTCGCTAATTCACTATATTTAAATTGGAATAATTAAATCTATATGTATACTTTCAGAAAATAATCTTTCAAATAAAAAATGACCACCAACTTTGATCTAGCAAACCCCAATCCTTGCGCATTAATAGAATCATTGCGCTCAGTCGGTTACACTCTTCCTACTGCTATTGCTGACATAGTGGATAACAGCATTTCAGCAAATGCTACTGAAATTCATATTAATTTTCATTGGTCCGGAAAAAATTCATGGATATCCATTCTCGATAATGGCGAAGGTATGAATGAGGGCACATTAAAAGACGCCATGCGACCCGGCACCAAGAACCCTACAGAAGTGAGAGACCCGAATGACCTTGGTCGCTTTGGACTTGGTCTTAAAACAGCGTCATTTTCTCAATGCAGAACACTCAGTGTATGGACAAAAGAGCTGCATTCTCCTGTATATGCAAGAAGGTGGGATCTAGACTACGTTTCTAAGCATAATGAGTGGCGCCTGATTAAAGACTTCCCACATCGTCATGACCATTCACTTCAAGCGCTGAATCTGCTTGATTCAGGCACGTTGGTTATATGGGAAAATCTGGATCGCATTATTGATGAAGGCCCGGCCGAGCAGGACGAAGCACATCAACGATTTCTGAATATGTTAGAAGGTGTAAGAAATTATCTGTCCATGATTTTTCATCGGCATCTTTCCGGGAACACGACACCGAAACGTGAGCCTTTGAAGATTTATTTCAATGGTGACACAGATCACCACAAGCTTCAGGCATGGGACCCATTCGTCGTAAGCCAGACCATCAGCTCCCAAGAGTCACCTCTTGAAACAATTCAATGTGATGGTGACAACGTTGTGAAGGTCAAGGGCTATGTACTGCCCCACAAGGACAGGATATCTGAAGAAGAGTTCATCAGAGGTGGAGGTCAACGAGGCTGGATAGGACAGGAGGGATTCTATATTTACCGAAACGACAGAATTCTCGTTGCCGGTGACTGGTTAAGGCTGGGTAGAGGAAAGCCATGGCCAAAAGAAGAACAGTATAAATTAGCCAGAATCAGCATCGATATTCCGAATTCTCTCGACTTGGAATGGTCATTGGATGTAAAAAAATCCACTGCCAAACCACCGGCAAATCTCAGAGCCAGACTAACTGGACTGGCAGAAAAAATACGGAACGATGCCAAGAAAGTATTCACGCACAGAGGAGAATATGGAACAAGATCGACCAATACAGCAACCATCATTGAAAGACCTTGGGATTCAAAAGAAAGAAACGGTCATATTGTTTACAAGATCAATAGAAATCATCCACTGATAAAATACGTGATCGCCAGACTGGGACCACTAGTTTCAGATCTGGACTCACTGCTCCGCTTAATTGAGGAAACTGTTCCGGTGCAGAGAATTTGGCTAGATTCTGCCGAGTCCGATTTCGACCATGCAATTCCTTATGAAGGGCTGGATGAAAATATAATTTTAGGCGACCTCAGAAAAGCAAAAGAAATGCTGAGTAAAACCACCAGCGACCCGAATACTGTCCGGGCATATCTGTCGGCCACCGAACCGTTTAACAGATATCCTGAGCTGATCGAAAAAATTTATAAGGATTGATAAAAATGAGTGTTTTCGAGACCGCCCTTGGAATGTGTCAATCTCTTCTAGCTATGGAAAAAGAATCGACAGGTCTACCATTAACATTTGAAAGTATCTCATCAAAAGTTGATGAGATTTTAAGCATGCCCAGCTTTTCAAAGGAAGTTGATCGAGAGGCACTGATCAGACAACTTGAAGAGCTTTTTACCACTTGGGCCAACGAACCTAGCGCCATAGGCAACGACGATGACCATAAGCCGTGGCTTGCAACAAAGCAGGCCGAGATTAAGTGGCAGTTCTGGTCAAGATATAAACTATATCTGACAGTAAGAGCTAAGCTTGGTCCTATTGCAGTTGAGAACGTTGAAAAAGTCACCAACGAGGTACTCGGCAGACTGGAGGATCCTGTCAGAGATGGCCCTTGGGATCGTCGTGGGCTGGTTATGGGCCATGTACAGTCAGGGAAGACAGCAACCTATACCGGTCTCATATGTAAAGCAGCAGATGCAGGTTACAAGGTTGTAATTGTGCTCGCAGGCCTGCATAACAATCTTAGAAGTCAGACCCAGATAAGACTTGATGAAGGATTTCTGGGCTTCAAAGCGGTTCCGCCCAAGACAGACAGCTATGGTTTCGAAAAAACCGGAGTTGCTGAATTCGGCACAGGACCAAGAGCGGATTCTGTGACAAACCGACTTGAAAAAGGTGACTTCAAAAAAGCCTTCGCCGACCAGTTCGGCATGCATGCCGGTGGGAATCCCCTCCTTTTCGTTGTAAAGAAAAATGTTTCCGTTCTAAAACATCTCCTTGGCTGGATTCATCACTCTGCAGAATCAACCGATCCTGAAACAGGAAGAAAATTTCACCGCCACATTCCTCTACTTATTGTAGATGACGAAGCGGATCAGGCCAGCGTGGACACTAAAACGCTGCCGCTTGATGAGTTTGGTTCCCCCGATGAAGAACATAACCCCACCAGAACTAACGAACTTATCAGAAGTTTGCTCTATGCGTTCGACAAGTCGGCTTATGTCGGTTTTACAGCCACCCCTTTTGCGAATATTTTTATCCACGAACAGGCAAGAACAAAAAAACTGGGAGATGATCTGTTTCCCAGAAGTTTCATAGTCAATCTTCCCGCACCCAGTAACTACACAGGTGCTGCACGCATATTCGGAATTGAGGAGGATCCTGATACCGGACTAGAATTCATTGAGCCAGTTCCCATCACCAGAATAATTTCAGATCACGCCGACTCTGAAAGAAGCAATGAAACGATGGGGTGGATGCCACCAAAATTGGTCGACAAAACTGAGCATATCCCTCTGTACGATGGCGACAGAAAAATACCCCCTTCACTTAGAGAGGCGATCCTCTGCTTTATTTTATCCACTGTTGTAAAAAAGATCAGGATTTCAGAGCAGATATTCAGCAGCATGCTGATTCACGTCACTCGCTTCACTAAGGTTCAGGAAATTGTCAGGGAAGAAGTAGAGTCAGAACTGCAGAACATCATCAGTCGACTTCAATATGGCGATGGCTCTCGAAGCCCTACAATATATGAAGAGTTCGAGAATCTCTGGGAAAACGATTATATTCCCGTCACTGAAGTGGTCAACTCAGGCATTACTTTACCGGAATGGAATGAGGTTTCATCTCTTTTGCTGTATGCAACAAAAAGTATAACTGTTAAAGCAATCAATGGTTCTGCACTTGACACCCTGGACTATGAGATGCACAGGGAGTCCGGACTGAATATCATCGCAATCGGCGGTGATAAACTTTCAAGGGGGCTTACCCTGGAGGGCCTTACAGTCAGTTATTTCCTCCGATCTTCAAAAATGTACGATACGCTTATGCAAATGGGGCGCTGGTTCGGCTACAGAGAAAAATATCTTGATTTGTGCAGACTGTATACAACTACAGAACTCTTTGAATGGTTTCAGCATATTGCAACCGCCACCGAAGAACTGAGAATGGAATTTGATCACATGGTCAACATTGGAGCCACGCCAAAAGACTATGGATTAAGAGTCCGCTCGCACCCTGCACTTCTTGTCACCTCTGCAGTAAAAATGAAAACTGGCACTACATTAAGTCTCTCTTATGCTGGTGATATCAGTGAGACCATTATATTTGACACAGCAATCGTCACATTGCAGCGTAACATGGAAGCCACGAAAAATTTATTCAGAAATCTTCCTGAGCCCACTTCCGGCGCCAGAGCCGGTGGCTATCTATGGCATCATAATGTTAACAGTTCGAGCATACTTGAGTTTCTCTCTCATTATGAATCGCACCCTGAAGCCATCAGGGCAGATACAAAATTACTCTCACGTTATATCATCAAGCAAAATGCCCAGGCTGAACTGACTGAATGGTCTGTCCGTCTCGCCTCTTCTGGCCTCAATGAAACGGCGGATCTGAGTCCCCACTTCGATAACCTTTCAGTCGGTGCAATTTTCCGCGCTCAGAATAATGCGATTGAAAGAAATCCGAAGAAGTACAGTATTAAACGACTTGTAAGCCCACTTGATGAGTGTCTCGATCTTGAGCCGGAAGAATATGAAACAGCCATGGCCAGAACCATTGAGCTCTGGTCAGAGTCATCTAGAAAGAACAAGTCAGAGACTCCCCCAGCGCAACCCTCAGGAAGGGGCATCCGTTTTGCAAGACCGAAGCAGCGCGGCATGCTGATCATCTACCCCCTTGACCCGGCAGAAGCAGGCCTGGATCCGACTATACCCGTCATTGGTTTTGCCATCAGTTTTCCGAACAGCACTACTGCAAAAGAAATCAGCTATACAGTGAACAATGTATTCACAAAAAATGGTGATTATGACGAATTCTGATATTTTATCCTGCACATGGGCTGTTCTGAGGGATGAGTTGCATGATCTCAGCGGATACTATGAAAGAAGAATATGTGCCGGTTCCAGATATTCAATTTTTGCGGGTATCAGCAAGCCTTCGAATCTTGTCAATTTCAGTCTGATCACCCCTGCTAGGCAGGCTTCAAAAATTCAGGAGCAGGAACTGAGAGGCTTCAGACTCATAAAAGAAATTCTGAAAGATGACCAGACCAGAATACGGATAGATCTGACACAGACTGCCTATCAGGATATTTTTCAATGGGTCGCATCCGACATTCTAGATAAACTGCTCGAACACGATAACGAAAATGAAGCCGCTGCAATTGTGGAGAAAAGAATTGAGCACTGGAAGAAATTCATTCAGGCCTCTGGGCCGGATGGACTCAGCAGAAATGATCAGATCGGATTATTCGGAGAGCTGCTGATACTCAGTTCACACTTGAATTTCGATAGCAACAAGAACAGTATACTCGACTCATGGCTGGGTCCGGACGCTTCGAATCATGACTTCGTTCTTGGGTCAACTGCTATAGAAGTCAAGACAACAGCAGGGAATGAACCGACCAGAGTTCAGATTTCTAACGAATATCAGCTTGATTCCAGTGGCTTTCAGAACCTGTTTCTCTGCCATATCAGGCTCGATGAAAAGCTGGACAGCGGCACTTCCTTGCCAGTACTGATTGATGAGATTCTGGACTCATTGCCTGAAATGCTTAGAATCACTTTTAGAGACTCGCTGACCGGATTGGGCTATCTGGATAAACAACGAGGACTCTATGAACGCAGAGGCTATTTTGAAAGAAGCCGTACCTTCTATACAGTATCAGAGGGCTTTCCAAGGATTACAAGAGACACTCTGGCAACAGGAGTCAATCAGGTTTCCTATCAGATAGATTTATCCGGCGCCGCTGGATACAGAAATACTGAACAGCACGTACTGCAAATATACTTTGAAAGTCTGCAATGAGTGAATTATCAACATTCTACGAGGAGCTTCAGGCTGACGTGATAGCAGAGGCAGTCAATTCTCCTGACGGCGAGGATTTCAAGGAAAATGCATTTACAAGAATAATCGTCAATGATCTGGCTATTGCTGGTGTGCTGGAGTCGCCCATCACCTGTCACTATGAGGAAACCATCAGCGGGCTGACGGTGAAAATTAACGCCTATAGTATTCCAGACGAAGACAGTCGTATCGATCTGGTAATTACTGAATACTTCAGCACACCTGAACCTTCCAGAGTCGCTGCAGCAGATATTGAAAAATTATTGAATCAGGCATTCAGATTTTTCAGAACAACGATACAGGGACGTTACGGACAACTGGAACCGGGCAGAGATCAGCACGCCATGCTGAAGGATATCTACTGCCACAAGGATGCTTTTGATCGTATTCAGATTCTGCTCATCACGAATGGACTGCTGGTGCAGCGCAAAGAAAAGCCCTGGAAACAGGCCTATGAGAATTACAAAATTTTTATGGATGTCTGGGATATCGAGAGATTAAGAAGATTCCGTTCAAACGGTGCAAACCATGAGCCGATACAGGTTGAACTTTCAGAGTTCAGAGAAAATGGCATTTCCTGCGTATCGATTTCAGATGATGCCCTTGGTTACAGTTCCTGCGTATCCATCATTCCCGGTGTCCTGCTTCACGACTGGTATGATGAATACGGTTCCCGTTTGCTGGAACTGAACGTACGATCCTATCTGCAGGCAAAAGGTAAAATCAATAAAGGCATACTCGAAACTCTGATCAAGGAGCCACATCATTTTCTTGCCTATAACAACGGAATCACAATTGTTGCCGAACAGATCACCTTCAACGCCGACAGAAGCAGGATAGTCTCTATCAGAGGACTTCAGATCGTTAATGGCGGACAGACCACGGCCTCCATACACAGAGCAAAAAAAGACAATCATGCAGACCTGACTCATGTCTATGTTCAGGCAAAAATTACCGTGGTGCCCGCTGCAGAATTCGAAATGATGGTTCCGCTCATTTCGCGGTATTCGAACACGCAGAACAAAGTCAATGAAGTCGATTTGGGTGCCAATAACAGCTACCATGTGGGCGTTGAACGTGTCGCAAAACGGACATGGGTGCCCGGTGAGCAGTCTATGTGGTTTTATGAGCGTGCCCGTGGCAGCTATCAGACAGAAAGATCAAAAACCGCTACCACAGTTGCCCAGAAAGCGAACTTTGACCGGAAATATCCGGCAAGCCAGCGGATTACCATGGAAGACTTGGCACGATATTCCAATATTTGGAATGGCCTACCGCATATTGTCAGCAAAGGTGGTCAGAAAAACTTCACAAGGTTCATGGAATCTGTTCCCAAGGTGCCACGTGACTGGGAGCCGACCACGGAAGAGTTCAAATCCCTGATCTCCAAGGCCATCCTGTATAGAAAAACACAGGAAATAATCAAAGAACTCAAGATTCCGGCATTTAAAATTAATATTGCAAACTATACCGTCGCCCTGCTGGCGGAAAAAACAGCAAGACGTATTGATCTGGTAGCAATATGGGATCGGCAGAATCTGCCGGATGCGCTGAAACAGCAGATTTCTGAATGGGTACCTAAAGTGGCAGAAATATTAATCAGCTCAGCTGAATCACGAAATCCCACCGAGTGGTTTAAAAATGATCAGTGCTGGAAAGTGCTTCAGGACAGAAGCGAAAACTGGGATGTTTCAGGCTCCCTGGAAACACAGCTCAGGAAGCTGTCTGAGAATAACAATCCGGTATCTGCAGAAACAGAAAACAGTATCGCACGCTGCCTTGAAATCGATGCTCAGACATGGTTCAAGGTTCAATTATGGGGATCTGAAACTGGACAACTCAAAGACTGGCAGGTTGGAATAGCCGGTACCTTAGCAAGCTATGCGGCGATGGGTTGGAAGCGTAAGCCTTCTGAAAAACAGGCGATGCGCGCGATGGAGTTTATGGAAATTTACAACGAGGCCAATAAAACAGACTAATCTGCACTGCTCTTCCGGATCTCCTTATCAAGTCGACTCAGAAGTTCGCCATCAGAATAAGTTTTAATTTCACATCCCCATATAATGATAACGGTTATTCCAAGATTCAGCAGTGCGCTCTGCTTTCTGATATCACGCTCGACATTGGCCTTGAACTTTTGCTGCCAGAATTCAGTATTGGTTTTTGGTGTTGTAGCATAACTGCATCCCTGATGCCTGTGCCAGAAACATCCATTGATCATAATGACGCATTTCCATTTGGGAAGATAAATATCAGGGGTTCCTGGAAGTCGGGCATAATTCTTTCTGAAACGAAATCCGGCACGATGCAATATAGAACGTATTCTAATTTCGGCTGATGTATCCTTCGATTTTATCGCCGCCATATTCCTTGACCTGGTATCATTCGTATTCATATAATTATTATGGGGTGTTTTAGTGTCAGTTATAAAAATAGTTGATCTCTTTGCGGGCCCGGGTGGCCTCGGTGAAGGATTCTCGGGTTTTTCAACAAAATTGGGTTCTCATCCATTTCGTACAGTAATTTCTGTGGAGAAGGAACATTCTGCTCATAAGACATTGACGCTTCGAAGTTATTTTCGCCGCACCCTTGAAAACGGTGATTCACTGAATGATTATTTTTCTTATGTCCGGAACGAAAAAGAACATCCCTTTTCAGATCGAACTATAAGCGCATGGAAAGCTGCTTGCAAGGAAGCCGTTCAGGAGACGCTTGGGACTCCCAGTGGCGATGCTTTCGTAATGGAGCGTGCGAGGAAGTTGTTGGGAAAGTCTTCAAAATGGATCCTCATTGGTGGCCCCCCATGCCAAGCATATTCACTTATTGGAAGATCACGAAATAGAGGTATTAAAGACTATGTTCCAGAATCAGACCATCGTCATTTTCTTTACCGAGCCTACCTTGACCTCTTGGCAGAGCTGCAACCTCCAGTTTTTCTTCTGGAAAATGTGAAGGGCATCCTTACTTCAAGAATTTCAGGCGATCTAATATTCCCAAGCATATTGCGAGATCTTTCAGACCCAACTGCATCAGTTGGAAAGACAAAGGGGCCAAAATATCGGATCTACTCCATTTCAAGTGACGAACATTATGAAGTTGGTGATGATCCTGACTCAATTGATGCATCCAAATATGTAGTTCGAGCGGAACTACATGGCCTACCGCAAGCTCGCCATAGGGTAATTCTGATTGGAGTGCGAGAGGACATTGATAAAAAACCTACCAAACTTGAAATTGCCAACCCTCCCAATTTAAATGAAATAATAGGGTCTATGCCCCCTCTCAGGAGCGGCATATCAACCAAGGATGATGCTGATGAATGGATCAAGATCATTAAACAACATTCAGCAGATCTCAGCAAAATATTCAAAGAAACTAATAACGCACTTTCAAGTAAATTTGAGGCTATATTAGCGCTCTATAAAAATACAGCACCAGAATCTTTAACTAGAGGCGGGAGATTCGTCAAGTACGCAGATAGCATTTCCAAAGCAGGCTGTCTTGATTGGTGGATAGGAAGTAATTCGGACCCAACTGGTATTACCAATCACGAAGCAAGAGGGCACATGGTAAATGATCTGCAACGATATTTGTTTGCATCTACTTACGCTTCAACTTACAACAAATCCCCAAAAGCAGCAGAATTTCCTGAGAATTTATCACCAAACCATAAAAGTTGGTCAACGGGTGCCTTTGATGACAGATTTAGGGTTCAACTATCCAACTTTCCAGCTACAACGATTACAAGTCATATATCGAAGGATGGACACTACTATATACACCCGGACCCTCTACAATGCAGAAGCCTAACCGTGCGAGAGGCTGCAAGACTTCAGACATTTCCAGATAATTATTTTTTCGAAGGGAATCGCACACAACAATATGTGCAAGTTGGAAACGCAGTTCCACCTTTACTTGGTTACATGATTGCATCAAAGATATACGAGCTGCTCACTTAACTCAGACTCTCCAAGATTTTTCTAACTATTGAATGAAGTTAGTGAAAACCACGTAAAAAATTTCTTACATTTCATCTTGGGACGTATTAAAAGTATAAGATTTATTCCACTTCACACAAATTTTACCCCGCACTACCCCGCTATATCCTCCCACTACTAAGCATATAAATAGCTTTTTATCCTATAAACTAACTTATTTAAAAAAGTACTGGAGTACCGCACGAGGTAGTGCGGGGTACCTCACATTTCTCGAAAAAAAATTAATTTTATAATCAGTCCATACTTTCCTAGTGATAATGTCAAATTAAAATACCTCACCATCACCTTTAACTTCTTGCCTAGGATCCAACCCGATAGGCGTTCCTTTTGCAGCATAAACAACAAACCCTTTTTTAATGCCCGCTTTATACCATCTACCATCTCTGCTATGAGGATTATTATATTTAAAGTAACCTGAGTCCTTTACTGCCGCCCTTAGACGTCCAATAAATGCTCCTTGCTTATTGATGTCAATTTCTTCGTTGACTACAGCCAATTGCCGGACCATAGGACAACTTATAAACTTAGGTTTACCAAGCTGTTCTAAAATGTCATAAAACCATCCATTCTGTTCAAGCCCTGCCTTAACCACAGATTCATGTGCCCGAGTCTTGCGTTGACCGTTGCTTGCTGAAAATTTACTTATGTCACGCTCATGCAAATAAGCAGCCACGTGATTTTTACCTCCATTGAGCCACCAATCCCAAAGGTCTGTGAAGTATTGCTTTCTATCTTCTTGGCCTGCGAGTCCTATTTCCTCCATGGTTGCTGCTTCAATAACGTCATATCTGCGGTCATCTTCAGGGATGTAGATGCCTGAAGCCAGATGATTAGTCGTGATGATTACGCCACAATGCATTCTTACTGTATGTTTATGACCATATTTAGGATTCACCAAGCAGGTGTCTGGTGAACCAGCTATCAAAACCTTCGTGCGCTCATTAAAAATCCAACGTGACATATCACCCAGATTTGCAGCTTCAGAAATTCTAACTAATGTCGTTGCTGTAAATTCGTTGTATGCGTATTCAAATGCGGAAGGGTCGATGTTTGAAACGTTCCAAGAGCCTATTGCTGGCAAGCAGAACTCTACTGCTGTGTCCTTGCCTACGCCTTGTCCTCCAGCAATCAGCAAAGCGAATCTAGGCTTCTCCCATGGTTTCTGCACGCGGTGTGCCATGTAATCAAGGAACTGGTCTGCGTCTCCTTCTTTATCGAATACCTTCCTGACATGATCAACGAATGGGTGAGCCAGTTTTGCGTCACCAAGCTCAATGGTTGGTCTTCGGTAGCTGTTGAAGATTGCCGCGCCTGTGTCTTCTGATATTTCACCGTTGACGCAGTTGTAGCCCTTTAAATAATCAACTTCAATTTTTGGTTCAGAAGTTATTGAAGTAACAAGCTGATTCTTTTGCAACCAGTCAGAAGCCTTAATTATTAGTCCATTTTCATTGACTGGGCTTACTGCAGCATCAACAGCTGGAGCTATCCAATAAGAGGAAGTTGGACGATAGATGTAATTGTTTCCTGGACCATAAAACACAAAGTTCTCAATAGGCACTCCACCTTTCTTTGGTGCCCAGCCATTGTCTATGGCAGCCTTGACAATCGTTCCTAAGCTCAACTCCTTCTCTGCGTTTTCTTGGCTCAGCACGTAGAATGCTTCATGCATAATCTCGTTGTGGTTACGACCTTTCTTGCCACCAACTTTGTCTGCCCACTGCTGGTAAACCTGCCAAGCCTCTTCAACACGATTGAACTCACGACCCAAGATGATGCCTACAGAACGCCATAGATCGCGATCGTCTGCTGGAATAACCTCTAGCATTGACGCTATTTGCGTGATGGTGTATTTAGCTCTGTGAGCATCATCTTTACGCTTGCGACCACGAGACTCTTTGCGCCTAGAAAGATGCGCTGGCAGGGTTGCTAATTCGTCTCCCCAATTCAGCCACTTGTACACACCACCAGACCGATGACGACTTGGCGCAGCAACTATGTAGCCTCCATCATTGCGGCAGTCCACACCCTTGCCTAATACGTTGGAAGCGGTTTTCAGGGCAGAATTGTATTTGAACACAACATGCATGCCACCAGAGCCTGTTTCAGCCATGAGCGTCTGTGGTTCGCCATGACCCTTAATAGCCTCAGCCCAAGATTCTGCACCGAACTTGCCTTCACCGATGTCGATGTCAATTACCGTGATGCCTGAGATCTCACCTGTCACGACACCGACATTGGACGGTGGAGCGTCTGGACCAAACCATGCTTCAATTTTGGCTAGGTCTCTGCTCGCTTCTTTTAGTCCTCTTGCCACTCTCGGGTGCTTACCCGCGTCCGAACAAGTTGGGTTGCCACATGTGCACTTAAGGTTTTCATCAACCGAATGCAGAGGGAAAACATACCATCCATTGGTGGCGTATTCTTTTGCAGTAATAAGCATATTTTCATAAATATGCCGTGAGAGTGCGTCTTTCATAACTGACCTCTCCCACCATTTTGGCACCCAATATACCGTGGAGGGCGGCCTCTACGTGTAATACGCGATATTGGGTTGTTTCGACGCTGAATCATTGCATCGATTGAATCCTCAACCTCACTTAGTATCCAGCGTGAAGCACCGCCTACCTTAATTGGTGCCGGTAAAGCTCCATCTTTGACCATACGATAGATAGCTGTTTTTCTTACTCCCAGCATTTCCATCACCTTTTCAATTTTAATTAACATCATTTTCTCCTTTAAAAAAATTCCGAATGGCCCGGAATGGTTTTAATTAAAACGCAATGTTTTGGAGAAAGCAGGGCGAAATTATTACCGAAAAATCGCGCTGAACTGAAATTAAAATTATGCTTAGGTGAAAATTATGAAAATTAATAAAGGGTCTTAAAAAGGGTCTAATTAAAACAAAAAACCCGCTAATCCAATGATTAAGCGGGTTTCAAGATGTTAGTTGGCGGAAGAGGTGAGATTCGAACTCACGGAGGGCGTGAACCCTCGACAGTTTTCAAGACTGTTGCATTAAACCGCTCTGCCACTCTTCCTATCGGGGAAAGGCGT
>WBZT01000944.1_pt1 | contig 22343 bp, 21 predicted proteins | sample 5204241 | NCBI WGS metagenome assembly WBZT01 (sample SAMN12344358, study PRJNA552823) | activated sludge metagenome | biome: Activated sludge suspended growth; feature: Nitrification reactor; material: Wastewater; isolation source: activated sludge from nitrification reactor of wastewater...
AGTTCACGAAGCGGGAGACAAAAAACTCCGGCTCCTGATTGGTTTGCAGATAGGCCGCAATATCAGCAGCCGTTTCCACTTTTGCGAGTCCACGGCCAGCGTGCGAGTCAATCGGCCGAACGATGACCGGGAGGCTCAACCCCTGAGGTACCGGGGCACCCAGGGCCAGGTTCTGCAAAACCGGGCGGGATACACGTTCTGTGCTTGGGATATAAAGGCCGGGGATATCCTGGAGCAGCTGGCCAGCAACTGTACGCCCTGTCAGAGGGATTTTTGCGGGCAGGTTGATCACAGGCTTGGGCCAATTTGCCAATGCGGCTTCAAGCAGCAGAAGCATTTGCCTGTGGTGATCACTCTCGCTGATGGCGACAAACACAGCATCATGCTCCGGCACAGCCTCGGGTAAAGGGTGTGCCGGCGTAACAAAACAGTGGGTCAGTGAAATGCTTCCGTTTTCCAGCAGGCAATCCAGTGGGGTGTTGGCGGAGAGGTCGCCCGGTACCATCAGTACAAGCAGGCGCAAAACCGGATTAGCGCCGGATGGCAGTTGGTAGATGCGGCCCAACTCAAGGGTTTTTGCCTGAATTTGCAGGCCAACTTCGCGTTGGCCAAGGCATAACATTGCCGTGGAAAGGTTCATCCACAGGTTTGTATCGTAGTGGTCCTTTTCCGCAAGTTGCATCAGGGTCTGCGCAGCCCCATTCAGGTTCTCTCCGGTAATACTGCCGCGGAGGAAGGGCGCCAGGCCGAGATAATTGTAATTAGCCAAAATCGAATTGGAGAGTCGTCAAGTTTCAAACCAAGCAAGCAACCTGACATTACAGAATGACACTTTCACCAAACTTACGAGTGTTTCTTGTTGGCATTTATAAAGCCACTTGTCATCGCCACCTGCTAGAAGGTGCGCAGAATAACAGACTTAACCGGTGATGTGCGCTTCTGGTGGATTTGATAGTGCGAAATAAAACGGACGTGGAAACATTTTGATCATGACCAAAAGAAGGGTTGGTGGTTATTGTTAACCAGCAGTGGGTATAAATAAACAGGCAACTCATGATGGAAACAGATTTAAATTCGTAATAATTTGAATATTAACAATAAAACTGTTTGGCATGGCGATTGCTGTAGGTGTTCTGATTTGCAGGGAGTGGCCTGCAATACCAATAACACCATATAGAGAGGGGACCATCGACATGACAAAACAAATCCTGCGCCGCAGGGCGATTCGTGTGGCCGTTGCGGCGGCAATGCCTGTCCTGCTGGCAGGCGGCAATGCCTACGCAACTTGTACGACTGGCTCGGCGCCTGCTACCGATGTGAATACCGTTACCTGTGATGAGGGCAGCACCTATACCAATGCTTCTGGCACTACAGTCAGCAACACGGCCACTATCGCCAATGCCGGTAATACTGCCGGACTGACCAATAGCGTAGTGCAAATGACGGGTAACGGCAGCAAGTTCACCAATAACGGCACTATCAGCAACACTTCAACTTATACCAATACCACGACAAACTCTGGGCAGAAATTTGGGGTTTACGTGGGTGCGGTGCCCGCAACTACCGATGAACTGAACAAAATCCTGAATACCGGCAGTATCAGCGCCATCATCAGCGATGCCAACATGCAAGCCAACAAAACACGCCTCAATACAGCGGCTGTGGTCGGTGTTGGCACAGATGCTTCGGGGGAATACGAGCTGACGAATAGTGGCACAATTTCAGCTACCCATAATGGGGTTGGTCGTGTGAATGGTGTGGAAGCAGGGGGCGATGTGGAAAGCATGACCATCACCAACAGCGGCACGATTACCGGCACACAAAGCCACGCCATTACCAAAACAACGAGTACTGCGACTTCTTTCCAAGGGACTGTGACCTTGGGCGATTCCAGCACCACCAGCGCAGCAAACATTGGAGTTGCCGCTGGTATCTATGCTGAAGAAGAAGTGCAGGAACTGGTAATTGAAAATTCCGGCACGATCAGTGGTGTTGGTACCTATGCAAGTGGCATTTATACCCGCGCCGGCACGAATGAAATTACCAATACAGGCACTATTACCGGTGAAAAGATTGGTGTCGCCCAGGTTTCCGATAGTGGCGAAATCCGGACCATGGTTCTGGAAAACAGCGGCACCATCAATGGCGATGTGATGTCGGTTAATGACGCCGCTTTGCGCTGGTGGTCACTTTCCAATGGGGAGGGTACTGGTGGCGCTACGATTGATTCCCGACTGAATATCAACAGCCAATGGGGACAGGCAAACAGCACCATTACCAATAGCGGGACAATTAACGGCAACTTCTATTTCGGGAATGGGACCCATGTGCTGACTAACGAAAGTGAAGGCGAAATCACCGGGGATATTGATGTTGACCAGCGTAATACCACCTGCTCAAGCTGTAACACGCCTGGAGTAGGGGCCAATACAACTGGGGGTACCTTGGGTGTGAGCAGCACTTGGACTGTGGTCGGCACCAAGGACTTTACTTTTGAAAACGCTGGCGCATTTGATGGCGACATTACCGTGAGAACGGCATCCAGTGCACTGTTGCCCAGCGGTACGGTCACCAGCAAAATCACCCTTGTGCCTACCGTTACCGGGAGTGGTGCTGGCTCCAGTGAAGACAGCCCTTCTGCGGCAGTGGCCGGCATGGGCGGCACACTGAAAATCTATGATGGTACCGCTGCGGTGGATGGCAGCAACTCGACCGCTAACCTGGTAAGGGTAGCGCCCAAACTCAAGACAGTGGTGCATGCAGGTGAGTGGTTCAAGGTGGCGGATACACTGTATGGCACTACGTTACCATCAGTTTCTTCAATCAATACAGCTATGGTGACTTGGGAAATTGCCAAGAACACCGGCGGCAACCTGGTGATTGGGGTTGAAGAGGTCAAGGGGCTGGATGATATTGGTATTACCGGTGAAAAAGCCAAAGCTCTTGAAGCACTACTGGGTTATACCGGCGACGATGAAGGCCTGGCCGAACTGGGGGGGGCTTTGCTGGCATTGACTGATGAAGACGACATCAAGAAAGCGGCCGAGCAACTGCGCCCCGAAGTCAACAACGCCGGTATGAGTGCCGCCATGGGCATCACCACACAGGTGCAAGGTGTTGTGGATGGCCGCATTGGTGAAGTTCATCTTGCCAAGGCCGGCCTGAGTGGTATCGCCACAGGTGAAGGCACGCTGGATAACGGCTTCTGGCTCCAGGGTTTTGGCTTCCAAGGAGACCAGGATCGCCGTAAGGGGGTGGATGGCTACCAGGCCGATGCCGGTGGTATTGCCTTTGGTGGCGACACCCTTGTCAACCCGGATTTGCGCGTGGGTCTTGCCTTCAGTTATGGCAACACTTCTGTGGATGCCGAAGGGGTGAATCAAGGTAACACCACCGACCTGGACAGCTACCAGGCCTTGGCTTATGCCTCTTTTCTAGGCAATGGCTGGTATTTGAATGGCAGCCTGGGTTTTGCCAAACATGAGTTTGATACCAGGCGCCTGGTGACGGTACCGTTGAGCGAAATCCTCACCGGCAGTCACGATGCCTGGCAATACTCCGCCAAGGTGGATGCCGGCTACCCCTTCAAGATGGGCAACAGCCTGACCTTGATCCCCATGGCTTCGCTTGCCTACAGCTACCTCGACCAGGATGGCTATACGGAAAAAGGTGGGGCTGCTGCGCTGAGCGTCAAGGATGTGAATACCGACTCCATCCGCACCGGCTTGGGCGCTAAGGCGCTGGTCACCTTGTCAGATAGCCGTGAAATCAAGGCAGTGCTGGAAGGTCGCGCCATGTGGTTCCACGAGTTCGGGGATGATTCGCAGGATACAACAGCATCCTTTGCGGCTGGTGGCGGCGCGTTCACCACCAACGGGGTTGAACTTGACCGTGACGCATTCAATGTGGGCGCCAGCTTGCAGATCGCCGGCAAGAACAGCCACCAGTCGCTAACCCTGAGTTACGACGCCGAAATCAAGGATGAATATTTCGGGCAAACCGCCAAGCTACAGGCCAGATTTGAGTTCTAAGCGCCGCTTAACTCCGTAGTGGTAGCATATTGCGGGATGCGAAAGCGTCCCGCTTTTTTATCTTGCGAGGTGAATGGTGCGGGCGCAAATATTACTGGCTTGTTTTTGGTTGTTGCTGGTGGCCGGTTGTGCTGGCCCGGCGATCATTCCTCAGCCGGAACAGGCAGGATTTATGCGTCAGGATGTTTCTGTTCCACCATTTGTGCTGACCGCTTATTCCCGCATCACCAACCCCAATGTGCCGGTCAGGATTTACATTGAAGGCGATGGATTTGCCTGGGTCAGCCGCTATGAAATTTCCAGCGACCCAACGCCTAAAAAAGCACTCGGACTGCTGCTGGCCGAAAAGGATACAGCCCCCAATGTGGTCTATCTGGCGCGCCCCTGCCAGTTCCGCAATTTGTCGGTTGAGGTATGCCCCAATAGTTACTGGACCAACAAGCGCTTTGCTGAAGAGGTTATCCACGCCATGAATCAGGCCGTGGATCGCTATGCTGCGCAAGGCAATGGAAAGGTGGAGCTGGTGGGCTATTCCGGCGGAGGGGCAGTGGCTACGTTGATTGCCGCACGGCGCACGGATGTGGCCTGGCTGGTCACCGTAGCGGGCAATCTCGATCATTTGGCCGTGAATCGTCACCACAAGGTTACTTTGACGCCGGAATCACTCAACCCGGCAGATTTCAAGGCCAGGCTGCAAGGGGTTCCGCAGACCCATTTTTCCGGTGAAAAGGACAAAATCATCCTTCCCTGGGTGGCGGCTGATTTCGTGCGATCCATGCCTTGTGCGCGCCAAGTGGTCGTGCAGGATGCCACCCATGAGCAGGGCTGGCTGGAGCGTTGGCCGGAACTGTTAAAGGCCGCACCTGACTGCTCTTATTGATAACTTATTCATATCAATTCAATGAAAACAATTCATTGGATTGATGAATTTGTCGGCATTAGCATGGTCACACCTTCACACAACCCAAAGGAGAACGATCATGGCAAGCAAGATAGACATCGGCATCAGCGACAAAGACCGCAAGAAAATCGCAGAAGGGCTTTCCTGCCTGTTGGCGGATAGCTACAGCCTCTACCTCATGACCCATAACTTCCACTGGAACGTCACCGGCCCCATGTTCAACACGCTGCATGTGATGTTCATGACCCAGTACACCGAACAGTGGACGGCGCTCGACCAGATCGCCGAGCGTATCCGGTCTTTGGGGTTTGCTGCGCCGGGGACCTATCAGGAGTTCGCCAAGCGTGCCAGCTTCAAGCAGGTGGAAGGCGTGCCCAAGGCTACCGAAATGGTGCGTTATCTAGTGACCGCGCAGGAAGCCACGGCTCGCACCGCACGGGGTTTGTTTGATGTGGTAGACAAGGCCAACGATCAGCCCACGGCAGATTTGCTCACCCAGCGTCTGGACGTACATGAGAAAACCGCGTGGATGCTGCGCAGTTTGTTGGAAGAGTAAAGCCTGAAAAATCACCTGCCCATGTTGCTTCTCGCAACATGGGCTCCCCCTGGAGCACCCGTCGCTCGTCTTGGCTCGGAATATCTCGTTGATTACACGTTAGATTGGCGTTATCGTGCAGCCTTGTGAATCCATTGCTGCCATCAGATGAACGAGGAATTAAAACGAGAACAATAAATTTCAAAACTGTCGTTAGTTTAGATGCCTCGAAGGTGTCTTATCAGGATTTTAGGGTATCTATTTTTAGTTAGATTTGAGGTGTCAGATGGAAGAGAAGATTAACGGTTACTGTCTTAGTATTGTTAATTCAATAAGCCTGTTACATGAAAAAAACCTCTACGGTCAAATACTCATAATAATTTACTCATCAATTGACACTATGGGGTTACTAGACGCTCCTCCAACCCAAACTTCAGCCAGTGGCGCATCGTTTAAAAACTGGGTTAAAAATTATATTTTGTCCTACCCAGGCATTGAGTTTAATGAAGAAGATTTATGGGGAGCACGCTGCGCTGTGCTTCATACATTCACATCTGAATCTGATTTATCAAAAGCTAATAAAGTTAGAGAAATTCAATATGTTGCCGGGAAAAAGGAAGGTATGGAACCATGGTTAAATCAAATAAGAACTTTAGACAATGGCAAACATATACCAGCATTTATCGAAGATTTGATATTTGCATTATTTGAAGCAATAGAAAAATTCTGCTCAGTTCTTTTAGCTAATTGTCAAAATGACTCTGCTTATGAAAAGCGGCTTAACAAGATTCTTCAAACATATGCAATCTAACCCATCATTCAAGCGGGACTGGCTAAAGCCAGCCCCTTAATTCAAACGTTAGTGACGGATCAGGTGATCAAACGCCCCCAACGCCGCCTTCGCGCCTTCGCCCATGGCGATGATAATCTGCTTGTAGGGCACGGTGGTGACGTCACCCGCCGCGAAGATGCCCGGCACATTGGTGCTACCGTGGCTATCCACTTCGATCTCGCCGTATTTGCTCAGATTTACCGTACCCTTGAGCCAGTCGGTGTTGGGGACAAGGCCAATCTGCACGAACACGGCGGCGAGTTCGATGTGGCGTGATTCGCCGCTGGCACGGTCAATATAGTTAAGTCCATTTACCTTGCCGTCAGCCCCTATCACTTCCGTGGTTTGCGCCTGGCAGATCACGGTCACATTGGGCAGGCTGAACAGCTTTTTCTGTAACACGGCATCCGCCTTTAACTGCTCATCGAACTGCAGCAAGGTGACATGTTCCACAATCCCCGCCAAATCAATGGCCGCTTCCACGCCAGAATTTCCGCCGCCAACCACGGCGACTTTCTTGCCCTTGAACAAGGGGCCGTCGCAGTGCGGGCAATAGGCCACGCCCTTGCCGCGGTATTCCTTTTCGCCGGGCACGTTGAGTTCACGCCAGCGTGCGCCGGTGGCGACAATGACGGATTTGCTCTTGAGCACGCCGCCGCCTTGCAGGCGGATTTCCAATAAGTCGCCGGGGATGATGGCTTCGGCGCGTTGCAAGTTCATTACGTCCACCTCGTAGCTTTTGACATGTTCTTCCAATGCGGCGACGAGTTTGGGGCCATCGGTTTCCTTCACCGAAATGAAGTTCTCGATGGCGAGTGTATCCATGACCTGTCCGCCGAAGCGCTCGGCCACAATGCCGGTGCGGATGCCCTTGCGCGCCGCGTAGATGGCCGCGGAGGCGCCTGCCGGGCCACCGCCGATGACGAGTACGTCAAACGGTGCCTTGGCGCTGATTTTCTCGGCTTCGCGTTCCACGCCGCTGGTATCGATGCGGGCGAGGATTTCTTCCAGTTCCATGCGGCCATTCTCAAACGGTTCCCCGTTGAGGAACACGCTGGGCACGGCCATGATCTGGCGCGTTTCGATCTCGTCACGGTAAATGCCGCCGTCTATCATGGTGTGCGTCACGCCGGGGTTGAGCGCAGCCATGAGGTTGAGCGCCTGCACCACGTCCGGGCAGTTGTGGCAGGTGAGCGAGATGTAGGTCTCGAAGCGGAATTCGCCCTTGAGGTTGCGAATTTGTTCAATAACCTCGTCGCTGACCTTGGGCGGATAGCCGCCGACCTGCAACAAAGCCAGAATGAGCGAGGTGAATTCATGTCCCATGGGGATGCCGGCGAACACCACGCGCGGCGCTTCGCCCACGCGGGCCACACCGAATGAAGGGCGGCGCGCGTTGGTGCCGTCTTCACGCAGGGTGACCTTGTCGGACAACGGCGCAATGTCTTGCAGGAACTCGCGCATTTCAGCCGCAGCGGTGCTGCCATCGAGGCTGGCGATGAGCTCGATCGGTTGCTGCAAGCGTTCAAGATAGGCGCGCAGTTGTTCCTTGATATTGGTATCCAGCATGTTCTCTCTCCTTGTTGGGATTCTCACTGCAAAGCGGCAGCTAGCCGCCGCTTTACGCTGAGAACCCACCCGGCTGGTGCCGGGCGGATTTCAGTTGACCTTAGATCTTGCCTACCAGGTCGATAGACGGTGTCAGGGTCTTGGCGCCTTCGTTCCACTTGGCCGGGCATACCTGGCCGGGGTTGGCGGCGGTGTACTGTGCGGCCTTCAGCTTGCGCACGGTTTCCTTCACGTCACGGGCAATCTCGTTGGAATGGATTTCCACGGTCTTGATGACGCCTTCAGGGTTGATAACGAAGGTGCCGCGCAGTGCCAAGCCTTCTTCCGGAATGTGCACGCCAAACGCATTAGTCAGCTGGTGCGTGGGGTCGCCTACCAGCGGGAACTTGGCCTTGCCCACCGCCGGGGAAGTTTCGTGCCACACCTTGTGCGAGAAGTGCGTGTCGGTGGTCACGATGTACACTTCAGCACCAGCCTTCTGGAATTCGGCGTAGTTGTCGGCGGCGTCCTCAATTTCGGTCGGGCAGTTGAAGGTGAAGGCAGCCGGCATGAAAATCAGCACGGACCACTTGCCCTTCAGGGAAGCATCCGTCACTTCGATAAATTTGCCGTTGTGAAAGGCCTGTGCCTTGAACGGTTGTACTTGGGTGTTGATCAGATTCGTTGCCATTGTTTTGCTCCTTTTCGGTGGTTAATGAAAACTACGGAGCGAAGTTTAGGCGCGGTTTATTGATATGTAAAAACAATAATTCTTATTCGTTAGATAAGAATAAGTAATCAATAAGCGGGATTTTGTTTTATGCGACTTGATATACGGCAAGAAAATACTTGCACTTCCTGCAAGTCTATGTATGATTCGGCCATCTGTAGGGTCAAGATGCAGGATTGCGGCACCAAGTGTTGGCGAATGTTTCCCTTGATTTCATATGGATACGGACATTCGTCCACATTTAAATTAGTTAAGGAATATCAGCATGGCAACAGGTACCGTCAAGTGGTTTAACGATGCAAAAGGTTTCGGTTTCATTACCCCCGATGGTGGTGGTGAAGACCTCTTTGCCCACTTCTCCGCAATCAAGGCAGAAGGTTTCAAGACTCTGCGCGAAAATCAGCGCGTGAGCTTCGAAGAAGCGACTGGCCCAAAAGGCAAGCAAGCTGCGAACATTGTCCCCATGTAATCTTGTGGGACGTTGAAAAAACCCCGGTCCTCCGGGGTTTTTTTTTGCCTGTTTTCCCTCGCAAGGCTTGAATGGGTGTCGGGTGCAGCGTAGCATCAATAACAATCAATCTTAGGAGTTCATCATGAAGGGCGACAAGAAAATCATCGAAATCCTGAACGGATTGCTGGCTGGCGAACTCACCGCCGTTGACCAGTACCTGATCCACGGCGAAATGTATGCGGATATGGGCTTTGCGCATCTTGCAGACAAGTCCCTGCATGAGTCTGACCATGAGCGCCAGCATGCCAGGGCGCTCATCCAGCGCATCCTGTTCCTGGAAGGTAAGCCTGATCTCAGCAAGCGTGGCGGCTTGAGCATAGGCAAGTCGGTGCCGGAGATGCTGAAATCTGATCTTGCGTTGGAGTATCACGTGGTGGGTGAATTGAAAAAGGCGATTGCCGCCTGCGAAAAAGCGCAGGATTACGTGACGCGCGAAATGCTTCGGGTGCAACTGGATGATACGGAAATGGATCACGCCTATTGGCTGGAACAACAGATCCGGCTGATCGGGCTGGTGGGGCTGGAAAACTACCAGCAAAGCCAGATGAAGACAGGCGCATAAGGAGCAAGTGATTATGAAAGGCGACAAGAAAGTCATAGACACCCTGAACAAGGTGCTGAAAAACGAACTCACGGCAATCAACCAGTATTTCCTGCATGCGCGGATGTTCCGCAATTGGGGGCTGGAGAAGCTGAATGACTACCAGTACAAGCAATCCATCCGCGTGATGAAGGAAGCAGACAAGCTGATTGAGCGGGTGCTGTTTCTGGAAGGGCTGCCCAACCTGCAAAGCCTGGGTAAGCTGGGGATAGGTGAGAATGTACAGGAATGCCTGGCCAGCGACCTGAGTTATGAAAAAAATACCCAGCGCCCCTTACTGATTGCTGCGGTGGCGTTGTGCGAAGAATTGCAGGATTACGTCAGCCGCGATCTGCTGCAGGAACTGCTGGAACACTGCGAGGAAACCATAGACTGGCTGGAAACACAGCAGAGCCTCATCAAGGAAGTATCGCTTCCCAACTACCTGCAATCACATATGGACTAATTCTTTTCTGATTGAAAAAGCCGCGCAATGTCGCGGCTTTTTTTATGCGAGCAAGATTTACTTGACACACCCACAAATATAAATGAGAATAATTCCTAATTAGATTTAATTAAAAAGGCGGGAGTATTCTCATGTATGTTTGTGTGTGTGCCGCAGTCACAGAACGCCAGATTCATCAGGCGACACTGAGTGGCGCCAGGACATTGCAGGATTTGCGCGAGAACACGGGCATTGCCGTGGAATGCGGTCGGTGTGTTTCCTGCGCCAAGCGCTGTATGCGTGAGGCGATACATTCGCATGAATCACTTCTGGAGCTGGAAGCTGCCTGATGGTGAAGGAAAACAAAACAGCCGGTTCGGGAAGCAGCGGTGCGCCCAAGGCGGCGTATCCGCAGCGACGCCTGATTGATAGTCAGGAGTTGTTCGCAGGGAAGCGCGAAATCATCATTGACCATGCGGGCAGTGAATATTGCCTGCGCCAGACCAGCCAAGGCAAGTTGTTACTGACCAAATAAGGGTTGCCACAGTCTTTTAATCACTGAATTTATCTTAGCCAGCCACTTGGTGTTTCCATACCAATAGCCAGCCAGTAAACAACAGCGCCATAACGGCGCTCAGGCACATGCCTGTTTATCTGGAAGGAAACATCAATGAAATCACGTCAACTATCACAACTGCTGATTGCCGCTACCACGCTTGTGGTTTCCGGCATGGCGGTCGCCGATGAAAACCTGCTCGGTTACACCGCTGGCGCGGAAACCCTGCCCCAGGGTACTTCAGAAGCCTACCTGTGGGTCACTAACCACGGTGAAAAACGCCGGGGCGACTACAACTCACAAACTATCCGGGCCGAGTATGAATACGGTGTTACCGATCGCTTGTCTGCGGCAATTTACGTGAATGGTTACCGCCATGATTACGATTGCGGTGCAGGTTGTGCCGGGCCGCGCAATGATCCGGAAATTTCCGGGAGTGAAAACAAGTTCCGCTTGAGCGGCATTTCCCTGGAACTCAAAAAAATGTTGCTTTCACCTTACAAGGATGATCTCGGTGTGGCGCTGTACGGAGAAGTGACTTACGACAGTATCGACAGCATTACCGGAGAACGTGGTGATGGCTGGGAGCTGGAGGGCAAGGTGATTCTGCAAAAACCCTTTATGGATGGCCAGCTGCAATGGGTGACCAATCTGGAGCTGGAGGCTGAATCTTGGCGGCCGGATAACGGGCAGATCGAATATGCCATTGCACCGCGCTTGCGCACCGGGGTTTCCTATCGGTTTACTGAAAATTGGTATATCGGTGTTGAAGGCTGGGGTGATGTGGAAATGCTGAACCCGCCAGGTTCTTCATGGGAGTTTGACCACTGGGATGTGTTTGCGGGCCCCAGCATCCATTACGGCGGCAAACAGTTCTGGGCGACGGTGACTGCTGTGACGCAGGTGGCGGGTTCGAACGAAAGTGACGATAACAGCACCGGCCAGCACCTTGCCGATCACGAAAAGAACGAGCTGCGCGTCAAGATTGGCTATAACTTTTAAGGAGCCGATATGCAACGCCTTCTTTCCCTGATTCTGGTTTCGGTGATGTTGCTGATTGCCTCTCCGGTGATTGCCAATGAATACCTCAACGTGGCGCAGGCGCAAAAAGTCCTGTTCCCGGAGGCGGATCGTTTTGTTGAAGCGCCCGTGCTGCTCACCGACGCCCAGCGTGAGGCGATTGAGGACAGGGCCGGGGTCAGCCAGCGCTGGAAAAAACAGGAGGCTTGGCGTGCCGAGAAAGATGGCAAGCTGGTTGGCTGGTTTATTGTGGATAACGTGATCGGCAAGCATGAGTTCATCACTTATGCAGCGGCGTTGTTGCCCGAAGGTAGGGTCAAGGGCATTGAGGTCATGAGCTACCGCGAAACGCGTGGAGACCAGGTTCGCGAGGCAGGTTGGCGCAAGGTGTTTGAGGGTAAAACACTGGCCGATCCGTTTAAGCTGGACAAGGATGTGCCCAACATCAGCGGGGCCACGCTTTCCTGCAAGAACATCATGAACGGTGTGAAGCGTCTGTTAGTGCTGCAAAAGCTGGCGTTGCCAAACGAATAATATGGGGCGTGCGGCATGCGCTTGAGAGGATATCCCACCTGGTTTTATCAGCTGCTGCTGGCGATTATTCTCGCCATGCTGGGGACGGGCCTGCTGCTGATTCCAGCTGCACTGGAAATGCGATTGGAATGGGAAGTCCCCTGGCGGCTGCAAGGGGATGCGCAGATTGGCACAGCGGCCCTGCATGCCTTGATGTCCTTTCTCATGATGGTTGTGGTGGGCGCGTTGTGGAGCGTGCATATGCGGGCGGGATGGCGACACAGGAAAAACCACCGCTCTGGCCTTTTCATGGCCGCGTTGATGCTTTTCCTGCTGTTGAGCGCACTGGGTATTTACTATTTTTCTGATGATGCCTGGTCACTGGATGCCAGTGTCATCCACATGGTGGCGGGACTGCTGTTACCCACGCTGCTGCTGTACCACATTGTCAGGGGTAGAAAAATGCACCGACTCCATTAGCCGGGCGCCGGGTGCGGTACAATTCCACGCCATGCTCAGCTACCGCCACGCCTTCCATGCAGGCAACTTTGCCGATGTGCTCAAGCATTTTGTGCTGTTCCAGTTGCTGCAATACCTCAACCAGAAAGACAAGCCTTATTGGGTGATAGACACCCATGCCGGGGCGGGGTTGTATGCGCTGCACGAAGGTTTTGCCGCCAAAAACGCCGAATACCGCGATGGCATTAGCCGTCTCTGGCAGCGGCAGGACTTGCCTGCACCGCTGGTGGAGTTTGTGGCCCTGCTGCAAGCACTTAACCCGGACAATAACCTGAGCTTTTACCCCGGTTCGCCATGGATTGCTTCGCACCTGTTGCGGACGGAAGACCGTCTGCGGCTGTTCGAGATGCACCCGACCGATTTCGATATCGTGCAGGAGACCTTTGCCAAGGAAAAACAGGTCAAGGTCGAAAAGTCGGATGGCTTTGCTGCACTCAAGGCCTTGTTGCCACCACCACCGCGCCGCGGGCTGGTGCTGATAGACCCTCCCTATGAGGAAAAACAGGATTACCAGCGCGTCCCTGCGGCCTTGCAGGAAGCGCTAAAGCGTTTTGAAACGGGCACTTATGCGGTGTGGTATCCTCTCTTGCCACGACCGGAACCGGAGAAAATGGTAGAGAAGATGAAGCATCTCCCCGTCAAAAGCTGGCTCAATGTCAGCCAGAGCATATCGGCACCAAGCGCCGATGGTTTTGGCATGTTCGGCGCAGGGATGTTTGTGCTGAACCCGCCCTGGACGTTACACGCCACCCTGCAATCCGTCATGCCCTGGCTGAACGAAACGCTGGCGCAGGATGCAACAGCATCTTTTGTACTGGAAGCTTCCTGATGCGTAAGCATGGCAAAAAACCGGCTCCAAGAGCATTAACACCCGAGCTGGAAGTGACTCGTCTGTTACAGAACGGCAAGGTGCAGCAGGCCCTGCAGACGGCTACCCGAGCCCTGGCCCAAGGGCGTCGCAATCCTGACCTCAGCAATATTGCCGGGGTTTGCGCGGCAACCTTTGGTGACGATACGCTGGCGACCCAGCTGTGGCTACATGCCATTGAGCTTAACCCCAAATATGCACAAGCTTGGTTCAACCTTGGTGTGGTTCACCAGAAAAAGGGCTTGGTTGTTGAAGCGGAGCAGGCTTTCCGGACCGCAGTTGAAAACGACCCATCCAATATCGAGGCCTGGTACATGCTGGGCGATCTCTTGTATGGGCAAGGCCGCCTGAAGGACGCAAAAGCGGCATATGAGTTGTTGCTGGCGCGTGCCCCGGACAGTGCCCATGCCTATAACAATCTGGGTCTGATTTGCGCAGCTGAAAAGCAGCCCGAAGAAGCCTTGGCGCATTATCAGAAGGCCGTTGCACTGGCGCCGGATTCCCCGGAAATCCTCTCCAATTATGCCAACCTGTTGAGCAGCCTGCGCCGTGAGGATGAAGCCGAGCCCTTGCTGCAAAGGGCGCTGCAACTGGCCCCGGAATCGGCTATCAACTTTACCAATCTGGGCGTGTTATGCGCCAACCTTGGCCGGTTAGGTGAGGCGGAGCGCTGTTTCAACCGTGCGTTGCAGATCAGCCCGGATTATGCGCTGGCACGGCTCAATCTCAGCTATGCACAGCTCAAGCTGGGAGATTTTTGCCAGGGTTGGGTCAACCATGAGGCCCGCTATGATCCGCACCTGCCTGACAACGGTATCCCTTTCCCAGACATCGCTGCACCACAATGGCAGGGTGAATCTCTGGATGGCAAGCATCTGCTGGTGTGGATGGAGCAGGGTTATGGTGACCAGATACAGTTTTCGCGCTACCTGGCGTTACTCAAACAGCGCTGGAAGGTGCGCATCACCCTTGTGTGCCGCCCCAGCCTTACCCGGCTGCTGGAAACACTGGGAAGTGCCGACCACGTGACTTCTGCAGATAAGGCGCCGGCCGAAGGCTATGATGTCTGGACCCTTCCGCTCAGCTTGCCACATTATTGCGGCACGTTCAGTGAGCAGGAAATCCCGGCCAATCTGCCTTACCTGGAGGTACCGGTGGCCTATCGTGAAAAATGGCGTAATGCGCTTTCAGGCCCGGGCTACAAGATCGGGCTGGCCTGGCGAGGCAACCCGAGCCACCTCAACGATGTTTGGCGATCATTGCCGGAAGAGCTCCTCAAACCTTTACTGGATGTTCCAGGCACATGTTTTGTCAGCCTCCAGCCAGGTGCCGGATTCCAGGGGCTGGCAGCGATTGATAAACCTCTGGAAGATTTTTCCGACACTGCAGCACTGATTTCCCAACTGGATCTGGTGATCTGTGCCGATACTGCCGTGGCTCATCTGGCAGGGGCATTGGGTAAACCATGCTGGATGCTGCTGCCTCACTATCGCACTGACTGGCGCTGGCTGGTGGGACGTGAAGACAGTCCCTGGTACCCCGGTGTCATGCGCCTGTTCCGTCAGGATGCCGATGAGCGATGGGAGCCGGTGGTGGCCAGGGTCTGCAAAGCGTTGAGGGAAATAAAAAACGGCACCCTGTAAAGAGTGCCGCCGTGGCCTTCAGGTAAATCAATAATCAGTCATTACCGATCTGGTAGGCTTCTTCCTCGGTTTCGATGATTTTGCCGGAAACGGCATCCACTTCCACCTCGATCTCCTTGCCATCCTTGGTCTTGATATCAAACTCGAAGGAAATGCCACCATCTGATTCAATGGCGGTTTCGCTTTCCACAACATCACCCGGATGCGCTTGCAACGCTGTTTTCTTGGCATCTTCGAAAGTGATCTTGGCCTTGGAGGCAAAGCGGGTGTCCTTGGCATCGACTTCCTCTTCTTCCTCAATCAGCTTGCCGGATTTGGCCTCACACTCCACTTCCCACTCCTTGCCATCCTTGCCCTTGATATCGAATTCATAGGTGGGCTTGCCAGCCTCGATTTCGGCTTCCAGGGAAATGACATCGCCAGGATGCTTGCCCAGGGCGGCTTTCATGCAGGTTTCCAGTCTGCCGGTGTGCTTGTCGGCAGCCAAGGCAGGAATCGTGAATAAAGATGCGACTAATAAGCCAATAAGTTTTTTGCTCATGGTGATACCTCCATAGTTGATGACTCGAAAAATATTGCGCCACTCCAAGCGCATAAGACTGGATTTTACTCCAGAGACGACTTGTTTTCACCTAACATAATGATTTAATTATATAAATTGGCTGAATTCAGCCAATTGGTTTGTTATGGCCGCATTCATTCCCGGATTGGTTTCTTGCAGCCTGATAGAAAGGGTTTTTCTGGATACACAGGAGGATGGTTGCTGAGTACTTGTCCATGATTATTTTTCTGCTACAGTAACGCCCATGCAAATCCAAGTAGGCGAAACCTGGGGCAAGCACAAGAGAACCGGCGGCGTGTCGGCCTATCTGGTGCTCAATATCAATCGTTACGGTTTGCTCACCCTGCAGAACCTGGATAACCCCAGCAGCGTTTTTGAAACCGTTGCCGACAAGCTGGAAAGCAACGGCTACTTCCGTATCAGCGAAACGCCCTACGTCAATCTCAATGCGACCCGCCGCAAGCAAAAACAGGGGCACAAGATCAAACTCAAGCGTTGCCCGCACACGGTGGATTTGTTTGAAGGCCGTGCGGATAGTGAATTCCCGCAACTGCCGCAGATGGACTACGCTGAAGCCGCCTTGTAACTGACGGACAGCACCTCGTATTCTTCCTCGCCTTTGGGCGTGGTCACTTTGACCGTATCGCCCTCACCCTTACCCAGCAATGCCTTGGCCAGTGGCGAAACCCAGCTGATATAACCTTGTGACGGGTCGAGTTCGTCCTGACCGACAATGCGGTAGGTGGCTTCCTCATTCGTGGCAATGTTGTACAGCGTTACCCAGGCGCCGAAATAGGCTTTTTGCAAATCCTGTTGCTTAGCCGAATCCACCACCTCGGCCAAGTCAATACGCCGATACAGGAACTTCAGGCGCGCATCGATCTGCCGCAAGCGGCGCTTGCCATAAATGTAATCCGCATTCTCGCTGCGGTCACCGTTGGAGGCCGCCCACGCCACATCCCTCACCACGCCGGGGCGTTCCACTTTATGGAGCTGGTCGAACTCGGCTTTCAGCCGGGCGTAACCTTCAGGCGTGATGTAGTTCTTGTCGTTTTTTTCCGGGGTTTTCTGTTCTGCCATAGTGGGCCGATTTTATCGCAAGTGCCCACCGTGCGCCGGATGGTTAACCGCTACAATATCTTCCCATGATTTCACCTTCACCTGACCTGATCCTGTGCTCTACGGCCCGCCTGGCGCGCAGTCTCCGTGCCAGCCATGGGCGCGCCCGGCAGCAGGCCGGTCTGGCGCAATGGCGGCCGGTGCAAGCGTTGACGCTGGTGCAATGGCTGGAAGGGGCTGCGCAACGCGCGCTGTTGTCCGGCGACATTCCACCGCTGGAAATTCCTGCACGTGTGTTGAGCGGTATGGCCGAACGCCTGGTATGGGAGTCGGTAATTGCCGGTAGTCTCAAGGAAAACGCCCTGTTTGATGTCCCCGGCATGGCGCAATCTGCGCTGGAAGCCAATGTGCTGATGCAGGCCTGGGGAGTGCGGTTCCCCGATGACATGCACACCGAAGAAACGCGCCAGTTCCTGCGCTGGCGTGCAGCATTCCGCGAGCAATGCCGCGCACTGGACGCACTGGAAGACACCCGTATGTTTGATGTTTATATCCAGGCCGTGGCTTTTGCCGATTTACCCCCCAGGATCTATTTTGCCGGTTTTGACCGTATCAGCCCGCAGGAGCAGCGCCTGTTCGAGAGCATCCGCGCCCAAGGCGTCGAGTTGTTGCCTTGGCCGCTTGGCCTGGTGCAACCGGCCCCTGCGGTACAGGCTGTGTTCGACGAGGCCGAAGCAGAATGTCGCGCTGCCGTGGCCTGGGCGCAGGCACGTTTGCAGCAAAACCCGCAGGCCAGGCTGGCGATTATTGCGCCGGAACTGGCCACGCTCCGGGCCATGCTGCAAGCATTGCTGGACGATGCGCTGCATCCGGCCAGCATCCACCCGGCACAGGCTGAACTGCCGCGCAGTTATGACTTTTCGCTGGGGTTGCCGCTGGCCGAAACGCCGCTGGTGGCAACGGCCATTGCACTGTTGCGCCTGGCCAGCAACCGTGGTGTTACCCAGCAGGAAACCGGTGCCCTGCTGCGCGATGTGTACTGGTCTGCCGGGGTGGAAGAAGCCGATGCCCGGGCCAGGCTGGAGGCCAATATGCGCCGCAAGCTGCCCGCCAGTGTGTCGCTGGAGCAACTGCTGGGATTTGCCCGCAATGCGCAAGAAGGCGGTCTGGGTGTGGGGCGGCTGATTGCGCATCTGCAAGCGTTACAACATGCCCGCGTCACCACACGCCAAATTGCTTCCGGCTGGGCACAGACCTTCAGCCAGATGCTGGAGGCTGCACACTGGCCCGGTGAGCGCAGCCTTTCCAGTGTGGAATTCCAATCCAGGCAGGCGTGGAACGAATCCTTGCAGGCCTTTGCGGCACTTGACCCCCTGTTGGGAAAAATGGAATGCGCCAGGGCGCTGCGGCAATTCACTCGCCTGCTGCGCGAACGCATCTTCCAGCCGGAGTCGATTGCCGGGGTGCAGATACAGGTCATGGGCATGCTGGAGGTGAGCAGCGAGCCGCTGGACGGTGTCTGGGTGCTGGGCATGAACGACCACCTGTGGCCACCGCCCGCGCGGTTTAACCCCTTGCTGCCTGCCGAATCGCAGCGCCGCGTCGGCGCCCCCAACTCATGCAGCCGGGTGCAAGCGGAATTTGCCGGGACGGTACATGCGCGATTGCTGTTCAGCGCACCCGAAGTGGTGTTTTCATGGGCGCAGCGGGATGGCGAGAGGGAGCTGCGCATGAGCCCCTTGCTCAAGGATATTCCCGTGGCGGCACAGGGTTTTGCACAGGCAAAAACGCTGGCCGAACAGTTGGCCCAGCCGGAAGCCATGCAATGGCTACAAGACCATCAAGCGCCCCCGGTTGCCGAGGGTGAAAAGGTGCGTGGCGGCGCCGGGCTGTTCCGCGCACAGGCCATCTGCCCGGCCTGGGGTTATTACCAGTACCGGTTGGGCGCCAAGGCCCTGCAAACCCCTGTGGACGGGCTGGACAGCATGGAGCGCGGCAGCCTGTTGCACGCCGTTTTGCAGGCTTTCTGGAATGGGCGTGATTCTGACTGGCTGCATGGCCTGGGTGAAAACGCCTTGCAGCAGGCCATCACGACTGCGGTGGAAGAGGGCGTCCGTCAGTTTTCGCAGGCGTTGGAAGTAGACTTGCCCCCGCACTTCCTGACACTGGAAAAGCTGCGATTGGCGGCGCTGCTCCAGGGCTGGGCGGCGCTGGAAAAGGAGCGGCCACCTTTTGCCGTGCAGGATGTCGAGCGCCGCGTGCAACTGGAAATCAAGGGCATCAGCGTGGAACTCACCCTGGATCGGGTGGATATATTGCCCGATGGGCAGATGGTCGTGATTGATTACAAAACCGGCACGCAGCTCAGCCCCAATAGCTGGGCAGAAGATCGCATTTCCGAGCCGCAATTGCCTATCTACGCCGCGCTGGTGCTGGTTGAGGGCGAGGTGGCGGCCGTGTGCTTCGCCAAAGTGCGCGCGGGTGAACACCAGTTTGTTGGTATCGCCAACGATACTGAAACCTTGCCCGGCGTGAAGGGGCTGGAGGATGCGCGCAAGATATTTGACGCCGAGCGATTCCCCGAATGGCACGCGCTGCTGCAACACTGGCGCGACAGCCTGGAAGCCATCGCCGATGAAATCAAAGCAGGCCAAGCCGCCGTGCGGTTTACGGACGAGAATGATCTGGCCTATTGCGAAGTGAAGTCGTTGTTAAGGCTACCGGAGCGTAAGCTGCAACAAGAGCGTAGTGGTAGGTAACTTTTTGTTAATTTAGGGAAATAAACTGAAGGGGCCGGCTATGATTAGCACCAAGTATTTATCGTGGTATGTAGTGATTATTTTAATGTCAAGTTTGTTCAACCATGCTGTTCTGGCGGCTGATTCTTGTGAAACGGACAAGGATTGTGGCGGCCATCTCTTATGCGTTTCAAATAAATGCAAGTATGTGCCGTCTGCTGACGAGGCGAAATCTGATACGCCAAAACCAAAAATTGAAAAGGTTGCTCGAATATTGCAAGTGACGGAAGCCCAATCAACATCAGGTGAGAAGGGACTGAAAATTCTGCTTCCTATAAGCATTCGAGGTTGGGAGGACAGTGTTTTGTATATGGATGTCTGGGACATGAATGCTGTCAAGAATCGCAATACCATTAAATTGCCTGACCCCACTGGTAAGCTGGGAAAATTGGCATATGGTTCGAATTTCAAGGCAAGGCAGGACGAGAACTCTGACATGTATGCTCACTTTAATGCTGTCTCAACGGTTGAAATAAAATTTACTGCTTACAGCGATGATGGGCCTATTGAAGGTGAAATCTTGTTATTGCGGGATGGACAAAAATCAACCTACGCCTTCAAACAACCTAATTTGAGTTCACCTGCGACCTCGGTGACGATGAAAATTTATCGATAAATGGCAGGAGAGCATTTACTGCAGCAGGATGCCGCCAACCGCGAGCGTGCGCTGGCGCTGGAATCCTTCATTGTCGAGGCACCGGCCGGGGCGGGCAAGACCGAACTGCTGACGCAGCGCACCCTGAAGTTGCTGGCAACGGTGGAGGAGCCGGAAGAAATCATCGCCATCACTTTTACCAACAAGGCGGCGGCCGAGATGCGCAGCCGCATCCTGGACAGTCTGCAACGCGCTGCCAGCAACTTGTTGCCGGATGCCGCACATAAACGCATCACCTATGACCTGGCGCAACAGGCGCTGGCACGTTCGGAAGAAAAGCAATGGGCGCTGCTGGAGCAGCCTGCACGACTGCGCATTAACACCATTGATTCTTTATGCAGCAGCCTGGCGCGACAACTGCCCATCCTCAGCCGCTTCGGCGGCCAGCCCGGCGTGGTGGAAGAGGGTGCGCTGCATTATGAAGAAGCCGCACGCCGTGCCCTGGCAACACTGGAGGACGAAGCGGGGGATGGTGTGGTGACCGAAGCGCTACGCTACCTGGATAACGATACGCAGCGCCTGACGGCGCTGTTGGCTGACATGCTGGCAAAGCGCGACCAGTGGCTGCACCACGCGGGCAACCCGGCCCAGGATGTGGAGGCGGCGCTGTACCAACTGGTGGCGCAGGATATTGCCGGTGCGTCGGCGCTGCTGACACCGGTAATACAGCAGCAATTGATGCCCCCAGCACGTTATGCCGCCGAAAACCTGCCTTGCGACCATCCCGTCGCCCTGTTGCTGGACTGGAACACCCCCGTCCCGTCCCGTCCTGAAGCCCTGTTGCTGTGGCGCAGCTTGTGCGAGTTGCTGCTGACCGGCGGTGAATTCCGCAAAGCCCTGGATAAGCGGCACGGCTTTCCTGCCGATAAACCGGCGAGCAAAGCGCACAAGCAGGCGCTGCTGGAAATTATCGCCACGCTGCCAACTGCTGCGCCATTGGCGCGCATCCGCAGCCTGCCGGATGCACAGTCGGAACAGGAAAAATGCGTGGTCAGTGCGCTGGCGCGCCTGCTGCAACTGGCTGCGGCACATTTGCTGATTGTTTTTCAGGAACAAGGCGAGGTAGATTTTGTTGAAGTGGCCAGCCGTGCATTGCAGGCGCTGGAAGACGAAACCGGCGCCACCGATCTGGCCTTGAAGCTGGACTACCGCATTCAGCATTTATTGGTGGATGAATTCCAGGATACCAGCCCGGCACAGGTGAAACTGCTGGAAAAACTGACCGCCGGATGGTCGCCGGGTGATGGCCGCACGTTGTTCTGCGTGGGCGACCCCATGCAATCCATTTACCGCTTCCGCAAGGCGGATGTGGGGCTGTTCCTGCAGGTGTCGGCATTGGGCATAGGTGGATTGCCGCTGGAAAAACTGCACCTCACCCGCAACAACCGCTCCTGCCCAGCCGTGGTGGATTGGGTCAACCGGGCGTTTGAGCGGGTTTTCCCGCCACAGGATGATGAGGCGCGCGGGGCGATTGCCTATCGGCCTTTTGCTGCGACCCGCGCCAGCGAGGATGGGGAGGGTGTGCAGGTGCATCCCCTGTTGCTGCATGTCGACAGCCTGGGGGAAGATCGCGGGGCGGAAGAGGCCAGCCTGCTTGCTGCGTTGATCCGCAGCGAACGTGAGTTGCATCCGCAGGCCAGCATCGCCGTGCTGGTGCGTGCCCGTTCGCACCTGGAGGCGCTGGTGGCGGAAATCCGCAGTCGGCACGCCGACCTGCGCTTTCAGGCGGTGGAAATCGAAGCATTGGCAGGTCGCCAGACGGTGCAGGATATTCATGCGCTGACTTGTGCCTTGTTCCACCGTGCCGACCGCGTGAACTGGCTGGCTATCCTGCGCGCGCCGTGGTGCGGGTTGACGCTGGCCGACCTGCATGTGCTGGCGGCGGATGACCATGTATCCAATATCTGGCAGCTGATGCAGGATGAGGCACGGGTGGGCAGGCTTTCTGCAGACGGCCAGCAACGCCTGCGCCATGTGCGTGGTGTGCTGGAAGAAGCCTTGCGCCATCAGGGGCGGCAATCCCTGCGGCGCTGGGTT
>WBZT01000947.1_pt1 | contig 22290 bp, 21 predicted proteins | sample 5204241 | NCBI WGS metagenome assembly WBZT01 (sample SAMN12344358, study PRJNA552823) | activated sludge metagenome | biome: Activated sludge suspended growth; feature: Nitrification reactor; material: Wastewater; isolation source: activated sludge from nitrification reactor of wastewater...
CGCATGTATTCCATCCTGATTTGTAAGTTGACGATTATAATTTTCGGTGGTGTGTAGAGGTACATGAGCATCACCTACATAATGGCCAATATCTGCAGATAGTTTTAATATCTTATCGCTGTTTTTTTCTTTGAATGCATTGACCAATCGATGGTAGAATTGTTCAAAGGAATAGGGAATAATTCCGTGAGAACTAAATCTATCGATTATTAAAATTTTGTCTTCGGATTGAAATATTGTCGGCATTAATGCCTTCGTAGCTACACTTGGAATTATCCATTTCTTATCATCATAATACGGCATCGCGTATTTTTTCATCCAGAGTAGTAACTCGGATTTGTTCATTTCAGACTTGAAAAGGGTGTGTTTTAATTGAAACTCTTTAGTAAATTTAAGTTGTTCAAAACTATAAATTGAATCCTCAACAGGTTCAAAAATCTGTGTAGTGTCACCTTGATCAATAATAAATATTCTGGAATATTTTAGTATGGATTCTTCGTAGATTCTTGGTAATGTTTTAATGGCGGATAGTCCTCCCCATTTATCCAAATCGATGTAGTGACGAATTGCTTCTCCTTTGATGGCATATCTTCTTTTGTCCGGATCTACAGCGTGATCTTCAAGGAATTCAATATTGGATTTATAGAAGCCCATCATGGCTTCCGGCAAGGTAAATACGGCAAGCCTGTTTAATAATTTATGTGCATAGAAACCCCAATCCTCTGTATGGTAATATAGACGACATTCCAAGATACTATTCATCTGACAAAATATTAAAATACATGTCAGAAGAATTTTTTTCATAAGATTAATATTTTAATTGTGATTGCAATCCTTGTATGTCAAAAAATATTTTCTGAATTTGTGAAAGTTGTAACAATAAAAAATCTCCATTTTGACGGCATGCATAAAATCGAAAGAAGTTCTTTTTTTGCAGAAATTCTTTGTCAAGTGCAATCGCTTCATTGCTAGGTTCCGGTATTGGATATAGTTTAAGATGAACTGAGTCTGGACGGTCATTAAACTTTATAGTTATGGTCGAATAGGGTGTTAGCACACAAATTGAATCTTTTGCCCTGTGATCATTGACAATAGCTTCAGCACTTATAGGCTCAAATGAACTAAAAATAGACTTAAGAAAGTTGATGTTATATGAATTGTTAGGAATAGAACTTTCTAAATTATTTAAATAGAATTTATTATTTTCCATTTTAAGATTTAAGTCCCGTTCTGGTTCATAGGGAAATCGAATACTAACATTGTTGATCTCTTTGGAAGGAAGGTCGAATAGACTTCGATCGCGCCAATCTTCTTCCTTGATCTCATACCTAACTCTAAGATTAATCGGAGCAGTTCCAATATTTGTAATGTAAGGTTGGTTTGAACCATCCATTAAGCAATACAATCCTTCTTCATTTTGTGTGACGCCACCAACATAATAAGTTTTAATTAGCTCATTCTTTCGATTATATATTTCCACTTTAATTCCTGAGGTTGCAATTCCTTTCATTATTTCCTCATAAGCAGCTTTTGGAGGAATAGAATTTACTTTTAGATTTTTAATGGTCTCTAAAAAATGGTGAATGGTGTTGGGGAATACATTAAACTTGTTATTTACTGTCCAGCTATTATCATTTCGTGTTAGTAAAATATTATTCCCGTTTTTTTGAGCGAGAAAAATTTTCTGAACATCATCAATATTTTCTACACCGAAATTTCTATCCTCTGAAACGATGTTGCTTTTTAAATTTTTATTTTTTATGAAATAAAAAGTAACTATACCAAAAACAATAAAAATTACTGCAATTAAGAGGTTGCTGTTTATCTTCATATTTGTAAAGGCTTTATATATTTTCTTTTTCTCAGGTAATTATTTATCAATCCGCCAAGAATTAATAGAATCAGTGGTATTCCGATATTAAAAAACTGCCAAAATGATTTTTCATTCTCTGCTTTAATTCGATCAAGAAGCCGTAATTTTATTTCCTTCGATCTTGCACTCAGAACATTGTCTGGTGAAGTCATGTATTCTATACTGTTTAACATGAAATCCTTATTGCCGTTGAAGACTTTTTTCTCCCATTTATTATAACCTAATGGTGCAAATTTACCTGTTTCTTTGTCATATAAATTTTTAGCAATATCCCCATCTGCAATAACCAGAATAGAAGTAGATGGACTTTTCATCTTGAAATCTATTTGAAGGCTTTGCAGACTGGATTGCATAGATTCATCTACACGATTTTCAAATAATGAATTAAATTCACCTTCTCCAAGTACAGCAATAGGGAGTGATGGCTTATTAAATTTTTTAGGATCTGGCTTGTAATGTAAAATTTCGAAATCAATTTTCATGGGTGACAATTGATATCGACTGTAGGAAGATGATTGCAACAATATACTTCTTTTAACCGGGAATTTTGTCTTTACCGTGTCAATAAATGAAGGAAACTCACTGCTTACTCTGTCAATATTATTGACAATAGCATGTGTGCTATTGGAAGCTAAGAGAGGATGGTAGTACCAAGGAAATAGCTCAATCTGTGGTTTGCCACCTTGGTATCCAATAACCTGAGGAATTCGGCTGCATTCTAAATCAAGTACGAATGCATCTTCAATTCTAAATCCATATTTAAATAAAAGATCATCCAAATTTATTTCAAGAGGGGCTGGGATATATTCTTTTCTACTGGTCATACTATCCAAATTCATAGCAAGACGATCGATCAGAAAAATTACCTTTCCTCCGTTCATTATGTATTGATCAATAGCAAATTTATTTTTTTCACTAAATGGCAATGATGGCTTCGCGATAATAAGCAAGTCAATTTCCTTTTTTAGGACTAGAGCACTGTCTAAATTAATATTTCCAACATTATAGAATGGATTTAGAAGACTAAATAGAGCCTGAGTCTGATCCTCTGATAATTCACCGTGGCCTTTAGTAAACAATACATTTTTCTTGCTAGATTTATTTAATTTCTGAATGCCATTTGCTAACTTGTACTCTAATAAACTTATCGAATTGCTAAGATTTTCTTCCTGACCTAATTCTGCACTGGATTCCAATAAGTTTACTGCAATTTTTTTCTCGCCCTTACTTAAAATGGCATACGGAAAAATTATTTGCTCTTTGTTTTCAGATCCGGTTCGAACCATCAGATTGGTAGGTACTAAACCATCCTTAGTCAGTTCTTTTCGCCGATTGTTAATTTCTTCAATACTGCCAGAATTAGGATCCTCAAACTGATATTCCACATAGCCACTTTCAGCTGCAAATTGATCTAAAATTTCTTTAGTTGATTGTTGAAGTCTTTTAAATCCTGATGGAAATTCACCTTCTAACAAGACTTTGACTAAGATGACATTGTTGGTATTTGTTAATATTTTTTTAGTCGACTCTGTTAAGGTAAATCTCTTCTCTTCTGTTAAATCCACATAGGTATGAACATAAGATGCAATAATATTGCAAAAAATCAATATCCCAATAACCATGATGACTTTTATTACTAAACTGAGTTTCTTTTTCATGAATTAGAAAAGTCTTTTTTTAATCCAAAGTATAGTTAGCCAAATAAAAATAAAAGTCAAACTTGCGAAATAAATCAGATCTCGCGAATCTAGGAATCCTTTGCTGATAGAGTTATAATGATACTCCATGCCAAATCTTTCAACAATATCATCAACTTTTCCAAAGAAAATTGGAATTTTACTGATGAAGTAAAATCCATAATAAAATAAAAAAGATAACATAATTGCGATTAAAAAAGCACTTACCTGATTGCGAGAAATTGCAGAGCTAAAAATCCCAATTGATACGAACCCTGCAGCTAAAAAGATTAAGCCAATATAAGATCCTATGATGGCGCCTGTATCTATGTTACCCTTCGGAGAACCAAGTTCATAAACAGTATAGAAATAAAAGAGAGAAGGTGCAAGGCAAATTAAGGTCATCACAAGACAGGCAATAAATTTTCCCAGGACGATTTCTGATTCGGTCAATTGTTTGGTTAATAAGCTTTCAAGTGTTCCCAAATGAATTTCTTCAGAGAATGTTCTCATACTCAAAGCAGGAATTATGAAAACAAAAAGCATTGGAGCAATATTGAAAAATTGATCCAGAGAAGCGTAATTATAATAAAGTATGCTAAAATCAGGAAAAACCCACATAAGTAATCCTAACAATAATATAAATATTCCTATGACTATATAGGCGATTAATAGACTAAAGTAATTCGAAATTTCTTTTTTATAAATACTCCACATTATTATTGGATTAAGAGGTTAATAAAGTGAATATTTCTTCAACGCTATTCTTATCTTTTGTCATTTCTCTTATTTGCCAATTATTTTGCTGGCAAGCATCAAAAATGATATCTCTTAAATCTAAATCAGAAGACGAATAGAAAGAGTATATTCCTTTGCGTTCCGACTTGACCTTATCAACCAGTGATATATTTTTTAAAGCAGCAATAGGGGGATCATTTCTAAACTCAACATGTACAATTTGCCGATCCTGAATTTTATTTTGTAATTCTTGAATGGAATCGTCTGCAACCAATTTTCCATTATTTATAATAATTACTCTATCACAAAGCATTTTTACTTCCTGCATGATGTGGGTCGAGAATATAATCGTCTTCTCTTTAGATATGTTTCTTATTAACTCGCGAATTTCCAAAATTTGATTTGGATCTAATCCGCTGGTAGGCTCATCTAAAATAAGAACTTCAGGGTCATTTAACAATGCTTGACTTAAACCTACTCTCTGTCTATAGCCTTTAGAAAGCTGACCTATATATTTATTTTGTTCTTTTGATAATCCGGTAAGTTTTATTAAATCTTCTATGCGATCGGCTGCGTTACTTATCTTATTAATTCTGGCAAACGTATTTAAGTACTCACGTACATACATATCTTTATAGAGGGGATTATTCTCCGGCAGATAGCCTACCCGTTTCTTTGATTCCAGCGGTTGTTCCTTAATATTGATGCCACAAATTTCTACTACACCCTCATCTGCACTATGAAATCCTGTAATAATCTTCATAGTCGTAGTCTTACCGGCACCATTTGGACCGAGAAATCCGAGTATTTCAGATTTATTTGCTGTAAAACTCAAATCATTTACTGCAATTTGGCTATCGAAAAATTTGGAAACGTGAGATAAAACGACCGACATGATAATCTTGAATATACAATTAACGCATCAAAAGTAATATCATTCATGGAGTTTGTACTTTGATAAGGAAGATATAGCGATCTTTCAATCATAAAAATTTTATAATATTTTGAAAATCAATTATATACATCGGTATGTCTTTCTATTTTTTTATAATAAAAAATTTTATAACCTTTAAATGTAATCACCTAAAAATTTTCTGATTGTAAGAGGTAACTAATGTTATTGTTATTTAGGCATAATTGTCATTTAATACCATGCAAGGATGTTCAAACACTAATTTTTTCCAATTAGATATGTATTGATCCATTGCCTTTGTGTTGGACTTAATTTTTAATTTGTAAAGTCTAATTAAATTATAAAAGCGAACACAAGAGATTCTTGGAAAATTTACGAATACAGTTATTGGTTTGCCAACAAAGTCTCCAGTTCAGTCAAGCTAAATGATTGCTGAACATTGTATTCGCCAATAGACTCCCTACAGAGTGATTTGAGATAAGCTACATTGTTTAACCTTTTACCAAATTCGTAGGCAATGGAGCGTATATAGGTTCCTTTGGTGCATGAGATTCGAAATTGAAACACAGGCAAATCAATATGCGAAATAGCGAATTCACTAATATAGATTGGTTTGGCAAGAAGAATGGGTGTTTCTCCTTTTCTTGCTAGCTGGTAAGATCTTTTACCATTAACTTTAACAGCAGAATGTATAGGTGGTATTATTTCTTGATAACCCAAAAATGTCTTTCGGGTTGCTTCAATTTTTTGTTCGTCAATTTCATGAATAGGTAATGTAAGATTAATTTCAGTTTCAAGGTCATAGGATGGGGTTGAACTGCCCAGTTCGATAGATCCGCTATAAGTCTTCTCCATTTCCTGAAATTTCTGAATTGACTTCGTCATTTTACCCGTGCAGAGGATTAAAAGACCGGTGGCTAATGGATCTAATGTTCCCGCATGGCCAATTTTAATCTTCTGGTTGGTTCTCATTTTAAGTAATCTCTTAATTTTATCCACCACGGCATACGATGTAAACCCAAGGGGTTTGTCAATAAGAATTACTGATCCTACTTCGAAATTAACCTCTTGTATGTTGTTGCGGGTAATCAACATTATATGGGTGTCTGGATAAAAAAAGTTTATTACTGAAAGAAATAATAGTAAATACCCAATAGCAAACCAACGATTATACAATAGTATGCGAAATAATTTAGTCTTATTCCACTTACTAATTTTAATAAAAGTTTAAATGCAAAAATACCAACTAGGAACGATGCGATAAATCCAACGGTCATCGCTCCAAAAGAGTATTGTACGTGACTAAATGAGCCATTTATAATGTCTTTCCCGATTTTTCCAAAAATCAAGGGTAAAACCATTAGAAAAGAAAATTCTGCCGCTTCATATCTGTTGATCTGACTCATTGCTGCGATGCTAATGGTGGATCCTGAACGACTAATTCCGGGAAGAATAGCAAACATCTGAGCAATGCCCATCCCAAATGCCTTCCATATGGTTATTTTTTGGTTAGTAACCTGAATTCTATTTCCTATCCATAGAATAATACCGTTTAATACCAAGCAAACTGCAACAAGGGCTATATTGCCATTAAACATGCTGGAAACCGCTTCTTCAAAAAACAAACCGACAATGGCAGCAGGGATCATTGACACAATAACAAGCAATGCAAAATGTATTGTGCTTGATTCCCATTGAATCAATCCTTTTATAATACTTAAAATTTTATTTCTGAAAACATAACAGATGCTTAAAGTAGTTGCCATGTGCAGAATCACTGTCAGTTCCAAACTATCCAGTCCCGATGATTTGTCTCCTAAAAAAAACTTGGCAATTTCGAGATGGCCATCACTGCTGATGGGCAAAAATTCTGTTATTCCTTGAACTATTCCAAGAATCAATGTTATGATATATTCTGACATGTATTATAACTTAAAAATGGCCCAAATTTGTACGATTAGACCCGAAAGAATAAATATCGGAGCAGCAACGGTTCTTCGAAACCCGTAAATTATACTTTCATCCCAAACATCAGGAGAGGGCATTGAACCACCCGACATTAATACAAATCCAATAATTAGTAGACCCAACCCTAAGAATACATAACGGTATTGTTTCATTCCATAGGTTACCTCCTGGATGGATTTGGTGGAATAGGTTCTCTTTTCCGATTCTGTTGCTTTACCAGTATTGGCGGTTTTTGAGCTGATTTCAGGACTTTTTTTAGATTTTGCTTCTCCCATTTGATCTGTGAATTTATTAAAGTAAAGATTGAATGATTTTTTTAAGTCTAATAATATGCAAAGTTGGCCCAAGAATAACTAAAACGAGCATTACTATGATAAAATTTTTTAACCCAATCAATTTATACATACCAGGTACAAGTGCAAAAACAATAAGGATTCCTATTCCAACCAGAACGATACTAAGTAGGCCGCTGGCTAGTCCTTGTCGAATTCCAATCTTGCGATAGGGCTCATAGATGGTGACAGGATCGCCACCCATCAAGTACAAAGTTTGTATTAAGTCTTTTTTTCGTTGCATAAAAATTTTCACAAGATAATTGACTATGAAGGAAGCAAGAATAAAAAGAAAGACCGTTAATGTAAACAATATACTATTGATTTTAACAAATGTCCTGTTCATGCTGGATTCTATGCGTTCACTGGAATCCATTTGTTCTATAATGTCTTTGTTCTTCAGCGTTTTTCTTAGCCTGTCTGCCGTAGTAAAAGATTGGTCTTCATGAATTGGATAGACCAGTATAATATCCGAAAATGGATTATCTATAAGACTGTCGTTTAATCCAATTTCTGATTCCGACCTCATAGTTTCTAGTGCTTGATTACGACTTATGAACTCAACGGAATTAGGTTCTAATAGATTAGAATTTTGAAGCTCTTTCATAAGCATTTCAACGGAATCCTTATTGTTAATGACTTTTAGTTCAATGACAATGGGGATTTTCCTGCTCCATCCTTTTTGTAAATCTAAGCATTGTAACAAGGATAGAAGGGTCAAACCAGGTAAAGACATTACAAGTGCAACAGCCAAAATATGAAGTATGGACCCGTATTTAGATTCTGGCTGCAAGTTTTATGTAATTGATTGTCAGGATAATAAATATAGAATAATTGCAAAGATATGAAAATTAAAGTAGCTTCAATGCGCTTTGTCCTGGATTATTCCTATTGCAAAAAATGAAATTTGCTAATTCAAATAATCACCACAAGCATAAAACTCTTTACCGTCCTTGAGCATGGTAATTCTTGCGTTATGTATCTGATGCATGTTATCGGAACAGTTTAGCTTCTCAGCATATACCTGGATTTGAAACTTCATTTTGTCTGAAGTTAACTCGCCAATAAAAAAATCTCCAGGATTGGAACCATTTTGAACCTTTTTCAAAATTCCCAGATAAATCTTATTATCGGATATCATATCAAGTTTTACATCATATATACCATCTTGTATCATTCCCAGACTCATATTCCATTTTGGAGTATCAGATTGAATTTTTAAGTAAGGTATTGCATCGCTTTCAACATCGGTGATATTTCCTTTAATTTTGTTAATGCTTGGATTGGCGGAAGAATGTGAAATAGATGGATCATCTGTAACCGTTGTACCATTTGATTGCTCAAATCTGTTTTTGGATGTACAGTGAATAAAACAAAAAATTATAATCGGAAAAAGTATTTTCATTGGTGCTAATATTTTCTTTCCAGTACTAAATATACAAATTCAGATAATTGTTTTTGATTTTCTTCTGAAAGTGACATTTTATTTACAATATTGATACACAAGTCTTTATATAGGTTATAAAGATTTTTTACTGTTTCGTGAATATTGTATTTTTCAAACAATATTTTGAATTCATTGATTTGATCAGAATCAGATCTCTCTTGATTATAATAACGGATACAATCAAGTCTTTCATTGGCGGGCATTTTATCTAAAGCCGACAAAATTAATATGCTTTTTTTTCTTTGAATCAGATCACCGCCATTCTTTTTACCAAATGATTGTTCATCACCATATAAGTCGAGATAATCGTCCTGAATTTGAAATGCAATGCCTAATGCAATTCCCAACTGATATAAGTCCTCCCAAATACTTGCATCATCTGTTGATATCATAGCGCCAATTTTAAGCGCTGCGCCAAGTAAATCAGAAGTTTTCAGTTTAATCATCTGAATATATTCATCAGAGCTTACAAGTTCAATATTTTCAAATGCCATATCCATCGATTGTCCTTCACATACTCTTATCCCGGTTTCAATAAAGAAAGGAATTACCTGAGGATTAATTGACGAGGATTGTTGAATGTAATTAAAAGATTCAAGCAACATCGCATCACCAGATAGCAACGCGCGATTTTCCCCGAACTGAACATGGGCAGTGGGTTTTCCTCTCCGCGTCATAGCATTATCCATAATATCATCATGAAGGAGGGTAAAATTGTGAAAGAGTTCAATACCATATGCTGCAGCTAAGGCGGGGGAAATATCCTTTTTGAAAAAGCTATACGATAGAAGCAAGGCTAATGGTCGTATTTTCTTTCCTTGGTGACCCATCGTAAAATGGAAAGGTTCATAGAGTAGTTGTGGTTCCTTGTTCCAATGTATTGAATTGGAATATTCAAGGTAATCTGAAATTATTTTACTAAATGTTGTTTCTTTGAGCATTGCTTCAATCAATATGAAAAAATCAATTTGGGTAATACTTGCTTTTTTCTTTTATGCCTGCAAAGAAAACGAAAAAGCAGATCTGATTCTATTAAATGCAAAAGTTTATACCTCAGATACCTTGAATTTGAAAACGACCGCTTTTGCAGTTAAGAATGGAAAATTTTTATTTGTCGGGTCTGATGAAGATGTGAAAAGGTATATTGGGCCAAACTCCTTGATTCGAGATATGAATATGGCATTTGTAATGCCTGGATTGATTGAGGGTCATGGTCACTTTTTATCCATGGGAAAAAGTCTGATGAATCTCAATTTGTTGAATACTAAGAGTTGGAAAGAGATTATTGACTCCGTTTCAGAAATAACCAAAAGAACCCCAAAGGGTCAATGGATTGAAGGTAGGGGTTGGCATCAGGATAAGTGGAATGACCAACTTTTAAAAACCTTTAATGCTTATCCATATCACGATGAACTATCTAAAATAAGTCCAGACCATCCTGTGATATTATATCATTCTAGTGGTCATGCTTTGATTGCCAATGCATTAGCTATGAATTTAGCTGCTGTTAATAAGGAATCTTCCTCCCCACCAGGGGGGCGAATTGTTAAAGACGATTTTGGTAATATTACTGGTGTTTTTGAGGAAAACGCCATGGATATTGTTGAAAGTGCATATAAACATTATATGCAACATTCAGATCCGAATGAGCTTATAAAAATTAAAAAACGTCAGGCCATTAGCGCTTCTCAGAAAGCAATTTATTATGGCATTACTTCATTTCAAGACGCAGGTTCAAGTTTAGAAGAAATTCGATTATTAAAGGATTGGACGGCAGATCATACCATCGAGCAAAGAATGTATGTAATGCTCTACGAACCCATTGATAGTCTAAGTCAACGGATGAAATATCTTCCTATAATTGGTGCTGATGAGGCTAGGTTCAAATGTAAGGCCATTAAATTGTATATGGACGGAGCCTTAGGATCTTATGGAGCCTGGTTATTGGATGATTATTCTGATAATCCAGGTGTTCGCGGTCAAAATTTGATTGAACCCGGTAAAATTCTTGAAGTATCAAAAGAAGCATTAGCAAAAAATTTGCAGGTTTGTATTCATGCAATTGGAGATCGTGGAAATAAGGAGGTGCTGGATGTCTTTGAGTCCTGTAATGCAGACAAAGCTGGTTTTCAGGATATGAGATGGCGAATTGAACATGCACAGCATATCCGAAGAGCGGACATTGAAAGGTTTAATAAACTTGGGATTATTGCTTCCATGCAGGCTATACACTGTACCAGTGACGCACCATTTGTAATTAAAAGACTTGGTTATGATCGAGCCAAGAATACTTCATATGTGTGGAGATCCCTATTGGACAGTGGTGTTCATTTGGCAAATGGCACAGATACTCCTGTAGAAAGTATAAATCCATTTGAATGCATTTTTGCAGCAGTAACAAGAAGACGCATGGATAGCCAAGATGCATTTTTTCCAGAAGAATGCATGAGTCGGGAAGAGGCACTTTTTTCTTATACGATTTGGAATGCTTATGCTTCGGGTGATGAAAAAATAAAGGGTAGTATCTCAAAAGGAAAATATGCTGATTTTATTGTTCTTGATAGGGACTTGTCTAGCTGTAAGGTAGATTCAATACCTGGTACAAAAGTTTTAGAAGTGTTTATTGAAGGTCAAAAAAAATGATAACAGAATTCATAAAAAAGACTATTCTCAAGCCAGTATTTTCAATATTTATAATATAATTAATTGATAATCAAATTATTGTAAATTAATTTATGTTTGCTATCTTTGTGTGAAAATACAGAATGCCAATTCAAAAAGAGGTTTTTGTCAATTCAGAAATAATGCCATTGCGAAGAGTGATTGTCCACTCGCCCGACGCTGGAATTGATCGCATAAGTCCAAAGATGGCTGGTGAACTCCTATTTGACGATATCGTTCATCTTCCCACAATGCAAAAAGAGCATAGCGTTTTTAGGAGTGTTCTCAACTTATTTTTAGGAAAAGAGAATGTAATGGAAACGCAGACTTTAATTAAAGAATCATTTGATGCTGATTCTATGATTAAGAAAGAGCTCATTAACCTGATTAAAGATTTCGAAGAAATTCCTAATTCTTATTCTCAAAGGTTATTCGAAATGGACCATGCCGACCTATCAGAAGCTATGATTTCAGGATATGACAAAGAAAAAGATATGTTTATGTTTGATCCAATTCCCAATTTTATTTTTACGAGGGATATTGCGCTTACCATTAAGGATCATATAGTTATTGCTAAAGCTTCAAAATCAGTTCGAAAGAGAGAAAATTTATTAACCAGATTTATTTTTCACGCCCACCCTAATTTTAGCCATTTATATCGTCAGAATCGTTTGATTAATTTGAATCAGGTGGATGAATATCCTCCATCCCCGAAGGGTGAAGCGGTAACGATTGAAGGAGGGGATATGATGTTAATAAATAATGACTATTTATTAATCGGAAATAGTGAAAGGACTACTGATCATGCGATGAATACCTTAAAAAAAGTTCTTTTTGAAAAAGGTTTGATCAAAAATATTGTTGAAGTAGATGTTCCAAAGGAGCGATCCTTCATGCATATTGATACCCTTTTTACACAAATAAATTATTTGCAATACGTTGGATATAAGCCTATAGTTAAAGATGGGTTAGGATCTTACGTAACAGTTCATCGTTCAAATGGAGAATTGATTGAGTATCCTACCTTAATAGATTTTTTACATTCTGAAATTGATCAAAACATAAGCTTTATTTGGAGTGGTGATGGCGTATCGCCATTTCAGGAAAGGGAACAGTGGACAGATGGATGCAATTTGGTTACACTGAGACCAGGTGTAGCCTTAACGTACGATCGAAATCCGCATACGGAAAAAGCCTTTATCAAAAATGGTTATTCAATTCTTCATGCAGAAGAATTGTTATCAAAAGTCTTGCATTCGGAAATTGATATTGACAAGTTGGAAAACACCATTATCACTTTGCCATCCAGTGAATTATCCAGAGCACGTGGTGGTTCTCATTGTATGACCTGTCCAATCTTGAGAGACAATTTGAATTGATTATTATGTACACGCATTCGACTAAGTTAAGAGTTAGGTATGGAGAGACAGATCAAATGTCTTATGTTTATTACGGTCAATATGCCTATTATTATGAAGTTGGAAGAGTTGAAGCACTCAGAGATCTTGGACTTTCGTATAAGTCCATGGAAAATGATTTAGGAATTTTCATGCCGGTTATGTCAATGTCTTGTAAATATATTCGACCAGCATATTATGATGAACTTCTAACTTTGGAAACTTCAATTCTCAGAATTCCGGAAATGACCATACAATTTGAAACTAAAATTTATAATCCTGACAATAAGTGGATAAATTTTGGTCAGGTGTCGCTTTGCTTTGTCGAAATTGAATCCAAGCGAAGGGTTTCTGTGCCTTCCATTATTTTAGATAAATTAAAGTCATTCTTTGAAGAAGCGCATTAAAATTTACCTTAATAAAATATTGAATATGCCTATTATCAGGCAGTTCATTCGATGGTCAAAGGTATATACTTTGCCTGGGTTTCAAGGTGTAACCATTTACTCGACATTTACTTTTATCTGGAGAGAACTTAAGCGCAATGATATCAATATGAGAGCGAGTGCAATGTCATACAGTTTCTTTCTTGCACTTTTCCCATCGCTTATTTTTTTATTTACATTGTCAGCCTATTTGCCAAAAACCTGGGACTTTATTTCTGTATTGGAAAATTCATTTAATTCAGTTCTTCCGGATCAGGCGCAGGAATATTTATGGAAAAATATTGTCGGTGATCTTAGGCCTAAAGCGAATGGCAGTTTTCTTTCCATCGGTTTTCTTCTTGCGGTATTATTTGCATCAAATGGAATTCTTACGATGATGAGAGGCTTTGACAAGGTGTACCGATCAAGCTTTAGAAAAAGATCTTTTTTAGAAAGTCAGTCTATAGCTTTAATTTTAACATTGCTTTTTGGAATTCTTTTGATTCTATCCATTGTAGTTGTAATCATGGGTAATCAAATTCTGGAGTGGTTATTTACGATATTTAAGTTGAAATTTTTATTGACATTTTCATTTACCTTACTTAAATATTCTATTTTGCTTATACTTTTTTATATTACCATTGACCTAATATATAGACTTGGTCCGGCATTTAGGCGTCCAATGAAAAGTTACTCACCTGGGACAATATTTGCTACCGTAACCTCAATAGTTACTTCGGTGCTTTTTGGATATTTTATCGATAATTTTTCAACGTATCATAAGGTTTATGGTGCCATATCGGCATTAATTATTACCCTGGTTTGGATTCGTATAAATGTGTTAATCATATTGCTCGGATTTGAATTAAATGCTGGAATTATTGTAAATAGGGATCTAATGAAAGGTTCAGGTAAAAGCCATAGTGTAACAGCGATTTAAAAAGAGGACACCTAGAAAATGAATTTATTTAAGTTGATTTTAAATATTAGGTTAAGCTTAATAAGATAAAATATCTTCTACCTTTCTTAAATTTTTTTCATTCTAGTTAATAGATAAGAATTCATTTATATCTGTTGCGGCTCGGTATGCCTCAACAACTTTTTGATTAAGTTTTTTTGTTAAGATAATATCGGATTCCAGTTCATTTACATAATAAAATGATTTATTCAACAAGAGGGGTTCCTTTTCAAGATATGCATTATATTTTTTATCAATTCTTTTGGCTTTTGATCCCAGGATAGAATTAAATGTATTTTTAAATTTTTTAGCTTTATATAAGGCTTGGAAAGTATCTAGATTCTTGATAATTTTATTTCTAATCTTATCCAGTTGATCTTTAGAAGGTTCATACAGACCGGAATAAATTTTTAAATGATCTGCAGTAAGTTCAATATATAATCCTGGATTAAGAAAATCTTTCCTTCCTCCTTTGCTCAATAGGGCAGATAAATGATTCTTGTAAGGTGACTTATCCTTACTGAAACGGACATCCCTATAAATTCGAAATATACAATCCTTGGCATTTCCTTTTATAGCGGCACCTTCTTTGTTTAATAATTCAATTAATTCAGTAATAAATTCAAAAAATGGGGTTTCAATATTTAACTTGTAACGTTCCTTTTGGAGTTGAAACCATTCTCTGTTGTTGTTGACTTCTAGCTCTGAAAGAAATAACAGAACATCTTTGGTAAACATTGGCATAGTATTTAATTTCGGCTTAAAATTACGGAGACATTTGAAATATTTGCTTAATTAAAAATTTCCTGAATTATTCAAAGTATTATAGACTGAATTCTTGGGAACAATTAATTGGAATAAAGTCATTATTTTTGCATAAATATGATATATAAATATAAAGATTTTATTCCTTGTGTTGATCCAAGTTCATTTGTTCATCCTATGGCTTGTCTCAGTGGATGTGTTCGAGTTGGCAAGAATGTGTATGTCGGGCCATTTGCTGTATTAAGAGGTGATTTTGGAGAAATAATAATAGAAGATGGTTGTAATGTTCAGGAGCATTGTATGATACATATGTTTCCGGGAATTACGGTTCATTTAGAAGAAAATGTTCACGTTGGGCATGGTGCAATAATTCATGGAGCAAGGGTTCATAGGAATTGTCTTATTGGAATGAATTCAGTGATTATGGATGATGTTGAAATTGGTGAAGAGTGTATTGTTGGTGCTATGAGTTTTATAAAAGAAGGAATGAAGTTTCCAAGAAGAAGCCTTATTGTTGGGAATCCTGCAAAATGTGTAAAAGAGGTATCTGATGAGATGATTTCTTGGAAGTCAAAAGGTACAGAGCTGTATCAAAAATTAGCCATGGATTCTTTGACCGCGTATGCTGAAGTTGAACCATATACGACCTTGCCAGATCAATGGCTTAAACCAAGTGGAGAGTACAAATCATGGCACAAGTAAAATAATTGTATAAATATTATGACGCAATATGTTCAAGTTTCAAATGTAAATGGATTAGGAATTGTTGAATTCTATACTGAAAAAAGCAATTCACTTCCCGGAGAAATATTAACCAAGCTGGCAGATTCTGTTCGGCAACTGTCAGAAGATGAAACGGTAATAATAATTATGTTGAAAAGTGCTGGTGACAAGGCATTTTGCGCCGGAGCAAGTTTTGAAGAACTTTCCACCATCCAAACAAAAGAGCAGGGCCTATTGTTTTTCTCAGGATTTGCAAAGGTCATTTTAGCAATAAAAAATTCAAAAAAAATTGTTTTAGGAAGAATACATGGCAAGGCTGTTGGCGGTGGTGTAGGCTTAGCTGCAGCTTGCGATTACGCTATTGCTACCAAATACGCTTCCGTTCGATTGAGTGAATTGGCAGTAGGAATTGGACCTTTTGTAATCGGACCAGCCGTAGAAAGAAAAATTGGAATATCCGCATTTTCTCAAATGGCATTAAATGCTACAGAATGGCAGACGGCAAGTTGGGCAAAAGAAAAAGGTTTGTATCATGAGGTTTTTGAAACAGTAGAGCAGCTGGATGCCTGGATAAATCACTTTTGTGGTATTTTACTTCAATCTAATCCAGAAGCTTTACGTGAACTTAAAAATATTTTCTGGAGTGGAACCGATCATTGGAATGAATTATTAGTTTCAAGAGCAACCATTTCAGGAGAATTGGTGTTGAGTGAATTTACAAAGAATGCCATTTCAAAATTTCTTTAATTTTTTTTTCAAATAATGAAATATACCTCCAAAATCTTACAAGAAGTCATTGAAGCTTTTGGTAATCTACCGGGTATTGGAAGAAAATCAGCATTGCGTATTGCTTTAAGTCTAGCGAATAAAGGCGAAACGCGCATTCTTCAATTTTCGGAGGTTCTGAAAAATATGGCAGCAAATCTAAAATCCTGTAAAATTTGTCATGCCTATTCAGACGATGAAATCTGTGATATTTGTTCTAATTCTTCCAGGAACCAAAGCTTGATTTGTATTGTAGAGAGCATAAGAGATTTAATGGCGATTGAAGAAACGCAACAATACAACGGAGTTTATCACGTTCTTAATGGTCTGATTTCCCCTGTAGATGGCATTGGTCCGGATCAATTAAATATTCATTCTCTGTTGGGAAGAATAAAGGCACAGGCGGTGGAAGAGTTGATTATGGCTATAAGGCCAAGTATTGAAGGGGATACAACCATATATTATTTGAACAAGCAGCTGGATCAATTTTCAATTAAAATAAGTATTTTGGCAAGAGGAATTTCTTTTGGTTCTGAACTGGAGTATGCTGATGAATTTACACTCGGACGCTCTCTTGCAGAAAGGATTCCATATAATTTGCAAGTTAAATAATTCGAATGGATCTTTCGATTATTATTGTAAACTATAATGTTCGCCATTTCTTAGAACAATGCCTGGAAACTTGTTGCAAAGCAATGCAAGGTTTAAGTGCAGAAATAATTGTTGTAGACAATAATTCTGTAGATCAATCCTGTGAAATGGTTAAAAATCTTTTTCCTTCCGTAAAATTGATTTCGAGTACCGAAAATTATGGATTTGCAAAAGCCAACAACATTGGTTTAAAAATGGCGAGTGGAAAGTTTATTCTATTTTTAAATCCAGACACCATTATAGCAGAAGATTGTTTTAAAGAATGCCTTGACTTCATGAAGGCTCATCCTGACGCAGGGGCAGTAGGTGTAAAAATGATCGATGGGTCAGGTAATTATTTGCCTGAATCAAAAAGAGGATTTCCAACACCTTGGGTTTCTTTTTGTAAAATGACCGGCTTGTATAAACTTTTTCCAAAATCCAGACGATTTAATGGTTATTACCTTGGGCATAAGAGTGAAAATGAAGTAGCTCAGATTGATGTTTTAACTGGAGCATTCTTCTTCACAAGAAAATCTATTTTGGATAAAATAGGTGGGTTTGATGAAAGCTATTTTATGTATGGTGAAGACATTGATCTGTCTTATTCTATTCAACAATTAAATTTCAATTTGTATTATTTTCCAATAACCCAAATCATTCATTTTAAAGGTGAGAGTACAAAGAAATCAAGCCTGAATTATTGGAACAGTTTTTATCATTCGATGCTTATTTTTTATAATAAATACCATCCCGGTAATTCATTCCTGTTTCATTTTTTAATAAAGACAGCAATTATTTTTAAAGGTATTCTTAGTTTTTCAAAATCCATGATTTTGAGATCTGGGATTTTTTTATTTGATGGGATATTTATTTGGATTGGATCTTATTTGATTAAGGACTTCTGGTCACAGTTTTTTCATGGTACGCCTTTTTATTTTCAATCTAAAGCTATTTTTTTTAATACCGCTTTATATTGCTTCATTTGGTTGGTGGCAATGTATTTAAATGGTATATATGATCGTTATTTTAAGTTGCAGGATATTATTGTTAGCAGTATTGTTGGATTTATTGCCAATCTAAGTGTATATGCATTAATTCCTGAAAATCTGAGATCTTCCAGAATGATCCTTGCGTTGGTATTTATCTGGGTTTTATTTTATTTTTTAATTAGTAGGTTCATTTTATCCAGAATCTCGCGTTTTAATAACAGAAGGATAGATTCTAACAATTGGTCCATTTTAATTATTGGTGATCTAAATGAGGAGAAAAAGATACGTCAGGTTTTTCAAAACAATGAAATTATTTTTAAAGAACTTTATCGCCTCGAGACGAATAGCGATATGGGTAATACTAATTGGAGTGAGGTCTTAAAATATTTTAATGCCGATGAAATTATTTTTTGTCCAAGTTTTGGATCTACACAGAAATTATTGAATGTTTTAGCCCAAATACCAGGTTGGATTCAAGTTAAAATCTTAAATCCCAGTGGAACAGGGATTATTGGATCTTCTGATAAAAAGAGTGCCGGTGAATTATATACACTGGAGATGACGTATAATTTGCAAAAAGAAAAATATAAACATCAAAAACGTTTTTTTGATATTATTTTTAGTTTATTATTGCTAGGTTTTAGCTGGATCATTATTTTCTTGCAAAAAAATAAAAAGCACTTTTTCTTGAATATCTTTAATGTTTTGATTGGATCTAAAACTTGGGTTAATCCTTCCTTTAGTAGTAAGGATAAAATTCTTCATCCAATATTAAAACCTGGCGTTTTGGAACCTTTGAATGATTTTCAAAAATCAAATCAACGTGAACTGGTCGATGAAGTTTATAAAAATTATCTATGGAATTATTCCATTTGGATGGATTTAGATATTTGTTTGAAAGAAATTCAAAGTTTAGACCGTGATGGAAATGTTGAAAGTTGAAAATGTAAAACAAATTGTAGATAAACTGTATCCTGAACTACTAAGGATTAGGAGGCACCTGCATCAATTTCCGGAGTTGTCATTTAAGGAAGATACTACTTCATTATTTATTCAAAAGATCTTGAGTGAATGGAATATAGAGTTTACGACAGGATGGGTGAAAACCGGAATTGTTGGAACGATTAAAAGTAGTAAACCTGGAGAAAAAATTGTCGCGCTTCGTGCTGATATGGATGCACTTCCAATTCAGGAAGAGAATGATCTAAGCTTTTGTTCGTCGGTTAAGGGTGTAATGCATGCTTGTGGACATGATGTGCATATGGCCTGTTTACTAGGTGCTTTGTACGTTTTAAATATAACAAAAGATAAGTGGGAGGGTACGGTTAAGTTCGTTTTTCAACCTGGTGAAGAAAAATTACCAGGAGGAGCCAGTGTTTTAATTAAAGAAGGATTTCTGGATGAACCTAAACCTGACTTAATCATAGGTCAGCACGTTCAGCCCAATATGAACGTTGGGGTCGTTGGCTTATGCCCCGGTACAGCAATGGCTTCTTGCGATGAATTGTATTTTACTATTAAGGGCAAAGGTGGACATGCTGCATTGCCAGCATTAACCAATAATCCAATTAGTATTGCCGCCGGTTTGGTGATTGAAATTAATAAAATAATGGATGAAGTTAATCCCAACAAGAAGCCGGCTGTTTTAAGCATTGGCAAATTCAATACGATAGGAGGTGCTACCAATGTAATTCCAGAAATAGTAAAGTTGGAAGGGACTTTCCGTTGCATGGACGAGGAGTTTAGGATACAGATTCATGAACATTTGGAATCTTTGTGCCAACAGCTTTCCATCAAACATAATTGTAATATAGAAATACGTATTGATAAAGGATATCCTTGTCTTTTGAATAATGTACATGCAAGCCAACGATTTTTCAATGCAGCACAAATGTACCTGGGTAAAGAAAATGTGCAGGAACTTCCCCCAAGAATGACCTCAGAGGATTTTGCATATTACAGTCAAAAGATTCCTGCGGTTTTTTATCGATTAGGAACCGGTGAATCAGAAGGGGTTCACTCAGCTCAATTCATTGTAAATGAGGAATCTATAAAGGTTGGTGCAGGAATGATGGCATGGCTGGCACTAGATTTTTATAAGAACACATAAAATATTTTAATAATTTGTAACTAAGTATTAGTCATCTGTTTATCTTTGAGCTTTAATCTTAATATTATATTTAAGAGCTTCATGGCGAAGATATTGATTGTTGATGATGAGCAAAGTATAAGACGAGCACTTCGAGGTATACTTGAGCTTGAAAAATATCAGGTGGATGAGGCCCTTGATGGGCTGGATTGTCTAGTAAAGTTGAAGCAAAATCAATACGAGGCTATCATTTTGGATATAAAGATGCCAAAAATGGATGGCATGGAGGCCTTGGAAAAAATTCAACTTCTCGCGAGTGATGTGCCTATCATTATGATCAGCGGTCATGCAACGATAGATACCGCGGTGGAAGCGGTTAAAAAAGGTGCTTATGATTTTATATCCAAGCCGCCGGATCTGAATCGATTATTAATCACTTTGCGCAATGCAATAGATAAGTCCTCGCTCATTTCTGAAAAGAAAATATTGCAGAAAAAGGTCTCCAAAAACAAAGTTCAGGAAATTGTAGGTGAATCTCAAAGTATAGCTAAAGTTAGACAAACCATTGAACTTGTTGCACCAACCGATGCCAGGATTCTAGTTACAGGTCAAAACGGGACAGGTAAAGAATTGGTAGCGAGATGGATCCATGAGAAAAGTAATCGTAGCAATGGCGCCATTGTTGAAGTAAATTGTGCAGCAATTCCTTCGGAACTTATCGAAAGTGAATTGTTTGGCCATGAAAAAGGGTCATTTACTTCAGCTATTAAACAAAGGCTTGGTAAATTTGAATTAGCGAATGGCGGGACACTTTTTCTGGATGAAATTGGTGATATGAGTCTTTCCGCTCAGGCAAAGGTTCTAAGAGCCTTGCAAGAAAGCAAAATTACCAGAGTCGGTGGAGATAAAGAGATCCCAGTAGATGTTAGAATTATTGCAGCAACCAATAAAGATTTAAGAGAAGAAATAGCAAAGGGCAAATTTCGGGAAGACCTATATCACAGATTAGCAGTAATTATAATTGAGGTTCCATCGCTGAATGATAGAATAGAGGATATTCCTTTATTGGCTGAGCATTTTGCAGAACATATTTGTTATGATTACGGAATTCCGGTGAAAAGATTTGACGATTCTGCTTTAGAGGAATTGCAAAAATATAATTGGACCGGAAATATCCGCGAATTGAGAAACGTAGTGGAAAGATTGATTATTCTTTCCAAGTCTAAAATTGGTAGAAAGGAAGTTCTCGATTTTGTAATTCCTGCAAGCCAAAGACATAATAAATTTAAAGAACTTTTTGAACAATTTGATACTGTTCAGGAATTAAACGATTTCATTAAAAAAGAATTTCACGCTTACAAGTCTTAGCGAAATATTCGACGTCTCAAGCATCATTATTAAATTTTCAAGTTTTAGTCTATGCGTTCAATGAAACAATGGAGTCATCTGAAAGGTGAGAACAGTTGGATGATGTTTAAGGTTTTATCAGAGTTTGTGGATGGTTTTGAGACAATGAATAGTCTGGGTCCCTGCATATCCATCTTTGGTTCTGCAAGAGTTCAGGAAGGCAATTCGAATTATGAGTTAGCCAGAAAAATTGCATCCAGATTAACCGATGAAGGCTTTGGAATTATTACGGGTGGCGGTCCCGGTATTATGGAAGCAGCTAATCGTGGAGCATTCGAAAACAACGGAATATCTGTTGGGTTAAATATTAACCTGCCATTTGAGCAATTTCATAATAAATTTATTGATCAGGATAAAAACTTGAAACATCGATTTTTCTTTGTTCGCAAAGTTATGTTCGTCAAATATTCTCAGGCATTTATTGCAATGCCTGGAGGTTTCGGTACAATGGATGAGTTATTTGAAGTATTAACCTTAACTCAAACGAAAAAAATTAATAGGATACCAATTATTTTGGTTGGATCGGATTTC
>WBZT01000951.1_pt1 | contig 22235 bp, 19 predicted proteins | sample 5204241 | NCBI WGS metagenome assembly WBZT01 (sample SAMN12344358, study PRJNA552823) | activated sludge metagenome | biome: Activated sludge suspended growth; feature: Nitrification reactor; material: Wastewater; isolation source: activated sludge from nitrification reactor of wastewater...
GCCCACGGTCAGCTTTGTCATCCCCAATCAGCTCAACGATATGCACGACGGCAAGGAGCCCGACCGGATTCAACGCGGAGACCAGTGGCTCCAGACCCATCTCGATCGCTACGTCGAATGGGCGCACACACACAACAGTCTCTTGATCATTACCTGGGACGAAGACAACGGGAAATCAGACAATCACATTCCGACGATTCTGGTGGGACCGATGGTGCGACCGGGCCGTTATGGAGAGCCCTTGGACCATTACGGATTATTGAGAACCATCACCGATATGTATGGCGCGAAACCAGTCGGCCTCAGCCGCCAAGCGCTGCCCCTCTCCACGATCTGGGCCACACCGGCAGTCACACCCTAGCCCGCATTATTCATGAGCACTTCTGCTGCAACCGCCGATTCACTGCTACGACGAACCTTCGGCCGGCGGGCTCGCCACGTGACTCGGCGCTTCCGCGACGAACCGTCAGGAATAATGCGGGCTAACCGTCTCCACTCTTCCGCTTCGCGCACGGCTCCAAGCCTTCCACACTTCCATCACCAGAAACGGCAGCAGCCCGAACCCGACGATCACCAACCATTCGTCGGCCCGCAGGGAAACGACTTTAAAAATCTCCTGTCCCCAGGGGCTGAGGAGGATCGCCCCCTGGAGGAGCGCCGAAACGAGCACGGCTCCCACCAGCATCCGGTTGCTGGCCACCCCGACCTGGAACAGCGAATACCGGTCGTGGCGGCAGGTAAAGGCGTGAAGAAACTGCACCAAGACCAGCGTGGTGAACGTCATCGTCCGCGCGAAAGGCACTTCATCCTTCACGATCGAGAGCGCGATGCCGAACACCGCCAGCGTCGCCGCGGCCATCACCAGGCCCTGCACACAGACCGTGAGAAACCGGCCACGGTCGAGCAGCGGAGCCTGCGGGTCGCGAGGCGGCCGTTTCATCACATCGGGATCTTTCGGATCGACGGCGAGGGCGAGGGCGGGAAAGCCGTCGGTCACTAAATTGATCCAAAGAATGTGGATCGGCAGAAGCGGCAGCGGCCACCCCAATACCGTGCTCCCCAGCATCACCAGGACCTCACTGAGATTGCACGACAACAGATAGTGAACCGATTTACGAATGTTCGCGTAAATGCTGCGCCCTTCTTCGACTGCGGCGGCGATGGACGCGAAGTTGTCGTCGGTCACCACCATATCCGACGCATCCTTGGTCACGTCCGTCCCGGTCACGCCCATCGCAATCCCGATATCTGCCTCCCGCACCGCCGGCGCATCATTGACTCCGTCGCCGGTCATCGCCACGACCGCCCCCTGCGCGCGCCAAGCCTTCACGATACGGAGCTTATGTTCCGCCGTGACCCGCGCGTACACCGACACGTTCCGCACCCGCGACGCCAGATCGGCATCACTCAGCCCGTTCAACTCAAGACCGGAAAGGGCCTGCGTCGGACCGCTCGCGAAACCCGCCTCCCGTGCGATAGCGAGCGCCGTCTCCTTATGGTCGCCGGTGATCATGACCGTCGCGATGCCCGCCGACCGGCAGAGATCGACTGCGGATTTGGCCTCAGGACGCAAGGGGTCCTTCATGGCCGCCAATCCCAAAAAACACAACCGCCGCTCAACCAGGTCGGGATCGAACGATGCCGGCTGTGGATCGAGAACGCGGTAGGCCAACGCGACCACACGAAGCGCCTGCTGTGCAAACTGCCGATTGACGGACAACATCGACATGCGCAGAGATTCAGTCAGAGGCCGTCGCTCGCCTGTCTTCGTCACATACTCGTCGCAGCAACCAAGCAACACATCGGGCGCGCCCTTCACATAGGCCACGGCCCGCGCCTCAGAGCGGCGCACCATCGTCATCATCTTGCGATCGGAATCGAACGGGATTTCTCCCAAAAGCGGCTGGGCCCGCTCTAATTCCTCTTGCACCCATCCGCCCTTTCGGCCCGCAACGAGCAGCGCGCCTTCAGTGGGATCGCCCACGACCGCCCATTTGCCTTCAGCCTGTTTCAGTGAGGCGCCGTTACACAACAGCGCCGTCCAGAGCAGATCACGCAGCGCACCCTCACGGGGCTCACCGCCGACAATCGTCCCCGCCGGTGCATACCCTTCTCCGGTCACCTCCATCACCAGGTCATCGATGGCCAGCTTCGTGACCGTCATTTCGTTTTTGGTCAAGGTCCCGGTTTTGTCGGTACAAATCACCGTCGCCGCGCCCAAGGTTTCCACAGCCGGCAGGCGACGAATGAGCGCGTGCCGACTCACCATACGCATCACCCCCAAGGCCAGGGTTGTGGTCACGATCGCCGGCAATCCTTCTGGAATCGCCGCCACCGCGAGGCTGACGGCCGTCAGAAACATGTCGAAGAGCGGCTCCCCCCGCCACACCCCCAGCCCGAACACCACCAACACGATTCCCAACGAAAGCGCCAACAGCACATGACCGAATTGCTCCAGACGACGTTGCAGCGGAGTCGGATCGATCGGCACCGCGGTCATCAACGTCGCAATGCGGCCCAATTCAGTCACACGGCCGGTCGCCACGACGACCGCCCGGCCTTTGCCGCCGGTGACGGTGGTCCCCATGAACAGCATGTTTCGTTGATCGGCCAGAGGCAGATCGCTGTCGGGCAAGGCCGCACTGAGCTTTTCAACCGGCGTGGACTCCCCGGTCAGCGCCGCTTCCTGTGTCCGGAAGGCCGCGGCCTGGAGCAGGCGGGCATCGGCCGGAACGTGGTCCCCTGCCTCCACGTCGATGATGTCGCCGGGGACCAATTCCGTTGAAGACAGGTTGAGTCGCGTCCCGTCGCGCACGACTCGCGCGTAGGTCACGGCCATGGTACGCAGAGCTGCCAACGACTGTTCGGCTCGATACTCCTGGAGGAATCCCAGCAGGCCGTTCAGCAAAACAATGGCGAGAATCGCGCCGGCATCGATCCACTCCCCCAGCAGACCGGACACCAATGCGGCGCCGATCAAGACCCAGACGATGAGGCTCGTAAATTGGGTAGCCAGAATGTGCCATGGGGAGGGCGGCGGCGCTTCAGGTAACTCATTGCGGCCATGCGCCGACAATCGTCGTGCGGCCTCTTCCTCGCTGAGCCCTGCGGCCGGATCGACAGCGAACTCTCGCTCGATCTCGCCCTGCGAGCGGGCATACCACCGGGGGCGCTGCTGCTGCTGGTCGGTCATAGGCTCCGACGTCTCCTTCCGCTTTCTCTGGGGCTGATTCCCTAAGGACAGGCCCGGTGCCGACGCGATCCGGGAACGTCACGACACGTTTCATGTAAAATCGACGACTTCGGCCTGGTTCCCGCTTGGCGAAAAAAAATACCCCGTCTCCGTAGCCCCAGGACTCAACCCCGGCGCAAACTCGCCGATAGAGTATCCACAAAGGACGGAAGGGGCCCGACCAAGGGCATCGTTCCTGTGGTGGGAATGGCCGTCGCTTGACGCTGTGGATCTGTGAGAACTGGTGATCTATGACACGCTCCTCCTGGTCGTCTCCGCATCCGATTCCGGAGAATCTTCGCCGCAGCCTCAAGGATCTCCGTCACGGTCTGCTCGGTCTCCACAAATCCCTGATCGTCTCGGAACAGGTTACGTATGAACGCATCTATGGGCGGATCGCCTCGGCAGGGGAACTCTTGCAGCTGGTGATGAACGATCCGTGGTTCGCCTGGCTCCACCCCTTGTCGCACCTGGTCGTCCGCATCGACGTGGTCCTCGAAGACCAGGACGAGACCACCATTGAAACCGCCCAGGACCTGCTGGTGGAAGCACGCCACATGCTGCGTCCGTCCGAAGAGGGCGACGGCTTCGAACGCAGCTACTACGAAGCGTTACAGCGGACTCCGGATGTCGTCCTGGCTCACGCCAGCGTCAAAAAGTTACTGAGCACGGCCACGACCGATGCCGCAGCAGCCGCCGCCTGACCACCTCCACCGGGCCGGCCGTCAGAACAACGGATGGTGCGGGGAGGAGGAAAAGGGCGCCGAGCGCGGCGCGTTCCCTCGATTCCCGAGAAATCGCCATCCCTGCTTGTCTCGAACGAGATAGTGTACTTCCTGAAACCAACTATCCAGCGTCACGCGGGAGCCTGACTGTACCTCCGTCCCATAGAGGCCCCCGGTACAGGTCAACTCCACCCGAATCCCCTCCTCGCCCTGCAACACCTTCATCTCGGAAAAGAGGTGCGTCGACGACAAGGCGCGATAATGCTCGAAGACTTCACTCCAAATACGCTCGACATCCGCCACATGCAAACCGTGATAGTTGTACTCCGGGGCGTAAAACTGCAGGAGGGCGGCGCGATCCTGTTTCTCTAATGCCTGCTCAGCGCGATTGAATGCCGCCAAGACCTCTTTCACCGTGGGATCGGCCTGTACCGCCTTGGCGCCGCTGATCGTCTTGCCCTCACGCGTCAACACCATGTCGGGAAGCACCTGCACGACCGCGTAAGCGAGGCCTTCCCCCTGCCACAACACCAGGACCGCCAACAGCGTGAGCATCCGTCCAGTCAACCAGGCGACGCCTCCATCCGACTTGACCTTCCCTCTGCACGGTTCTCGCATCGTCATTCGTCTCCTCTCGGGATCTGCCGATTCTCTCCGACACACTGACATCCTTGGGGACAACTATGCAACGCCGATACCGCCTCTCAAGGCCGCCGGCCTCGCTGCCGTCACGAGCCATCGCGGACACACACCACAGGCGCCACGGCCGACTGGCGCAGGATGCCACAGCCCGCGTTCGCCTCACGGCCGATTTCGCCTCCTATCTGCGCACGCAACGCCCGCGGCTTTTGTACTTTTTCTTTGGCCGCTGCCGTCTGAACGATACACTACGGTGACCACACCATCGTCGCTGTGCGGTCAACAGAGGGCTACGAACTCGCATGCCGTTGCCAATGCACCCCTGTGTCGCCATCGCGATCATCTCGACGCTCATACCGATCGGCCCCGTCGTCGCGGAGGACGCGCCGCACCTGGCGACCCTCGCTCTCGTCGATAAACCCTGGGCGGTGCGCCTTGATGTCACCGGATTCCGCGTGCTCGCTGACGGAGTGAAACCGGACGGCCGGCGATACCTGTTCGCCACCGACGACACTCGATCCATACAGCTCTCGGTGACACTCCAATCGGTTCCCGAACCAGCCACCGAGCAGGGGTGCCTCCTCCAGTTGGAGCATGTCGCCCGGACAACCAGACCGGCGGCGGACCAGGGCCCCGTTCGAGATACCAGGCGGAACCTCACCCTGCTCGAGTACGTCCTCCCCGCGACAGCCAAGGCTCCGGCAGAACAGCTCCATCTCCTGGCCTGCACCGGCAAGGACGATGTGTATACCGATATTCACCTCTCTCAACCGCGCGGGAAGGGTAGCGATGCCGCATTGCTACACGCCCTACTGGATAGCCTCACCATCGTCGCGGCGCCGGCGCCCAGCAGTCTCGATCACTTCCGGGCAGGAAGTGCCCCCTACCTACAGGGGAAATTCGCCCTCGCCATCCCGCACTATGAACAGGCGCTCGTCCTCGAACAGGCCAACCCGACGTTGGATCGGTCCCTCTGGCAGCTACTGATCCACAACCTCGGCACGGCGTACGGCCGGACCGGAAGCTTCGAGCGAGCGAAAGCGACGTTCGACTACGGCCTCTCGAAGGATCCGGCGAATCCGATGTGGCACTACGAACTCGCACGTACCTACGCGGGAATGCACGACCGGGAGAAGATGCTGCAAGCCCTGGACACCGCATTCTTTCACCACCGTACCCGGCAGGGCGACGAACAGATGCCGGACCCCCGACAAGATCTTTCATTCAGCCGGTTCATGTCGGATCCGGCCTTTCGACGGTTGGCGGAATCCCTCGTGCAACCGGCCATCTGAATACGATTACGTCACGCATCGGCGCAGCAGATCAAGGAAGGATAGAGCAATGGCCAAGCGTAAGAGCACCAGAGTGGAGATGAATCGACCGATCGACATACAGGGAGCGCGGGGGTCGAGTCAGGGCGTTGTGCGTGATTTTTCTCCCGGAGGCTGCCGGATCCAGCAGGCCGATCCCAAGGTGAATTGCGGGATGCGCGTGACGCTGCGGATTTCCCTGCCGGACCGTATCGACCCCATCGAAATCAAACCTGCCGTCGTGACCTGGGTCGGCACAGATGCCTTCGGCGTGGAATTTCTCTCGCTGTCGACGGACACACGGGCACGGGTGAAAGCCGTGTATGCACTGCTGCTCGAGGCCCAAACCGCACACGAGTCCGAACGGGTCATCTCCCTGCCCGGCATGTCCTGGACCTCACCGTCTGCGAAATAAGACCCATCCGCACCTTCTCGCGACAGCCCCCGCATCATCGAAACAACAGCAAGAGACCGAGCAGATATCCAAGGATCATCACGAGGCTGTCCGGCTCGATAAGCCAATACCGCTTCTCAACTCGATACACGATTCCCATCAGCCCGATATTCATCATCACAATGCCCCACAGGGCGGTCAGCGCATGCGTGGAGGCGATCGCGCCGAACAGCGACCCCTCGCGATAGGCCAGATCCGCAAACAGGAACGCCGCCATGTTGAACGCGTTGCTGCCGAAAAGATTGCCCACGGCAAGATCGAAGGCCCCGAGCCGGACAGCAGCCAGAGACGTGACCAACTCGGGCAACGTCGTGACCATGGCCACGAGCGACGTCCCCAGGAACGTGGTACTGACGCCGGATTGATCCGCGATCTCCTTGGCCGATTGTGCGAGCAGGGGGGCGGCAAGAACCAGAATCATGGTGGCCGAGACGAATCCGATGGCCGCTCGGCGTATTCCGTCTCGCCGGGCCGAGACGTGCCCCTGGGCGTCCTCGGACGCCGCTTCGGCAAGGAGTTGCTGCGCCCGTTGACGCCGCTTCCCATCTTCCTGCCGAAACACGACCCGCATGCCGAAGACATAGATCAGGAAGAGCAGAGCGCTCCCACCTTGGATGGTCGAGGCCCCCGTCCCATTCCGAAACAACAGAAGAAATGCGGCCATGCCGGTCAGGAGCATGGCGAGCGCGGCCACGAGCGTATGTTCGAAAGCGGCCTGCTCCCAAACCCGTTTATCACGATGAACCAGGTCGATGAGGCCGAGGGTGAACATGTTGGCCAGCACCGCGCCGAAGAGATCCCCGGCGGCCAGATCCGGCGCACCCAGTAGAGAGGCGCTGACCGTCGTGAACACCTCGGGCAGCGACGTCGCCCCCGCCATGAACACGACGCCGATCCAGACCCGCCCGATTCCGGTCAGCGCAGCAATCTGATCGCCGTCACGCGAGAGTCGCGTCCCCGCGATGACGATCATGGCTCCGCTCAGCACGAGGATGATCCATGAGACAAGCACACATCACTCCTGGCCGCGCGCTCCGGTCAAGAGACCAAGATCCGCGATACCCGGAGTCTGCCGCCTTACGCACGCGAGCGTCAAGCCGCTCTCCGCACCGACCCGGCAGGTCGGCCATGCACCCTTGGCGCCCACGGACGGCAACATGAAGAGATATCGGTAACCGACGCGAGTCGGAAGACGGGGGGATCGAATCGATCAGGCGCTCTGACAACCGTCAACGTTACTGGGGTCGTCCGGACTGGAGCAGTTCAGCCACTTTGTCGATGATGGCCTGGGGCAAGAACGGTTTCTGCAGATAGGCGGCCTGGGCATCCACCCCATGCGCCCCCAACATGTCTCCGGCATAACCCGAGATGTACAATACCTTGATGTCAGGAAACATCGTCCTTGCCCCCTGAGCCAACACCGCAGCCTTCATTCTCGGCAAAATGACGTCCGTAATCAGGAGGTCGCAACCGCCCTTACGCAACTGCAACATCTGTAACGCCTCCACCCCGTCGGCCGCCGCCAGCAGCTCATACCCCTGGTCGCGAAGCACCGCCGACACGAGACGCCGAATTCCTTCGTCGTCTTCCACCAAGAGAATCGTGGCGGATGTTTCAGGCTTCGGGCGCGGGGCAGTCACCTGTTCAGCGTCGGCGGCCTGGGACGGCACCCGCGGGAACATGACCGTAAAGCGAGAGCCCTTACCCAGCTGACTGGTCACATCGATGTAGCCACGACTCTCTTTCACAATGCCATAGACCGTGGCCAATCCCAATCCCGTCCCCTTATCGGAGGCCTTGGTGCTGAAGAACGGTTCAAAAATATGGGCGAGGGTCTCGCCATCGATGCCGGAGCCGGTATCCTCCACCACCAATTTGACGTACGGGCCAGGAACCGCCCCCGGGTGCGCGCGGACATAGGCGTCATCCAGATCGGCGTTGCCCGTTTCGATCGTCAGGATCCCTCCTTCTGCCATGGCATCGCGGGCATTCAGCGCCAGATTGAGCAACACCTGTTCGATCTGTACCGGATCGCCCAACACGTGCCCGGCCTGGGGATCGAGCACGATGACGGTCTGGATCTGCTCCCCGATCAACCGGCGTAGAATGTCCTCCATGTCGCGAATCAGGGTATTGAGCGGCACATCCCGCTGCTCCAGGACCTGGCGACGGCTGAACGTCAACAGTTTCTTGGTCAACGCCGCGGCACGCGTCCCCGCCTGCCCGATGACCTCGATTTCATGATGACAGGGATGAGACCCCAACTGCTGAGCCACCCGCTGCGCGTGTCCGATCACGACCATCAGCAGGTTATTGAAGTCATGGGCAATGCCGGCGGCAAGCCGACCCAAGGCCTCCATCTTTTGCGACTGCCGCGCGCTCTGCTCGTCCTGCTTTCGCTGGGTCACATCCACAATCGTTTCGATGACATGCACCCGCCCGTCGACGGTCGGCGCTTTGGCCCAATGGAACAAGAGTCGTCGACCGTCCGGCATGTCTACCTGCTCCGAGACCACACCGTCGCCGGTCAGCGCGTCGGGCATGCGACAAAAGTCGCAGGGCGACGCCTTCCCCGCGATGCGTTCATGACAGCGTGCGCCGGCCATGTCGCCGAAAGCACCCAGGCTGGTCTGATTCTGAAACTGCACGGCATGGCCGGTAGGATCGATGACCGTCACCACCACCGGCTGCGAGTTCAGCAGGACCTGCGGATCATAGGAACGACCATTGGAGGATTGCGGAGAGCCGGTCATGAGCGTCCTCGTGTGAAGCGAAGGATGGAGTACGCAGGGCGAGCCTGTTTCTTTGGTTGTACTACATCACCGCATACAGTCAAGGAGATGATCGATTGCATGGAACGAGTTGTAGGAATCTGTGAAGACCGCCCTGCCAGGCCTTAGCACCCGTTCTTCGCCTTCCGGTAAAAGAGCCCCTTCGCCAACTCTGCCGCGCCGACGTAGGCGGCGAGAATGGCGAGCAGCGCCGCCCAGAACAGCGGCGGCAAAGGCTCGAACCCCAAGATCGCGCCGATCGGTGTCACCGGCAGCAGCATGGTCGCCAGTCCCACCAGCAGGGTCGAGAGCCACAACCCCCTGGACGGGCGACTGGTCACACAGGGTCGCTTCGTACGGATCACCAGCACGATGACCGAGGCAGAGAGCACCGACTCGACAAACCAGCCGGTGCGAAACTGACCGGTCGTCGCATGCAAGACCAGCAGCAGGACGGCGAAGGTGAGGTAGTCGAAGAAGGAGCTCACGAATCCGAAGGTCAACATGAACCGGCGAATGAACGGAATATCCCAGCGCCTCGGCCGATCGATCAGTTCGGGATCGACATGGTCGGTCGCAATGGTCATTTCCGGAATATCGGTCAGAACATTGGTCAGCAGAATCTGCTTCGGCAACAGGGGGAGAAACGGGAGAAACAGCGAAGCCCCGGCCATGCTGAACATGTTCCCGAAATTCGCGCTCGTGGCCATAAACACATACTTCAGCGTATTCGCAAAGGTCTTGCGCCCCTCGCGCACACCTTCTACCAATACACTCAAATCGTGCTCCAGCAAGACCAGGTCGGCGGCCTCTTTGGCGACATCCACTGCCTGATCCACGGAAATACCGACATCGGCGGCGTGCAGCGCCGGGGCGTCGTTGATGCCGTCCCCCAGATACCCGACCACATGCCCCGATCCGCGTAGTGCGCGAATGATCCGTTCCTTTTGATTCGGCTCGATTTCGGCGAAGATATCGACATCAGCGGCTCGCGCGTGCAGCGCATCCTCGCTCATCCCGCGCAGATCATGGCCGGTCAGCAGGCGCGGAGCCGTCAGGCCGACCTCCCGTCCCGCATGAGCCGCCGCCGCCGCCTGATCCCCCGTCACGATCTTCAGCGCCACGCCGAGTCGCCGGAGTGTGTCTACGGTCTCGGCAATGCCGGATTTGAGCGGATCGGCGAACACCAACAGGCCGAGGAACGTCATGCCGGCCTCGTGCTCCTTCGAGACACGATCGAGTCTCCCCATATCCCGGCAGGCCAAGCCGATGGTGCGAAACCCCTGCTCGCTCCATAGACGAACCTGCTCCCGCACCGACCGGCGAACCTGCTCGATCGGTACAAGCGCACCATCGTCCTGCTCCGCCTGGAGAGAAATCGTCAGCATGCTCTCGACCGCGCCTTTGGTAATCAAGAGGTGCGTCTGCGGAGTGGCCACCAGGATCGAGAGTCGCTTGCGCACGAAATCGTACGGCTCTTCGTCCAACTTGTGATGACCGGCGAGTTCGAAGACCCGATCTCGACGCAGGGCCTCGTCCAGCGGATTCGGGAACCCCGTTTCAAACACCGCGTTCAGATAGCCGAGAAACAACACGCGCTCGCTGGCCTCACCCTCCACGTTGAGGGCCGCGTGCAGCCGCATCGCCCCCTCGGTCAGCGTGCCGGTCTTGTCGGAACACAACACCGTCATACTGCCGAAATTCTCGATCGAGGCCAGGCGTTTGACGACAACGCGTTGTTCCGCCATACGTCTCGCGCCATGGGAGAGGTTCACGCTGATGATGGCGGGCAACAATTGCGGCGTCAGTCCCACCGCCAAGGCCATGGAGAACAAAAAGGATTCCAGGACCGGACGCTCAAGGTAGACGTTCACCGCGAAAATGGCGAATACCAGAAGAAGGGTCACCTCCAACAGCAGATACCCGAACCGCCGGACGCCGCGCTCAAACTCCGTCTCGGTCGGCCGGACGGCCATCCGGCGGGCAAGGCGACCGAATTCCGTGTCCTTCCCCACCCCCACGATCACCGCAAGGGCTTGCCCGCTCACGACATGCGTTCCAAGAAAGAGGCTATTCGTGCGCCTCTGCAGCGGCATGTCGCCCGGTAAGATCGCTGCCGATTTCTCCACCGGATAGGTCTCTCCGGTCAACGTCGCCTCATCGACAAAGAGATCCCGGGCTTCCAGCAGTCGCGCATCCCCGGGCACGCTCGACCCGGCGGACAATTCCACGACATCGCCCGGCACGACCGTATCCGCCGGAACTTCGATGAGCAGACCGTCCCGCCGGACGCGAGCGGTGACTTGAACAAGAGCCAACAGCCCGGCTACGGCGCGCGCCGCGCTGTATTCCTGCCGGAAACTCAACAGGGCGCCGGCCAGGATAATGCCGAGGATGATCAGCGCATCACTGGGTTCCGCCAGGAACAGCGACACCCCGGAGGCGAACAGGAGAATGGCAATGATCGGACTACGGAACTGCGCCAGCAGCAAGCGGACCGGCTGACTGTCACGGATGGGTTTCAGCCTGGATGGGAGAGCCAGAACCTGTCGGCGTTCCACCTCGGCGGCAGAAAGCCCCGCCCGCGTGACCGTCAATTCACGCAGCAGCGTCTCTTCGGAAAGGGACCAGAAGGATCGTCCGTTCAGCATGGCACCAGCCCCGTACCGTCACACCCACTCCGGGGCATGCGCTTGTGCACTCTCCCGCTCAGCAAACGTTCGATACAACGCCGGTAACACCAGAAGGGTGAGGGCCGTCGACGTAAACAGGCCCCCGACGACCACCGTGGCCAACGGCCGTTGCACCTCCGCGCCGATTCCCTTCGCCAACACCAGCGGCAGGAGTCCCAGCAACGTCGTCATCATGGTCATCACGACGGGACGAAGCCGCAACACACAGCCGGTCACGATCGCCGCCTCCGTCGGTTGGCCTTCGTTCCGCAGCTGATTGATATACGACACAAGGACGATACCGTTGCCCACGGCCAGGCCGAACAGTTCGATGAAGCCGATCGACGCGGGAACGCTCAAGTATTGCCCGCTCACCCACAGCGAGACGACGCCTCCGATCAACGCGAACGGCAGGTTGAGAATGATCAAGGCGGCATACCGCAGCGAATGAAAGGCCCAGAACAGCAGAAAAAACACCAATCCGAGCGTGATCGGGACCACCAGCATCAACCGCGCGTTGGCGCGTTCCATATTCTCGAACGCGCCGCCCCAGGTCACCGTGTAGCCCTGCGGCAATCGGATGCCGTCCGCCAGTTTCTTCCGCCCTTCATCGACGACGCTTCCGATGTCTCGCCCCACGACGTTGAACCCGATGTAGATCCGCCGCTTCGCCTGCTCCCGACTGATACGCGCCGGCCCTTCCCGCATGTCGATCGACGCCAGTTCGCTCAGCGGGATCGGTGCACCTGAAACCGACCGCACCCGGATATTTCCGATCGCCCCCACGCTGTTGCGGTACGCCTCCGGGAACCGGAGAATCAACTGAAACCGGCGCTCTCCCTCGTACACCTGGGTGGCAGGCTTGCCGCCCACTGCCGTGGTGATGATGTCCTGCACATCCGACACATTGATGCCATACCGGGCAATCTTCTGGCGGTCGATGTCGATGGTGAGGTAGGGCTGGCCGGCGACCTGCTCGACCTTGACGTCCTTCACCCCGTCGATGGTGCGCATCAGGTCCGCAATTCGTTCCGCATGCTGATACAGCAACTCCAGATCGTCGCCGAACAGTTTGATCGCGCATTCGGTCCGGATGCCGGAAATCAATTCATCCACCCGCTCCTGAATCGGCTGGCTCATCAACACCGAGATGCCGGGAATGTCCGCCAGGCGCCGACGGATCGCGTCGACCAGACCGGCCTGGGTCTGCGCGGTGGTCCAGGTGTCACGGGGACGCAGCGTCACGATCGGATCGCTCTCGTTCGGTTCCTCAGGGCCGACGGCGATATCCGGTCTCCCGATCTTGCTGACCGACATACGCACTTCCGGCAACTCCAGCATGACCTTTTGCGTTTGCATCTCGATGGCGATGGACTCCTCCAGCGAGACACTCGGCAACCGCACAATCTGCGGGGTCAACGCCCCCTCCTCCAGGATCGGAATAAATTCCCGCCCCACAAACGGCAGGAGCATCAGGCTGGCCAGCACCGCGGCGGTCGACCCCAACAGGACCGGCGCGCGGTGGTCCAGCGTCCAGCGCAGCACCGGCCGGTACCGGTCTTTCATCCACAGGGTCAAGCGGGTCTCCTCCGGGTGATCGCCGCGCAAGATGAGCGAGGCCAGCACCGGAGATAACGTCAACGTGACGATCACCGAGGCCAACAACGAAATCACCAACGTATAGGCCAGAGGGGCAAACATCTTCCCTTCCAGGCCGTGCAGGGTCATCAACGGGAGAAACACGACGCTGATGATCAAGATGCCGAAGAGAATCGGCCGCCCCACCTCGCTCGTCGCCCGGAAAATGACTTCCAACCGGGCACGCTGCTGCAGCCGATTCTCAGACAAGTGCCGATAAATATTCTCGACCACCACCAGCGAGCCGTCGGCAATTTCGCCGATGCCGATGGCCAACCCGCCCAACGTCATGAGGTTGGCGGAAAGCCCCGCCCGCTGCATGATCAGAAACGTAATCAACGGCGTCACGAACAACGACACCGTCACCACGACCGCGCTTCGGATATGTCCGAGGAACAGAAAAAATACCAGCGTGACCAGAACGACCCCTTCGATCAACGCATCGCGCACCGTGTGAATCGCCGCGCTGACGAGTTCGATCCGGTCGTAGAAGGGGACGATCCTGAGCCCGTCCGGCAACACCCCATCCCGGTGCACGGCCTCGACGCGCTGCTTCACCGCCTGCACCACTTCCCGCGCATTGCCCCCGCGCAGCATGAGCACCGTACCGGCCACCACTTCACGCTCCCCGTTCAACAAGGCGGCTCCGTGTCGCACCGCATGACCGATACGGACCTCGGCCACATCGCGGACAAACACCGGTACCCCGTCGGCTTCCTTCACGACGATGCGTTCGATATCCGGCAGGCTCTTGATCAGCCCCAACCCACGGACGATGGCTCGTTCGGCGTGCCGCTCCAGCACGTTCCCCCCGGCGTTGGCATTATTCTTTTCAACGGCCTCGAAGATGTCCCGCAGCGTCAGCCCGTACTTTCTCAACTTGTCGGGCTCAACCAGCACCTGGAACTGCTTCACGAACCCACCCAGCCCGTTCACATCGATCACACCCGGCACCGTCTTCAACAACGGGCGCAGCACCCAATCCTGCACCGTTCGCTGATCGGTCAACGTGGTGGCCCGCAACGCGGAGTCGGCCGCCACCGGTTCAGCGCCGTCGAGATAGTACTGATAAATCTCCCCGAGCCCGGTCGTCACCGGCGCCAGCACCGGCTCGAGGCCTGCAGGGAGCCGCTCCCGGACGGCCATGACCCGTTCCAACACCAGCTGGCGGGCGAAATACACATCCACGTCGTCGTCGAACACCACCGTCAGTTGGGACAACGCGAACTTGGAGATCGAGCGGATTTCCCTCAAACCGGGCAACCCGCTCATCTGCCATTCGATCGGGTAGGTCACGAACCGCTCCACTTCGACCGGAGACAAGCCAGGAGCTTCCGTTAACACCTGCACCTGCACATTGGTCACGTCGGGATAGGCATCGATCGGAATCGACTGGAAGGCGAACAGACCGGCCACTGCGCACAAGCAGGCCAGGCCGAGGATCAGAATCCGTTGGCGCAGGGAGAATTCCAGCAAGGCTGCGATCATTGGGTGGGCTCGATCTTGTGGATGTCGAGTTCAGACTTGATGGCGAAGGCTCCCTTGACGGCCACCTCCTCCCCGTCGCGCAGCCCGTCCAGGACGATCACCTTGCCGTCCTGCTCCTCGCCCAGACGCACCCGCCTGAGCTCAAAACGCTGTCCTGGCTGCCGCACGAACACCACCGTGCCCCCTCCCTCCTGTTGCACGGCGGCCAGGGGCACGGCCAACACGTCCGGTTGCGGCGAGGCATCGACCCGCACCATGGCGAACATCTCCGGTTTCAACGCCCGGTCCGGGTTGGGGACGGTCACACGGATCCGCATGGTTCTGGTCGCCTGATCCAGGACGTCGCTGATGTAGGTCATGCGCCCGGGAAACAACCCGTGGGGATAGGCCGCCACCACCACATGCACCGTCGCGTTCGGATGAATGAAGCGCACATCCTTTTCCGGGACGCTGGCCACCACCCACACGTCGGACAGGTCGGCGATGGTGAAACAGTGCCGCGAGGTTTCCACCACTTCACCCCGCGTGATGTTACGCAGAATCACACGCCCCGCGAAGGGGGCCCGGATCGCGACGTCGGATCGGATCGTTTGCTCCCGTTCGAGCCGTTGACGTTCCTGGTCGGGCACACCCAGCAGCTTCAAGCGATGCACGGCTTCACGCGCGTCCGCCTGTGCGGTTTTCATCTCCGCCTCCCGGCGTTGCAGTTCGGCCAGACTGATCGCTCGATGCTCATGCAGATTCGCCGCCCGTTCATAGGCCAACTGCGCTTCGTGCTGTCGCGCCGCAGTCTTGAGATAGAGACCCTCCGCCATGCCTAAGTCCGCACTGTCGAGCAGGGCCAGCCGTTCGCCCTTTTTGACATCTTTCCCCACGTCGACCAGCACCTCGACCACCCGGCCGCGGATCAACGTCGTCACTTCCGCCAGTTCATTTTCATTGGCATGGATGGTCGCCGGAAACTCACGGCGCAGGATAAACGGCTCCTTCTTCACCGTCATGACCTCGATGCCGGCCCGGGCGACTTCCGCCTCCGTCAAATGCACCACTCCATTGGCCGCCCGGTCTGCGGGCCTATCGGGAGACGGCGGCGCCACCGGATCCCGATCGCACCCGGCAACCGCCGTCAGAAGAGCGGCGAGCAGCAGGGTGGGGCCGACCAGTCGGCACGGGACACCAGCTCGCCGCTGCCGCGGCAAACACGCGCACCTTGAGTCCGTCATTCGAGAGGCCATGCGTCGATGATCTGTGTTACGTACCCCTGCTGCTCTGATAGCCAGCAGGGAACATGCCGCGGGGCGAATGGAGATTTCGGCAGGAACGGCAGGCCCATCGCAGCGTTTTGCTACGCTACCGGAATGGGGATCGGGGTGAAATGCCACAGCCCAGGATCTCGTCACCGAGGAGACGGCGCGGGTTAACGGACCACCAGCACCGAGCAGTGGCTGTGTTGAACCACCTTCGTTGAGACGCTCCCGAGCAGAAACCGGGCCACGGCACCCATGCCTTTCGCCCCGGTTACGATCAGGTCGACCTTCTTCTTCGACGCCACTTTCAAAATCTCATCGGCCGGTTTGCCGAGTTGCACGACTTCATCCACCACGTACCCGGCCTTGATCAGTTTGTTTGCACATTGTTCGACCAAGCGGGCCCCTGCTTCCTTGACCTCGGGGTATTTCAAGAACGGCATGGCATGCATCACCACCACATCGATCGGTTCCAACCCTTCCCGAGCCTCAGGCTGTATCTTGGTCAGGAGAAACCGCAGGGCCTTCTCCGAGGCTTTCGATCCATCTGCGGCGAACAGAATCCGGCTCAACGGACGCGGCTCTTCCTTCACGATCAGCACCGAACAGGGCGCATGCAACGTCACCTGCGTCGACACGCTCCCGAGCATCAGACGGTCGAGCGCATCCAACCCGCGACTCCCGATTGCCACCAGTCCGTCGCGCTTCGGGGCCGCGTCCAGAACGGTCGGCCCGGCCGCGCCACGCGCCGAGACCAGTTTTCCCTTCAGCTTGAGGGCGGCCATTTGCGCTTTGGCTTCGGCCATGGTCGTCTTCGCTCGTGCTTCAATCCGCTTGATTTCCTCTTGAATGAATGGTTCGTTCCCGATCACCACCGGCTGAAACATGAAGGGCGCGCGCAACGCCTCCACATCGGTCACATGCAGGAGGGTCACATCCGGTTTGTCCGCCAAGGGCATCCGCGCCACCCATTCCGTCGCCCACTTGCCGTACTTCGATCCATCGGTTGCAATCAACACTTTCATAGGTCGCCCCTTTTCATTCGGCCTGTCGTCTCTTTCGTCGTGACTGAGCAAGCGATGTGCCTGCCTGACGCATCTTCGCCGCAACGGATCGTCGGGTCAATAGGTTCTTTTGACAAGAAGACGCAACGCAGAAGGGAGCGGAAGGATAAGTCGCCCGAGAGAGGCTGATACCGACCGATTGCGACGCGGATTCAGCGGAGGCGCCCGTACACAGCGGTCGAGCGAGGGGCGGCACAGCCGAGCGACTCGGGTTTCCAGGCACATCGTCGGGCGCTGTGTCGACCGGTCCTCCTCCAGGCCACCTTCCAGAGCAGAGACCAGACCGATCGGAAAAATGCCCAACTGAACAGGCCCGGAGTTTCCGTCTGCCTCCCGACCCGGCACCAGGAATTCCACATTCCGGCCCTGATTCTCCGGCCGGCCACGACATCATAGATTCGACGTTGCGTGTTCACAGAGGACCTCCCCTCGGTACACCGGAGCCACTCGGCTCATCGCCCGCCTCGCATCAGAGACAGACGCTCACGATGAACGCTACCATGGGGTTGCCGATCCGCCAAAAGAGATTTACATTTGGTGCGCCGTACAGGGGAAGTCGGCAAGGGATATCGGACCGATTACACAAGCCGGAGGATCATGACGCAGCAGGGCGCACAGAGGCGAGTGGACCTCGTCGAATGGCACGGAGCTAAAGCGGACATCCGCGTGATCCGCGAAACGGTGTTCATCCACGAACAGGGCGTGCCGGTAGAACTGGAGTGGGACGGGCTGGACTCATCCTGCGCCCATGTGCTGGCGTGGAATGACCGCGGAGAAGCGATCGGCACGGCGCGCATGCAACCGAGCGGCACGATCGGCCGCATGGCGGTCCTCAAGGACTGGCGCGGGCGTGGGATCGGACGGGCGCTGCTTGAGACGCTGCTCGATCTGGCGATGAGGCAAGGACTCCCCCGTGTCACCCTGTCCGCTCAGACCCACGCGATCGGTTTCTATCAGCGAGCGGGATTCCACACGGTCGGCGAGCCCTTTATGGACGCCGGCATTCCGCACCGGAAGATGGAGCGGGACATGAAGTCGGTCAGGGCTGCGTCACCTCGATGACCGCAGTTCTCCGTCGAGCTTGGGCCACGCGAATGCCACCGCCCCTGTGCCATCGCGATCGGCACCAACCACATCAGATTCTATGCAAGTCAGGCCATCTATATCGTTTGCATGCTTGGCCCACGGTTCCATACCGAAGGTGGCAATCATGGAAAGCCCCTCATCTCACCCCTCTATCGGCTTCAACAAGAGCGGCAGGATTGCCCCAGCATGCCGCCTTCAGCGGATTGTGAGATGAGTCCGATAAGCAAGTTATCCTTCAGCAATTCACGGGTTATCTGGCAGCGTTCTGTATACCCTGCGTCTGCCGGCTCGCCGCTCACCGATACCGATGCGCTCTTCGCGTAGCAATCTCCGGCACAATTGTATTTGGCGATGCATCCCTGACACTTCGGCATTTCATGCACGTTGAGTCTTCCAAGTCGATCAATCGCATTCCGATCCACGACGAACGCTCGAGTCTCCTGATTCCACTGGCCATACTGAAACAACGGTGCCCTTGGGTCAGAAGGTTGAAGAACTTCGTTGCAGGATGTGACGATTCCACGTGAGGTGACCAGGAACGTGCTCGCATTACTGGCCCCGCAAAAGGTTTCCCGATGTTTGGACGCGGCCCCGGAATAGTAGAGTTCGATCCCAAACTCCGCGGCGACACGTCTGGCCTCACGAAAGTTCTTCACGAATGCGTGAGCATCGATCCGCTCAATCTCTTCCGCGAGGTTCGTGACTCCTGTCGCGTCAAATACCGGCTCCAAATGGATACTTTTACACTGTACATTCTCCCCGACGAACTGAACAAACTCTGTCAGCGCGTAACACCCTGCGACCGTCACCGTCGATCTGATGTTGTAACTCTTCCCACGCTCGTCGAGCCCCTTCATGGTGGTGACGATGCGATCGAAGGACCCGCCACCGTTGGGCAAGACCCGATTCTCGTTGTGCACATCGCGCACGCCGTCTAACGAGAAGGTCAGGTGGGTGCAGTTCTCTGCGATATAGTCCAGCCTTGCCGGGGAAAACACGCCATTCGTACTCAGGGATACAGTGGGAGAGAACCCATGCAGTCCACACTGTGCCTGGAAGTATTCGATGATACTCTGAAACACCTTCCAACTCGCCGTGGCTTCGCCTTCCCCTAGAAAGCTGACGGACGGATTCGCCTGCCGGACGACGGCATGCTTCATGATTAAATCGATGGCCGCCTTCGCGACCGGCAACGGTATATCCAAGTCCTCCAACCGCCCTCCTTCGGCATAACAGTACTTGCATCGCAGAGTGCACTTTTGAGTGTTCGAGAAAGTGACACTGGTTGGGGACCAGGACGTTTCCACATTGGAACGCATCTCGTTCTGCTCCTCAGGAATCCGGAGCGCGCCCTGGCCGACCAGGCTGTCGATCAGCGATTGTTCATGGGGCAGCAGGAGATCGTGGCGAAAATATTTCCTGACTGTAGCGGCGCCGGACTCGTCAAGAATCATGCTGACGTTGGCGCGAGGCGCATAATACAAGTACCCGTCAAGAAATGAGACCATGAACGTCTCTCCCGCTCCTTCGATACGTTCTTCGATGAATGGCTCCACAGGGCGATTACCGGCGCGCATGGCTTTTTTCGGCATGAGTAAGGTCGGTGGCATGGTCGATCCTCGTTTCAGGCCTTAGGGGTTTTCGTGCCGCGGGTCGTGGTTTTACCGAAATTCATCCTCTTACGTATCTCATCCACAATCCCTACAAAATCATGAATGGTATTCATCCGGTTGACATCCAATTCTTTGACGACCTCTCGAAAGACAGGATTGGACAGCAAGTCGAGTATATTGGTTCCATCCTTGAGATCACAGAAGACGGGCTTCGTTTCACATGAACATTCCGAGACGCACTTCAATTCACATGAGCACTGGTTGTCACAGACACACTTCAGTTGACACGAACAGTCCGGGTTGTCATGGAATCGGAGTACGTTAGCAAGAGCGATCAGACCAACGGGATCAATTGCGCGAACAGGCTTGTCAGGCATACAGACCTCCTCTTGAAACGTGAAGGTAGCCGCGATTCGATTTGCACGGCCATTCGCCAAGCGCTCCCGAAGCCACGCCTGTATCCTCTTCCTGCCCTCATGGTGGGAGCACGACGATGTCTCGTCCATTTCAACGACCACACAAGACGAAACGCCCACGGGGCGTGAAGAAGACCACGAGCTTTCACACATTGGTCCTCGGCATAGCTCACACCTCCATGACATTGAAGCGCGCAACAGGCGCACTCACAACATCGCACGCCGTGCCTGTCCGGCCACCGGTTCACCAGGTTCGGACATCCTTCGTATGCGACGTGTTCTGCAATGTTGAATGCAAGGTGTGTTCCGTTAGATAGTTTGTATCCGGCCACGGAGAACGCGGCCCATGCCAGTGATCAACCATGTATACAGCGACGAGAGCGTCGATGCTCACCGAGTTGAGCTGCCTCAGAAGGGAAATCCTCTGTATCCAAGGCGATACCCGCTGTATCCGACGAGATACGTATAAGGCAAGATTATTGGGACACATCCTGTATCGAGACAGGCCGTCTGACGCGTGAATCAGAATCAGGTCGTCGGAATTTCAACCCATCGGGACGCATTCGTCCAAGACGCCTACCGTCATGCGCTGTCCGCAAAGCCGAATATCAAGCAGGTGGGTCTGTTCCGGATTACCGGCGCGACGTTTCACAAAGAACACCGGCCTAGCATCCGCCACCACCGTGTCGGCCCGGACGGTCCCTCCAACAGGCCGTGCGTCTGCCGGTTCAGCACCTGCTCCGGTTCGTGCGTCCCTGTCAACAAGCCCGGCGATCTTTTCATTTTTCATTGGCAAGGCCGGCAGGGTGGTGGAGACTTTCCTATCATGGGCACAACACCGGCGACGGCATCCGACTCAGCGACCGGACGGACCGCAGGGCTACCCGACCGTTCGCAGGCGAGTCATCACAGCTCGCTCGGACAACGCTGCCGGTCCCTGTACCATGGGCTTTGGTTCCGACTTTCCGAGCGGCTCCGGTGGTCCAGGAAGCCGTATCACGAGGTGCCGGCCACGCATCTAGCCGGTCTGAAATCCTGGCAAGCAGCCTGCGTTCACAGCCTACGAACTCGTTACGACGTCCGCTTCGAATCCTCCTATGGCCACCAGACCGCGCTGGCCAGCTATGCCTATCTCGATCTGCTAGACCAGGCCTGGAACGCCACGGCTCGCCCGATTCCCGAAGGTGGCCGTGTGACGGATGTGGGCTGCGCCAATTTCTGGTATGCCCGGGCCCTGCACACGTTCTTTCGCCCGTCCACCCTGACCGGCGTCGATGTGGAAGGATTTCGGCTCTACCCCACCGGCTACAGCCGTTATGACGCCGCAGCCGGATACATTGCGGACCTTCCGCACACTGCATTCGTGGTGGCCGACTACAGCGAGGTGAAAGAACAGGCCGATGTGATCACGGCATGGTTTCCGTTTGTCACACCTGCGCCGGTCCTGGCCTGGAGACTGCCGTTGACGCTCTTCTCGCCGGAACGCTTCTTTCTGCGCATCGCGTGCAATCTTGCAAGGAACGGCACCTTTTTTATGGTCAATCAAGGCCTGGAGGAGACGGACGTGGCGGCCGACTATTGTCGTCGTGCGGGGCTCCGTTCACAGGGCCACTGGGTCCATCCGCAGCCATTGCGACCGCGGCCTCATCCCCCGGTCGCCTCCTGGTGGACGACTTAGCAGGATGCAGAAACGTTCGCTGGCGGATGTTTCGACACAGAACCACTCTCGACGTGTGGAAGCCGTACGTACTTCACTGAGGACGAGAGACGAACGACGTGTCACGAACGACCGACCGACCGTCATTTGCGACGTGACGTCGGTCGGTCGGACTCGGCTCTCCGATCCACTTTCACGATGTTGACGATCTGGTCGTCGAGAT
>WBZT01000952.1_pt1 | contig 22230 bp, 20 predicted proteins | sample 5204241 | NCBI WGS metagenome assembly WBZT01 (sample SAMN12344358, study PRJNA552823) | activated sludge metagenome | biome: Activated sludge suspended growth; feature: Nitrification reactor; material: Wastewater; isolation source: activated sludge from nitrification reactor of wastewater...
AGCGTCTCGGGCATCCGCGCGGCCGTCAGCAGCGCCAGTGCCGCGACGGCAGCACCCACGGCGAACGCCGGCCCATACCCGAGCGAATCCGCCAGCAGCCCGGCCAGCAGCGGACCCAGGATCGCCCCGAAGTCAGCAGTCATCTGATAGACCGCGATCACGATTCCCTTGCCCCCGGGGCCGACCACGTCTCCGGCGACCGCTGCCGGAGCCGAACCCATGAATGCCGCGGCCAAACCAGCCACGGCCATCGCGACCAAGAACATCCACGTCGCCCCTGCAACAGCCAGCCCTGCCATCCCCACGAGGGTCAGGACGCTTCCCCACAGCAGAGCCGGACGGCGGCCGCGTTGGTCGGCCAGTCGCCCCGCCGGGAGAAGCAGTATGGCCTGGGTCGCCGCTGCGACCAGGAAGCCGATGCCCGACAAGGTGGCGTCGGCGTTCAGTCCCTCGATGACGAACAGCGGCACCAGGGAACTGCGCAGCCCGAAAGTCACGAAGCCGTTGGTCAGGTTCGCCGCAAGCGCCGCTTGGTACGCCGGGCTGCGTAGTGCCTGCGGCAGAGTCGGGGCTTTGTCCGGGTCGGAGTCGTGGGCGTCGTTGTCGGGTGCACCTGCGGTGGTATCCGAGTGATGCTGGGGCTCGGTGGGTGTCGTCTCGTCGTCGCCGTCATCAGTCGCAGCGGCAGCCGGAGTTGCATGGTGCGGGACCGGCTGGCCCGGAGGTTCGGCGGGCAAGAAGCGCCACGAGACGAGCGCCGCCAGTGCCAGGGTTCCGGCGTAGAAGAAGAAGGGCGCCCGGATGGACAGCGCAACAACGGCACCTCCGACCGCGGGTCCGGCCACTCCACCCAGTAGGAAGCCCGCCTGAAACGCGCCCGCGGCCCGACCCCTTTGTTGTGCGGTCACGACCTTGAGCAGCAGGGCCATCGCGGAGACCGTGAACATGCTCGACCCGATCCCACCGACGCCGCGCAGGACGAGCAATTGCACGTAGTCCTGGGCCAGGCCCGCGAGCACGCTGGACACCGCCACGATGATCAGTCCGGTGGTGAGAACGTTGCGCTCCCCGACCCGGTCGACCAGTGCGCCCGCCCCCGGGGAGGAGATCAGGCGCATGAGGGCGAAAACACTCACCACGGCACCGGCCAGGAACGCGGTGACCCCGAACGACTGCGCGTAGATGGGGATCGCCGGCGCGACGATTCCGAATCCGAGTGCGACGCAGAATGCGATCGCGGCGATCACGGCCACTTCGGGGGGCAGACCCTGCAGCAGCGGTGTCCGCCGTGCGCGATCGCCCAGGCGGCTCACCCGCCCAGCACCGTTCGCAGCCGTTCCTCCCTGAGGTCGACGACTGCCTGCTCCACGAGGGGCTCGAGTTCGGCGCCCACGGCCCAGGTCAGGAGTTGGTCGGCGATGTCGGGGTTGCGCACGAGGCACGGGCCGTGCAGGTAGGTGCCGATGATCCGGCCCGCCACCGCGCCCTCGGTACCATCCCCGTTGCCGACCCCGGCAAGAACGCGGCCCAGCGGTTCGACCCCAGCACCGCGCGTCGTCCCGCCGGCGTGGTTTTCGTAACCGGTGAATCGCTCCCGGTGCAGGAGATCAGTGCCGGCCGCCGGCTGCGCCGCCAGCTCGCCGACGGCGCGCTGCGGCAGCCGCGTGGTGGCGATGTCGACCAGGTCCAGGCCGGGAGCCGGGCTGCCGGTCGCGTCCGGGAACACCGATCCCAGGAACTGGTAGCCGGCACAGATGGCCAAGATGGGGGCCCCTCGGTCGGCGGCACGGCGCAAACCACCATCAGTGCGCAGCGCTTGGCAGGCAGCCACCTGGGCGGTGTCCTCGCCGCCCCCCAGGACATAGATGTCGGCCTGCGCCGGTACCGCATCTCCGGGACCGACCACGATCACCTCGGAGTCCAGACCCCGCAGTGCCGCTCGATGAGTCAACGTGATCACGTTGCCGCCGTCGCCATACGTTCCCAGCAGATCCGGGTAGATCGAGGCGATCACGATGCCCGTATCAGCGCTCATACCGCAGCCCCCGTCGTCCGCAACTGGTGAAAGGCCGTATACGTCGCGCACACGTGCACTTCCGTCAAGTCCCTCATGCCCGTCGGCAGCGGGGCGTCGGGCACGTAGGGATCCTCGATGACCACGTGGTCGACACCGGCCTGGGTGAGTCGCACGGCGAGATCCCGGCGGCGGAACCCGGTCGCCACCACGGTACGGCCGCGCAGTTTCTCGAACGGGACGTCCCATAGCCACGACGGATCGCGCCCGTCGGCGAAGTCGGAGTTGATCGTGATGATCACCGGCGTCGGTGCCGGCGGCATCACATCGAGCAACTCCGACCAGCCGGCGGGGTTCTTGGCGAGGAACAGCCTGATGCGGAGGTCGCCGACGCGGAAAGAACCGTAACGCCCCGACACCGACTGCACGGATTCCATGCGGCGCAGCCCTTCGCCCGGGTCCAAACCCAAGGCCGCCAGAGCAGCCAGCACCAGGGTCGCGTTCGCCTGGTTGAACCGCCCCGGGAGGCCAAGTCGTGACAGGTCGTACGTGACCCCGTCCGGACCGACGGCCGACCCGTCTCGCAGCTGCCACGCCGGGGTCGGTCGATGTCGACCACATCCCGGACAGGACCATGTCCCCTCGGCTCGCGACAACAGTGCTCCACATTGGGCGCAGACCGAGGAGTCCGACGTCCAGGCTTGGCCGGCCGCGACCCACACGACATTCGGTGCGGTGGCGGCAGCGAACTCGATCATGGGGTCGTCGGCATTGGCCACCACGATCACGTCTGGGTGGTCGGTCAACATGGTCCGCCACGACCGCGCGGTCATCGCGACCTCATTCATGCGATCCAGTTGGTCGCGGCTCAAGTTCCCCAGCAGCAGGACCCGGGGGCGGGTCTGGGTCATCGTGCGGGGCAGGTAGGCCTCGTCGACCTCCAGAACGACCGTGGCGTCCGCCGGACACTCCGACAGTGTCATCACGATGCCCGTGGACATATTCGCCCCCGTCGGCTGTGAGACCACCGGCCCGGCCTGCTCCATGGCCGTAGCCAGCAGTTTCGTCGTGGAGGTCTTCCCGTTCGTCGCCGACACCAGTGCCGCGACCCGCCCCTGCGCGAGTTCCGTGATGGCCTCGGGGGCCAGTCGCAGGATGACCTGGCCGCCGATGACCATGCCCTCCCCGCGCCCGGCAACCCGCGAGAGCGCTGACGCGGCACGTCCCGCACCGATGGCCGCGCGGGTCCGCAGGGGGAGTTTCCCCGACGTCGATGTGGTCACCACGGCAGCGTACGCCGCGCGCCCACGGCCTCCGACGATCGCCCGACTCCGCCCGCGTCACGCCTCAGGCGAGGACTACGCTCGTCCCATGACCGACAGCGCGAATCTGATGCCCCCGGCCGGTTGGTACAACGATCCGCAGGATCAGTCCCAGCTGCGGTACTGGGACGGCGACCAGTGGACCGATCAGACCCGACCAGTCCCCGGTGCCGAACCCCCACAGCCCGAACCCCCGCAGCCCGCGCCAGTGGCACCTCCGGCCGAAACAGCCGCAACCGCTGCCGCAGAGCCGCAGCAAGACCACACCGTGGCCGAGCCGCAGGTCCAGTTCGCGGACCTCGCGACGCAGGGTGACGTGCCCGGGGGGCAGGAATCCGGGGGGATCCGATTCGCCGACGAGGCAGCGGTGGAATCGTCGCCCTTCCGGTTCGCCGAGGAGGAGCGGATCGACGTTATCGAGACCGGTCCGGCCGAAACGACCGGAACCGCTGCCACGTCGTCAACCGCGCCCGCACAGCAACGCGCGGGAGCAGATGTCCTGGTCTCCACCGCTTCGGCGCTGCCCGGTTACCGAGTGACACGGGTTCTGGGTGAGGTGCACGCGGTCGCGGTGCGCAGTCGCAGTTCCCTGTCCAACATGGGTGGGGGATTTCGCGCCATGCTCGGCGGCGAAGCCGAGGGCTACAGCGAGTTGCTCGGCGAGAGCAGGAACGAGGCAGTGGCGGGGCTGCGCGCAGCGGCCGCGAACATGGATGCCAACGCCGTCGTCGCCATGCGGTTCGACTCCGGCGAGATCGCGGAACTCGTAAACGAGGTGGTGGCCTACGGCACTGCCGTGGTCGTCGCGCAGGAATGAGCGCGGGCGCCGCGCAGTATCTGGCCGTGGACATCGGCACGACGTCCCTGCGTGCGGGAGTCGTTTCGCACGGGACTGTCACGGAATCGGCGGTCACCGCCCACCCCCCGGAGGCCGACGCCACCAAGCTGCTCGATTCGGTCCTCTTCGCGATCGACGTCGTCCTGTCCGCCTCGGCCGAGCCGGTCGAGGGTCTGGCCGTGTCTTGTCCCGGCCCACTGAAGCTGCCCAGTGGTGACGTCTCACCGCTGGGGATCAGCGCATGGCGGGATTTCCCGCTGCGCGACCATCTGGCCGATCGCTTCGGGCTGCCCGTCCTCATCGACCGCGACGCCGTGTGCCTGGCCCGCGGCGAGCAGCTCGGCGGGCGGGGCAACGTGCTGGGTGTCCTCTGCGACGCGACAGTGACGTCCGGTCTCGTGCTCCACGACGACGTCGCCGTGGACGGCGACGTCGCCCATGTCGTCGTGACCGGCGATAGCGCTCCATGTCGCTGTGGTGCGCACGGCTGCCTCGCGGCCACCGTCGACGCCGACAGGATTCTCGCCACTGCCGCACGCGGCGGTGCGCGCGCGCAGGACCTGACGGATCTGGTCGCGATGGCGCGTCGCGGCGACAAGTGCGCAGCAGATGCTCTGCACGCGGCCGGGACCGCGCTCGGTACCGCACTCGCGTCGGCAGCGGCACTGCTGGACCTCGACGTCGCAGCGATCGGCGGCGGGCTGTCCCACGCCGCGGACCTGGTGATGGATGGTGTTTTCGCGGCCTGGGAACGCCACTACAGCGGTGGGTCCAACCGACGCTGCCGAGTCGTCCTGGCGGCACCCGACAGTGTGCTGATCGGCGCTGCCACGTTGTTCCGAGGTGCCCCGGATACGGGGCCACGCAACGGCTTTCCATAGCACAACTTCCGCGTCCGATAACCGGCTGGGGGGTTGTTCGTGCTTTTGTGATGAGCGTTGCGCGCTCGTAACCTGACCCCGTCGCGGGGACCCGTGGCAAGGGCCGCAGCCCGAACGGAACTTGAGCAACCGACCGGCCTGGAATTCACCAGCCGAGCGGTCGGAAACCGTCAGCCGGACGACCGGGGAAATGGGGAGTGTGCGTTGTCGCCGCAGTCGCAGGTCTCCGGCCGGCTAGCAGCCGCCCGCGACATCCCCGCTGCGACGGTCGCGCGCCTTCCGATCTACCACCGTGTCCTCGGGCAACTCCTGGACGACGACGTCGCCACGGTGAGCTCGGCCGAGCTCGCCGACCTGACCGGTGTCAACAGCGCCAAGGTTCGTAAGGACCTGTCCCACCTGGGTTCCTATGGGGTGCGGGGAGTTGGCTACGACGTCGCCTATCTCAACTACCAGATCTCCCGCGGACTCGGACTGACCAATGACTCCACAGTGATCATCGTGGGGGCCGGCAACTTGGGTCGTGCCCTGGCCTCGTATGCCGGTTTCGCGAGCCGGGGTTTCCGGGTTCTCGCCTTGCTGGACGTCGACGACACACTCGTGGGCCAGTCGGTCGGACCAGTAGCGGTCGGCTCTGCTTCCGAACTCGAGCGCATCGCCCGTCACGCTGCCCCCGACATCGGCGTCGTGGCAACGCCCGCCGAGTCTGCCCAAGAGGTGTGCGACCGACTCGTGGCCGCAGGAGTCACCAGTATCCTCAACTTCGCTCCAACCGTGCTGACCGTGCCCTCTCACATCGAGGTTCGGAAGGTCGATCTGGGACTGGAACTGCAGATCTTGGCGTTCCACGCCCAGCAGCGTCGTGGCGACGCACCGCGCAACGGCGCCGGGGTGCCGCGTGCAGTCGATGTCTCCGGCTTGGACCTGCGCGACGCCGCCACCGGGAACTCCCGACGGGAGGTGCCCGCGTGACCCTGCTCGTCGTTGGCTCCAGCCACCTGTCTGCCCCTATGGATGTTCTTGAGGCCTTGGCCGCCGCCGAAGCCGGACACTTGTCTGCTGAGGCCCTGGCCAGTCCGCATGTCGCTGAAAGCATGGTCGTGTCGACATGCAATCGGGTCGAGGTCTACGCCGAAGTCGATCGGTTCCACGCCGCCGTGGATGACCTCATCGCCGCCCTGGCCAAGGCCGGCGGCATCCCCATCGCCGACCTCACACCGCAGTGTTACGTGCACTACGACGAACGAGCAGCCCAGCACTTGTTCGAAGTCACGGCCGGCCTGAACTCCATGGTCGTCGGCGAACAGCAGATCATGGGTCAGATCAGGACGTCACTGGCCGCTGCCCAGGAGTCCGGTACTGCCGGACGGGAGTTGAACGAAGCCGCCCAAGCGGCACTGCGGGTTGGCAAACGCGTCCGCTCCGAGACCGGGCTCGATCGTGCTGGGGCCACGATCGTGACCGTCGCCTACGCCGATGCGTTCGAGCGACTGGCCACACTCGGTGGCCCGAAGCCGCAAGACAGTCACATGGTCATCGTCGGATCCGGGGCATTGAGCGGTCTGGCCGTGGCGCACGCTGGCCGTGTCGGAGTCGCCTCCGTCACCGTGGCCGGGCGAACGGAAGAGAAGGCGCAACGACTGGCCGACTCCTACAACGCCCGGGGCACCCACATCGACGAACTCCCCGACTTGCTGGCAGCCGCCGACATCGTCGTGTTCTGCACCGGGGCTGTAGGCACCATCGTCGACCGCGGTGACGTGGCGGAAGCGATGCTGAGCAGGCCCCAGCGCCCTCTGGTTCTCGTTGACCTGGCCTTGCCCCACGACACCGACCCCAGGACCGCTGCGATTCCCGGCGTCGCCCGGATCGATCTTGCCGGCCTGTCGGAACGGCCGGAGGCGCGGGCTGATCACGCCGACACCCTGGCGGCCAACACAATCCTGTCCGACGAATTGCGGAGCTACTTCGCGGCCCGTGCTGCCCGGGCGGTCGAACCGGTGCTCGTCAGTCTGCGGGGCCGCGCCACGGCGGTCGTGGACGCGGAACTGCAACGCCTGCGTGAGCGGCTCGCGGGATTGACCGAGTCCGATTGGGCGCTCGTCGAACGCTCACTGCGACGGACCGTCAACGCCCTGATGCACACCCCGACCGTACGCATCAAGGAACTCGCTGCCGATCCCGATGGTCAGCGCTACGCCGACGCGCTCAACTCCCTGTTCGATCTGTCAGTCGACCTCGTGGACGTCATCAGTGTCTCCCGCGAGAACCCGGACGACCCGGGGGATACGCCATGACATCGCTGCGTTTGGCGACCCGCCGGTCACCGCTTGCCCTGGCCCAATCCCACAGCATCGCGGAGCGCATCGAAGCGGCGACCGGCCGCGACGTCGAACTGGTGCCTATCACCTCCGACGGTGATCGCAGCACCGCCTCGCTGCGCCAGATCGGAGGGGTCGGCGTTTTCGTGGCCACCGTGCGGGACGCGGTCGTAGCAGGACGCGCCGACCTCGCGGTCCATTCCTTGAAGGACCTCCCCACAGCGGCCCAGGAAGGGCTGGAACTTGCCGCGGTCCCTGCGCGCGGCGACGTTCGAGACGCACTGGTGTCGCTGAACGGTGGCCTCGCCGACCTCGCGCCCGGCGCTTCGATCGGAACCGGATCCCCGCGCCGTGCGGCACAACTACGGTCGTTGCGCCCCGACGTGAGAGTGATCGACATCAGGGGAAACGTCGACACCCGCATCGGCATGGTCGACTCCGGCGAAATGGGTGCCATCGTATTGGCGCTGGCCGGTCTGCAGCGCCTGGGGCGGGAGAATCGGGCCACACAGGTGCTGTCCGTCGCTGAGATGCTGCCGGCCCCCGGGCAAGCCGCTCTCGCCATCGAGAGCCGAGCCGACGACGCCGAGACCAAGGCCGCTGTCGTTCACTTGTCGGACCCCACCACTTACGCGTGTGTCACCGCCGAACGGGCGTTGCTGCATGAACTCCAGGCAGGCTGCACCGCGCCTGTCGCCGCCCTCGCCACGATCACCGGTGAGGGCCTCGAGCTCGAGGCCGCCGTCTGGGGCGACGGCTCACCCGAACCCATCCGTGTGTCGATCAGCGGGGCCACCTCGGACCCCGCCCACCTCGGCCGCACCGCCGCGCAGCAATTGCTCGCCGACGGTGCCGCCCAACTCGTAGGGGAACCAGTCCGATGACCTCAAGCAAGGGACGCACCATGTCAGTTGTTGCACTGATCGCCGCCGGACCCGGTGATCCGGATCTGCTCACCGTGAGGGCGGCGCAGTTGCTCAGGCGAGCGGATGTCGTGATGTGCGACGCCGACGCCATCGAGGTGGCTCGCGCCGTCCTCGGTGAGGCCGACGACCGGATCCGCACTGCAGTCGACGCCGACGGCCTGCCGCTCGATCATCGCGCCCGGGCCAAGGTGGTGGCGGACCTGGTCCGCAAGGGCAATACCGTCGTCCGGCTCATCGCCGGTGACCCGACTCTGGACGGCGCACTGCTCATCGAGGTCCAGGCGCTGCGCCGCACCAAGGTCAGCTTCGAGATCGTGCCCGGCGTCAGCCCGGTCAACGGTGTCGCCGCCTACGCCGGGTTCGGTCTGACCGGGGGCAAGACCCGTGAAGTCGCGATCGTCGATGCGAACGACACCGACCTCGACTGGGCAGCCCACGCCCGCAGCCGCGAGACTGTCGTGATCCTGAACGGCGCCGACCGGGCTGTTGCGATCGCAGCCGAACTGCTGGCAGCCGGAAGACCCGAGCAGACGCCCGTCGCGTTGACCCGTGCGGGAACCACGATCGATCAGCGCACGGTCGTGGCGACACTGGGCACGGTGGCGGCGGCTGTGAAGGCGAGCAAGCAGGCCGGTAACGGTCTGATGGTCGTCGGGGACGTGGTCGACCAGCGGACAGCCATGTCGTGGTTCGAGACCAAACCGCTGTTCGGGTGGCGAGTGCTGGTGCCACGGACCAAGGAGCAGGCGGGGCAACTCTCCGAACAGCTGCGCGTGTATGGGGCCGTCCCCGTCGAGGTGCCCACGATCTCCGTCGAGCCCCCTCGCACGCCCCACCAGATGGAACGAGCCATCCAGGGGCTGGTGACCGGACGCTACGAGTGGGTCGTGTTCACCTCCACCAACGCCGTACGCGCCGTCTGTGAACGCTTCGCCGCCTACGGGCTCGACGCGCGTTCCTTCGCCGGACTGAAGGTGGCGGCAATCGGGGACGCCACCGCCGAAGCCCTGCGCTCGTTCGGTGTCAGTCCGGACCTCGTGCCGACGGGTGAGCACTCCAGCAAGGGGCTGCTCGAAGTCTGGCCCGAGTTCGATCCCGTGGTGGACCCCATCAACCGGGTCTTCCTGCCCCGGGCCGACATCGCCACCGAGTCGCTGGTGGCTGGGATGCAGGAACTCGGCTGGGAGGTCGACGACGTCACGGCCTATCGCACAGTGCGGGCGGCTCCACCGGCCGCGCACATCAGGGAGGCCATCAAGACCGGTGGATTCGATGCGGTGTTGTTCACGTCCTCATCGACGGTCCGCAATCTCATCGGGATCGCCGGCAAGCCCCATGCTGCGACGGTCATCGCGTGCATCGGGCCCCAGACAGCCAGCACCGCCGAAGAGCACGGTTTGAAGGTCGACGTCCTGGCCGATTCACCGAAGGTGGACATCCTGGCTCGCAATCTGGCCGAGCACGGCGACGCGCTCCGCGTGGCCGCCATGGACGCCGGTGAATCCACCTGGCGTCCGAGTCGCCGCCGTTCCTCGTCCCGCCGCAAGGCGACCTGACAGCCGTGACCGCGCAACGGCCCCGGCGGCTGCGCCGGACCGCCGCGCTGCGGCGCCTCGTCGCGGAGCATCGCCTGAATGCCGCTGCCCTGGTGCAGCCGCTCTTCGTCGCTGAGGACGTGTCGCAGCCACGGGCGGTGACGTCCATGCCCGGCGTGGTCCAACACAGCCTCGACTCGCTACCTGCAGCGGTGTCTCGAGCCGCGGCCGCCGGGATCGGCGGGGTGATGCTGTTCGGGATCCCGAGCGCCCGTGACGCGATCGGCTCCCAAGGGCCGGCGCAGGACGGCATCTTGAACCGCGCTATCGGGCGGGCGCGAGACGCCGCCGAGGGGCGCCTCGTCGTGATGGCGGACCTGTGCCTGGACGAGTTCACCGACCACGGTCATTGCGGCGTCCTGACCGACACCGGCGCCGTGGACAACGACGCCACGCTGGGGCATTACGGGGCCATGGCCGTCGCCCAGGCGGCTGCGGGGGCCGAGATCTTGGGACTGAGCGGAATGATGGATGCGCAGGTCGGGGCCGTCCGCAGTGCACTGGACGCCGCGGGTCACCCGGATACTGCCTTGCTCGCCTACGCCGCCAAGTACGCGTCAGCCTGGTACGGGCCATTTCGGGAGGCCGTCCAGTCCACGTTGACCGGGGACCGACGGACCTATCAGCAGGATCCCGCCAACGCTCGCGAAGCGATCCGGGAGGTCGATCTCGACCTCGCGGAGGGTGCGGACATCGTCATGGTCAAGCCCGCGATGGGCTACCTCGACGTGGTCGCTGCCGTGGCGGCCCGCAGCGACCGCCCCGTGTGGGCCTATCAGGTGTCGGGTGAGTACGCCGCCATCGAGGCGGCTGCCGCCAACGGCTGGCTCGACCGGGATGCGGTGATCCGCGAGACCATCCTGGGCATCCACCGCGCCGGAGCCGATGCGGTGCTGACCTATTGGGCGACCGAACTCGCCGAATCCCTATAGCGGGTCGATCGGGTCCCGCAATCACCTCCTACTCCCACGGCGAGCTTCTCCCACGGCGAACTTCTGCCACGGCGAGCGTCGCAAGCCCGCGTGCGAAACAGTGGAACCAGGGCAGCCCCTGCTGCCGTGCCCCGGCTCGGTCAGTCGGCTCGGTCAGTCGGCTCGGTCAGTCGGCTCGGTCAGTCAGCTGGGTCAGTCAGTTGGTCCTGATGAGCCAGGGGCTCGAGTTGGGGACTCGAGTTGGGGGCTCGAGTTGGGAAGTTGGGAGAGGTAGGAAATGTCCGTTTCGCAGGGAAGTCAACCGTCGTTATCCGGTCGGTCCGCAGCATTCCGCGCAAATCGGACACAGAAAAAGTTGCGTTTTGGTCACGTAACTGTGATGGGATTGGTAAGACAGGGCCTGATGCCATCACTGGCGCTGAGTTGAAGGAGTCGGCATGGGCAAGGTATTCGTCCAGGGCCTCGTGATCCTGGTGGGCGGGATCGTCGTGCTCGCCCTGAACGAGGTGTTGAACCTCGGCCTCGGCGCCATCACCTTCGGAATCGCGATGGGTGGCGTTCTCGGGCTCGTCTCCGACGGGGGCCCGGTGGGCCGAGTCGGGTCCTTCGTGGTCGGCATGGTGATCGCCATGGCGCTGTATGTCCTCCAGGCGCTTCTGCTCAACGGGAGTTTCCTGGGCAGTGTGGTGTCCATCGTCATCGGACTGGGGCTCATCACCGTCATCTGCGCCGTGACCGGCGGCAGGCTCCCACTGTGGGCGGGCTTACTCGGTGCGGCGCTGGTGACCGGGGCTTACCAGGTGTCCTTCAACAACGCCCCCCAGAACCTGCTCACGGAACTGCCCATGGCCGTGACCCAGGCATTGGTTCCCGCTGCGGTCGGATTCCTGGCTGCGGTCTTCGTCGCCGACCGAACGTCAGGCAAGGAACCGGCGGCCGATACGATCGGCGACACCGACGCGGGCTTACCACCAGCGCCGGCCGGCGTTGCGGCTGCCCCGACGACTTCGACGGGTGCCGGCACCGCTGGCGCGACCAACTCGAACAGCGAGGTGTGAGGCCACCATGTCCAAGCGCATGAACACTGCCCGTGCGGGCGTCGCACTCCTGGGAGTGGGTGCTGTCGTCGCGGCCTCCGTGCTTCCCGGCACTATCGCCACGGCCGAGGAGACCGGCGACGTCGAGAGCGCCGTGACCCGAGCGGTCCTCATCCAAGGTGACGCCAACGGCGAGATCAGTCGGGCCACCTTGGTCACCCAGATCAACCTCGACGGTCAGGGCCAGGCCAACTTCACCATCCCGGTCGCCGAGGGCAGTAGTCCCAAGAACATGGACTCCTTCGGCAGCCCCACCGTGGTCGACGGGCAAGCGCAGTACGACATCGACGTCAATGGACCGCAGACGTTCCGGACGTCCCAGACCTACCCGCAGGATCAGATCCCGGTCTCCGTGACCGCCGAGGCCGAACTTGATGGTCAGCCCATCGCACCCGCCGACCTCGCGGGCCAGACCGGTCTCGCCAAGTTGACCTACACCTTCACCAACAACTCCGGTGAACCCACCCAGCTCACCTACAAGGATGCGCTGGGCAACACGATCACCGAAGAGCGGGACATCCCCGTCCCCATGGCGGCCTCCACCACCATCGAGTTCGACCCCTCGTGGCAGGAGATTTCCTCGCCCAAGGCGTCCGTGGTCTCGGGCAACGGTTCCGGCGACACCTTGGTCTCGGCCACGTCGGCAATGCTCCCCGACTCCCTGCCTGGCCAGGAAACCACCCAGACACTGGAGATCGAAGCCCGCATCACCGATGCTGTCGTTCCGCCGGCGGACATCAAGGTCGCCGTGCTGAATCCGAGCAAGTCCCCGGACCTGCAGGAAGGCATCACCACCGGTGAAGAGGGCGCCGAACTCGCGGCGACGCTGACCGACGCCGGCACCCAGTTGGCCGATGGTGCGAGCCAGTTGGAGTCCGGCCTGCAGACCGCCGCCGACGGCGCCCAGCAGATCGCCGACGGTGTCAACGGCACACTCGCCCCAGGTTTGATCGCCCTCAACGTCCAAGGCATCGGTGCCCTGCGCGAGGCCGGTGCCACGCTTCCCGAGACAGTGCGCAGTTCGCCTGACTTCAGCCAGATCACCGACGGCTTCGCCGCGATCCGCGCCGCCAACGAGGGTGTGCGAGACGGCCTGGGCGTCTACAAGACCAAGTCCAGCCAGAAGCCTGGTCCTTGGATCAAGAAGAACGGCGACGTCGACACCGGGCGCGCAGATGTGGCGCGGACCCTGTGGGCTCTGGTCTACGGAGCCCGGACCATCGACATCCCGACGGACTCGAAGAACCCGAACAATATTCCGAACACCAACAACGGTGGTCTGACCAATCCACTGTGCGACCCGGACGACCCTCGAAATGCCAAGAACCCTTGCGGCGCCTTCCAGATCATCGATCAGGTCGCAACTGGTCTCAGCGACACCCTCATCCCCAACCTGGAGCAGTTGCTGTCCAGCGGCCCCAAGGAGATCTCTGACAACCTGACGGGAACCGGCGCGGTCGGGGTCAATGCGCTCGCTGGGTCACTCGGCTGCACCGTGGTTCAGAAGGGCGACCCGGCCGCCAAGGCGGGCCAGACCGGTCCCATCGTGACTGGGTGCACCACCCCAGTGATCGTCAATGGCCAGGACGTAAGCGGGACCGTCAACCTGGTGCTGCCGCTGCTGACCCAGAGCTTCTACAACCCGCTGAAACTCAACGGAATCACACCCGATCCGAGTTCGGGCCTGGCTGCGGTCCTGGGTCAGTTCTACCCAGGTGCCTGGGCCACGGCCGTCGAGCCTGGCATCAAGGAAGCCGCTGACGGCCTCGTCGAACTGAACGGTGTCATCACCACGCGCAAGGACGGCTACCCCGACCTCGACACGAACAAGAAGACCACCGCGACGGGCATCGTGATGCAGACCCGCAACTCGCTGGCACTCGGTGGCGTGGGCAAGTCCCTGTACCCGGGCGGCCGTTGTGAGGGCTACGCCCGCACCGGCGTCCCCAGCAGCGGACCCAACACCGAGGCGGACCCGGATCGCGTCGAGCAGACGTGTGCCGCGGCAGATGTTCTCAACATCGCCGTCATGGGCACGGACCTACTCGAAGAGGGCGTGAGCTTCACGCTGCTCGAGGGCATCAGCGAGCAGTTGCTGGCCGGTGTCGGCTCCTACTCGCCAGGCTGTGAGCCGACGGCAACACTCGCGTGCGCCGTGGGAACCATCACCGTGGGTGTGACCGACACCCTCGGACCCGGTACGCAACAGCTGGCGGATGGCTTGCCTGCCGCAGTCGAAGGTGCCGGCAAGATCAAAACCGACGGTGGCGAGGCACTGCAGAAGCAGGGCAACGAAGGGTCGAAGCAGGCCGGACTGGCGCTGGCGACCTTCGAGGCGCTGCAGTCCCGCGTCGATAGCGGCGCTGGAATACCTGGCGGCGCGCCCGAGGGAGTGGACGACGTGAACGGCGTCTATGCCTTCGCCTTCGACGGAGCCGGAGGCACGGCCACCGAGAACGCGGCCCGCGCCGGGCTTGCGCTCCTGGCCCTGATCGCCGCCGGCGGTGTGGGGGCGGTCCTGGGCAACCGGGCCAGCGGCGGCTGAACGCATTAGTTGGTGATGGGCCTGCGGTCAATCCGTGGGCCCATCGTCGTGCAGAGGGTGAATTCGCCCGAATCGTCCTATCCGTGCCCGTCTTGGGTGAGAGGATGGCGCGACTTCGGGAGGACGTATGAACCGCGTGGTGATGATCGGCGGGGGCATCCTGGGCGGTGCAGCCCTGCTCGGTGTCGGTGTGGCCGTCGGAACCAACGTGGGCCAGCCAGAGACCATCGTCATCTCCCAGGCGCCCGCGGAACCCGTCGGGCTGTCCAATCCGCAGGAAGCCGTGTTGCTGCAGACGTTCGTGCGGTCGGCGACCGATTTCCAGGAACTGATCAAGAAGGCCCAGAAGGGCGACACCAGTGTCGGTCAGGCCATGACCGAACAAGCGGTCACCGTTCGCGCCGTCTACCGCAATGCGCAGACCCCGGAACTCCGCGATGCCGCGGACGCAGTGTCACAGGCCATGCTGCTGATGAGTGCCGGTGTCACAACCGGAGAGGGTGGAGTGACCCAAGAGGGCATCAACGCCTTCAACGCCGCCAACGAGAAGGTCCAGGTGCTCAGCGACAAGGTGGTCGCCGAAAAGGACGGCGCGTCGCCGAGCCCTTCACCGAGCGCCTCCTGACCCAACCATGCATACCGTCGATCACTCAACCAAGCTCTTCGACCGCGCCCTCGCGGTCACTCCGGGTGGCGTCAACTCGCCCGTACGCGCCTTCGGGGCCGTCGGGGGAACACCGCGATTCATGGTCCGCGGCGAAGGTGCCTACCTGCGGGACGCGGACGGAAACCGCTATGTGGATCTGGTCGGAAGTTGGGGGCCCGCGATCCTCGGCCACGGCGATCCCGAGGTGATCGAGGCGGTACAGACAACCGCAGCCGCCGGTCTCTCATTCGGCACACCCAGCCCGGGTGAGGTCGAACTCGCCGAGATCATCGTCGACCGCGTCGAGCCGGTCGAACAAGTCCGGTTCGTGTCCAGCGGCACCGAGGCCACCATGTCGGCGATCCGGCTGGCGCGCGGATTCACGGGCAAGACCAAGGTCATCAAGTTCGCCGGCTGCTATCACGGCCACGTCGATGCGCTGCTGGCAGCGGCGGGCAGCGGCGTGGCCACGTTCGCTCTGCCCGACAGCCCCGGTGTCACCGGGCATCAGGCGCAGGACACGATCGTGCTGCCCTACAACGACCTCGCGGCGGTCGCCGAGGTGTTCCGCACCAATGACGACATTGCTTGTGTGATCACCGAGGCGGCAGCTGCCAATATGGGTGTCGTCCCGCCGGACGATGGCTTCAACGACGGTCTGCACCAACTGTGCCGGGAGTACGGTGCCCTCTTCATCAGCGATGAGGTCATGACTGGTTTCCGCGTGAGCGAATCCGGGTGGTTCGGGCGCGACGCAGTGGCCGCGGATCTGTTCACTTTCGGCAAGGTCATGGGGGGCGGGTTGCCGGCCGCTGCCTTCGGGGGCCGCCGCGACGTCATGGCGCACCTCGCTCCGGTCGGACCCGTCTACCAAGCTGGCACGCTCAGTGGCAACCCAGTCGCCATGGCGGCGGGGATCGCCACCTTGCGCGCCTGCCGCGACCGCAACATCTACCCTCACCTCGACGCGACCGCTCATTCCCTCAGCGACCAGGTGTCGGCGGCGCTGACCCGAGCCGGGGTCGAGCACCGGGTCCAGCATGCGGGCAACCTGTTCAGCGTCTTCTTCACCGCCGGCCGCGTCGATAACTACGAGCAGGCGCGGCGTCAGCAGGCATGGCGCTTTGCGGCGTTCTTCCACGCCATGCTCGATCAGGGCGTCTACCTGCCACCGTCGGCTTTCGAGGCCTGGTTCGTCTCGGCCGCGCACGACGCCCAGGTGTTGGAACAGATCGTCGCAGCCTTACCACAAGCAGCGAGTGCCGCCGCGGCTGCAGGGCCCGCGGACTGACGTACCCTGGGAAGCCGGATCCGCAGGGGTAGGAGTTGGAGTGACGCAACGCACCATCGTCCATCTGCTGCGCCATGGGGAGGTCTTCAACCCCGACGGAGTCCTGTACGGGCGCCTGCCCGATTTCCATCTGTCCGATCTGGGTCGCGAGATGGCCGTGCGCGCTGCCGAGGCAACTCAGGACCGAGACATCGCCGTCGTCACGGCCTCTCCGCTGGATCGAGCCCAAGAGACCGCCACGCCCGCGGCCGAGCTGCACAACCTGACCATCGGCACCGACGACGATCTCATCGAGGCGGCCAACATTTTCGAAGGTGAGCGAGTATCGGTCGGGGACGGAGTCCTGCGGCAACCCAAACTCTGGCGCCACCTGTGGAACCCGCTGCGCCCGTCTTGGGGGGAGCCCTACGTCGAGATCGCCGGACGCATGCAGCGCGCTGTCGACCGCGCCCGCGACGCGGCGCGGGGGCGCGAAGCACTGCTCGTCTCTCATCAGTTGCCGATCTGGACGATCCGACTCGCGTTGGAAAACCGTCGCTTCGCTCACGACCCGCGCAACCGGCAGTGCTCCCTCGCGTCGATCACCTCGCTGCTCTACGACGACGACGTCCTGGCGGCGATCGTCTACACCGAGCCATGTGCGGACCTGGTCGCCCGGTCCAACAAGGCCACCGGGGCCTGACCGTGTGGCGTTGTCGCCTCGGAGCCGTGATCATCGGCTTCGCAGTGCTGCTCATGCCCCTTCTGGCCGGGTGTGGCGCGGCCGGGGACACGGCGGTCGGCAGCGAACAGGCGTTCGTCGCCGGCGACGGGTCGATCACCGAGGTCCCCGCGGATCAACGTCAACCGGCCCCCGACCTGCGGGGCACAACACTGTCGGGTGAGGAGTTCGCCCTCGCGGATCAGGCTGGTGACATCGTCGTGCTCAACGTGTGGGCCTCGTGGTGTGCCCCCTGCCGCAGCGAGGCCCCCGCCCTGGCCGAGGTCGCGCAGCAGACCGCGGACAGGGGAGTTGTGTTCGCCGGTCTGGTCACCCGCGACAGCGACGCGTCGGCGCGCGCATTCGTGGACCGCTTCGCGCTCGACTACCCGCATGTGATCGACTCCGACGGCGCTCTCCAGATGCAGTTCCGGGACAACCTGCCGCCGCAGGCGATCCCCTCGACCCTCGTGATCGACCAGCAGGGCCGCATCGCCGCCCGGGTGCTGGGAGAGGTCAGCGCCCCCACCTTGCGCAGCCTGATCGACCGGGTCCAAAGGGAGTCGGGCGCATGACGGAGCTCATCGCGGATGGGTCCTTACTCCTCGCCCTCCCCGTGGCGTTCCTGGCCGGACTGGTGTCGTTCCTCAGCCCGTGCGTGCTGCCGCTGGCGCCGGGCTACCTCGCATACGTCGCCGGGATGACGGGCACCGATCTGATGAGAGCGGATGCAGAGACTCCCCGGGTGAGCGCGGCGGTCGGTGCTGGTGTCACACGCGCCTCGGTGCCCGACGCGCGGTCGTCCAGTCAGGACGCACCGCAGTCCGACCCCGATCCCCCAACTCAGCCGGCAAGTTCCCCGAACCGCACCCGGGTCGTGTGGGGGGCGGTGTTGTTCGTCACGGGGTTCACGGCTGTGTTCGTGTCGTACGGCCTGTTGTTCGGTGAGCTCGGCTCCTGGCTGGTGGTCCACCAGCGCACGATCTCGGTCGTACTCGGGCTGGTTGTGGTGGCCCTGGGACTCGGCTTCATGGGCATGCCCTTGCTTGCTCGGACGATGTGGTGGAACCGTGAGCGCCGACTGGGATTCCGCCCCCCGACCGGTCTATGGGGTGCTCCCGTGCTGGGTGTCGTGTTCGGCCTGGGCTGGACGCCGTGCATCGGCCCCACTCTGGCAGCGGTGCAGACCCTGGCCTTCACCGAAGCGTCGGCCGCGCGCGGAGCCGTTCTGTCGATGGCCTACTGCATCGGACTGGGGCTTCCGTTCATCGTGATCGCGTGGGGGTTGCGCTGGTCGGCCGGGGCGTTGGCCTGGACCCGTGCCCACAGTCGGGGGATCGCGATCGCCGGCGGCGCGCTGCTGGTGGCCGTCGGCGTGCTGCTCATCACGGGGTGGTGGAACGACATCGTCGCCCACCTGCAGACACTGCTGCCCAGCTTCACGGTGGTGTTGTGATGGCGGCGGACACGACCGATCCGGCCGTCACCTTCACGACCCATGTCGATCCCATGGACCGCGAGGTGGCCTCGCCGCGGGGACTGGGCCCGCTCGGGTGGGCCCGCTGGATCTGGCGCCGACTGGCTTCCATGCGCACGGCCCTGGTGCTGCTGCTGTTGCTGGGTTTGGCGGCCATTCCGGGATCCTTGATCCCGCAGCGGACCAGCGACGCCATCGCCGTCAACCAGTTCATCGCCGCGGATCCTGTTCGTGGCGAATGGTACGAACGGCTCGGCTTGTTCGATGTGTACGGCACGCCGTGGTTCTCGGCGATCTACCTGCTGCTGTTCGTCTCCCTGGTCGGCTGCCTGGTGCCCCGTGCCCGGCAACACTGGCGCCAGTGGCGCGCGGGCCCGGCCGCACCGCCGCGTCACCCCGAGCGGCTCGCCGACACCGCGACAGTAGCGGCCACTCCCGACACTCTGACTCGGGCCGAGAGCTACCTGCGCTCCCGTCGTTGGCGAGTCCGCCGCGGCGGGTCCTGGGTGGCGGCAGAACTCGGTTCGTTGCGCGAGACCGGCAATCAGGTGTTCCACTTCGCGCTGCTCGGCGTGCTCGTGTCGATCGGATGGGGAGCACTCGCGGGATGGCACGGAACCGTCATCGTCAAAGAGGGCTCCGGTTTCGCCAACACGATCACCCAGTACGACTCGTTCACCGCCGGCCGGTTCTCAGGGGGGGATTCCCTGCCACCGTTCAGCGTTCGACTGGACTCGTTCGAGGTGGACTTCGAACGCGGCGAGGCTCAGCGGGGGGCGCCCCGGGAGTTCGATGCCCAGGTGCAGGTCACCGACGGCGATGGCACCGTGCGCACGGACACTTTCGGCGTCAACGATCCGCTGCAAGTCGATGGCGCCAAGGTGTTCCTCATCGGTCACGGCTACGCGCCCCGAGTCACGGTGCGAGACGGAGAAGGCGATGTCGTCTTCGAGGATTCCGTGGTGTTCTTGCCCCAGGACGGCAACTTCACCTCCGAAGGGGTGATCAAGGCTCCCGACGCCCAACCCGAGCAACTGGGTTTCCGGGGCCTGTTCCTGCCCACCGCCGCGATCGATCCCCAGATGGGTCCCACGTCCACATTCCCAGCGCCCGACGACCCGGCACTGTTCATGTCCGCCTTCACGGGGGATCTGGGTCTCGACCGCGGCCAGACCCAGAACGTCTACGAGTTGGATGACTCCGCTCTGACCCAAGTGGGGCTGCGGGCCATGCGTCTCGGGGAGACCTGGCGTCTCCCCGATGGTTCGGGGACTGTCGAGTTCACCGGATACGACCGTTACATCTCGGTCAAGGTGGCGCACGACCCCGGTGGGCCATGGGCGCTCGCGTTTGTCGGGCTGGCCATCCTCGGCGTGTGTCTGTCGCTGTTCGTCCGCAGACGGCGCATCTGGGTGTCCGTCGACGGTGAGGTCGCCACGGTGGCCGGCTCAGCCCGCGGCGGCGGCATCTCGATGGCCGACGATGTGGCGGCCCTCACGCGGGTGATCTCACCGACTCCTGTGGCCGCACGGCACAATACGTCAGGAACGTCAGGAACCTCAGGGCCCGCCGGTACTCCAGGGCCCGCACATGCTGGGGAACCCGCGGAGGGCGAGGGGCGCTCGCACCCCGATTTCGGGGAGCGCTCGGGACCGGCTGGCACGTGACAGGAACGCAAGGGGCAGGAACGCTGACATGAACGTAAGGAACGGTGACGGATGACTGATCAGGCATTGGCCGACCTGTCGAACCTGCTGACCTACTCGTCGATGTTCGTCCTCACCGTCGCGATGGTGCTGTTCTTCATCTCATTCGCCCAGCGCAGCACCCGCGCGGTCGACCTGCGTGAACGGCAACCCGCCCTGATCGCGGTTGGTGGTGCAGACAACACGCCCCAGACGGCCGAGACCGCCGACTTTGACGACGAGTCAGGTCGACGCTCCGGCAACATGGCGCTGGCCGTCTCCTGGCTCGGATTCCTCCTGCTCAGTGGGGGAGTACTGACCCGGGCACTGTGGGCCGACCGGGTCCCGTGGGGCAACATGTACGAGTTCTCGCTGGTCTCGGCATGGGCCGTCTTGGGAGTCTTCCTCGCGATCTCCACCCGGCGCGATGTCCGGTGGCTCGGAGTGTTCCTGGTTCCCGCGGTCCTGCTCACCCTGGGTCTGGCCGTCACCGTGCTGTACACGGAAGCCGCCCAACTCGTCCCCGCGCTGCAGTCCTATTGGCTCGTCATCCACGTCTCGGCTGCGGTCGTGTGCGGTGGCGCGTTCACGTTCGCCGGGGTCGTCGCGATCCTGTACCTCGTGGTCGATGCGACGGCTCGCGACACCAAGGTGGGCCGAGCACTGGCTCCGCTATCCCGCCGACTGCCCGGGCTGGAGCGGTTGGACCAACTGACGAACCGCACCATCATGTTCACCTTCCCCCTATGGACCTTCGCGATCGTGTCGGGGGCCATCTGGGCCGAGAGTGCCTGGGGTCGCTACTGGGGCTGGGACCCGAAGGAGACGTGGGCGTTCATCTCCTGGGTCGTGTATGCGGCGTATCTGCACGCGCGATCGACCGTCGGGTGGCGGGGGCGTAAGGCCGCGTGGCTGGCGGTACTAGGACTTGTGGTGTTCTGGTTCAACTACTTCGGGGTCAACCTGCTCTTCAGCGGGCTTCATTCCTACTCCGGCCTGTGACACTCCGGCCTGTGACCGCGCCAGGACCTCGGCGTCCTCGGCTCGGGTAGCGGCGTCGATGCGGTCGTCGATGCGCTTGAACACCCCTCGGATGTCGGTACCGAACTGCGTGCGCGGCCCGCGGAGCACGAAGAAACTGAGGAGACCGCTGCCGAGGAAGGCCGCGATGAGCAGCAACAGCCCGCGCATGCCCGCTGCGTAAGCCAGACCACCGACGACGACGAGGAGCAACAGTCGCAGCGTGGAATACATCAGGAAGTGCTTCACGCGGACAGAATACGTCGGCGGTCGGGCAGCGTCGTATTTCGGATGTTGCGGCGGCGTCGACAGGGTTACCCTTTCCCCGTGCCCCGGGCTCTTCCGATTCTGATCATCGTGGGACTGGCGATTTACTCGTTCTTCGACGTCCTGCAGACCCAGGACGGCCGCATTCGGCGATACCCCAAGACCTTCTGGCTCGTCATGGTTCTGGTCCCGGTCGTCGGGGCCGCCTTGTGGTTCCTGGCTGGACGGCCGCGTCGGTCCCGCGGCACCTACGACGCACCGGGGGGCATCGCGCCCCGCGGCAACCGGCGACCGATCGCGCCCGACGACGACCCGAACTTCCTCAAGCGACTCGACGAGGAGGCCTGGCGCCGCAAACGTGACCAGCAGCGTGACACTGATGCGGGACCGCCGCCGTCAACTGGTTCTGATACGCCGCCGCAGGATCCGCCGGAGCGACCATCGGACGGTCCCGCCCCCGGGACGGGGCCGGGGATCGCGCCTGCCTGACGCCACCGACCAACGACGCGGTTCGGCCGGGGCCGATCAGGGTCTGGCGCCCAGCCGTGATGAGTCAAGGCCGCGATGAGTCAAGGGGTCACCCGATCGCGAGGCCGACCGCCAGCCCCACGCCACCGATCAGCAGCGTCAGACCCGTCCCTCCCAGCGCAGGAACCAGGTCGCGGCCGGTCGC
>WBZT01000954.1_pt1 | contig 22202 bp, 23 predicted proteins | sample 5204241 | NCBI WGS metagenome assembly WBZT01 (sample SAMN12344358, study PRJNA552823) | activated sludge metagenome | biome: Activated sludge suspended growth; feature: Nitrification reactor; material: Wastewater; isolation source: activated sludge from nitrification reactor of wastewater...
TGGCGGCCCATCGCCCTCCGGGCTCCTGCCGTCTGGCCCGCCCAGCCGGCGTACCCCCCCTCCCTAGCCGCTAACAGGGGACATCTCTATTTTGGAGAGAAGGGGACATTTCTACTTTGGGTTGACAATGCCGAACAGCAAACTGGTCCGTTTGACGGCGATCATGTAGGCTACCTCAACGCGGGCCAGGGCTAGGAAATGGGTGAAGACCATGAAGGCGTTGATCCCGGCTACCGCGAGAACGGCTAGGGGTCGCCGCCAGAGGGTGATCAGCCGCCGCGGCACCGGTAGGGCGAAGACCGGCAGGGCGGCCAGCCCTAACAGGACGAAATAGAAGGCCCCGAAGGTTTCCGCTGGCATATAACGCATGGCGCCCTTGCCCATGACCGAGGTCAGGCTGTAGAGGAAGGCGACCAGCAGCATGGCACGGGAGCCTGGATGGGCGAAGATGGCGCCCAGAGGTCGAACCCAGGTGCGCCAATTCGTCCAGGGATTGAATCGGTGGGGTCGCCGGCGACCCCGTTCGAGATTGAGTAGCCAGGCCCCCGCCACCACCAGCAGGATGCCAAGACCTCCGCGCCCACTTACCTGCTCGCCGAGGAGGAAATAGCCGGTCAGCATAACGAATACCGGCGTGAAGGCCAGATAGGGCAGGGTCAGCGACAGGGGATGGTCGCGAATGGCACGCATGTACAGCAGCATGGCAGCCATCTCCAGTGGGAGCAGGGCGCTCACCCACCCCCAGAATGCCGCTGGCTGTTGCCAAAGCTCCGCCAGGTTCGGTAGCCAGGGCGTCAACAACAGACCCGTGACCCCCAGGCGAACCAAGGCCAGCTCCCATGCCGAGTAGTCGCCGAGCCAAGCCTTGGTCGCGGCGTCCGCCGTGGCCAGGCTGAAGGCACAGATTAAGGTGAGGGGCAGCCAATCCATGGAGTCTCGGGCCAGATAAGCCTCCGTGCGAAATTTACCGGCATGCTCAGGTCGCGGCATCGCTCACGGCAAGCGCGCTGGCCGCAGGTTCTCGCCGGGGCGGCATAGCCCTCACCAACAAGCTCGAGTGGGCCCCCGGGAGATGGACATTCTCACTCAGGGTGCGTCGCCAGTGTTTGGCCCCGGGTTGGCCCTGGAAAAGGTCGAGGATATGACGGGTCATGGCCTGGAGGGGCACCCCCTGCCTCATTTGGTGCTCCACATAGGGGATGAAGGCCTCCAAAATCTGGTGGCGATCTGGGATGGGGTGGGGGTCACCGAAGATGCTCAGGTCCGCGGTCGCCAATAACCAGGGGTTCTGATAAAGGCCCCGCCCCATCATGACCCCATCGAGCCGGTTCAAAAACCCCAGGGCCTGGTCCAGGTTGAGAATGCCGCCATTGATGATCACCGGCAGGCCCGGGAAATCCACCTTGAGCTGTTGCACCCAGTCATGCCGCAGGGGAGGAACCTCACGATTTTCCTTGGGACTCAGACCCTTGAGCCAGGCTTTGCGGGCGTGGACGATTAAGGCATCGACTCCGGCTGCTACCATGGCCGTCGTGAAGGCGTGGAGTTCCGGGTAACTGTCCCGGTCATCGATACCGAGCCGGGTCTTGACTGTCACGGGTACCCTTACCATCGCCTTCATGGCCGCCACGCAGTCCGCCACCAGGGCCGGCTCTGCCATTAGGCAGGCGCCAAAGCGCCCATTTTGGACCCTGTCGGAGGGACAGCCGACGTTCATGTTGATTTCGTTATAGCCCCAGTCCTCCCCCAGACGCGCGCAGGTGGCCATCCGGTCCGGATCGCTGCCTCCCAGTTGCAATGCCACCGGGTGCTCGACGGGATCGAAATCCAGATGGCGTTGGCAATCCCCATGGATCAGGGCGCCGGTGGTCACCATCTCGGTGTAGAGCCGCACATGGCGGCTGATCAAACGCAGGAAAAACCGGCAGTGACGATCAGTCCAATCTAGCATCGGCGCTACCGAGAGGCGCCACAGCCCGGAATTCGTTGGTTTTGCCTCGTCAATCATGATGCCGTCCTCTTGCCGCGTTGCTCCCATAAGTAAAGGCCTAAGTGCCCGTGCCGGTCTTAAGAAATTTTAGCGACCTGATCCCATCACAGGATAAAGACCTTCCCGACCTGCAACAGGGTCGCGCCGTTCGTTATACTTACTCTGAAATATTTGGAATTATTTGGCGCCATTGCTCCAACTCATCATGCCCTTTGAACTTTCTTCTGGGACTATCCTCGCGTCGACCTGGAACCTGATTCCCGATCTGCTCGGTTTGTCCATGCTGTTGGCCTATCACTGGCGTCTGAATTGGGTTTACCGCCGGCACCCAGAGCGCACCACCCGGGGGCGTGCCGACCGGCTGCGCCGGGTCTGGGTCGAGGCGGTGCGGGCCAGGAATGGCGATATCCTGGCAATTCAGACCTTACGCAATTGGGTGATGACCGCCTCGGTCTTTGCCTCTACCACTATCATGATCGGGCTTGGTCTGGTCGCTGCCTCCTTCCAGGGGCTGAATATGGCCAATATTTCCCATGCCGTAAGTTTTCTCCCCGTGGGCGGGGACCTTGCCCGGCTCAAATTACTGATATTGGCGGTCTTTTTTTTCAGCGCCTTCCTGCGCTTCGTCATTGCTCTCCGCTTTTACAATCAGACGGGATTTCTAATCAATCTACCCGCAATCACCTTTGTCGGGGTGGCCGAGGACGAAATCGCCGAGACCCTTAATCGCGCAGCCGGTAACTACAATCGTGGGAGCCGGTTTTTCTTACTGACCATTCCCTTCGTCCTCTGGCTCGTGGGGCCGGACTGGTTCCTCCTGGGCGTCATCATGACCCTCTTCTCGCTCCGGCGCTTTGATTACATCCTCCGGTCCGGGGATTGAGCCAGGGGCCCGAAAAACACCAAAGGCGCCCGCAGGCGCCCTTGGTGGCCGTTCCGGATGCTAAACCTTTACTTGGCTTCTGGCTTGGCCTCAGGCTTAGCCTCTGTCGGCGTTTGCTTGATGAGGTCGGGGTTGAGTTCAACCTTGGCCTTTTCCTGTAACTCACCAATGTACTTGGTAAGACCCTCGCGCTGGAGGGAGGCGATGATCTCGGGCTTGACACTCTCCAGGGTCGGGGGCTCCATCTTGCGGGTCTCCTCCAGCAAGATAACGTGCCAGCCAAACTGGGTCTGGACCGGAGTCTTGGTATAGGTACCGGGCTTCATCTCGACGATCACCTCGGAGAAGGCCGGCACCATTTGGGTGGCGTCAAACCAGCCCAGATCGCCGCCATTCTTGCCGGTGGGACCATCGGAATGGGCCTTGGCCAGGTCCTCGAATTTCTTGCCGCCATCTAGTTCCTTGATGATCTTTTTGGCCTCATCCTCTTCCTTAACCAGGATGTGACGTGCCTTATACTCCAGGCGATCCAGTTTGGCGACCTGATCGTCGTAAACCTTCTTGATGTCCGCGTCGGAGGGGTGAATAGTCGATGCGGTTTGCTCAAGGACCAGGCGGGACAGGAGCTGCATCTTTTGCAGTTCCAGGGCGTAGGCCAGCTCGGGATTGCTTTCCAGGCCCCGGGTTTTGGCGTCCTGGGACGTGACGATAATATTCACGAACTCATTGAAGGCCAGGTTCTGGAACTCGGGGGTGTTCTCGGCCCGGGCCGTGCGCAGACGCTCAGCGTAGAAGAGGCGGAAGAGGCCAAGGGGAAATTGCTGACCGTTGACGGTAGCGATAGTGGTGTCATTGGGTGGCTCAGCCTCGGTCACGACGGCTGGGGCCTCGGGGGCCTTGACCTCTTCGGCGGCGAAGACTTGGGTGGTCAGCAGGGCGGTCAGGCAGGCGATGTGAAGCAGACGCTTATTCATGCGGTTCTAAGGCTCCTAGAAGCGGTAAAGTGTAGAGACAACAACCCGGTTCAGGCCGGGAATACCTTGCGGAAGGGTTTGACCTGGACCTCCCCATAAACCCCGGCTTGGGCGTAGGGGTCGTGCTCCGCCCAGGATTGGGCGGTTTCAAGGTCGGAAAACTCGGCGACGATCAGGGACCCGCTGAATCCGGCCTCGCCGGGATCCTCGCAGTCGATGGCTGGATGGGGGCCGGCCAAAACCAATCGGCCCTGGTCTTGCAGATCGCGTAGCCGCTCCAGGTGGGCCGGGCGAGCGGTAAGGCGGGCCGGTAGGCTGCCGGGTTTGTCGTGGGCGATGATGGCATAGAGCATTCGATTAGGCCTCCGGGACTTCTTCCGGGTGACGGATATGACGGGCCAGGTAGAAACCCTGGGCGATAACGAAGGCGATCGTCATGCCTAACATCCCAAATAGCTTGAAGTTAACCCAGGTATCTTCTCGTGCCTGGGTGTCCTGACATTGGGTCAGCAGGCTACCCTGGAACTGGTCTGCACAGGAAGCCAGGTCGATGTTGGTCAAGCCGGCGGCGGCTATCAGGGCCTGCTGGGCGACATAAAATCCGCTATAGTCATAGACCACATAGAGGTTGGCCGCCCCGGATAGGAAGAAAAAGATCGCCCAAAGCATATTTAAACGGGGCCAGATTTCCGCTGGGAGTTCGATGGTCTGGGACATCATGCGCTCGATGACCGTTTTGCCACCCACGAACTGGCTGCCCAGAAAGACCGCTGCGAACAGCCAATTGACCAGGGTCGGCTTCCACATGACGAAGATGGGGTCATGCAGGGCCAGGGTCATGCCGCCGAAGATTACCAACAGGGCCAGGGTTGCCAGATGCATCTTTTCGAACTTACGGTGGCGCCACCAGACCCAGCCCACCTGGGCAGCGGCGGCGGCGATGGCTACCCCGGTGGCGACATAGATGCCCGCTAGCTTGTAGGCGATGAAGAAGAGCAGGATTGGGAAGAAATCGATCAGTAATTTCATGTTTTGGTTATTGTAATGATACCCATGGGCGGGGGTTTGGAGTGGAGGTGGCCGTTATGATGGTCCCCTCTGAGGCAATCAAAAGCTGCTAAAGGTCAGTTCGATCAAAGGGAATATAGCTTGGTTCCATGGCCTAACGAAAAAAACCCCGATATTCGCACTCGGGATCCGCGTTAAGTCAGTCACAGAAAGTCTTCAGTACCTCAGGCCCATGATCTGGCAATACTATTGGGCTGGCTAGTGCTAAAGACTTAATGTGGGTGACTTAATTAGGATTATTCTGCTAATAGTCTACCAGCCGTAGGGGCTTGAGTCTTCAGACACTGAATTTAGCTGCTTCCAAGCGCATCGCGGATCGCCTGATACTTAGAGTAACATTCCCCAATGGGCAGCATCCATGACCTCCACACCCACTCCACCGCCTCCGATGGCACCCTGACACCGACGGAGTTGGTGGCCCGCGCGGCCGAGGCAGGCATCCAGGTGCTGGCCCTCACGGATCACGATACCCTCACCGGTATCGCCGAGGGCCAGGCCGCTGCCAGTGAATTGGGCCTGACTCTGATTCCCGGCGTCGAGATCTCGGTCACCTGGGGCGGGCGCACGCTTCATATCCTGGGATTGGGAATCGACCCCGCTGCCCCAGCCCTGAACGCTGGCTTGCGGGGGGTGCGCGACTATCGCGACTGGCGGGCCAAAGAGATCGGTCAGCGACTGGCGGCCAAAGGCATTCCGGGGGCCTACGCGGGTGCCTTGGCCCTGGCCGCCGATGAACGTTTCGTCGGTCGTACCCATTTCGCTCGCTTTCTGGTCCAACGCGGTTACGCCGCCACGGTGCGCGAGGTCTTCAAGCGCTATCTGGTCAAGGGCAAGCCTGGCCATGTGACGGGCAACTGGGCCTCTCTGGAGGAAGCCCTGGGCTGGATCCGGGAGGCAGGGGGCCAGGCGGTTATCGCCCACCCGGCGCGCTACGGCCTGACTGGCTTCAAGATGCGGCATCTGATCGGCGAATTCCGTGAGCTGGGGGGCGCCGGTATCGAGGTGATTTCCGGTAGCCATAGCCGCGACGAGGCCTGTGTATACGCCCAGCGCGCACGGGATTCTGCCCTGCTCGCCTCCGCTGGCAGTGATTATCACGGACCCGAGCACCCATATATGGAGCTAGGCCGATTGCCCAAGCTGCCACCTGGCTGCGTGCCGATCTGGGCGGATTGGTGACCGGCATACCCAAGGACCCAGGAGTCATCCCTCCATGGCACAATTCTTCGACATCCATCCTGACAATCCCCAGCCGCGGCTTATTCACCGGGCGGTGGATATCCTGCTGGAAGGTGGCGTTATCATTTATCCCACGGATTCTTCCTACGCCCTGGGTTGCCAGATCGGCGAGAAGGATGCCATGGAGCGAATGCGCCGCATCCGTAATCTGGATGATAAGCACAATTTTACCCTGGTCTGCCGTGACCTCTCCGAGATTACCACCTACGCCAAGATCGACAACCAGGCCTTTCGCCTGCTCAAAAGCCTGACCCCGGGGGCTTATACCTTCATCTTCGAGGGTACCAAGCAGGTACCGCGTCGCCTCATGCACCCTAGGCGCAAGACCATCGGCATTCGGGTACCGGACAACATAATCTGCCGCGAACTTCTGGGCGCCCTTGATCAGCCCATCTTGAGCACGACCCTCATGCTCCCTGGCGACGACCAGCCCCTCACCGATCCCTACGAGATGCGCGACCTGCTAGGTCACCAGGTGGACCTCATTATCGATGGCGGATTTTGTGGCCTGGAACCCACTACCATGGTCGATCTCAGCGGGGAGACGGCTCTGATGACACGGATTGGCAAGGGCGACCCCAGCCTCTTTGATGAGCTCTAACCCGGGCGTCCGTGGGCCATCTTCAGGTTGCTGGTTAGACCCGAACCCGTGGGAGCCTTTGCCCATGGCGAGCCAGGCGCCAAGAATCAAGCCTTGAACTGAATCAGTAAAATCTCGCGAGATCTGGATAGCCATCCGGGTTTGGATTGCCTATCAGCAATCGTTAATATTATAATCAACCGCCTCGCCCACCGCCTCACACGCAGACGCAGGTCCCCCCATGCAGGAACCCATTCCCGATCGCGCCTTGGGTCGTGCCGAGGTCAAGGAGACCACCTGTTACATGTGCGCTTGCCGTTGCGGCATCCGCGTCCATCTGCGCGACGGCGAGGTGCGCTACATCGAGGGCAACCCCGACCACCCCCTCAACCATGGCGTCATCTGCGCCAAGGGTTCCTCGGGGATCATGAAGCAGTATTCCCCGGCGCGGCTCACCCAGCCCCTGCGCCGCCGGCCCGGCGCATTGCGCGGTACCTCCGGCTTCGAGCCCATCACCTGGGATGAAGCCTTCCAGCTCCTCACCGAGCGTCTCGCGCAGCTGCGCGCCACCGATCCCAAGCGCTTTGCCCTCTTCACCGGCCGCGATCAGATGCAGGCCCTCACCGGCCTCTTCGCCAAGCAGTTCGGCACCCCCAACTACGCTGCCCACGGCGGTTTCTGTTCCGTCAACCTAGCGGCGGGCCTCATCTACACCATCGGTGGCTCCTTCTGGGAATTTGGCGGACCCGACCTCGACCGTGCCAAGCTATTCGTCATGATCGGCACCGCCGAGGATCACCACTCTAACCCGCTGAAGATCGCCCTCGGCAACTTCAAGCGCAAGGGTGGCAAGTTCATCTCCATCAATCCCATCCGCACCGGCTACTCGGCGATCGCCGACGAGTGGGTGCCCATCAAGCCTGGCACCGACGGTGCCCTACTGCTGGCCCTGATCCACGAGATCCTCACCCTCGGACTCTACGACCGCGACTTTCTCATCCAGTACAGTAACGCCGCCGAGCTGGTGGTTGACGATCCCAGCCGCGACGACCACGGCCTCTTCAGCCGCTTCGCGATGCACTACGAGCCCGGCTGCTTCGATCCCGAGAACAAGCTGTGGTGGGATCCCACCATTGGCGCCGTCGGCACCCACACCCCTGGGGCCGAGCCGCGCCTGTTGGGCAGCTACACCCTGGACGACGGCACCCCGGTCAAGCCGGCCTTCCAACTCCTTATGGACCGCGTCGCCGACTACAGCCCCGAGTGGGCCGCCGGCCTCACCGGCATCCCCGCCGCCACCATCCGCCGCCTGGCCCATGAGCTGGGCATCACGGCGCGGGATCATCGCATCGAACTGCCCATCCCCTGGACCGACTGCTGGGACCAGGAGCATGCCACGGTCACGGGCAACCCGGTGGCCTTTCACGCCATGCGCGGCCTGGCCGCCCACTCCAACGGCTTCCAGACCATCCGCGCCCTAGGCATCCTCATGACTATCCTGGGCACCATCGACCGGCCCGGGGGCTTTCGGCACCGCGCCCCCTATCCGCGTCCCATCCCGCCCTGTCCCAAGCCGCCTCATGGTCCCGAGTGCGTGCAGCCCGACACCCCCCTGGACGGCATGCCCCTGGGCTGGCCCGCCAGGCCTGAGGACCTGTTCGTCGATGGCGATGGCGAGCCCCTGCGCATCGATAAGGCCTTTTCCTGGGAACATCCCTTGGCGGTGCATGGCCTCATGCACAACGTCATCACCAACGCCTGGCGCGGCGACCCCTATCCCCTCGACACCCTGCTGCTGTTCATGGCCAACATGGCCTGGAATTCGTCCATGAATACGGTGGCGGTACGCCAGATGCTCGCCGACCAGGACGGGGAGGGCAACTACAAGATCCCCTTCCTGGTGGTGTGCGACACCTTCGCCTCCGAGACCGTGGCCTTCGCTGACCTGGTGCTGCCGGACACCAGCTACCTGGAGCGTCACGATGTGCTCTCCATGCTCGACCGGCCCATTTCCGAGTTCGACGGCCCGGTGGACGCGGTGCGTCTGCCGGTGTTGCCCCCCAAGGGTGAGTGTAAGCCCTTTCAGGAGGTGCTCATCGAACTGGGCACCCGCCTCCAGTTGCCGGCCTTCGTCACCGCCAGCGGCGCGCGGCGCTATCGCGACTACCCCGACTTCATCATCAACTATGAGACCTCTCCCGGCTCCGGCATCGGCTTCCTGTCCGGCTGGCGCGGCCAGGGCGGCGAGAAGTTTCTCAAGGGCGAACCCAATCCCCGCCAGTGGGAGATGTACGCCCAGCACCACTGTGTCTATCACCACGAGTTGCCCAAGTCCTACCAGTACATGCGCAACTGGAACAAGGGCTACCTGCATTGGGCGCGTGCCCATGGTCTGATCCGCTACGCCGATCCCATCGGCCTCAACCTCTACTCCGAGGTGCTGCAACGCTTCCGCCTCGCCGCCCAGGGCAAGGGTCAGGGTCGCCGGCCTCCGGCGCGCCTGGCCCAGCGCGTCGCGACCTACTGCGACCCGCTGCCCTTCTACTACGAGCCCCTGGAGGCGGGCCTGGTGGACACTCAGCGCTATCCCCTGAACGCCCTCACCCAGCGCCCCATGGCCATGTACCACTCCTGGGATAGCCAGAACGCCTGGCTGCGCCAGATTCACAGCCACAACGTGCTCTTCGTCAACCCTCACGTCGGCATCGCCAATGGCTTTGATGATGGCGACTGGGTGTGGGTGGAGTCGCCCCAGGGTCAGGTGCGCTGTCAGTGCCGCTTCTCCGAGGCGGTGGAGCCGGGTACCGTCTGGACCTGGAACGCCATTGGCAAGGCGGCGGGCGCCTGGGGCCTGGCCCCGGATGCGGATGAGTCGCGCCGGGGCTTCCTGCTCAACCACCTCATCGGCGAGGAACTGCCGCCCACGGCGGCGGGCGACCACCTGTCGAACGCCGACCCGGTCACCGGCCAGGCCGCCTGGTTCGATGTACGGGTGCGGGTGCGCAAGGCCGATCCCCAGGAGCCGGCCACCACCCTGCCCCAGTTCGCCCCCCAGCGCCGGGTGCCAGGGCAGGAAGCGCCGCGCGGGCGCTGGCAGGCCTACGTCGCCGGGCGCTTCGGTCTGAAGTAGGCGCCCCCATGACCAGCCCTCGCGGGGCCGGGCGCCCCTATTCCCAGTTCGCCGCCGTCACGGAGCCTCGGCCATGACCCAGCTTGCCCTCGTCATCGACCTCAATGTCTGCGTTGGCTGCCACGCCTGCGTCACCTCCTGCAAGCAGTGGAACACCTCTGGCTGGGCCGGCCCCCTGGCGGACCACAACCCCTATGGCGCTGGCCCCACTGGCACCTTCTTTAACCGCGTCCAGACCTTCGAGATCGGGCGCTTCCCCACCACCGAGACCCTGCACTTCCCCAAGAGCTGCCTGCATTGCGAGGAGCCCCCCTGCGTGCCGGTGTGTCCCACCGGCGCCTCCTACAAGCGCCCGGACAACGGTGTGGTGCTGGTGGACTATGACAAGTGCATCGGCTGCAAGTACTGCTCCTGGTCTTGCCCTTACGGCGCCCGCGAGTACGACGAGCGGCAACGGGTCATGAAGAAGTGCACCCTCTGTATCGACCGCATCCTCGACCAGACCCTGCCGGAACGGGAACGCCAGCCCGCCTGCGTCCTGGCCTGTCCCACCAGCGCCCGCCTGTTCGGCGATGTCCATGACCCGGACTCGGCCGTGTCCGTTGCGATCCGGGAGCGCGGCGGCTATGCCCTGATGCCGGAATGGGGTACCCAGCCCGCCAACCACTACCTGCCCCGGCGCAAGGCGCGGCTGCACATCGATCCGGACGAGCTCAAGCGGGTGGATAATCCTTTGCGCCGCGAGGACCTGACCCGTTACACCGGGGAGGAGGCCGTGGACGACGTGGCCTGGTAGGCCCGCGCGCCCCGCATCCGCCCCCGTCGCCCGAGGTATCCGCCCATGCACCCCGCCTTTTCCGTCCTCTTCCTCACCACCCTCATCGGTGCCGGTCAGGGGCTGTTTCTGGCCCTCTACACCGGCCAGTTCTATGCCTTGGCCCAGTTGCTGCCCGCCCAGGGGGCCGACTTCTACGTCGGCGGCAGCGCCCTCGCCCTGGGATTTCTGATGGCGGGGCTGGTCGCCTCCTTTTTCCACCTGGGCCGCCCCGAGCGTGCCTGGCGCACCGCGACCCAGTGGCGCACCTCCTGGCTGTCGCGGGAGGTGATCGTGCTGCCGGCGGTGATGGGCCTGGTAGCCCTCTACGGCCTGGCCCACGCCATGGCGCTGACCTCGCCCTGGTTCACCCTGGCCGGCATCTTACCGGTGGACGCCACCCTGGCCATCGGCCTGCTCGGTACCTTGGCGGCCTTCGCCCTCTATGGGGCCACGGCCATGATCTATGCCAGCGTGCGTTTCCTACCCGAGTGGCACAGCCCGCTGACGGTGGCCAACTTCCTGCTATTGGGGCTGGCCTCGGGCTTCCTGCTCGCCGCTGCCTACGCCGCCTGGCTGGGTAACGAACTGGTGACCTTCTATGGTTTCTGGGCGGTGGTGGCCACCGGGCTGGGGCTGGTGACCCGGGTCGCCAGCCTGCGGCGACTGCGCCGCATCAAGCCTAAGAGCAGCCCCCAGACCGCTATCGGCGTGCGTCACCGTGCCCTGGTCCAGATTGCCCAGGGGGCGACGGCGGGCAGCTTCAATACCCGTGAGTTTTTTCACGGCGCCTCGCCGGCGACCTTGAGGTGGGTGCGGCGGCTGTTCCTGCTGCTGGTGTTCCCGGTCCCGGTGCTGCTGCTGCTGGTGGGCTATGCCCTGGCGTCGCGCTGGCTGCCGCTGGCGGCCTTTGGTGTCCAGTACCTGGGCCTGTTGGCGGAACGCTGGTCCTTCTTCGCGGAAGCTCGGCATCCGCAGAATCTTTATTATCAGGGGGTGGCGTAGGGGGGAGGGGAGTCGGGGGCGGCCAGCCTGCTATCATCTAAGCATTGACTCAGCTACCGCCGCGTGAGCCCCTAGTATGTCCAACGCCGCATCCTTGCCCCTCGAAGAGCAGATTGTTGCTACCCTCCGCCATTTGCCACCCGCCAGTCAGGCCGAGGTGCTTGATTTTGTCCAATTCCTGAGCCAGCGCCAGCAGATGGCGCCGGGACTCCGCCCCTATGGACTGTGCGCCGGGGAATTCGTGGTGCCCCAGGATTTCGACGCCCCCTTGCCCGAGGCGGAGTTGCGGCTGTTCGAGTCATGAGGCTCTTGCTGGATACCCATATCTTCCTCTGGTACCTGGCCGGCGATGCTGCCCTCCGCGCCGAGACACGCGATCTGCTGCGTGATCCGGTGAATCACGTCTTTCTGAGTCCCGTCTCCATCTGGGAGGCACTGGTTAAGAACCAGTTGGGGAAGTTACCCTTGCCTGACGAGCCGGGTCTATACCTGAGTCGGCAACGGGTTCGCCATGGCATTGCCTCGCTGGACTTGGACGAGGCGAGTGTCCGGCAACTGGTGAGCCTGCCTCGCCTCCACCGTGATCCCTTCGATCGTCTGCTGATCTGCCAGGCGCTTTGCCACGGTATGACCCTCGTCACCGTTGATGAACTGATCGGGGCGTATCCGGTGGCAACGATCGGGTATTAATCAAGGGGCAAACGACCATCCCATTGCGGGGGCGTGCGGGGCAGGCGGCGCGCGGGCAGGGGCAGGTCCATGGCGACCCCACGGAAGCGCTGGACCAGACGCTGGCCAAGGGGCGTCGGGGGCTGGGGTTGGGTCAAGACCTGGCGGAGGATGCCACGCGCCTCCTCCTCCATGGAATGTCCGTGCCGGGCGGCCAGTTTGCGCAAGGTGGCTTGCAGTTCGTCGTCCAGGTCAGGAATGGTCAAGGTCGTCATGGCTATCCTCGTCGCGCTAGCGTCTGGAGGCTATTGTAAGCAATCAGGGGAGAGTGGGCTCGACGGCGTTGGCGGCTGGCTAGGCACTGCATCGGCAGGGGCGGGGTGGAGTTGAGCGGGTGGGTCTGGGGGTGGCAGGCGGCCCGGGGTCGCCCAGCACGCTGGCTGGCAACCGGCGCCGTGATTCATGCGGGTCCTTCCGGCCTGATCCAGGGACTCCTACCTCCTTGAGGGACTTTGGGTACATCCGCAGGGCGTCCCCTTTGGGTGGGAATGGGGGTGGGTTACTTGGGCGCTCCGGGTGAGGGGATATACCAGAACTGGACCCTGCCAGGGGCTGGCGGAATCCGCCATGCCCGCCAAGGAAAAAATTTAGTGAGCCGGAACGAATTGACCCGTTCTAGTGTTGATGTAGCCATTGGGACCCGCTGGGGTGAAGAGGGTGCCATCCCGGGTGCCAACCAGGTCCGAAGTGGGATGGTGTAACGATCAAGAAGAAACAGGCATCCCAGGAACACTTCCTCGACCTCTGCGCCATGGTTGGCGACGAGACCCCGGACAAAGCTGCCTTCAAAGGAAGTGCTTCATCTATGCGAAGAGACAATAATGGCAAAACGCACTAACCAGTCCGAGGGTGCTCAATTTGTTCGATTTTTTGGACCGATATTGGATGCACTGCGAAGTCTTGGTGATTCCGCCACTCCGGGAGAAGTCGTAGAGCATATTGCCTCTGTTCTAGCGATCCCTGAAGAAACGCTCAATGAAGTCACTCCATCCGGGGCGCTTCGCTTTCCAAACCGTGTTGCCTGGGCAAGATTCTATCTTTATCGCGAAGGACTCATCGGCTCTTCTAGGCGGGGTATCTGGAACCTCACTGAAAAAGGGAAAACAACCCATCTTTCGCATGAAGATGCTAATGCTATGTTCCAGAAGTGGTCCAGAACATTCGCAGAAGAACGTAAGCGGGGGAAAGTCGATCAACCGGCGGCAGGCGAACACCCGCCAGACGATGATGTCGTTACTGGCCTGGGCTACCGCGACCAACTGCTGGCAATCCTTCGTGATCTACCCCCTGATGGCTTTGAGCGTCTCTCGCAACGGTTACTCCGGGAAGCGGGTTTTGTTCAGGTGTTTGTAACAGGCCGTTCGGGTGATGGCGGTATTGATGGTTACGGTACCCTGCAAGTCAACCCATTGGTGAGCTTCAAGGTGCTTTTCCAGTGCAAACGATACCGTGATGCTGTTAGCTCCCCCCATGTAAGAGATTTCCGTGGGGCAATGCAGGGGAGAGCCGATAAGGGCATCATCATCACAACCGGTACCTTTACCGGAGACGCCCAAAAAGAAGCTAATCGCGACGGGGTTCCACCCATTGAACTTGTTGATGGCTCAAAGCTGGTTGATCTATTCAGTAACCTCCAGCTCGGTCTCAAGCCTGTCAACACATTCGAGATCGACTCTGATTTCTTCACAGTTTTTAGGGAGAAACTGTAAACGGTGGTGTATTGTAAGGATCCTAACTCCCTGTGTCTCATGGCTAAGACCGTCCATGCCGCTGTGGTGGTGACCTATGGTTGGGATGATTGCATCCAAACCATGTACGACGGGGAGTTTCTGCGGTGATTGTTGGGGTTGAATCTGGAGTGGGCGGGATACCCCTGATTTTCCACAGTCGAGTTTAGTGTGCGTGGGGCGCGCTTCCTGCTGGATCCGCGGAATAATCCCGGCTAGATGACCAGGGAATAGGCCAGGCCCAATGCAGCGCTGACGGCGATCACCGGGATGATGGCAATCTTGTAGCGCCACAGGGCCGTAAAGGCAGCAAGGGTGAGGAGCAGCGAGAACCACTCGAATCGCCCGCTGAAGGGTGACGCCTCGGCAGCCTGAGGCCACAACACATGCCAGGCAAAGAACAGGGCCAGGTTCAGGATTACGCCCACTACGGCCGCGGTGATGCCCGTCAGTGGTGCGGTGAACTTCAGGTCATGGCGGGTCGCCTCGACCATAGGTGCCCCCACCAGGATGAACAGGAAGGAGGGCAGGAAGGTGAAGAAGGTCGCCACGCTTGCCCCGGCGATGCCGGCCAGGACCAGGGCATCGGGCCCGAATAACTCCTTGGTCCAGCCGCCAACGAAGCCGACGAAGGCCACCACCATGATCAGCGGCCCAGGGGTCGTCTCCCCAAGCGCCAGGCCGTCGATCATCTGCTGGCCCGTGAGCCAACCGTGGGTTTCCACCCCGCCCTGATAGACATAGGGCAACACGGCATAGGCCCCGCCGAAGGTGACCAGGGCCGCTTTGGTGAAGAACCAGCCCATCTGGGTGAGCGGCCCTTCCCAGCCGTAAGCCAGGTACAGCAAACCCTCGGCCAAGCCCCAGATGCCCAGGCCAACCAGGGTGTAGAGCAGGGCTTGGGACCAGGAGAAGCTGGCGTGTTTCGGGGTCGGGGTGTGGTCGTCGATCAGGGCCGGGCCAGAGGTCTTGTTTGAGGCCCCGTGAACTCCGCCAGTATTGAACTGATTCGGGGCTAGGCGCCCACCGATGGTGCCGATGATCCCCGCCGCCAGCACAATGTAAGGGAAGGGGACATGCAGCGCGAAGATAGCCATGAAGGCTGCCGCCGCGATGGCCCACAGGATCCCGTTGCGCAGGACCCGGGAGCCGATGCGCCAGGCGGCAAAGATCACGATGGCGGTCACTGCGGGCTTGATCCCGTAGAGGATGCCCGCAACCACCGGCACATCGCCATAGACCAGATAGACCCAGGTCAGGGCAATAAGGATGCCGAGCGACGGTATTACGAACAGGACTCCGGCCATGATGCCCCCCAGGGTCCCGTGCATTAGCCAACCAATGTAGGTGGCAAGTTGCTGGGCCTCAGGTCCCGGCAGAACCATGGTGTAGTTCAGTGCGTGGAGAAATCGGTACTCGCTGATCCAGCGCCGCCGCTCTACCAGGTCCGTGTGCATCATGGAGATCTGGCCTGCCGGGCCGCCGAAGCTCACGAAGCCAAGCTTGAGCCAATAGATGAAGGCCTCGAACAGCGAGACGGGGGGTGGCGGCGCCTGGGGTGTGATTATTGGGTCTGGGGATAGCGGCATGGGATACCTATGGGTCTTGGCCCTGGGGCCGGCAAAGGGGTGCGATTGGAAGCGGAGGAGTCCAGCCAATGGAAATTAGCCCCTGGGTCGATGTGACGGCGAATGAGCCAGGCACTCGCCACCCGGTCCGCCCATAGTTGGCACCGGGTCGCCCAGGTCCGGCCCTAATACTCCTCGAGGTCCTGGTGGGGTAGGGGCCCCTCAAGGGTCCTCGGCTCACCCGGGGAGAAGCGATGGTCGATCTCCGTCGCGATCCCATTGCGGGCAGCCCGGGCCTGCCCCTAGGTTGGGCCTGATCTGAATCTGCCGGCGTGAAACTGGATCTTCTCCCTAGATGCCCAAAGTGTGCTCCGAGTCAAAGCCTTGGATCAACACCCAAGCCGCAACGCGCTATGCTGACAGGCATACCTCGCTGTGGGTTGGCTGCTACGGCAGGGGTAGGGTAAGGTAAGAACTGGGTAGGGAGTCAGTAGTTGCGACCAGGCATAGCCCGGCGTCGAACAGGGGGCGAGATGATCGAGAAATTACGTAAGGGGCGGGGAATGGCTGGACGGGCCGCAGAACCCGAGTCTGGGGGGATCAGGGGGGCCTTCGGCCGCTACCTGGGTAAGATGCGGGGCCGGACCGCGGAAGGGCCGCCTCCGGTACCCTTGAGGGAGATCCTCTGGTCATGGCTGGGTGCCTGCTGCGGCATTGGCACTCTGTCCCTCATGAATCAGGCGTTCATGCCCGGTGGCGACAATCTGTTTCTGTTCGGCTCATTTGGGGCTTCGGCCGTCCTCGTCTATGGAGCCCCCCGAGCGCCCCTGTCCCAGCCCCGCAACCTGGTCGGCGGTCACCTTATCTCCGCCACCATCGGTGTCATCTGTTTCCAGACAATTGGCTTTCTGCCTTGGCTGGCCGCTCCCCTCGCCGTGGCGACTGCTATCGCCATCATGCACCTGACGCGCACCCTCCACCCACCTGGCGGGGCCACGGCACTTATCGCCGTCGTTGGCTCCGATCACATCCATGCCCTGGGCTTTCTCTATATTTTCTTGCCCGTCGGAGTCGGGGTCCTGGTGCTGCTCCTGGTTGCACTCCTGGTAAACAACCTTGCCAGCCAACGCCAGTATCCGGATCATTGGCGCTAATCAGGTGCTCCATACCTGGGTCCGGTCACCCAGCCTTCCTGGATGTCTCTGGCGGAGACGCGCACAACGGCCGTCTCTACTCTCTACCCCTCCGTTAGTATCCCGGTGGTTAGTGGCGGACTCTTGTGGGGGGGCTGGCAGTCGATTTTCTTTATCGAACTCGATGGCCCCAGGGACATGCGAACCGTTCACGTCCATATTTTTGGGGTGGGTTAAAGATTGAATGCCTCCGATATTGCTGGATTCTTTGCGAATCCACACGATTTGGATTCGGAAGGTTATATTTGGCTGGAGTATTACATTGAGTGCATCGGGGATCCGCGTGCCGCGGCTGCCCATTTTTGTAGCGAGCAGTCCACGGCGCAATGGCAACGGGTTGGCCATTGCGAAGACTTGCGGCCGCGATTCGCTGCCAAGGTCGTCGATTTTAGGGTCGAGGCAGTACTGCCGCGACTAAGCTACCCGATTCTGTGCGAAGGGGGTGGGCCTATCAATGCCTGTCGTCTGCGGGTTGCCCACCCCCATGACAATTTTGGGCCCCGGCTTCCCAACCTTCTCAGTGCCGTGTGCGGCGAGGGCACCTTTTTCTCCCCGGGCATACCCATTGTCAAGTTGCTGAATATTGAATTTCCCAACTCATTTCTCGTCCAGTTTCAGGGCCCCCAATTCGGCATCCAAGGGATCCGGGAACGCTTGGAGGTGTTTGATCGGCCTATTTTCTTTGGGGTGATCAAACCGAATATCGGTCTGCCGCCCGAGGCCTTTTGCGAAGCCGGCTATCGAGGCTGGGTTGGCGGCCTTGACGTTGCCAAGGACGATGAGATGCTGGCGGACATGGCATGGTGCAGTCTGGAGAGCCGTTCCGCACTGCTGGGTGCGGCGCGGCGGCAGGCGGAGGAAGTAACTGGGCGACCCAAGATGTATCTGGCAAATATCACCGACGAGGTGAATCGTTTGTGTGAGCTGCACGATATCGCCGTAAGCAACGGCGCCAATGCCGTACTCGTGAATGCTATGCCGTTGGGGTTGAGCGCGGTGCGCATGCTGAGAAGGCATGCTAGGGTCCCTCTGATCGCGCATTTCCCCTTCACGGCCGCCTTCAGTCGCCTGCCTCATTATGGAGTGCATTCGCGGGTGATTACCAAGCTGCAACGGCTGGCGGGTTGCGATGCCATCATTATGCCTGGCTTCGGCACCCGCATGATGACGCCCGAGTCCGAGGTCATCGAGAATGTCGCCGCCTGTCTGGACGAGATGGGACCCATCAAGCGCTCTCTGCCCGTGCCCGGGGGGAGTGATTGGGCGGGTACACTGGAAAGTGTCTATCGCAAGGTCGGGTCCGTCGATTTTGGGTTCGTGCCGGGCCGAGGTGTCTTTGGACATCCCATGGGGCCTGAAGCCGGGGCCGCCAGTGTTCGCCAGGCCTGGGATGCGTGTCGACTCGGTATCCCTATCGAGCGGCACGCGGAAGCAATTCCCGAGTTACGCAGCGCCATCGCGGCTTTTGGTAAGGCGCCGTTGGCCCCGGTGCCGTCAGCGGCTGAAACAACAGGAGGAATTTATGAGTAAGGCCCACCTAGGCGTGATCGGCCTCGCGGTCATGGGCCGTAATCTGGTCCTTAATTTCAGCGACCATGACCACAGGGTAGCTGTTTACAACCGCACCTGGGAGCGGACCCGGGAGTTTCTGGCGGGAGAGGCGTCCGGGCGCGATATCCTGGGTTGCGCCTCCCTGGAAGACTTAGTTGGAGCTCTGCGCTCGCCACGGGTGGTACTCTTGATGGTGCGCGCGGGTCCGGGGGTTGACGCGGTCATCGAACAGTTGGTCCCGCTCCTGGCGCCCGGAGACGTCATCATCGATGGGGGCAATTCCCACTACCCGGATACGGCGCGCCGTTACGCCCGGCTATCCGCTAGCGGCTTGCGCTTTCTCGGCATGGGCGTGTCGGGTGGGGAGGAGGGGGCGCGCCATGGGCCTTCCCTCATGCCCGGGGGCGATCCAGAGGGCTGGCCGGTGGTTCGTGAGATTTTCCAGTCCATTGCGGCGGTGGCCGAGGGCGAGCCCTGTTGCCAGTGGGTGGGGGAGGGCGGCGCCGGGCATTACGTCAAGATGGTCCACAACGGCATCGAATACGGCGATATGCAACTCATCGCCGAGGCCTATCAGCTCTTGCGTCATGGCCTGAATCTGAGTGCGGATCACGTCGCCGAGGTGTTCGCGCATTGGAATCAGGGCCTGCTGGAGTCCTACCTCATCGAGATCACCGCCGCCATCCTTGGCGTTCGCGAGCCGGATGGTACGCCCCGGGTTGATCGTATCCTGGATAGCGCGGGCCAAAAGGGCACGGGACAGTGGACCGCCATGGACGCCCTGGAGCAGGGTATCCCCCTTACCCTCATTGGCGAGGCGGTCAATGCCCGGTTGCTCTCGGCCCTGAAGGGCGAACGAGAACGCGCGGCGCGGGCCTTCCCGGTCGCGCCCAAGGCCTGGGATGGGGATACCTCTCTGCCTTGGGTTGAGTTCATCCATGATGCCCTCTACGCCGCCAAACTGGTGTCCTACGCTCAGGGTTTCATGTTGCTGCGGGCGGCTAGCGCCCGCTTCGGCTGGAAGCTGGCCTATGGCGACATTGCTCTGCTCTGGCGAGGTGGTTGCATTATCCGTAGCCGTTTTCTCGGCGATATCAAACGCGCCTTCGAGCGGGTCCCCGACCTGGAAAACCTGCTGTTCGACGACTTCTTCGCCGCCGCCATCCGCCGGGCCGAGGCCGGGTGGCGCCGGGCGGTGACCCTGGGTATCCAAATCGGCATTCCATTACCCGGTTTTGCCGCCGCCCTGACCTTCTTCGATGGCTATCGGAGTGCAATCCTCCCGGCCAATCTCCTCCAGGCCCAACGGGATTACTTCGGGGCCCACACCTACAGTCGCCTGGATGCCCCCGGCGCGGGGCGCTTTCATACCGACTGGACGGGTGATCAAGAGGAGCGCCGGATCGATGAATGACGTCTGCGCCTTTGTGATCTTCGGGGCTACCGGTAACCTGGCGACGACCAAGCTGCTCCCCGCCCTCTATCACCTCGATCAGGCTGGCCGTCTGGGTCCGGGCCTGCGCATCATCTGTTCCGGGCGGCGGCCCCTCGCCCCCGAGGCCTGGCTGGCGCTGGTACGCGAGGCGATCGTCGCCAAAGCCCGGGGCGGCATCGATGAGAACCTGTTCGGCCAGTTTGCGCGGCGCCTGGAATACTTTCGTGGCGATCTCGAGGACCCGGCGCTCTATAAACGGCTTGGGGAGCGGCTCACCGAGGTGGGCACGAGCAAGGTAGCCTTTTATATGTCGATTGGTCCGGACCAGTATGGTGGTGTGATCAGCCACCTGGGCGAGGCGGACCTGTTGAGCGAGGAGCGCGGCTGGCGCCGGGTCGTCATCGAAAAGCCCTTTGGCCATGACCTGTCCAGCGCTGCCGACTTGCAGCGGCGTCTGGGTCGCTACCTCCAGGAGTACCAGATCTACCGCATCGACCATTACCTGGGCAAGGCGACGGTGCAAAACGTGTTGGTGTTCCGCTTCGCCAATCTCATGCTGGAGCCGGTATGGAACCGTCATCACATCGATCACGTCCAGATCACCCACTCCGAGACCCTGGGGGTGGGCTCCCGCGCCGGCTTTTACGATGGCACCGGCGCCCTGCGCGACATGATCCAGAGCCACCTACTACAGCTCCTCACCCTGGTGGCCATGGAGCCACCGGTGTCCATGGAGGCCGAGGCCCTGCGTGACGAAAAGGTCAAGGTGCTTAAATCGGTGCGGCCCCTGGTCAAGTCCGCCGTCCACGCCCAAGCCTTTCGCGCCCAGTATGCCGCTGGTGAGATCGCTGGCAAGGCGGTGCCGGCCTATGTCCAGGAGGATCGGGTCGATCCCCGCAGTGTCACCGAGACCTACGCGGCCTTGAAACTCTACGTGGACAATTGGCGTTGGCGGGGCGTGCCCTTTTACCTGCGCACCGGCAAGCGCATGGCCGAGGCGCGTTCCCTGGTGTCGATCTGTTTCCGCCATCCGCCGCTGCAGCTCTTTCGCGGAACCCCGGTCGAGGGCATGAACCCCAACTGGATCCTGCTTGGCATCCAGCCGGAGGAGTGCCTGCGGGTGCAGCTCACCGCCAAGCAGCCGGGGCTGGAGATGCGCACCCAGCAGATCAGCCTGGACGCCCATTTTCGCGGCGACCCCTCGCAGGCGACCGATGCCTACGAGGGCTTGTTGCTGGATGTCATCCAGGGTGACCGTTCTCTGTTCCTGCGTTACGACGAAGTCGAGTATGCCTGGCGGGTGGTGGAGCCGGTGCTGGACGTCTGGGCCATGGAGCGCGACTTCATTCCGACCTACCCGGCGGGCAGTTGGGGCCCAAAGGATGCCCAGCGCCTGTTTGACCGTGATGAACACCGTTGGCGTCAAACCCTCGATCCCACTGAGATTACATGAAGGCGGCAACCCCTGGCTTGAGCATGACCCTCGCCGGTATGAGGGTCGGAGCCTCGGACTGGCGAGTCCTGCCGGATGCCGGCCGGGTGGCGCTGGCCGCCGCGCGGCTGATGGTCGAGGCGGCCGCCGAGGCCATCGCGCAACGGGGGCGGTTTCGCTTGGTGCTGGCGGGGGGACGGACGCCAGAGGCGGCTTACCGCCTGTTGGCAAAAGAAACAAGTGATTGGGATAATTGGGAATTATTCTTTGGCGATGAGCGCTGTCTGCCGGCGAACCATGCCGAACGCAACAGTCAGATGGCGGAGCGGGTGCTTTTGTCCCAGGTGCCCTTTGCCGCTGACAGGGTCCATCGCATTGTCGCGGAACGGGGGGCCGAGGTGGCGGCGGCGTCCTATGGCCGCATCATAGCGGCTGCGGCCCCCTTCGACCTGGTGCTCCTCGGGGTTGGGGAGGATGGGCATACCGCCAGTCTGTTCCCGGGACGACCACTGGACCCCGATGCCTGGACGGTCCCGGTTCACGATGCCCCTAAACCGCCTCCTGATCGGGTGAGTCTGGGGCTCAAGGCTCTCCAGAGCACCCGGCAATTATTGGTACTGGCCACAGGTGTCAGTAAGCGCGAGGCATTGAGAGGCTGGCGTGCTGGCGAGGAATTGCCGATCGCCCGGGTTTGTCAGGATCAGCGGGTCACCCTGCTGCTGGATGAGGCCGCCAACCCCGTGGACAGGATGGACCCTGCCTAACGAAAAAGGACAACTCGTGTGAGCGAAGCGAACCACGAGTTGTCCTTGTGGTTGGACGAGCCCGGCGGGTTGGCACGGAGCCTGTGATAGGAAATATCTTTTTGCCGACCATCCCCCGGG